>WNGJ01009656.1_pt1 | contig 10281 bp, 10 predicted proteins | sample 5400611 | NCBI WGS metagenome assembly WNGJ01 (sample SAMN13153375, study PRJNA577476) | soil metagenome | isolation source: 40 cm soil or saprolite under Garry oak tree replicate 1 | place: USA:California | collected 2016-06-15
GGGCGGACGGCGAAGCATGAAGCTGCACCGGCTGCGGCTCGTCAATTTTCGCCAGCACGCGGATACCGAAATCGTGTTCGGCGACGGCATCACGGGCGTCATCGGGCCGAACGGCTCGGGCAAGACGTCGCTGCTCGAGGCGATCGCGTGGGCGATTTACGGCAACCCCGCGGCGCGTGGCGACAAGGACTCGATCCGCAATCTGCGCGCCAAAGCGCGCGCGTCGGTGCGCGTCGAGCTCGAGTTCGGGCTCGGCAGCCACGCGTATCGCGTGGAACGCGGCCTCAATAACGCTGAGCTGTATCAGGACGGCGTGGTGGTCGCCAACTCGCTGAAGGAAGTCACGGGACGGCTGCAGCGCGTTCTCGGCATGACGCACGACGAGTTCTTCAACACGTACTTCACCGGCCAGAAAGAGCTCGCGGTGCTCGCGGATGCGACCCGTCCCGAGCGCGCCGCGTTTCTGTCGCGAGTGCTGCGGCACGAGCAGCTCACGCTCGCGCAGGAGCGCATCCGCGAGCGTCGCAACGCGCTCGGTCATGAAGTCGATGGGCTCGAGACCGGGCTGCCGCCACAAGCCGAGCTCGAGAAAGAGCGGAAGGCGGCCGAGGCACGCCTGGCGGAAGGGCGGAAGGCCGCCACGGCGGCCGCCGCAGAGCGCGTCAAGACGCAGCAGGCCCTGGCGGAAGAAGAGCCGCGCTGGCAGCAGTGGGTGGAGCGGCGCGAGCGGACGCTGGCGCTCCACGGGGACCTGCGCGTGGCCGAGCAAGGCGTCGTCGTCGCGCGCCAGGAGTTTCAACGACTCGACAAAGAGCTCGCGGCCGCGCTCGCGGCGCGCGAGGAGCTGCGCAGTCTCGAGGCCGACGTCGCGTCAATCGCGACGCTCAAGACGGAGCTTGCCGAGCTGGACCGCCTACACCGTGAAGACGCGGCGCGGCGCGAAGAACAAGCGTCGCTGACCGAACTGACGCGCAACTTGAATCAGCTGGATCGCCGCATCGCGGAGTTGGCCGAGGCGGAGGTGGCGCTCGAGCGAGCGAGCAAGGAGGCGCGCGACCTCGCGGCGACGCTCGAAGCCGCCGACAAAGTTGCCCGTGAGCAGCAGGCGGCCTGGGTGCGCGAGAAAGAGTACGCGAATACCCGGCGTACCGAGCTGCTGAAGCAGCACGAGGAAGTGAAGGACCAGCGCGACAAGATCGCGCGCCTCGGCCCGGAGGGACAATGCCCTACCTGCTTGCGGCCGCTCGGGGCGGAGCATCGCGCCGTGCTCGATGTGCTGAACAATCAGCTCGAAGTGATCGTGACGGATGGGACCTACTTCAAGCAGCGCATCGAGCAGCTGGCGACGCCCCCGGCGGCTGTCACGCAGGCGGAGGCGGCGCGCGACGCGCTCCGGGAAGAGGCACGGCAGGCGAGCGAGCGCGAAGGGACGCTGCGCGAGCAGGCGCGCGAACGGGCCCGGTTGCAGAAAGAGCGTGCCGGTCTTGCGAAGCGGATGCAAGAGATCGAGCGGCGCGTGGCCGCGCGGGATGTGGGGTACAACGCTGAGCGTCACAATGCCGTCCGGCAGGAGCTCACGCGCCTCGAGCCGGTGGCACTGGCGGCCGCGGCGTTGGCAGCGCGCGCCGATCGCGCCGAGGCGCTGGTGGGTGAGGCGGAGATCGCGGAGAAGGCATTGTCGACCCGGGAAGAGCACGTCAAGCAGCTCGCGGAGGCGGTCAAAGCACAGGGGTTCTCCGAGCCGAAGTTTCAGGCGGCACGAGAGCGTCACGACCGCGCCGCGCATGCGCTCCGCGCCGCCGAGCTGGCGGTCGCGGAGACACGGGGCGAGCTGGTCGCTGCGGAAACCGCGGTCCGCGAGATCGAGCGCCGCGTGACCGAGCGGGCCGCGCGCGAGCGCACCATCGCCGAGCGAAAGATCGAGCTGCGGGTGCACAACGAGCTGGATCGCGCGTTCTCCGACCTGCGCGCCGAGCTCAACGCCGCGATGCGGCCCGAGATCGGCGCGCTGGCATCGGGCTTTCTATCGGATCTCACCGATGCGCGTTACGATGAGGTCGATTTGGACGAGGATTACCGCGTCGTCGTGCTCGACGAGGGGGTTCCGAAGCCGGTGATCTCGGGTGGAGAAGAGGACATCGCGAATCTCGTGCTGCGGCTCGCCATCTCGCAGATGATCGCCGAGCGCGCGGGGCAGCCGCTCTCGCTGCTCGTGCTCGACGAAATCTTCGGCTCGCTCGACGAGTCGCGGCGCCAGCACGTCCTCGCCTTGCTGCGCCGCCTGGGCGACCGCTTCCCGCAGGTGATTCTCATAACGCACATCGAGCAGGTCCGCGACGGATTGGATCGCATCATCCGCGTCAGCTACGACGCCACGACCGGCACGAGCGTGGTGCGCGATGAGACCGCGACGCTCGGACCGACGGGGGGGGCACCCGATGAGAGCGTGGCTGCCTGACACCCGGGTCACCGGGCCCGAGCGCGCGACCGAGGGCGACATCGAGGGGCTGAATCGCGTCTTTGCGGAAGCCTTCACCGACCGCTATCGCCGCGACGGGTTGATCGGTGTCCGAGTGCCGCAGCTCAACCCGCTCGTGTGGCGCTACGCACTCCTGGACGCGGGCGAGGGCGCGATGGTCTGGCGCGACGAGCAGGGCGACGTCGCGGCCTTCAATGTCGCTCACCAGGCTGGCGCCGAGGGATGGATGGGACCGCTGGCCGTTCGCCCGGACCGCCAGGGCACCGGCGTCGGCAAGACGGTCGTGCGAACGGCCGCCGACTGGCTCATCGATCGCGGCGTCACGACGCTGGGCCTCGAGACGATGCCGCGCACGCCCGAAAACATCGGCTTCTACGCGCGGCTCGGCTTTGCGCCGGGGTTCCTGACGGTCACGTTGACGAATGAGATCGCAACCCGCGGCCATCCCGCGCCGGTGCTGTTGTCGAAGCGATCCGCCGCGGAAAAGGACTCGGGCGTGGCCGCGGCCTGCGGCTTGGTAGACGATCTCGCCCTAGGCATCGACTTTTCGCGCGAGATCCTGCTGACGGCCGAGCTCGGCCTGGGCGATACGTCGTTGATCGAGAGCGCGACTGGACTGGATGCACTGGCAGTCTGGCACTCCGCCCCCCTCGCCGACAGCAGGACGCGTGATGAAGTGCGCGTGCTGAAGCTCGCGGCCCGCGATGACGCGGCGTTCGAGGCCGCGATCGCGGCGGTCGAGGCGGCGGCCGCCAAGGCCGGGATCCGCCGGATCGCGATCCGCTGTCAGAGCCGCTACGTCGAGGCGTTTCGCCGGCTCATCGCGCGCGGATATCGCGTCCGCTGGACCGATCTGCGCATGACGTATGAAGGGTACCCCGAGCGGCATGCCGCCCAGGGTGTGCTCTTCTCGAATTGGGAGATTTAGGCTCCGCCCGGCATTCCCGACACGTAGATGACCTGCGCTAATCCGAGCACTTCGATCGTATGCGGCAGGTTCGGCGGCAGGTCGAGGCGGTCTCCAGGCCCGAGGTCGACCGCCTCCGCGCCGGCTGTGACCCGCAGAAAACCCTCGACGACCCAGCGCGTTTCGGGAAACGCGTGCGCGTGCTCGGTCATCCGCGCGCCCGGGAGATCCGACCACCACGCGGTGACCATGCCTTCGCGCTCGAGCGCGCGACGCAGCGTGGCCACCTGCAGCGGCCCGAGCCGCGGGTCCCAGGGGCGCGCCGCAAGTGTCATGACACGAATCGCGGCGCGCCGGCGAGAATACGGCGGGCGAACAGGATGATCGCTCCCGCGTAGAGCAGGTGAATCGTGCCGCTCGCGACCTGCGCGACAAACAGCAGCAACACCCACACGATCAGCATCACGACAGCGGCGAGCAGTGTCAGATTCAGGGTGATTGACCTTTGAGGGACAGAAAGTATTCTAGTACCCAGGAGCGGGGAGTCAAATTATTGAGCCAACACGCTCGATCGTGGACCCAGATACTGCGGCCGATGTCACGCCCCCTCGATTGGGGAAGACAGAATTCGTGGTGAGGGACCAGTCATGACTTTCGGGCTTCAATAATCCTCTCCGTTCCTTTCTTACCGGTCGGCCGGCCTGCGTTAGGCAGTCCCGGCCGATCGTTTTTTGCGGACCGTTTGCCAGAACGCCGCGGGCGCCCGTAGCGCCTGTCCCTTCAGGGCGTATCCGATCATCAGCACGGCGATCCAGACCCCATACGCGACCATGATCTGGACGCGCAGCTCCGGCACGGTGAACTGCACAGCCCACAGGACAAACAGCGCCGCCGCTTCCAGCCAATCGAACTCCATATTCGCGAGCAGCAACACACCGAGCAACGTCTGCAGCAGGGTCAGCGCAAGCTCGTTACGCTGCGCGATATCGAACGTGAAATCCGCCCAGACCCCGTGGTGCTGGAGGTGCGACCACCCGTACACGATCGGGATCATCGCCGCGAGGATCGTCCATTGGTTGATGTTGCTCGACACGATGTTCATCAACGCCATGGGTGCGTGCGTGACGCGCCGGGCCCAACCGAACGTCGAGACGAATTCCGGAAACTCTGATAGAAACGGCGCGACCCACTGCACGAGGAAGAATTGGCTGATGCCCACTGCCGCGGCCACGGCGATCATCGAATCGAGGAACGGGTGGGCGGTGACGTAGAGCAGCGCGCCGCCCACGACGAACAAGCCACCGATCGCCATCGTTTGCTTCCAGCCCGGCTGGCGATACGCCCAGCGCGACACCACCGGCGCATGCTCCAGCGACTCCACTTCGCGCGGCGGGTTGCGCATGAGGATCCACAGATATCCCACGTACAGCGCGATGAGCACGACCGCATCGATCACGCCGATGCGCTGCCGCCAGATGACCACAAGGAAGTAGAGCAGCGGCGGGACCAGCCCCATGACTTCCACGGCGTGCTCGGGCTCGAGCGCGATGGGCGGCAATCCTTTCTGCCCCCGCCGGCGACCGGCAATCGCGAAGACGAAATAGATCATAGGCCAGCCGAGGCCGAGGAGCAGACGAATCGCACCGGTCAGATTGGCGATGGCGAGATGCGCGCGCTCGGGATTGCGTCCGGCTTCCCACGCGATGACGGCTTCAACGGCGAATTCGGGAAGGGTTTGCAGCCAGGCAAGAATCGCGAGCGCGAGGCCCTGAGAAATGAGGAACTGCGCGGCTTCCGCGCCCCAGGCGACGAGAAACGCCGACAGGAGCATGCTGGGAAAGGTCCAGAGCGCCGCGAGCGCAGCGCCTCCCCCCTGCATCGCCGAGGCGAGTAGCTTTAGGAATCGCACGGGGGTCCAAAATACCATGGCACGAGATCAAATGAAGTCCGCCAGTTTGCACAGCTTCCACGAATCGCACGCCGAGCCCCCCCCGCCCGCCCCGCCCCCCCCGACGGAAGTGCGGATTCCATTCCAGACGCTGGTGCACGAGATGCTCGAGCAACTGGGCGAGGATCCTAAACGCGAAGGATTGCGCCAGACGCCGGCCCGCATGGAGGCGTCGCTCAAATGGCTCACGCGCGGCTACGGCATGAACGTCGACGAGGTGATCGGCGACGCGCTGTTCGAGGAGACGCACGAGAGCATGATTTGTGTGCGCGACATCGAGATCTACTCGATGTGCGAGCATCACATGCTGCCGTTCTTCGGCCGGGCGCACGTCGCCTATCTCCCGAACGGCCGCATCGTGGGACTGTCCAAAATCCCGCGGGTAGTGGAGGTCTTCGCGCGCCGGCTCCAGGTCCAGGAGCGACTCACCGACCAGGTCGCCGACGCGCTCTGCCGCGTGCTCAAGCCGCTCGGCGTCGGCGTGGTGATCGAGGCCTATCACCTCTGCATGATGATGCGCGGCGTCGAGAAGCAGAATTCAAAGACGGTGACCAGCGCGCTGCGCGGGGCGTTCCGGGACGACGGCAAGACTCGGGATGAGTTCCTCAGGCTCGTGCACGGCGGCAGCTTCTCGCTGTGAAGATTGCGCTCGTGACGGGCGCCTCCCGGGGGATCGGCCTCGCCGTCGCCGATGCGCTACGAGCCGGGGGGATGCATGTCGTGCGCGTAGCGCGCAGCCTGTCGGAGGCCACGGCCGAGCGACGCACCGATATCGCCTGTGACGTCACGAAACCTGCGGACGTCGAGCGCGCCGTGAGTCGCGTCGAGAAAGAGCTCGGCGTGCCGGACGTACTGGTGAACAACGCCGGCATTTTCTTCATCAAGCCGCTCGTCGAGACGACACCGGCCGACTTCACGAACACCATCACCACCAATCTCACTGCGGCGTTTCTGTTCGCCCGCGCCCTCGTGCCGAAAATGGTCGCGCGCGGGAGCGGGCACTTCGTGACGATCGGCTCGATCTCCGACTATATCGGCTTTTCAGGCTCGACGGCCTACGCCGCGAGCAAGTTCGGCCTGCGCGGGATGCATGAGGTGATTCGCCAGGAGACCGCAAAGAGCGGCGTGCGCACCACACTGGTTTCGCCCGGGCCGGTCGACACCGACATCTGGGACGCCGTCGATCCCGATTCGAAGCCAGGGTTTACCAAGCGCAAGAACATGATGCGGGCCGAGGACGTCGCCGCGGCAGTCGTCTATGCGGTGACGCAACCGGAACACCTCGCGGTGACAGAAATTCGATTACTGCCGACGGTCTACACGCCGCGGGGATGACCCCTGTCCATGCACATCGAGCTGACGGAAATGCTCCGCTGCCCCGAGCCTCACCGCGAAGAAATGCTCGTACTGTCGACCGGTGAGATGAAAGACCGCATGGTGCGCTCGGGCATCCTCGGTTGTCCGGTGTGTCACAAGGAGTATCCGATTTCGCGCGGGATCGTGAACTTCCGGCGCAGCCGAGAGCGGATCTCGAAGGAATCGTCCGGTCCGCGGCCCGCGTACGCGCCGCCCTCGCCATTACCGTCGGCCGATGCCGCGAGCCTGCAGGCGTTGCTCGAGCTGTCCGGGCCCGGCGGCTACGTCGTGCTCGTGGGTGCCGCCGTCCGGCAGGCGACTCGCCTCAGCGCATTGATGCAAGGCATTCACTTCGTCGGCATCAATCCGCCCGGTGATCTGGACGAACAGCCTACGCTCTCGCTGTTGTACGCCAGTGAGAAGGTGCCGCTGCGTACCTCGGTCGCGCGCGGCGTCGTCGTCGGTGCCGATCTCGCGACGTCGCCCTGGCTCGTCGAAGCCCACCGCGTGCTGTTACGCGGCCGCCGTTTTGTCGTAGAAAACGAAGAGCCCGAACTCCCGATCGGGCTCATCCAGCTCGCGGCCGAGAACGGCCTCTGGGTCGGCGAGAAACGGTAAGTCAGCGCTCGATCGCCGCGGCCATCGCATCCTCGGCCGCGTAGGCGGCGTCGATCTTGTCCTTGTAATGTTGCTGGACGATGCGACGCTTCACCTTGAGTGTCGGCGTCAGCTCGCCCGACTCGATCGTAAAGTCTTTCTCCAGCAACACCACTTTCTTCGGCGTCTCGAACTTGGCGAGATGGGAGAGCATGCTCATCACTTCGCGCTCGATCTTCGCGTGCACATCGGCCAGCTCGATCAGCTCGGCATGCGTGCCGTAGGTGAGGCTCCGCTCCCGCGCCCACCGCTCGAGGTTGTCGAAGTTCGGGACGATGAGAATGATCGGGAATTTGCGGCGATCGCCGTAGAGCATGGCATTGGCGACGAACTTGTTGCGCTTGACCGCCAGCTCGATCGGCTGCGGCGCGATGTACTTGCCGCCCGCCGTTTTGAGCAGCTCCTTCTTGCGGTCGGTGATCTTCAAATAGCCGTCTGAGTCGATCTCGCCGATGTCGCCGGTGTGCAGCCAGCCGTCGGTATCGATCGTTTCTGTGGTCGCCTCGGGCAGCTTGTAGTAGCCCTGCATGATGTTCGGACCGCGCGCCAGGATCTCGCCGTCCTGCGCGATCTTGAGCTCGACGCCCGGAATCGCCCGGCCGACCGTGCCCAGCTTGATGCGATCCAGCGGGTTCAGCGTGAGGACCGGCGACGACTCGGTCAGGCCATATCCCTCGATGACCGGTAGCCCGGCGCTGTAGAAGAACCTGGCGATGTCGGCCGACAGCGGCGCCGCACCCGAGACGAAGAACCGAATACGACCCCCGGTTCGCGCCCGCAGCTTGGCGAACACCAACCGGTCGGCAATCTTCTTCTTCAGGGCGAGTCCACCGGGAATCGGCAGCCCGGCGAGGGATAGCGTCGCCCAGTGCTCACCTGCGCGCTTCGCCCAGAAAAAGATGTTGCGTTTGATGACGCTGCCCGAGAGCGCGTTCTCGAGCACGCGCGCGTACACTTTCTCATAGAGCCGCGGCACCGATAAGACGACCGTCGGCTTCACGTCCTGCAGGTTCGCCGCGACGGTGTCGAACGACTCCGCGTAATTGATGATCACGCCCGCCTGGAAGAGCGTGTAATCCACCATGCGCTCATAGCTGTGCGACAGGGGCAGCATCGACAGACACTCGTCCCCGCTGCCGATCGGAATCATCTGCAGGCACGCCTGCACGTTGGACCAGATGTTGTGGTGCGACAGCATCACGCCCTTCGGGTCGCCCGTCGTGCCGGAGGTATAAATGAGCGTCGCGAGATCCTCGGGCCCGGCGCTCCGCGCTTCCGCTTTCCAATTGGGATGCCGCGACACTACCGCGCGCCCCTTTCCCTCGAGCGCGGCGAGCGAGATGACGCCGGGGCGCCCCGCGGCGGCATCGCCGTCGAACACGATGATCTGCTGGAGGCCCGGCAGCGCCCCTTGCACTTCGAGCACCTTGGCGACCTGCGCGGCGGTCGAGCAGAACACCGCGACGGATTCAGAATCCCGCAGGATGTATTCGGTCTGCTTGGCGGTCAGCGTGGGGTAAATCGGGACGTCTGTCGCACGCGCGCAAAGGCACGCGTAGTCGGTCAGCGCCCATTCGGGGCGGTTCTCCGAGACGATGGCGACCTTGTCGCCCGCCTTGATGCCCAATTCGCGCAGGCCGAGCGAGATCGCCTGGACACGGCCGAGCGCCTCGCGATGCGTGATGGACACCCAGGCGCCGCCCACCTTCGATCGGAACGCCGCGGCGAGCCCCGCATGTCGATCGACGGTCGTAAAGAACAGCTGTGTGAGCGTGCCTCGGTTCATGGCCTGAACTCCACGACGAAAGTCAGCGGACTGCCTTGCACCGGCGTGCGGTTGACGTGCTGCATTGTGGCGGTCACCACGACGGAATCTGGAACAGGGCCGTTGTGGAGCCGCACTCGCACGGCTGCCACTCCAGTACTCGAGTTCGTATAGACCGTATCTTTGGAGGGTAATGTGACCAACGAGTCGCTGGCTGGAAAGGTGGTCTTCGTAAAGACGACCCGCCGATTGGCTGGGATCGCACCGCCGAGTGCGTAGGCCTGGACGCGAAGGGAATCAGACAGGGAATCGGGCGCAAACACCGTATCCCTGGCCGCGCCAAGCACGCCTATCGAATCGAGCTTGGGGATGACGCTCACGGTCTGGGGATTCGAAAAGAGGTTTCCCGTGCGCGCCTCCAGTCGCGCCGAGCCAATCGTCTTGCTGAGCGACACCCCGGTCGTGCTGTCGAGCACGGCGAGTAGGGCAGTGTCGAGCGACGCCCAGCTGAACTCCGCTTGCACCGAATCGCCGACGCCGTTCAGGGCGAGAGCCCGCGGGCGGAACGTGTCGGTGACCTCGACGCGGCCGCTGTCCGGCAGCACGATCTCGATCGCCACCGGCTGGTTCAGATCAGTATTGATTTTGCAGGCGAACACCGTGGCGAGAACAGACAGGGCCAACGTTCGAATCAGGAGCTCCCCGTCCTCTCGTCGGCGGCGCGAGCAGGTGCCGCCGCGTCCCCCCCCGCCCCCCCACTGGTGCGAAGGTCGTGCAGTGTCTGGTTCGCGTGCTCGATCCACTTCTGCGCGTCGGGTCCGCGCGGAGGGTGCGCAAGGAACGTCTTCAAGTGTTGCGCCGCGCCGTCGGGATCGCCGCGCTGCAGCAGCAGAAACGCAAGGCCGTAGTGCGCACCCGCGAGCGAGCCGTCCAGCTCGAGCGCGCGGCGATAATGTCGGATCGCTTCGTCGTAGCGGCGCGTCTTGGTGAACGCGATCGCCATGTTCTGAAGGATGCGTGCGTCGTTGGGATGATCGCGCAGCGCCAGGCGGTAGGACGTGAGCGCGGCGTCATAATCCCCCTGCCGCTCGAGGGCTAACGCCTCGTTGAGATAATCGAGACGTTGGGGTTTGAGGTCGTCGCCCCCCCACGCCCCCCCCGCCCCCCCC
>WNGJ01009657.1_pt1 | contig 10281 bp, 9 predicted proteins | sample 5400611 | NCBI WGS metagenome assembly WNGJ01 (sample SAMN13153375, study PRJNA577476) | soil metagenome | isolation source: 40 cm soil or saprolite under Garry oak tree replicate 1 | place: USA:California | collected 2016-06-15
CCTCGGCTCGTTGCCTGTCTCCGTCCGTCATCCGCAGCGCGTACCGCAGCAGGGGAGCAGCGTGCTCCGCATAGAGCTCACGGACCAGCGACTCATCGCTGACCCTGCCCTTGTGGGCCTGGGCCCCCGTACCGCCCTGACGCGCCACATCTTTGTCACGGCCCCGAGGTGCAGCCGGTTCATCGCGGGAGTTCATGCCCGTCTCACCGGCCCCTCAGCCGCCGGCGAAGGGCGGCAGGACCTCCACCACCGCTCCCTCGCGCAGGATGACGCCTTCGGGCGGCCGGGTGCCCGCCTGCTCACCGTCGATGAGGAACGAGGACCGGGCCAGGACCCCCCCGAGCGCGGGCGCGGCCGGGTGGCGCGCCAGCACGGCGGCGAGCATCTCCGCCAGGGTGCCCGCAGCGAGGACTTCCTCGGCGACCCCGGCGGCCTGCTTCGCGGCCGCCCAGTAGCGCACGGTCACCATTGCCATGTCGGCTATCCTCGCTCTCATCGGATCCGGGCGATGCTGCCCGCCGGCCCATCCATAGTCAGTCTCTCCCCGGAGAGCACTTCACGGCGGAGGTGGCAGCAGTTGAGTGAGCTCCTCCTGCTCACCAGCGCCGCCGAATCGCCCGGGGAGATCCTGCCAGCGATCGGCCTGCTGCTCCACACGACCCGGACCGCCCCGGCCGAGGCCGCCGCGCTGGCGGACCCGCCCGCGGCGGACGCGGTCCTGGTCGACGCGCGGCGCGACCTGGCCCGGGCCAGGGAACTGTGCCGGCTGCTGCGGGGCGCGGGCATCGAGGTCCCCCTCCTGGCCGTGCTGACCGAGGGCGGCCTGGCCGCCGTGACGGCCGACTGGGGCACCGACGACGTGATCCTCAACACGGCCGGGCCGGCCGAGGTCGAGGCCAGGCTGAGGCTCGCCATTGGGCGGCAGGCCAGCCAGGCGCCGGCGGCGCCGGACGAGATCCGCTCCGGCGACCTCGCCATCGACGAGGCCACCTACAGCGCGCGGCTGCGCGCCCGTGTCCTGGATCTCACGTTCAAGGAGTTCGAGCTGCTGAAGTTCCTCGCCCAGCATCCCGGCCGGGTCTTCACCCGCGCCCAGCTGCTGCAGGAGGTGTGGGGCTATGACTACTTCGGCGGCACCCGGACGGTGGACGTCCACGTGCGGCGGCTGCGGGCCAAGCTCGGCGCGGAGCACGAGTCGCTGATCGGTACCGTACGCAACGTGGGCTACCGGTTCGTTCCGCTGAAGCCGGAGGATGGCGGCCGCGGGCATCCGCGCGGCGCCGGTGACGTGGTGCGGGGGCGGGGCGACGGCCAGCCGACCGGCGGGGACCGCGTCCCGCTTTCCCCGCCCGGCCCGATGAAACCGAGGAGATCCAGCCCTGCACGAGCGGACCGCTGAAGACGGGCCGGGAGCCCGCGCCGGTGGCCATGGCGGCGCCGGCGGGCCGGCTGCTGTCACCGTGCGTGGCCGGATCAGCCCGGCCGAGGCGCAGGCCGTGCTGCGGCTCGCGGCCGCCGCGGCGGCGGAGGACGGCGTGGGGCCGCTGTCGGAGCAGACCGTGCTGCACGTCCGGCACGGCGGTGATCCGGACGCCCGCAACCTGTTCCTCTGGCGGGGCGGCGACCTGGCCGGCTTTGCCCATCTGGACGCGCCCGCCGATCCCGCGGAAGCCCGCAGCGGCGAACTCGTCGTCCACCCGGCCCACCGCAGGCAGGGGCTGGGCCGGATGCTCGTGCGGGCGATCACCGCCGAGGCCGGGAGCCGCCCGGTGCGGCTCTGGGCGCACGGCGACCTGCCCGCCGCCGCCGCCCTGGCCGCCGGTACCGGGCTCACCCGGGCGCGTGCCCTGTGGCGGATGAGCCGCTCTCTGCTCGTCCCGCTGGCCGAGCCCCGCCTGGCCCCGGGGATCTCGGTGCGCACCTTCATCCCCGGCCAGGACGAGCCGCAGTGGGTAGCGCTCAACGGCCGCGCCTTCGCGGCTCACCCCGAGCAGGGCAGGTGGACCATTCAGGACATCGATGGGCGCGAGCGCGAGCCCTGGTTCGATCCGGCCGGGTTCTTCCTCGCCGAGCGGGACGGGCGCATGGTCGGCTTCCACTGGACCAAGATCCACCCGGTGGGTCCCGGGCCGGGGCGCGGCCCGGCGGGAGAGGTCTACGTGATCGGGGTCGACCCAGCCGAGCAGGGCAGCGGGCTGGGCCGCGCCCTGACCCTGGTTGGCCTGCGCTACCTGCGGGACCGGGGACTGGCCGAGGTCATGCTCTACGTCGAGGAGTCGAATCCCGCGGCGATCGGGCTCTATGAGTCGCTCGGCTTCTCCCGCGCCGGGACCGATGTCATGTACGGGAGCGGCCTCACGCGACCGACTTGACCCCGAGCACCTCGTCCAGCTCCTCCGGGGTAAGCCGATGGTCACTCGCAGCGACGGCACTGAGCACCTCGGCCACAAGCTCGATCTCGTCGAATGCCACGCTGTCGTGGACACGAGGATCGAGACGCTCACGCACCGCGCTCACCTCCATCGCCGAGCGGATCCGCAGCAAGCCCTGGTACCAGGCTACGCGCGGCCCGGCGCCCCCGCATGACCCAACCGGACCATTCCCGGACCACAGACGGGGGGTTTTGCCAAGTCCTGGTAACAATTCCAAAAAGCTTGCCGCGCCGTATCCAAGAACCCGGTAGGGGTTCCTCCGCTCACCGGGCCGCGGGCGCCGGTGGGCCGCCGGGGGCGGCCGGGTCAGGGGGAGCCGCCGGGCGGCCGGGGCGGCCAGGTCAGGGGGAGCCGCCGGGCCCGGTCCAGTCCACGCCGGCATGGCGCGCCGCGCGCCGGACATACCCGGCGGCGGTATCCGCGAACGTCGCCCGGTCGGCGTCGGTCAGTTCACGGACCACCCGCGCCGGGACACCGGCCACCAGGACGCCGGGCGGGATCTGCTGGCCGGGCCGGACCACCGTGCCCGCCGCCACCAGCGATCCGGCGCCGATGCGCGCGCGCCCGAGGACGACCGCCCCGATCCCGATGAGCGCGCCGGCTTCCACGTGCGCGCCGTGCACGGTCGCCCGGTGCCCCAGCGAGACCCGCTCGTCCAGGATCACCGGCTCGCCGGGGTCCACATGCAGGCAGCACTGGTCCTGGATGTTGCACTCCGGGCCGACCATGATCTCGTCCTCATCGGCCCGCAGCACCGAGCCGTACCAGACGTTGGCCGACCGGCCCACCGTCACCCGGCCCACCAGCACCACACCGGGAGCGATCCACGCATCGGGATCGACCGACGGCGTCACCCCGTCCAGCGTCCCGAGATGGTAGCTGCCCACCAAACCCCTCCTGACCTCTAAGGTAAGGCAAATTCGCCGGCCTCACCGGCCCGCTCCGCCGCGGCAGGCGGGGCGGAGGCGCCGCCGTGAGCGGCCCGGGCCGGGCTGGCCTGGGATGTCACGGTAATCGCGGCAAAACGGGATAATCGTCCGTTTCGGTTGCGCCCGGGTGTGGTAAGGGACGAGAGTCGTGCCCGTTGCCGCCATATCCTCGACCGTAACCTCGCCCGGCATCCCGGGTGACAAGTCCGAGCCGCCTTGGGCGGCCGGTTCCCGACCGCCAGCTCAGCTACCCCGGGTCGCGCCACCGGAGCGGACCGGCCAGACTCCTCCTGGGTGCCACCATGACTGATGACGCAGACCTGATGACCGACCTGGACAGTGAAGGCGCCTTCGAAGTCCAGATGCGTGGATACAGCCGCCGCCAGGTGGATGAGTTCGTCGCGCGTTCCCGCAGCCAGGCCCGTGACCTGGAGGAGCGGCTCTCGCAGGCGCTCGACGAGACCGAACGGGTCCGCCTGGAACTGACCGCCGCCCGCCAGGGCCTGAGCGGCAAGCCTGCCCACGAGGAGATCAGCGAGCGGGTCGGCCAGATCCTGAAGCTCGCCGACGACGAGGCCAAGGCCCAGCGCAACCGCGCCCAGGACGATATCGCCAAGCAGCGCGAGGACGCCAAGAAGGAAGCCGACCGGATCCGCACCGAGGCGCGCGAGCAGACCGAGCGGATGCTGACCGCCGCGCAGGAGCAGGCGGAGAACGCGATCGCGACCGCCCGGGCCGAAGCGGACAAGATGCGCAACTCGGCCCGCCTGGAGACCGAGCGGGCCATCAACGAGGCGACCAAGGACGCCGAGAGCACGCTCGCCACCGCCAAGGCACAGGCCAAGCAGATGCTGGACGAGGCCACCGTCCGCGCCAGCGCCATCCACGACGGGGCCGAGCGGCGCCTGAACCTGCTGACGTCCAGGCATACCGAGACGATGCGGCGGCTCACCGAGATCCGCGACGTGGTCACCAACCTGGTGGCCAGCGAGACATCGCGCGGCTCGCTGGAAGACGAGGTCGCCAAGTCGGTCGCCAACACGTTCGCCGCGGGCGGCGGGCCGGCGGCCACCGGCGCCCGGCAGGGCGGCGCGGCCGAGGGCCGGCGCGGCCCGACCGGCCGGGCCGGCGCGCGCGAACCCGGCCAGGAGCGCGACAAGGGCGCCGAGATGCCGGTTCCGGCCGGGGCCGGCCACCACGGCCAGCACCCCGGTGGCGGGCCCGAGGCCCGGCCCGCGGGCGCGGCCAGCCCGGCCCGGCCCGCGGGCGCGGCGCCCCCCGCCCGGCCCGCGCCGGACAACGGCAGCGCCGAGGCTCCGGGCATCGGCGAGAACGTCCGGGTGCTGCCGGAGTGAGGTTGCCGCCGCCTGCCTGACGAGCCAGCCCCCGCTCCCGCCAGGCAGGCGGCGCGCCTCGCCGGCGGCCCACCTGGCAGCTCCCGGGGGGATCACCTCCGGTCAGGCCGAGAGCGCGTCGATCCGCCGCAGGATCACTCCCTCCCGCAGCGCCCACGGGCAGATTTCGAGTTCGTTCAGGCCGAACAGGTCCATCGCCGCGTCGGCCACCAGCGCGCCCGCGGCGAGCTGCGGCGCCCGGGTGCGCGAGACGCCGGGCAGATCGGAGCGTTCGGACAGTGACATCGCCGCCAGGCGTTTGGCCTGTTCCGCGATGTCGGCGTGGCTGACCACCCGCCGGACGTAGGGACCCTCGCCCGAGGGCGCCGCCCCCGCGATCCTGGCCAGCTGCCGGAAGGTCTTGGAGGTGGCCACGGCACGGTCGGCCGGCCCGAGCCGGGTCACCTCACCGGCCCGGCGGGCGATCTCGGCCCGCACGTGCCGGCGCAGCTGGCGCGTCTCGTCGGCCGAGGGCGGATCGCCGATGAGCCAGTCCCTGGTCAGCCTGCCCGCGCCGAGCGGCAGCGAGATCGTCGCGTCGGGCACCTCGTCGATGCCGACGGCGATCTCCAGTGAGCCGCCGCCGATGTCGAGCATGAGCACCTTCCCCGAGGACCAGCCGAACCACCGGCGGACGGCCAGGAACGTCAGCCGCGCCTCTTCCGGCCCGGGCAGCACCGCGATGTCGACCCCGGTGGCGGACCTGACCGAGGCGAGGACGGCATCCCCGTTGGATGCGTCACGAACCGCCGAGGTGGCGAAGGCGAGCAGTTCTTCCACGCCCTTGTCCTCGGCAATCTGGAGCGCCTCCGCCACGAAGGCACGCAACCGCAGGGCACAGCTCCGGGACAGCTTCCCGTCCTCCAGGCTGTTCCCCAGCTGGAGTTCCGCCTTGTGGGAGAACACCGGCAGGGGCCGCCCGCCCTGATGGGCGTCCACCACCAGGAAGTGAACAGTGTTGGACCCAACGTCCAGGACCCCAAGTCGCATACATTGACGCTACTGGGCCTGGCAAAAGCGAGGAGTCCCGGCCAGGTCACGATAGGAGGTCGACATGCCCGGTGCCGCGCGCGCATTAAGGATCGAGCCATCCCATAAGCGGGTGCGCACCTATCTGGCCGGCCAGCTCGTCGCCGACACCCTCCATCCGGTCCTGGTCTGGGAGGGGCCGCACTACCCCGTCTACTACCTGCCCGCGGCCGACATCCGGGCCGAGCTGGTCCCGGCCGGCCGGACCCAGCACTCGCCCACCCGCGGCGAGGCGGAGATCCTCGATGTCAAGGTGGCGAGCGCGACCGCCCCCGGGGCCGCGCTGCGCTATCCCGAGTCGCCGCTGGCGGAACTGCGCGGCCTGGTCCGGCTGGACTGGAACGCGATGAGCGAGTGGCTCGAGGAGGACGAGCCGGTCTACACCCACCCGCGCGACCCGTACAAGCGGGTGGACATCCTGGCCAGCTCCCGGCACATCCGGGTGGAGATCGACGGGGTCACCGTCGCCGACTCCCGCCAGCCGCGCATCCTCTTCGAGACCGGCCTGCCGCCCCGGTACTACCTGCCCCTCACCGACCTGCGGCTGGACCTGCTCCGGCCGTCGGATGCCGCGTCCCACTGCCCGTACAAGGGAACCGCCAGCTACTGGTCGGTGAACACCGGGCAGGCCGAGCACCGCGACATCGTGTGGATGTACCGTTCCCCGCTGCCGGAGAGCCAGAAGATCGCGGGACTGGCCTGCTTCTACAACGAGAAGGTGGATCTCTACCTGGACGGGGAGCGGCAGGAGCGCCCGCGCACGACCTTCAGCTGACGGGCGGCACCCCGCCCGCCTCGCACGCCATCATTCAGCGGCCTCCTGGGCCCGGCCGTCGGTGTCCTCGATCCGCGCCAGCGACGGGCCACGACGGGCGGAGATCGCCCGGGCGGCGGATTCCGCCTCCCGCATCACCCGCAGGACGTTTCCGCCGGCCAGCCGCGCGCAGTCCTGCTCGCTCCAGCCCCGCTCCAGCAGTTCCGCGATGAGCGCCGGGTAACACGACACATCGGCCAGGCCGTCCGGGAGGTCCTCGGTGCCGTCGAAATCCCCGCCGATACCGACGTGATCCAGCCCCGCCACCTCGCGGACATGCTCGATATGGTCGGCGACCTGGGCCAGCGTGGCCCGCGGGGCGGGGTTGCGGCGCGCGTGCTCCTCCCGCGCCGCCCGGCTGGCCTGGTCCCACGGGTCCAGCCCGCGCCGCTTCATCTCGGCGTCGAGCCCCCGGTGCCACTCCCGGCACTGCTGGGAGACGAACGCAGGCACGAACGTGACCATGCAGACACCGTTGTTGCCCGGCAGCCGGGCGAGCATCTCGTCCGGGACGTTGCGCGGATGATCGCACAGCGCCCGGGCGCTGGAGTGCGAGTAGATGACCGGCGCCTCCGCCGCGTCGAAGGCGTCGCGCATGGTCGGCGGCGCGGTGTGGGACAGGTCGACCAGCATCCCGAGCCGCTGCATCTCCGCCACCACCTGGCGGCCGAACGTGGTCAGCCCGCCGGCGGCGGGCTCGTCGGTGGCCGAGTCCGCCCAGGGCACGTTGGCGTTGTGGGTGAGCGTCAGGTAACGCACCCCGAGCCGGTAGAGCGCCCGGAGCGCGCCCAGCGAGCAGGCGATGCTGTGCCCGCCCTCGGCGCCGATCAGCGACGCGACCCTGCCCGCGGCGAAGATCCGTTCCACGTCGGCGGCGGTCAGCGCCAGCTCCAGCCGGTCCGGGTAGCGGCCGGCCATGCGGTGGACGAAGTCGATCTGCTCCAGGGTGACGGCGACCGCGGCCTCCCCCGCCAGCGACACCGGCACGTAGACGGACCAGAACTGCGCCCCGACCCCGCCCCCGGCCAGGCGGGGCAGGTCGGTGTGGGTGAATCCGACCGGGCCGGCCAGGTCGGTCATGGCCAGATCCTGGCCGCCCGCATCGCGCAGCGCCCAGGCGAGGTCGTTGTGCCCGTCCACGAGCGGGCTGTGGCGCAGCAGCGCCCGGGCGTCGTCGAGGCGGCCGGTCACCGGGCCAGCCTACGCACCCGCCGCGGGGAAAGCGGGGCGCGTGACTTTGGCCACCAGCCATGAAGCAGGTGGCGATCATACCTATATGCAACTTGGCGGATTCATACCGTGTCGAACCCGCCATCCTGCTACGCTCGCTGCCCTTGAGGGGTTTGCGAATCTCCTTCGTAGCAATGCTGTTACGCGCCCGTGTCCGTCTCCGTCACCCCGAGGCCCGAGCAATGAGATGGCGTCTGCGGTCAGTCCGCACGAGTATCCTTCTGCTCGTTCTTGTTCCCGTGCTTTCCCTGATCGGGATCTACGTGTTCGCCATCGGCAGCACCGCCAGCAACGCGGTGAACCTGTCCCGGGCGAACTCGGTGAGGAACGCCCTAGGTAATCCAGTGGCCGCGTTCATGGCCCAGCTGACCACCGAGCGCCTGCTGGCAATCGTTTACATGTCCTCTCCCAGCGGCGCGAATCTCGCCAAGCTGAATCTGCAGGAGACAAAGACCGACACGGCGACGGCCGACGTGCGTTCCACCGTCACCTCCGGCTCGACCGTGAACGATGCGTCCCCGACGGAGAAGCAGGCCATCGCCGGCCTTCTCCGGGGCATTGCCAGCCTGCCCAGCCTGCGTTCGCAGGTCTCCGCCCAGATCATCCCCAGCTCGCGGGCCTTCAGCGAGTACAACGCCATCGTCCAGCAGTCCTACCGGGTCCTGAGCGCGGCGATCCGCCAGCAGAACAGCGCGCAGCTGGTGGCCCAGGCGCTGGCGTTCGTGCGGATGGGCCAGTCGGAGGACATGCTGGCGCAGGAGAACACGCTGCTGACGGCCGGCCAGACCAGCCGCCAGTTCACCCCGGCCGATCTCCAGGCCTTCACCCAGCTCGTGGGGTCCCGCCGGGCGTTCTACAACCTGACGCTCCCCGACCTCGACCCCCAGTACCGCGCCTACTACACCCACGCCATCAGCCCGCGCGGGTACCTGGCGCTGCTGTCGCTGGAGAACACGGTGGTCGGCACCCGGCCTGGAACCGTGCCGTCGGTCTCGCCGCTCGCATGGCAGCAGGCGGTCGGGGGGGCTGGCACCGGTTTCCAGGCGGCCGGCCTGCAGGCAGCGAACGCGCTCACGAGCCAGGCCGACAGCCAGGCCACCGCCGCCTACCTCCGGCTGTTCCTGGTCGGCGGCGTGGGCCTGGTCGCGATCGCCATCTCCGTCGCCCTGGGCCTGTGGATCGGGCGCCGCCTGGTGCGCGAGCTGTCCTCCCTCCGGGAGACCGCGCTGGAACTGGCGAACGAGCGGCTGCCCGACGTGGTGAGCCGGCTGGCGGCGGGCGAGGAAGTGGACGCCTCCGCCCAGGCGCCGCCCATCACCGCTACCTCCGATGAGGTCCGCCAGGTCGGCGAGGCCTTCGCCACGGTGCAGCAGACGGCCGTGGAGGCGGCCGTCGGGCAGGCCAAGCTCCGCGAGGGCATCAGCCACATCTTCCGTAACCTGGCCCGGCGCAGCCAGTCGCTCCTGCACCGGCAGCTGACGCTGCTGGACGCCATGGAACGGCGGGCCAGGGATCCGCAGGAGCTCGACGACCTGTTCCGGGTGGACCATCTCGCGACCCGCATGCGCCGGCACGCCGAGAGCCTCATCATCTTGTCCGGCGAGGCACCCGCGCGCGGCTGGCGCAACCCGGTGCCGCTGGTGGACGTGCTCCGGGCGGCGGTCGCCGAGGTGGAGGACTACACCCGGATCAAGGTCTCGGCGACCACGCAGGCCTCGCTCGCCGGGCCCGCGGTCGGCGACGTCATCCACATGATCGCCGAGCTGGCCGAGAACGCGACCATCTACTCGCCCCCGCAGACACCGGTGTCGATCACCGGCAGCGTCGTGGGCCAGGGCTTTGCGGTGGAGATCGAGGACCGCGGGCTGGGCATGAGCACGGCCCACCGGGACGAGATCAACGCCCAGCTGGAGAACCCGCCGGCGTTCGACCTTTCCGGCAGCGACCAGCTCGGCCTCTTCGTCGCCGGCCAGCTCGCCAAGCGGCAGAACATCCGGATCTCCCTCCGCTCCTCGGCGTATGGCGGGACCACGGCCATCGTGCTGATCCCGCGTTCGCTGGTCGTCCCCGAAGGGGCCGCGACCAAGGACGCCCCGTCCCTGTCGGCCGGGACCAGCCCGCAGGGCAGGACGGCCAGGCACGCCATCTCCGGCGGGCGCGAGCTCACCGGCCCGGACGACTGGCGGCCCGGCCCGGACGAGAGCCAGCCTCTCCCTCCCTCCCCGCCCATCCCGGTGGCGGTCACCGGCCTGCGCGGGGAGTGGGGACCGGCCCTGGACTGGCCGGAGACCACCCCGGCCAACTCCGGCGAGAGCACCGGCTACCGGTCCGACGCCACCGACTACCGGCCCGACACCACCGACTACCGGCCCGACACCACGGACTACCGGCCCGACAGCACCGACTACGGGCCGCTGGGCTATCCCGACGAGGGAACCATCGGCCGCCCGACC
>WNGJ01010292.1_pt1 | contig 10278 bp, 9 predicted proteins | sample 5400611 | NCBI WGS metagenome assembly WNGJ01 (sample SAMN13153375, study PRJNA577476) | soil metagenome | isolation source: 40 cm soil or saprolite under Garry oak tree replicate 1 | place: USA:California | collected 2016-06-15
ATACCGGTAGCTTCCCTAATTGTGGAACAGAGATTCGTCAGGGTATATCTCATCTTGTCGACAAGGTATCCTTCTCCAACAGCCAGCCGAACCTTGCAGGCATATCCTCACCCATCGACAACCCACTACCAGTGAACAATGGTGGTCTACCCACACCTAACCCATGCGCTTGGGACGCCAGCTTCCCCGGCTCCGCCAATTGTAATGTTGGCGCTCCCGGTGGAGCAGCCTACCACTTGGCTGCTGCTACTTTCAATAATGGTTTTGCCTTCAACCAACCAGGAATCACTAGTCCGGACATGTGCGCTGCTGCTGCCCACTTCATCAAGGCAGGCTTAGCCACAGGCACGGTGGGTTATGGTCTTGGTGCTCCCAGTGCTTCTCAATGTGCTACTGGTGGTTCGAGTGCGGTGTTGACTGGTATTGCTTCGACTGTTACGGCTCACACTGTCAACTTTTTCATCAGGATCGACAATGCTCCGCGGTTCCAGCTTGGTCAGAGTGTTGCTCAGGAGATCTGCGCGCTCTTCGGTCAGGGTTTTGTTCAGCCTTGACTACATGTACCTATGCAGCCCAACCTACGACCAGGTCTCGACCGCAATGGAGACAGCCGCATGTCTCAGCGCAACCGGAGACCCGGCCAATGGACAATCGAACCCCACCTTTGCAAACTGTGCTGGCGGCTCTGTAACGGGACTATGCTCGCCCTCGACTAACTGTACTGCCATTAGCGCTGGCTATCAAAGTGAGAACTTCTACGGTGCGAACGCCTTCACTGTTCCTATCTATGTTCAGAAGGACCAGTTCGGCTATCTCGCTGGCTCGAGCAATTGGCAGCGGGTGATTAACAGTGCGGGCAGTGGTGTTCCAACGTTCTTCACTTGGCTTAGCGCTTGGAGCGCTAGCCCAACACAGTCCGGTACAATCCGTCAAGGATTCAAGCAGAACATCAAGAGCGTCAGTCCGTTCATCGAGAGCACTGTCTGGGATGCCTATGTCTTCGGTAACGTCTTTGACAGTATTGGTGCTAGTAACCCGTTGAACAATGCTCAGTTGTTGAACTGGATGGGCGTAAGCCTACAGACCATCAACCCAGCAAACACTGGAAGCCTCGGCTATACACCACCCACTGGAACAAGTGCGGCTCTAAGAATCAGTCTGCGCTCGGACAATTTCTGGCAGAACGACAATTCAGGCAGCCATCCAGCGAAACAGGTCACAGCCTACGATGTAGCGTTCAGCTATCTGTCATTGCTTGGCTCAGGCGCCTTCAACAGTGGAGGAGCCTCACCGACCACAGGCATTACTGTGATCAACCAGTCTACGTTCGACTTTGACCTGAGCGCTCTCGGACCTTTCACACAGCTCTTCGAGCTCGGACTACCAATCATTCCAGGCCAGTACTGGTCTGGTGCGGGACAGTCCACTTGGAACACCAGTGTCGACAATACCGTGTTCACCTGTAGTCATCAGCCTACTGCTTCTGCGGTGGTTGGATGCTTCAGGGCACAGTACACTCTCGACCCCACAAACAAGATCGGAACATCCACTATACCTGCTGTTGACTGTGCTGACAGTACCGTACTCTCGGGAGCTTCAGGTTGCAGCCATATTCCTGGCAGTCTCCTGAACGTTGACACGAGCAAGGTAACCGCGACCTATGATCCTGTAGCCAACGGTATATTGATCGGCTCAGGTCCATGGGAGGCGGTGACTAGCGGTGTTGTCGGCGGCGGTACAGGCGTCACACCCTGTGGTCAGATGGTCTGCAGTACATCGCCAAGCTATACTCTACAACGCTATGGATCAGTCTCTAGCATTACAGCTTCTGGCTGTGGTGTGAGCGACCACTACTTCCGTAGCAACTGCACTCTCGCTATCTGGGGCTGGTCAGGCGACAACGGTGACTTTACTCACGACTTCAGTTCAGAACTACAAGTTGTGCGTGCGTGCAACGCTGTCTCACCGGTTCCTGCGCAGTGTGTTCACTGGACGAAGGGCATAGCTGGTACTGGTGGATCACCGATTACCAGTGTACAGATAGGAGCGGTCAACAGGTTCGTAGCGGTCAACTGGGTTGGAGGACCATCGGGTTCCAACTTTAACTGGAACACTAATCCACCAACAGGTATCGCTGCGTTCCCGCCAGTACTCTACGACGGTCCAACAACAACTCTCAACCCGTGCAGCATAGACCCAACCAACGGATACGACTGTTAAAGGCAAGCCTCAAATAAATCCCCCTCCCTTTTTTGTTTCTCGGTAATTACTGATGAGTCTGCGCAGCTTTCTGTTGAAGAGAATCGCGTATACCATTGTCCTGATATTTTTCGTGATACTTCTCAACTGGGTAATTTTCGAGGCTATGCCAGGTGTTTCTGGAAACCTCTATCAGATTCTTGGACAGTCAGGGAGACTGAGTCCTGCCCAGTACCAACGGCAGATCGACCTTTACGGTTTAGACAAAGGATACTGGGAGCGGTTCTATGACTATCTCAAGGCGATGGGCACCTTCCAGTTCGGCTTCTCCTATGCGAGCAATCAGCCCGTATCGACACAATTGATTGCTGAAGGCACCCTCCTCAACACGCTGGAATTGCTCGGAGCCTCAACCGTCATGTCCATAATCATAGGAGTTTTGCTGGGAATCATCATTTCCCGCAGACGCGGATCTTCACTCGATAACTTCTGGGTAACCACATCTCTAACAACTTTTTCCCTCCCAACATTCTTCATGGGGATTCTACTCATCTTCATCTTCGCCTACACCCTCGGCTGGTTCCCTGCTGGAGGCATCTACCCCACTGCTTGGAACAATAGTGCGCTAAATCTTAGACCAGACATATGGGGACAGATTCTAGTAAGGCTACAGTACCTTTTCCTGCCGGCCTTAACGCTGACTATGTTCTCTTACGGCGGGTTCCTGCTACTAACCCGAGCGACTATGCAAGAAGCTCTGGGCGAAGACTACATTCTAACAGCCAGAGCCAAAGGGGTTGGCGAGAGGACAATCCTGATGAAGCATGCTTTCAAGAATGCATCCCTCCCGATCATCACGTCTAGTGCCCTAGCCTTCGGCGGTATTCTCAGCGGCGCGATAATTACTGAGACCATCTTCAACTGGCCAGGAATCGGTCTCTGGTTATACAGATCAGTTCTGTTCAAGGATTTTCCTGTAATGCAGGCACTTTTCTACATCATAGCGCTCTCGGTCATAGCCGCCAACTTCGTATCCGACATTCTCTACGGTATCGTCGATCCGCGAATCAAATACGAGTAGATTGCTGGAGCTACAAAGCGAATGGTTTCCCGGAAAGGCCTACAATTCCAGTACACAAGGTTCTCAGGCACTTTCAAGCGATTATTCAAGAACAGAATGTCCCTGATTGGAATCTTCGTCCTTGCAGGCTTCATATTCGCTGCTCTCGCGGCCCCTCTGCTAACTCCATATTCTCCAGGTGTGATAGTCTCGGGCTCCTATGCCCAACCAGACTGGGTGACAAATTTCCCTGATGGTTACTATCTTAGTAAGAATATCAGGGTCGTGAATGATCCTCTTTTCAATTCACCCTCGTCAGTACAAGACTGGACGTTGAGGGCTCCTACCTCCACGCTGGCGAATCTCCAAGTTTCCTATGCTCCGAAGGTTGTATCTAGGAACGACTCTCAGGGCAGTCTCCAGATGGCATATTCAGGGGTCGGTACTGGAGTGGCTAGAATAAGCCAATCGTTCTCGTATCCTTATCATGGTCCTCCGGGGAGATTCATGGCCACAGTCGCGTTCATGCTTTCTGGCGCCAGCCAAGCCAACCCAGTCCATATCCGCCTGTTTATTGAGCGGGCTGATGGGACTGTGTTCAACCTCCTCAACGAAAATGATTCGATCAACGGCCTCTGGCTTCCTCCTCCCACGACCAGCCTAGACTCTAACAGCGGATACTTGCAGACGGCAGTCGGAACATTTGCCACAGGGTTCACGGCACCTCAAGTAATCTTTTCAGGAGTGGAGTCGTATTCCTACGGCGTGGAGGTACGATTCAACGGATCCGCCAAGGTTAATGTTGACGATATTCAGCTGCAGTTGCTCGGCACTTCTTGGGGTCTAATGGGCACGGACTATGGTGGATCTGACGTTTACACGCAATTCATCTACGGTGCGCGGATATCGCTCTTGGTGGGGCTTTTGTCTGCAGGAATAGGTATCAGTCTTGGTCTTCTGATAGGACTGCTTGCTGGATTTCTGGGAAGGTTTGTGGATGAGGTTTTGATGCGCTTCACCGACATGTTGCTGGTAATTCCGGGTTTACCTCTCCTCATTGTTTTAGTGGCGGTGTTGGGGCCAAGCATCTGGAATCTTATTCTGATCATAGGGTTCCTAGGTTGGATGGGCTTCGCAAGAATCGTCCGGTCTCAAGTGCTCACCCTTAGAGAGCGGCCGTTTGTTGAAGCAGCAAAAGCAGCCGGTGCCGGGCCGGGCCGCATAATAACTCGGCACATCTTTCCTAACATAGTTTCATTGACCTACGTCAATCTCGCGCTCACGGTTCCCGCTGCGATTCTTTCGGAATCCGCCCTAGCCTTCCTGGGGCTTTCGGATCCCAGTGTAAATTCTTGGGGTCACATGTTCTACAATGTATCAACTTCAGGCTCCCTGAGTACTTTCCCACCGCCTTGGTGGTGGGTGCTCCCTCCGGGCTTTGGGATAGCTCTGGTCTCCTTGTCTTTCGTCTTGATAGGATATGCGCTGGATGAAATCTTCAATCCTCGATTGCGGAGACGGCAGTAGACAGTCTAGTATCCAAGATGCTCTGCTAATGCGCTTCCCACAATAGTGGCCGCGAATCCTACCAGTAGCAGAAGGGGGAAGAACGCGCCGAACGTCCAATTGACCGCCAGGGTAGTAAGAACATCCGGAAACTGATACGCTCCGACGTAGCCCGGTAGGGCGATCATGAAGTAAGTCAGTCCTGCAGCCAGAGCATAGGAGGCGAAGAAGCCTCCCACCCCCCTTGCAAAATCTGCCATGACAAGCGAGGCGATCACGGACACTGCAAAGATGGCGATATAGAAAATCACGAGTCCCTCGGGACCTCTTCCTATGATCTCGGGCTGGAGATCCCCTCCTCCCTCGTACTGGGGTATCAGGAGTCCCTGAAATATTGCACCGACGACGAAGCCGGCAATAGTTGTCCCCCATCCGAGCACAACGAGCACGGGCTTAACCTTATGCAAGACCGATAGGGGCAATCCAGTCTGACATCCGCCGCGGAGCTGAGTGGACTACATGAAGTTTCAGATTCCTCGAATGAGCATAGTTTCCTGGACTTTTATAGCCCTGAGCATCGGTTCAGTCTCCTATCTCGTCTTTTCCGCTCTTGACTACGTAGCCTTCTATCCAGCGCTCGCTGAATTGCAAGCTTCCACATGGAAGATTAGCTTTCGAGGAGGCAGCTCCGCGAACTCTTCCCTAGTGGTCAGAGTGTCTGTTTCCAACCCGTCAGGCAGCTCTGCCTTTACGATTACGAACCTAGTTTTGACCATTTTCTTCACAAATTCCAGTTCTTCATCAAACTCATCTTATCTTCTATTTGCGCCTGGGGGGCTGATTGCGAATCAAGATGTTACGAAGAAGCTCGCTCCGAATTCCACCTTCAATTCCACTATCGTAGTCGCCTTAAACCCGTCTCAAACGGATTCTTTGTCGACTTTCATTCGGACGAATAATGGTAAGACTATTGCTCAGGTTACTCTGGATACCCAGATCATCACATTCCTAGAACCAGTAGCAGGTCGCCTGCCGCTGGAAAGTATTGACAGTCTTCCCCTGACGTAGGCCCCAAAGCTTATTTCAACGGTTTCGCCAGTTCCGCTTGTCTGTCTAGCGATGCCAGTGCTTGACGTGCAGAATCTCGTAACGCACTACAGGACTCTCAGAGGATGGGTCAGGGCTGTAGAGAACATCAGCTTTAGCGTAGATCAAGGCGAGGCTCTTGGACTGGCTGGCGAATCTGGCTGCGGAAAGAGCACCGTTGCTTTGTCACTGCTGAAAATCCTCCCGTCTGGTGGCACAATTCGTCACGGCAAGATAGTGTTCCAAGATCAGGATCTTATTCCCCTTTCCGAGTCGGAGATGAGAAAGATCCGGTGGAAGGGCATCTCGATCGTTTTTCAGGGCGCTATGAATGCCCTAAATCCGGTCTACAAAGTAGGTGAGCAGATAGCTGAGGCCATAAAGATACACGAGGAAGGAGTGGCAGGTTCGGATGTTAAGGAAAGGGTCGCTAAGCTTCTTGAGACGGTCGGGATTGAGCCTTCGCGAGCGGACAATTATCCCCATGAGTTCAGTGGAGGAATGAGGCAGAGAGCTCTGATTGCTATGGCTCTTGCGGCCAATCCAACGATGCTGATAGGTGACGAACCGGGGACTGCGCTCGACGTGATTGTTCAGGCGCAGACTCTCAAGCTGTTGCGGGACCTGAAGGATAGGCTGGGGCTTTCGATGATCTTGATCAGTCACGATCTATCGATAATCGCAGAGACCTGTGAGAAGGTCGCGATAATGTATGCTGGAAAGATTGTGGAGTATGGGGATGCGAGGTCGATATTCAAGAATCCTCAACATCCATACACGCAAGGACTCATCAAAGCCTTTCCGAGCATCAAGGGCGAGCGTGTTAGGATGACTTCGATCCCAGGCCAGCCGCCAGATCTTCTGCATCCTCCCCCAGCGTGCAGGTTCAACCCCCGCTGTCCTTTCGTGATGGATGTCTGCAAGCGCGAAGAGCCAATGCTGATTGAGCACGGCGAGAAGAACCATCTTGCCGCGTGCCATTTGTACTAGGACATTGCTAGCGTTGGAAGAATCTACGACGTCCGTCAAGACGGATATCCCTTCGACGGACGGCCCAGACGAAGTGCTTCGGGTTGAGAACCTTCGAAAGTGGTACCCTCTCAAGAGGGGTTTTCTTGAGACTGTCTTTTCCAGAGGCGAGTTGAATGTGAAGGCGGTTGATGGGGTCAGCTTCACTCTCAACAGGGGTGAAATCTTCGCTCTTGCGGGAGAGAGTGGGAGCGGCAAAACGACCCTTGGCAAAGTGCTTCTGCGCCTCGTCAGCCCGTCTAGTGGTAGCGTATTCTTCCAGGGTAAGGACATTACGAAGCTCACTGATCGCGAACTGAAGCCGCTTCGTAGAAAAATGCAGATTGTCTTTCAGGATCCCTATGAGTCGCTTAATCCCCGCATGATCATCAAGGAGATCGTTGCTGAGCCATTGAGGGTCCAAGGAGAGCTTGAAGTTGATGAGAGGGGTCGGACAAGGCATCGCGGTTTGGGTGAGGCGGAGGTAGAGGAACGGGTCAAGAAGATCCTCTCGGAGGTTGAACTCGTACCTCCGGAAGAATTCTTGTACCGGTTTCCACATGAGTTGAGTGGTGGTCAGCGCCAGCGGGTAGCGGTAGCGAGGGCTTTCATCCTAAATCCAACGTTTGTGGTGGCAGACGAGCCTGTTTCAATGCTCGACGTCTCGATCCGCGCCGAGATCGTTAACCTGATGGTCGACATGGTGAGGAAGTCGTCAGCGTCGATCGTTTTCATCTCGCACGATATTGCTCTGGCGAAGCACATCGCGGACCGTATTGCTGTCCTTTATCTCGGCAAGATGATGGAGATGGGTTCATCCCAGACGGTTGTCGATAAGCCTCTTCATCCTTACACTCAAGCCTTGATCGCAGCGGTTCCGGTTCCTGATCCTGATTCAAAGCGGACGAAGGATGTGATCAGCGGTGAGATTCCCAGTCCTGTGGACCCTCCTTCCGGCTGCAGGTTCCACACGAGATGTCCTTATGCTCATGAGAGGTGCGTAAACGAGGAGCCTGTTCTCGTAGAGGTGGAAGAGAAGCATTTCGTTGCATGCCACCTTTACGATTAATTTCTCAAGTTTCGACAAACCAGCCCCGTTAAGCGTCCGTTTGCGCCGTCTCAATTCTGGAATCGGGAGAACATCATGGTCCTATCGAGTCTAGTCCTCATATATTCCCAGGATACATGCAGTCCAGTTGGTAGACGATGGATCTCAATGCGATGAGTCTCTATGAACCAACAGACATTCTGACTGAGAGACTAGCGTCTCTTCGCCCTGAACCTTTGGATCTTGCTCAAACTCCTGTCGAAGTACAGGGCAGCTGCTAGAATCACAACTGATAGTACTATTATGACAGGCATTAAGAGCTCAGATGGCGTCGGGAGGTCGAAGTAGACCGTTGTACCGACGGCCCAGGCGTTCGCGGGGACGTTCAGCTGGAATGCTGGATTGTACACTGCTGTGAAGGTCCTGATGAGCGGCCCCTCGGGCGACTTAGGACCAAAAGTCAGGTTGAATATAGGTGAGTCCGGGTTGTACCTCCACACGGTCGACTGTCCGAGGATGTCGTCCTGTCGACTCCATGTCGAAACTGCAGGAACCCATGAGAAGTCGAGGAGCGAGAATACGAGGGTAGTCTGAGCGGGAATCGCTGCGTTCAACGTGGGGCTGCCGTTTATGAAGTAGGCTGTATTCTCAGGCTGGGAGGTTAGTATTGAGAGAAAATATGTCTTGCCAATCTTGTTCAATTCCAGTCCCGAGTCGTTTATTCCACTACCGACGTTCATCGAGACGAAGCCAGTGTCGGACTTCACGGAGCTTCCCGAATTTGTGTTCGCACCTGTGATTGTAAGAGTATAATTCTCCATCAAGAGCCATGTTCCGGTGGAGTTGACGGTTCGAGCATGCAAGCTAAGGCTGGCGACCGTCGCGCCGGGGACGAGCCTTTGAAGGGCAGGAGTAAACTGATCGGCTATCGACTTGGAGCTCGAAGAGTCAAGGTTAATGTTCACCAAGGGGAGATTGGTAATGTTTTCTTGGAGTGACAGATTCATTCCCAATGTCACTTGCGTAGGGGCAACGGTTACGTCGACGGCTATGCCTTTCCCTGGTAATATGAACGCTATGGGGATGAGAATGATCAAGGAGATTATCGCCAACCCATGGCTTCTCATTTTGTGCCAACCCTGTGGTGTTGAGGACCCCTGCCCTATAAGAATCCGTTTCAGATCAATGGTAGGAATTTAGAGTATGTCCAGCGTTTTCTCCATGGTGCGGGGGGTGGGATTCGAACCCACGAAGGCCTTCGCCACAGGGTCCTAAGCCCGAGGCAGGCTACGATGACGCCTTCTGCCCATTAGACCTGGCTCTGGTACCCCCGCAGAGCAATGAGCCGTGGATTAGACCAAGACTCGTGGGCGAATAAAGACTACCTTGCAGCCCACATCGCCACTACCGATTCCCAGGATCCTGCGACGATAGGGCAAGCCTTCGAAGAGACATGGAGGGAGGCGGGGCAGAAGACAAGAAACCCAAGACTGTTTTCTCTCAATCCTGACAAGCGCGGAACAAGCCCTGATCTGGGATCTGGGAGGAGCATTTCATATGAAGCCGAGTTCACGCTTGCAATGATACAGATGGATGCGTCTCGAAAAACGGCGGGCTGGTCCATTTCTGCGGGATAACTCTACATTTTCGCCCAAAACTGTTTCAGATAGCGAGAGCACCTTTCCTAGAATTTACAAAAAAATTCTTTCTCGCGACACAAAACAGCTCTGCGGGGAATCTTTTCCTTCCGAAAATGCGCTCGTCTACTATCTTTTCTTTTTTCGCTATCTTTTCTCGACCCTCCCGGAGGTATGTCAAAACAAAAAAAAGTCCTTCACACTTTACCAGACTCTCCTCGCGAGAAACTGCCCCAGAATAAGCCCCGATCCGGAATCTGGGCAGATCGCGACTTTTTCACGCCGAGTCATCCGCTAGATCTACCCCTTGGGAAAACGGTCGACTATCTTATTCCAATCCGTAAACGGGAAGACTCGCCCAGAAACAGCTTCAACTGGCGAGATCCCTCTCCGAAAAGGGGGACCAAGAATATGATTCTCGCGACGCAAGACTGCCTTTCCGCGGCAGATTCCTGTGCTGCCTGGATCGTGATAGGGTGAAATCCTTGGACAGTCCTCTTGTTAGGTGAGTGGTTTTGAGCTCTCCCATAGATACTCGAAGTAGCTTTTCCCAAACCTGACCAGTCCGATATGATCCGAGGAGATCGCCAGCGTTAGTCCCTTCAGGGGATCTTCTCCTAGAAGAATTATTATCTGATCATCATCCGATATTATTCCACCTCCGAACATCTGTTCCCGAGTACGGACCTGGACGAGCGTCTTCAGTTTTCGGAGTGTCTCACGGCTCGTCGTCT
>WNGJ01029397.1_pt1 | contig 10278 bp, 6 predicted proteins | sample 5400611 | NCBI WGS metagenome assembly WNGJ01 (sample SAMN13153375, study PRJNA577476) | soil metagenome | isolation source: 40 cm soil or saprolite under Garry oak tree replicate 1 | place: USA:California | collected 2016-06-15
TCCGCGGCTTTGCTTTTCGCGGGACCGGATTTAGTGTCGCCTCGTTTGATGGAGGGATGGTCCGGGAGATCGTGCAACCAGAAACTCCAGAGTTGTTCGCGAACCAAGCGCTTGGCCGGATTGCGATGCTGGTTGAGGGCTTCCAGGTAGCGGAACACACGGGTGAGCTTTTCCCGCGCGACGCGGAGTTTCTCTGGAGTCATGACTCGCTGCCTCTATTCACCACGGGTGTAGAGGCTGGGTACGGCTGGTGAGACCTTCAGGATACCAGCGTTTCTCGACGACCTGTCAATAGAACCCGAAGACTCGCGAAAAGTTGGCGCAGGCGCCGCTCGCCTAGACCGGGCGGCGGATGCCGAGCTTGCGCATACGAGCCTGGAGCGTGGTGCGCTTCATGCCGAGAAGGACGGCGGCGCCCTTGGGGCCGGCGATGCGCCACTGCGTTTGCTTCAAGGCGCGGAGGATGTGCTGGCGCTCGGCTTCGTCGAGAGTGGAGATCGAGGAGGTGGAGGAGGCCGACGAAATTAAGGATGTGAAGGATGAAGAGGGATCGGCGCCTGCGGCTGTCGCAAGGGTTGCGGATTTCAATTCAGCGAAGGGGATGCGCAGCTCTTTGCCGGGAGAGAGCAGGACAGCGCGCTCGATGAGGTTTTCGAGTTCGCGGACGTTACCGGGCCAGGAATAATGCGTGAGGGCGTCCATGGCATCGGCGGGAATGTATTCGACATCCTTGTTGAGCTGGCGGCTGAATCTCTGCACGAAATAGCGAACCAGCAGCGGGAGATCTTCGGCGCGCTCGCGGAGCGCGGGAATCTGAATGGGGAAAACATTCAGACGGTAATAGAGGTCGCTGCGAAAGGCGCGCTCGGCAACGCGTTTCGAAAGATCTTGATTCGTGGCGGCGACGACGCGGACGTCCACGCGCTGCGTGCGATTGCCGCCGAGCCGTTCGAATTCCTGCTCTTGCAGCACGCGAAGAAGCTTCGGCTGAAGTTCGAGGGGAAGGTCGCCGACTTCGTCGAGGAAGAGCGTGCCGCGGTCGGCGAGTTCGAAGCGGCCGATTTTTTGATTGATGGCGCCGGTGAACGCGCCGCGCTCGTGGCCGAACAGCTCGGATTCGAGAAGGCCACTGGGAATGGCGGCGCAATTGATTTTAACGAAGGTGCGATCGCGGCGCGGACTGAGATTGTGGATGGCGCGGGCGAAGAGCTCTTTGCCCGTGCCGGTTTCGCCGAGGAGGAGGACGGTGGTGCCAGCGGGCGCGGCGAGCTCCACCTGGGCCAGGGCGCGCTTGAGCGCGGGACTCTCGCCGACGATTTCCTCAAAATTGAATTCACTGCGAATTTCTTCCTCGAGGTAGAGCTTTTCTTCGGCGAGCTTATTCTTCAGGGCGTCGATTTCCTTGAAGGCCAGAGCGTTTTCAACGGCAATGGCGACCTGCGCGGCGACGGGCTGAAGGAGCTCGACGTCCTCTGGGGTGAAAAAATCGAGCCGCCGGCTCGCGAGATTGAGTGTGCCGAAAGTATGGCCGTGATGGATCAAGGGGATGCAGCAGACGGCTTGCAAGCCTTCGCTGCGAAGGGTGCGGATGATTTCCGTGTCGTAACGGTCGAGTTCGGAGCCCCGCACGATCAAGGGCTGGCTGGTGGCGATCGCGCGCCCGGCGGGAGAAGCGTCGCGCGGGACCAGCGTCTCCGGCTTGAAGATGTTCTGGTTGCCGGGAAAATCGAGGGCGTGAATCTTGAGCAATCCGGTTTGGGAATCGAGGAGCGCGAGGCTGGTGTAGTCGTGGTGAATGACGCGCTCGAGAGTGTTGACGATGCCTCGGAAAAGTTCGGGGAGTTCACGGCTGATAATCAGGAGGTTATTGATTTCGAGAAGAACTTGGAGGCGGTCGCGCTGGCGCGCGAGTTGCGATTGGTAGGCCTGGGAAGTGGCGAAATTGATGGCATTGTCAACGGCGACGGCGACCTGGCTGGCGACGCGCTCCATGAATTGCAGCTCGGTGTCGGTGATGCGCTGCGGCACCAGACGGCCGAAACCCATGGCGCCGAGGCGGTGCTGGGCAGTGGTAAGGGGAAGAATCGCGAGCGAGCGGACGTTGTGCTCACGGTAGCGCTTCAGGAACTCCGGAAAACGCGTCTCCTCGTCGGTGTCGCTGACCACAAATGGCTGCTGCGTTTGCCAGACCCAGCCGGCGGGATTTCCCTCGACAGGAGACTCGCTGCCGGCGGCCTTTTCGCCGGGGATGCGTGTGGCGAGAACGTGGAGGCGCATGACGTTGCGAGCGGGGTCGTGCAGGACGAGGGTCAGAAAATCGAATTCGATGACGGAGCGCAAGCGGTCCGAAAGATCGTGAAACAACGCTGGAAGATCGCGCTGCTGGGCGATGGCCTCGCTGACTTCGAGCAAGGCTTCGAGCTGACGCCGGGAGTGTTCGAGCGGGGGGGTGAACGCCACTTCCGGCGGGGAGATGACGGGATCCGCCATAGAAAGCAGGATAACACTCGCGTCGGCGGGGGCTCAACTTAAGGGATGCGCGCGCGAGGGATGGAGGTCCGCCAATGGCGCTGACGGAGCATTGGCAGAAAAAGGGGTGGTAAACCCTGTTCTCGGCAGCCTTGATCCACATTCTCACTAACCGCCGAGTGCCGTGTGATAATCTCTCCGGCACCGCGGTTCCTACTTGGTTGTGGAGGAACAAATGCGTTTCTCTTCCTTTTCCTCCCTCCTGCCGGAAAAATCCTTCGGCGCACCGGTCATAATCCCTTCTGGTGCGTTCTCGCCCTCTTTCCCGTCCTAAACCTCGGTGCCTTCTGGTTTTTAGCGTTCAAGTCATGGCCCACGGACAACAAGCTCACGAACTAGCAAAGAGAAAACTCAAGAGGAAGAAAGTTCACATCAGCAGATATTCACTGGCGACAAATCACTTTCTCACAAGCGATGCCATCGGGCGTATTCGAAGTTTAGAGAAAATCGTTCAAGTCAAACTTGTTGTGTCGTAGACAGGTGCATGCCGAGCGCCGGTGGCGATGAGGTGCTCGATGGAGTCGACGGACCGGATGCCGCCGCGAGCGCCGACGGCAGTGCAGTTGAGCGCGGCCGCGGCGCAGGCGAAATCGAGCTGCCGCTGCAAAGGCCAGCCCTGCAAGAGCCCGTAGATGAAGCCGGCATGAAAAATGTCTCCGGCGCCGGTGGTGTCAACCGTCTTCACACGAAAAGCGGTGGCGTAGTGGAATCCGGCCCCGTCCCAGGCCAATACGCCTCCTTCGCCCAGCGTTGCGGCGGTAAGGCGGCAGCCAAATCGTTCCCGCAGCGCGGGCAGGGACTTGCGCAAATCCGGTTCGTCCATGAGCCGCCCCGGAATATCCCGGCTGGTGATGAGGTAGCTGATATTCTTCAGAAGCGCTTCGACGCCAGGATAAATTTCATCCAAATCAGCGATAACCGGGATGCCGGCGGCCCGGGCCCAGCCTGCGGCTACGGCCGCAGCAGCAGTATCGTGCCCATCCACGTGAAGTGCACGCGATTCGGTGATCCATTCGCGCCGAAGTTCCTCCGGGCGAAGGGTCAAGCGAGTGTCGCGTTTCCATAGAACGGTGCGTTCGCCGGCATCATCCACAAGTATGAACGCTTGCTGGCTGGGACACCCGGGAGCCGTGAAGAGATGCGCCTCGACGCCGAGCCGGGCAAATTCCGCGCGGTGCATGGCGGCAGCGCCGTCGTCCCCCAGTTTACCGACGTAACGGGTTTGCAATCCCCATTGCTGGCAAGCAACCACGGCGGTGGCGACCTGGCCGCCGGGCAAGACATTCGCGGATCGAAATTCGACCTTGGACCCGCGCGCGGGATAGTGTGCGACGGGAATCAGCGTGTCGGTGGCATTCAGTCCTACGCCGACGACGTCAATCTTGGAGGATTCGGTCATTTTTGCCTGCGCCACTTTAGACGAAGCGCCGGAATTTGCAAAGGCGGGACGGCTGACTTGGCTGACTCAGTGAAAACGCGTCGTTCGCCAGAGTTTGAGGCCACAAACGAGAAGAAGGGCCAAGGTGGCGGCGCTCAAAACGGCGGCGGGCCCCCAATGGAAAGAGAGGCGCGGGGCGCGCGCCATCGTTGCAAAAACCGCGAAGATACTGGTGGCCACGGCAACCACGAACCAGTCCAGCGCGCTCCGCGAAGGCCTTAGTTCACCGGCGGCTTGCCGCCCGTCCATGCGGGCTTCCACGTAGTCTGCCGAAACGCCGTAGCGCTGGGATTCGCGCTGCGCCGCGTCCTTCCAGCGCATTTGTTCCTTGCCGATTGCGGAAGAAAAAGCAATTGCGCCAACTCCCAGCATCATCAGGAGGGAGCCTCCAATGACTTGCGTGTAGGTCGAGACACCGCGGCCTTGCAACTCACCAAAAACCAAAATGCCCCACAACAGACCCCACAGCTGATTCGAATTGGAGAGCGGAATGCCCCGGCTGATGCCTACATACTTAGCCGCGTATTGCTGAAAGACATCACCGATCACCCAAACAAAGCCGCCCAGCATCAGCCAAAAAAGAACGTCGCGCGCGCTCGTCAGTTCGCGCCACAGCGGACCCAGGCCGAGATAGCTGACGGCGAGAGTGGCCATCATGCCCAGCTCCCCGAACGTGAAGAAGGTGACAAACGAAAGCGGATTCATCCCGGTCAAGTAGGCTTTGCGATAGGGGATGTACATCGTTCCCCAGAGGATTCCGGCGCCCAGGGCGGCCCAGACACCGCGCAGGGAATGCGCTGCCGGAGCTGCGGTGGAAGAGGCTACGGCCAGCAAGGCCGCGCCCGCGCACATTACCAGCGCGCCACCCAACACACCCGTCCAGCGCCGCCAACCCGCCTGGCGCAACTCATTAAAGAAAAGAAAACCCCAAAGAATGCCGAGAAGGCTATTCGAATTCCACAAGGGAAAAGCGATGCTCAAGCCGATGTCACGGATGGCGAAAATCGTCAGCGTGTTGGCCACGGCCCAAAGACATCCGGCAAGAAGTGCCCAGATGATCAGGTGAGGCGCCCGGCGGACATCGGCGCGGACAGACGAGGTGCCGAGAATCAGGGCGGGCAAGCTCCAGCGCGCGAGAAAAACTCCGATGACCATGATGAGCGAAATAACCATCGGCGAGATGCCGATGGAAACGAGCTTTGTGGGCGCTTCCGCGGCGCCGAGCCAGGCTCCCGCAGCGAAGCCGCAGAGGATGCCCAGCAGTTGGAGCTTTTTCGAACGCGACGCGTCTGGGACTGCGGAGCCGATCTGGGTATACACGGCAGGCGGCATTTTGCTCCGATCCGAAAATCAGCGAACAAATCGAAGTAGCAGCAATCCACCCATCAAGACGGCGACGGGGACCCAAAAATGGATATCGCTGAGAACACTGCTCCACCAGTCGCGGGTGTTCGGGTCCGGTTCAGTTGCTTTCATATTCCATCCTAAATGAGCCCAAGAACGAAGAGGCTCATTTCTTTTTGAGCTCAGCCGGCCAATTCACTACTAGCGTCATGGCCGCGCTGGGTTGCCTGGCTTCGCGTTCGGCGAATTGCGATTTGTGAAAAAGGAAGGGTTTGCGTTCGCCGTCGAGCGGGAGCATCCAGATCGCCCAATCGCCCTGCGCCCCTTCGATGTCGGTAAGAAACTTGCCGTCCGGGGACCAGTCTGTCGGGAATCTGATCCGGTCCACTGTTTCCAAGAGAGGCTCTTCCGTGCCGGACCCATCAGAAGCCTTCAGATAAAGATCATACTTTCCGTTGCGATAGGAGGTGTAAATAATCCGGCGGCCGTCGGGTGACCACACTGGATAAAGGTTTCCCTGTCCCGAACCCGAGCCAAATGAAAGTGCGGTCTTGACGCCGCGCGCGATGTCGAAGCTCCAGATTACGCCTTTGGCAACGCTTCGGCCCTCCTGAACCGGATCGGCGATGGGAACCGCATCGCCGGTGAGCTGCAGGCTCGTGGTGTCGAACGGCTGAGCCATGAGTGTGAATTGCCGCATGAAGAGAATATGACCGGAAGCGTAGATGGCGTTGGTGTGAGAATGAAGCAAGAGCTTGCGTTCCTTCGAATCGAGCGAACCCAACAGGACGGAGTTCGTAAGGATTTCCCTCGGAGAAAAAACTCTGCCCGTAAAGTAAAGAAAGTAATGGCCATCCGGCAGGAAGTAGGGCCACCGCTGAGTCGTTTCATTTTTCGACGGGTCCAGAGTGGTCACGGGAATGAGCGGGCCGCCGGAGGAGGAGACGCGGAATAAGGCGGTGTTGACGGCGGGAGTCAGAAGAATGTCTCCATCGCTATTCCAGGTTCCGCCACGCCCGTCGGAAGCATCGCCGATGGTAAACGGTGGGCCGCCAGAGGGTTCGATTTTCTTGAGTTTGCCTCCGGCAAAAAATGCGATGAAGCGGCTGTCCGGCGACCAGAAGGGATCGGTGGCGCCATCCGTGCCCCGCAGAGGCTGGGGCTGCAAGAAATCGATGGGACGAACCCATAGGACAGATTTCCCGTCCGGCGTGGAGGCCACATATGCGAGAAGACGACCGTCGGGCGAGAGCGCAAATCCCGCCGCCGTCCCGGAGAAGATGAAACTTGAATTGACCATCGGCTCAATGTATGCGCGAGCGATAGGGGCATCGGTCGCAGGCCGTCTGGCATACAGAACTCCCAGAGTCACTGCGGCGGCAGCAGTAACGACCAACGCAGCCATCATGAACCATTCGGAATTTCTGCGGTCTTTCACCGGAGTCGCCGCGCTGGATTGCGAACCTGCTTCCGCGATCCACTTCAGTTCGAGTGCAACGTCGCGGGCGGTCTGCCAGCGCTCTTCGGGGTCCTTCGCAAGCCAGCAGCGGATGTGATCGAGCACGGGCGGAGTCATCGGTTTCACGGTGCTGATCGGGGCGGCCTCCTTTTCCAGGATCGCCGAGGCCACGCTCAGTTGACTCTTGCCTTGGAAAGCCCGCTGAGCCGTCAGCATTTCGTAAGGCACTGCGCCTAACGAAAAAATGTCGCTGCGGCCGTCCAATTCTTTGCCTTCGATGTGCTCCGGCGACATGTATTGAATGGTGCCGAGAATGGTGCCTTCCTGCGTCACCGGCGTAGTCTGCGTAGCGGCTGCGGTAAGCGTGGCGCCGGTCGTGAGCGGCACGGCGGGCTTGGCCAGGCCGAAGTCGCGGAGTTTCGCTCCGGTCGGAGTCAGCATGATGTTGCCGGGCTTCAGGTCGCGATGCACGACGCCCCTGCGATGCGCCTTGTCGAGGGCGTCGGCGATCTGGCTGCCAAATTTTACGACTTGATCGAGCGGAAGAGGGCCTTTCTCCAGGCGCTTCGCAAGCGTCTCGCCTTCCACGCATTCCATGACCAGATAGTCGATGCCGTCCTGATGGCCGACATCATACAGCACGCAGATGTGTGGATGATTCAGGCTGGAAATCGTTTTGGCTTCACGCTCGAAGCGCTGCTTTCGAACCGCATCATTCGAAAGCGGCGGCGGCAGGATCTTGATCGCCACCGTGCGTTCTAGCCGCGTATCCCGCTCGCGATACCCTTCGCCCGTGCCGCCAGCGCCCAGCGGCGACACGATCTCATATGGACCAAGCCTGTTCCTGGCGGATAGACGCACGATTGGCGTGAATTATAGCCTTAAAACTTATCTTTGTCCGCGCGGCCAAGCCTCCTCAGTTCCTCGCGAATTCTTGCCTGACCAATTTGCTCGTCCGAACGCGCGTCGCTTGCGGGGCTTTCCTGTGCCGCGCGGAGTGGACTTGACGGTCTGTTATCCCGAGCCGTAAGCTCCACGAAATTCCGCAATTGAATCTGAATCTCGCGCGAAGGGAAGGGTGGCCAGGCAGAAATGGGCAGCACTTTGGCAAAGATCTATGTCGTGTTGAGCGGAGCAATTTTGGTGGTGGTCGGTGTGGTGGGATTCTTTCGCCACGAAATGTTCAACCTCACATTTCCTCCCGCCCATAATGTGTTTCACCTGGTCAGCGGCTTGATCGCTCTTGGGGCAGGGCTCGGTAAGAGTGCGGATGGACCGCGGCGGTTTGGTCTGATTTTTGGAGCGATCTACACCGTGGTGGCCATCGCGGGCTTCGCCGGTATGCGCGACCTCGGTCCCATCCAAGTGGATTTGAACACTCATTTCAATTTCATCCACCTCGGAGTTGGTCTCCTCAGTCTGGCGGCCGGTTTTGCCAGCGCAAAGCCGGTCGTGGCCTGACAGATCGGACCGCCATCCCCAGGCAAACGGCGAGCGGTTCAACTAAATTGCGAATGAAGGGATTCACGTCGTCAGGCGATCCGGGGAGATGGGGCGCAACTGCCAAGCCTCGAGCGAAATGAGCGCAGGCAGATCGTTGTCGTTGACGCGAGCGCGGAGGAGTCCGTCCGGCTTGCGATAAAGGCGCGTTGTGAGGACGTGCTGACGGTCGCAGAGGAGCTCGGCAACGGAAGCGTCCAAGAAAAGATGGAACTCGATTTCGTGTTTTGGCCCAAGGGGCACTGCCAGCGCAAACCCATTGACCGTAAGTGTCACCGCGGCTGTGCCCTTCGGCTCAAGCTTGGCGGACCACCAGGGGCCGCTGCGGTCCTCCAGGGTAAACGCGGAGCGGGACGATTTGGTCTTCCAGGCCACCTCTCCGGCAAGATTCTCGATTTGGATTTCTTCCATCGCGTGGCCCAGCTGGGACAAGTCCGCATGTCGTTGAGGAAAAACGAACGATTTCGCGCGCAGCGCCTGTGTTACCGGCGCAACCTGCATCTCGAGGCCGCCATCAGAATTGAGCGATAGGACTCTGGGCAGAGCCATGCAGCCGGCCCAACCGGCGGCGCTGAATTCGGCTTCGGGGCGCGTTTCCGGAATCCAGCCCCACAGGATGCGATTGCCCTTGGCGTCGAGTTGCGTTTTCTGCGCGTAGTAGGCGCCGTGATCGAGGATGCCGCGCCTTTCAGAATGGAAGACGAGTTCGCTGCGATCGAGCTCGCCAGATTCCCAAATCACCTGACCCGCAGTCGAATAAAGAAGGACGTGCTTCTTTCCCAGCGGGAAAAAGTCCGGGCACTCCCACATCTCGCCAGAGTCCACGGGATTGACCGATTCCCTTTCCGTCCACTTTCCGGAGGCCAGGGCGTGCAAGTACTCCCACTGGCGTAGGTCCTTCGAGCGATAGAGAAGCACGCGGCCGCCTTGCTTGAAGAGACCCGAGCCGACACCGAGATACCAATTTTCATCTTCGCGCCAAAGAAAAGGATCGCGGAATCCCGCCAAACGAGGGTCTTGGGGCGGCTGGAGCACGGGCTGATTCCATTTGGTCCAGGTGAGAAGCTGCGGATCGGAAGAAGTAGCAAGGCACTGTACCTCGCGAAAGTTGTGGACACCGTCGCGGAGAGTCGCTTGTTCAGGGGCGGCGGTCTTCACACCGGTATAGAGAATCGTCGCGGTGCCGCGATCGTTCACCGCGCTTCCGGTGAAACACCCATCGGCGTCCTCCCAGCCGGGAGTCGGAGCAAGCGCAATCGGCAAATGGCGCCAGTGAATCATGTCCTCGCTCACCGCGTGAGCCCAGTGCATATCGCTCCACACAGCTGCATTCGGGTTGTATTGGAAAAACATGTGGTACCGGCCATTCCAATGAATGGGGCCGTTGGGATCATTCATCCAATTTCTCGCGGGGAGCAGATGATATTGCGGACGGAGCGGATCGGCAGCGAGACGCTCACGCAAATTCTGGGCGAGAGCCCGCACGAATTCGCGCCGCGGAATGCGCATGGCAATTATCCCTGTAGTTTAGATCGGCCGGCCCATGCGATTCATTCACGGAATACGGGCCCGCCTCCGCAATGAATGCTCGGCTATTTTTTCTCGTGCCTGGAGTGCGCTGCCTCTTGTTCGTTTTTGTAAGCTTTCCAGGCTTGGTCGATAACGTAGGCGTGAACCGCGTCCGCCTCAGCGACCGTCATGTGGGCTTTGGGGAAGGCAAACTTCGGCGGATCCGCAAGCCCGGGCATGCCTTTCGACCAGTGGCTGCCGCCCAAGACGATGCCATACCAATCCTTATGCACTTCAGGCGGGGCGTAACGCAGATCGGGGATCGCGCCGTCCTCCACCCAAGCGCCGCTGCCGTCGATGAAGGGAGAGTGGCATCCTTCGCAGTAAAACGACACGTAAAGTTTTTCGCCCTTGCGAATGATTTCCTCGCTTACTTTTCGCTCCGGAGGTTTCGGCACGGGCGGAACTTCAATGTGCGGAGCCGGAAAGGGAACCTTGC
>WNGJ01009663.1_pt1 | contig 10277 bp, 13 predicted proteins | sample 5400611 | NCBI WGS metagenome assembly WNGJ01 (sample SAMN13153375, study PRJNA577476) | soil metagenome | isolation source: 40 cm soil or saprolite under Garry oak tree replicate 1 | place: USA:California | collected 2016-06-15
AGCGCTCGGCCGTGAGCGGATAGTCGCATTTGACCTTGATGCGCGGGCTGCCGTCCTTGGTGGTGTGCTCGAGCAGCACCCGCACCCGCTTGGCGCCGACCGCCAGATCCATCGCGCCGCCCACGCCCGGCGGGAAGTTCGGATCCTCGGTGGTCCAATTGGCGAGATCGCCGCGCTGCGAAACCTCGAACGCGCCCATGATGGAGAGGTCGAGGTGCCCGCCGCGGATCATCAGGAAGGCATCCGCGTGATGAAAGAACGAGCCCCCGGTGATCAGGGTGGTGAGCCCCTTGCCGGCATTGATGAGGTCCGGGTCGGCCTCGTTCGGCCCCGGCTTCGGCCCCATGCCGAGCAGGCCGTTCTCGCTGTGAAACACGATCTCGCGGCCGGCCGGGATGTGGTCGGAGACCATCGTGGGCAGGCCGATGCCGAGGTTCACGTACCAGCCGTTCTCGATGTCCTGGGCGGCGCGCCACGCCATGTGCGGACGAGAGAGCGGAGTCATCAGGGTCTCCTTATTATTGGAGCATGATCTTTTCCGAAAACCGGTACCCACTTTTCGGGATCATGCTCTAAACGACGACTACGCGGTCGACGAATATGCCGGGAGTATGCACGCATTCCGGATCGATGTCGCCCAGCTCGACCATTTGCTTGGTCTGGACGACCGTGAGTTCCGCCGCCATGGCCATCACCGGATTGAAGTTGCGCGCCGACTTGCGATACGCGAGGTTGCCCCAGCGGTCGGCGCGGTGCGCGCGCAACAGCGCCACGTCGCCGCGCAGCGGTTTTTCGAACACGTAGCGCTTGCCGTCGATCTCGCGCACCTCCTTGCCATCGGCGAGTTTGGTGCCGACGCCCACCGGCGAATAGAAGCCGCCGAGCCCGGCCGCGGCGGCGCGCATGCGTTCGCTGATGATGCCCTGCGGCACCAGTTCGAGTTCGATGCGGCCGGCCTTGTAGGCAGCGTCGAACGCGCGCGGGTCGTCGGTGCGCGGGAACGAGCAGATCACCTTGCGCACCATGCCGGCGTCGATGAGCGCGGCAAGCCCGCGCATGCCGCTGCCGGCGTTGTTCGACACGACGACAAGGTCGCGGACGCCCATCGCAAGCAGGCCGTCTAGCAAATCGTCAGGCGCGCCCACGGCGCCGAAGCCGGCGGATAGGATCGTCGCTCCGTCGCGAATGCCTTCGAGCGCGGCGGGAATACTGGAAACCTGTTTGTTGATCATGCGGAAGGAGACTCGGGAAACATGGAACGCGCGGCTTGTGTCCCGATTCCGAAGTTCGCCCAACCTTGCAGCACGACCGATGCGAACTTCGGAATCGAAGGACACTAGCAACCTTATGATTCTAGTGCCGCTTTGAACCCGAAGTTCGCAACCGGATTCGCGGCAATTCTAGTGCGAACTTCGGGTTCGCGGCACTAGCGCCCGTCCCGAATCTATGACGACAAGGCTCTCGCCCTGTCAAATGCCCGCGGGGCTGAGGCTCGGGACCTCAATCGCCGCCTTCCCGCAACACGGTCGGCCAGTCCGGCTCGTCGAAGGGCAGTATCCATGGCTCCTTGAGCGCCGCCTCTTTCCATTCGCGCCACGCCGGCAGCGCCATGACCGCGTCCATATAGGCGCGCGAGCGTTCCCCGACCTCGACCGCATAGGTGTGGAAACGCGACACCACCGGCGCATACATGGCGTCGGCCGCGCCGAACGGGCCGAACAGGAACGGGCCGCCGTAACGGAGCCGGCACTCGCTCCACATGGCGTCGATGCGCGCGACGTTAGCGAGCGCGTCGGCGCTCAGTTCGCGCCGCTTCACCGGGCGCCAAAAATTCATCGGACATTCACCCCGCAGCGCCGCGAAACCCCCGTGCATTTCCGCCGCAACTGCCCGCGCGTGGGCGCGGGCACGCGCATCGGCCGGCCAGAGCCCGGCGTGCGGGAATTTCTCCGCGAGATATTCCAGGATCGCGAGCGACTCCCACACGTGCACGCCGTCATCGTCGAGGGCCGGCACCTTTCCGTTTTGCGACACGGGCGCGATCGCCCGCTTGAACTCCGGATCGTTGAGCGAGATCACCCGCTCCTCGAAGCCAATGCCGACGGCCTTCATGGCGATCCACGGCCGGAACGACCACGACGAGTAATTCTTGTTGCCGATGATTAACAGCATTCAGGGATCAGCTATCAGGTATCAGCGATACGTCCGTCGCCTGATGCCTGATTACTGATCACTGGTTTCCGGTTTGCAAGCAAATTGAGGTGATGGAACGATCAATCGAGTAAATGGGCCTATGCCTTCGCCGCGGGCTTTGTGTCCTCCGGCAAGTCGACCGGCCCGCCGGCCTTCTTCCAGCCGCCGAACCCGTCCTTGATGTGGGCGACCGGCTTGAGCCCCATGCGCTGGGCGGTCTGCGCAGCGAGCGCGGAGCGCCAGCCGCCCGCGCAGAAGAATACGAAGCGCTTGTCCTGCGCGAACACCGGCTTGTGGTACGGGCTCTCCGGGTCGATCCAGAACTCGAGCATGCCGCGCGCGCAGTGAAAGGCGCCCGGCATGCGGCCCTCGCGATTGAGCTCGCGGATGTCGCGCAGGTCGACGAACACGACGTCGTCGCGGCCGTGAAGCTTGAGCGCGTCCTCGACCGAGAGCGTTTCGACCTCGCGCTCGGCGGCGTCGACGAGGGCGCGAAATCCCAGTTTGATCTGCTGCGGCATGGTTCCGGTCTCCCGCAGCCCATGTTGGGGGCCGAGAGCCGGCAGTCAAGGCGCGGCTGGACGCGCGCGCGTAGACGCTCAGCCGAGGAGCGACGGCTCGATGCCGAAGGCAAGCGCGGTCGTGACCGCGCCGACGTAGATCCCGAAGGTCCACCCGGCGAACTTCCAGAAGATATCTTTCTCGAATCCTGGCATGTTTCCCCGCGGGGCGACCGCGCCCCGTCCCATCTGAATGCCCCGGGCGGACGCTAGGCCCACATGATTGACGAAAAATGAACGGCGCCTGCCGATGCCTTTGCTGAGCACGCCCGACCTGATCGCCCTCGCCTTCTTTCTCGGCGCCTGGGCCGCTTACGCGGCGCTGATCGAGTGGAGCGCGCACGGCCGGCGCGGCCTCAACGCGGAGATGGACAGCTATCGCGAGACCTGGATGCGCCAGATGCTCGCGCGCCCGAACCGCATCGTCGACACCCAGATCACCGCGTCGTTGCAGAACGGTACGGCATTCTTCGCCTCGACCTCGCTGATCGCCGTCGGCGGAGCGCTCACCCTGCTGCGCTCGACCGACGAGATGCTCACGGTGTTCGGCACGCTGCCGTTCGGCATCACCACCACACGGGCGGAATGGGAAGCAAAGACGCTGGGGCTTGCGATCATCTTCGTCTACGCCTTCTTCAAGTTCGCCTGGTCGTACCGGCTGTTCAATTATTTCGCCGTTCTCCTCGGCGCGGCCCCGCCGATCGAAGAGAAGGACACGCCGGAAGCGCTGGCGTACGCGCGGCGCGCGGCGAAGCTCTCGGAAGAAGCCGGCCGGCACTTCAACCGCGGCCAGCGCGCGTTCTTTCTTGCGCTCGGATATTTGGGCTGGTTCGTGAGCCCGTGGGTGTTCATGGCGACGACCACGGCGGTGCTGGTGGTCATGTGGCGGCGCCAGCTTGCCTCGCCCGCGCGCCGCGCGATCGAGCGCTGATACTACTGTTTGAGCATGATCTTTTCCGAAAACCGGTACCCACTTTTCGGGATCATGCTCTGGCTCACGGCCCCGGGAACAATTCGCTGGTCCGGCCGGCCATCCGATACATCAAGAGCCCGATCCATTCGCGCATGGCGGTGTCGCCGCGCCGCAGCCCTTCGCCCAGGCTCGGGAACGGCCGGGCCAAATCCTCGATACCGCGCGTGCGGTAATCGACCGGATAGGCCTCGACCGCAAAGCCGACGCGGCGGAACGCGCCGATCGAGCGCGGCATGTGATAGGCGGACGTCACCAGCAGCCAGCGTTCGCCCGGTTTCGGGTTGGCGAGCGGCTTGGTGAGCACGGCGTTCTCGGCGGTGTCGCGCGACTCTTCTTCAATCGTGATGCGATCCGCCGGAATGCCCAGGCTGGCATAGAACCGGCGCGCCAGTTCGCCCTCGGTCGGACCGTCGTAGACGAGCGTACCGGTGCCGCCGGTGAAGATCAGGCGCGCCTGCGGATACTGGCGCGCCAGCGCCGCCGATGCCGTCATGCGCTCCGCCGCGTCGGTGAGCGGGATATCGTCGCGGGTGGCCGAGACGATCGTATCGAAGGCGCCGCCCAGCACGATGATGCCGGCCGGCGCGCCGCGGCTCGCATCCCACGGCGGGAAGCGCTGCTCGAGCGGCAGCATGAGCGCGTTGGCAAGCGGCGAGAGCCCGAGGATCGCGAGCAGGATCAGGCTTGCGACGATGAGCCTTCCGCCGGCGCGGCCGCCCCGCAGCACCGCCAGGGCGACGCCCACGAGCCCGAGCACGATCAGTACATTCGACGGAAGGGCGAAGAAGCCGAGGATTTTGGAGAGAAAGAAAAACATCGGCCGGGCACGGTCTACCGGCGCTTGCTCGCCTCGTAGCGCGCCTTGGCGGCGTCGTTGGGCGGATAGAGGCCGGGCAGCTTTTCGCCCCGCTCGACCTCGGAGACGATCCAGGCCTCGAGGCGCTCCTGCTCAGGGCCAAGCTTCGCCACCTCCTCGACCATGGCTTGCGGGATCACCACCACGCCGTCGGTGTCGGCGACGATCACGTCGTCGGGAAACACCGCGACGCCGCCGCAGCCGATCGGCTCCTGCCAGCCGACGAAAGTGAGCCCGGCGACCGATGGCGGCGCCGCGGCGCCAGCGCACCAGACCGGCAGGCCGGTGGCGAGCACGCCGGACACGTCGCGCACCACACCATCGGTGATCAGCCCGGTGACGCGCCGCTTGACCATGCGCGCACACAGGATGTCGCCGAAGATGCCCGCAATAGTGACGCCCATGGCGTCGGCGACCGCAAAGCAGCCCTCCGGCATGTCCTCGATGGCCGCGCGGGTCGAGCGCGGGCTCGCCCAGCTTTCCGGCGTGGCGAGGTCCTCGCGCGCCGGCACGAAGCGCATGGTGAAGGCCGGCCCGACCAGACGGGGATAGCCCTCCTTGATGGGCTTCGGTCCCAGCATCCAGGTGCGGCGCAGGCCTTTTTTGAGCAGGATGGTGGTGATCGTGCCGGTCGAGACGGTGCGCAAGGTGGCGAGGAGATCCGGAGCGAGCATGAGAATCCCTTGAGTGGGGCGCCAGACCTTACAAACCGCGCCGTGCGAGGCAAGCTAATCCCACTGCGGGCTGCCGCCCCAATCGACCACGCGGCCGCGCGGGTGCGCTAGCGCGGAAATCTCTTCCATTTCCGCCGACGTCGATTCGAAATCGAACAGCGCGATGTTTTCCGACAGCCGCTCGACCTTCGCGGTGCGCGGAATGACGACGATGTCGCGTTGAATGAGCCAGCGCAGCGCGACTTGGCCTGCAGTCTTGCCGTGCGCCTCCCCGATGCGCTTGAGCACCTTGTCCTTGCTCACCTGCCCGCGCGCAAGCGGGCTATAGGCGGTGATCGAAAGTCCATGCTTGCGGCAGGCGGCGATCACCTTCGACTGATCGAGATAGGCATGGCATTCGATCTGGTTGGTTACGAGCGGTTCGCTCGCAAGCCGCACCGCCTCCTCGACCAGCGCCAACGTGAAGTTCGAAATGCCGATGTGGCGGGTCAGGCCGAGCTGCTTCATCTTGCACAGCGCCGGCATCGTCTCGGACAGCGGCACGTGCTCGCTCGGCCAGTGCAGCAGCAGCAGGTCGACCTGAGGCACCCGCAGCCGGGCGAGGCTTTCCTTGGCGGCGCGTTCGAGTTCGCGCGGCGCAAAATGCGCCGGCCACACCTTGGTAGTGATGAACACGTCGTCGCGCTTGACGCCTGACGCGCGCAGGCCTTCGCCCACCTCGCGTTCGTTGTCGTACATTTCCGCAGTGTCTATGTGGCGATAGCCGAGCCGCAGCGCCTGCTCGACCACGCGCGCGCAGGTGCGTCCGCGCAGCTCCCACGTGCCCAGCCCCACGATCGGAATGCGCGCGCCGTTGGCCGAAACGAATTGCATGGGCTCCTCGTGAGATCGCCGATACGATAGGGCCGGGTGGAGTCGATGGCGAGGCGATTGTTGGTTGCCTTGGCGACGCTCGCGGCGCTGGCACGCCCGGTACTTGCCGCCGAGTGTCCGGTTGCCGGCGCGGACGCCACGTTCGAGGCGATCGAGCAGGCACCCTCGTGCGCCAAGGCGGCGGAGATCTACGGCCTGTGCACCTGGGGATCGAGCATGGACATCCAGTTCGCCGATGCGGCGATCAGGAAATGCGAGGCCGATTTCCTCGCCAAGCTGACCCCGCCACAGCGGCGAAGCTACGATCGCGCCAAGACGCGGTGCGGCCGTAAATATGCGCGCGAGTCCGGAACGCTCTACCGATCCTTCGAAGCCTCGTGCAGCGTCGACTTGGCGAAGACCTACTGGGCACGCATGGCGAGAGCTGGTGCGGGCAATCCAAAGCGATAACTCGATCAGTCGTCCCACTTCGGCGCGTGCGCCGGATTGACCAGGCGGCCGTCCGGCCGCTTGAGCGCGCTGATCTCGGCCATCTCGGCGTCAGAGAGGGTGAAGTCGAAGACCGCCAGGTTTTCCTTGAGCCGCTCGACCTTGCCGGTGCGCGGGATCGGGATCACGCCCTGCTGCACCAGCCAGCGCAGCGCCACCTGCCCGGCCGATTTGCCGTGTGCCTTGCCGATGCGTTCGAGCACCGGATTCCCGGGCACCTTGCCGCGCGCGATCGGGCAATAGGCGGTCACCGAGATGCCATGGCGCCGGCACGCCACCATGATCTTCGAGCGGTCGATGAACGGATGCACTTCGATCTGGTTCGTGACCAGCGGCTCCTCGGCGTGGCGGACCGCCTCCTCGATCAGCGCAACGGTGAAATTGGCCACGCCGATATGGCGGGTCAGCCCGGCGCGCTTGACCTTGGCGAGCGCGCCCAACGTGTCCTTGAGCGGGATCGCGGCGTTCGGCCAATGGATGAGGAGAAGGTCGACGTACGGCAGCTTGAGCCGCGTCAGGCTCTCGTCCACCGAGCGTTCGAGATCGCCGGCGGCTAAGCGGTTGTGCCACGCCTTGGTGGTGAGGAACACGTCCTCGCGCGGAGTGCCCGACGCGCGCATCCCCTCGCCCACTTCGCGCTCGTTGCCGTACATCTGCGCGGTGTCGAGATGGCGCCAGCCCGCGCGCAGCGCCGCCGACACGGTGTCGACGCAGATGTTCTCCTTGAGCGTCATGGTCCCGAGACCAATCGCGGGAATGCGGGCGCCGTTGGCTTCGATGGTTTGCATGGATGCTTTCCTCAGACTTGCAGGACGGGTTATTGACGATCCAAATACTGTGTCCGGTTCTTTCAACGGATGAGCACGACTTCGACTCCAAGGCGGACCTCACGCCACACGCGGTCGGCAGTCACGGCAGGCAGTCCAAGTTCGAGTGCAAGAGCGAGACAAGCGCGATCGGCGAGCGAAAGACCGAACTGTCGGGTTTTGTCGACGATCAGACCGGCGGTCCGGGCGCGACCGTCGTCGAATGGTTCGACGACGAGCTGTAGATCATCCCAGGCGGTGGTGATTTGCCAAGGCGTTCCGCCGCTCAACCTCAGGCGCGTCACCACTTCGGCCAGAATCAAGCTGGACACAATTCCGTCAGGTAATGCCGCCTGTACGGCTTCCCATCCCGGTTCCTTCTGAAAAAAAGCGAGGATCGCGGACGAGTCGAGAACCGACCTACCCATCGCCCATCTCGCGCGCAGCTTCGGCGCGCCGGTCTGCTATCAACTCATCCACAAGGCTCACGTCCGGCGGCACAAAGCTACGGACGATTTCCTGAGCCCGGCGCATCGCCTCCTGATACGTGTAGATGCGCAGCTCGTTGCCTTCGAGGCGAACAAGCACCTTATCACCCTCCTTCATGCCGAGGGCGGCTCGCATCGGCGCCGGGACAACCAAGCGCCCGCCAGCTCCCAGTTCCACTTTCTGGGCCTGGGCCGGCTGCATCTCAACGCCTTGTTCCGCAAGGCCTTTCCTGCGTTCGCCCATCGTCACGCCTCCTTACGGCATGAATTCACTTAATGCCATAATACTAGCATCATGTCAATATAGTTCTATATGCCATTCATGTCAATAATGACATGCGGCTATGGGTTTACTTCGTCTTCTCGAAAATCTCCCGGCCGATCAGCATGCGGCGGATTTCGCTGGTGCCGGCACCGATCTCGTAGAGCTTGGCGTCGCGCAGCAGCCGCCCGGTGGAAAACTCGTTGATGTAGCCGTTGCCGCCCAGGCACTGGATCGCTTCCAGTGCCATCCAGGTCGCCTTTTCCGAGGCGTAAAGGATCGCGCCGGCGGCGTCCTCCCGCGTGGTCTCGCCGCGGTCGCACGCGCGCGCGACCGCATACACGTAGGCCTTGGACGCGTTCATGCTCACATACATGTCGGCAAGCTTCGCCTGCATCAGCTGGAAGCTGCCGATCGGGGCGTCGAACTGCTTGCGCTGGTGCACGTAGGGGATCACCACGTCCATGCATGCCTGCATCAGGCCAAGGGGTCCCGCCGCGAGCACCGCGCGCTCGTAGTCGAGCCCGGACATCAGCACCTTGACGCCTTCGTTGACGGGGCCGAGCACGTTCTCCTCGGGTACCTCGCAATCCTGGAGCACAAGTTCGCCGGTGTCGGAGCCGCGCATGCCGAGCTTGTCGAGCTTCTGGGCGGTGGAAAAACCGGGGAATTTGTTCTCCACGATGAACGCTGAGATACCGCGCGGGCCCGCCTTGGGATCGGTCTTGGCGTAGATCACGAGGGTCTCGGCGATCGGGCCGTTGGTGATCCACATTTTCGTGCCGTTGAGGATGTAGCGGTCGCCGCGTTTCTCGGCGCGCGTGCGCATCGACACGACATCCGACCCGGCGCCAGGCTCCGACATGGCGAGCGCACCCACGTGCTCGCCCGAGATGAGCTTGGGCAGGTAGCGCTGCTTCTGCGCTTCCGTACCGGTGCGGCGGATCTGGTTGACGCACAGGTTGGAGTGGGCGCCGTAGGAAAGCCCGACCGAGCCGGACGCGCGCGAGACCTCTTCGAGCGCAACGCAATGCTCGAGATAGCCGAGCCCGGCACCGCCGTATTCCTCCTCGACCGTAATCCCGAGCAGGCCCATCTGCCCGAGTTCCGGCCACAGGTCGCGCGGGAACGTGTTGGTGCGGTCGATTTCGTCGGCGCGGGGCGCGATCCGGTCGCGGGAGAAATTCTCGACCGTGTCGCGCAAGGCATTGACGTCGGGGCCGAGCCCGAAATCGAACGGTCGCCAAGCGTTGGGGATCATGGCAGCAAACCTCCGCGCCGAGAATAAAGCATCACCGGATCAGGTGGGTACCGGATTTCGAAAAAGCCACGTGTGAAGGAGCGGAACGTTCCGGCCCGGCCGCGCGCCCCAGCGCCCTATTTCAGGCCGAACCACAGGGTCGCGATGGTCAGAAACGAAAAGAAGCCGACCACGTCGGTCACCGTGGTGACGAACACGCCCGACGACACCGCGGGATCGGCGCCGGAGCGGTCGAGCAGCAACGGGATCAGAATCCCGCCGAGGGCGCCGGCGACGAGGTTGCACAGCATCGCGAGCCCGATCACGATGCCAAGGTCGGGCACCTTGAACCAGGCCACGGCCGCGACGCCCGTAATCACTGCGAACGCGAGTCCGTTGACGAAGCCGACCAGAACCTCGCGCAAAATGGTCCGCCACACGTTGGCGCTCGACAATTCGCGCACCGCCAGCGCCCGCACCACCACGGTCATGGTCTGGGTGGCGGCGTTGCCGCCTTGGCTCGCCACGATCGGCGCGAGCACCGCCAGCGCCACCATCTTCTGCAACTGCCCCTCGAACAGACCGAGCACCGAAGAGGCAAGGAATGCGGTCGCGAGGTTGACCAGCAGCCAATTGAAGCGGCGCCGCGCCACGGTGCCGACCGGGTCGGACAGCTCTTCGCCGTGCACGCCGCCGAGCGCCTTGAGGTCTTCCTCCGCCTCCTCCTCGATCACGTCGACCACGTCGTCGACGGTGATCACGCCCACGAGCCGCTCGGCCTCGTCGCAGACCGGCGCGGCGATGAGGTCGTAGCGCTCGAACAGCCGCGCCACCTCTTCCTGGTCGTCGGCCGCGCGCGCCCG
>WNGJ01011746.1_pt1 | contig 10277 bp, 7 predicted proteins | sample 5400611 | NCBI WGS metagenome assembly WNGJ01 (sample SAMN13153375, study PRJNA577476) | soil metagenome | isolation source: 40 cm soil or saprolite under Garry oak tree replicate 1 | place: USA:California | collected 2016-06-15
TCGCCCGTGCGCCCGTCGCGCAGCCGGACCTTGCCATCCACCGGCAAGCCGGCCTTCTCGAGCTCGGCGACGATGGTCTGCATCGGGGCCCCGTCGAACACCGGGGTCGCGATCTTGATGCCTAGCGTGCTGGCGACCCATCCGAGGTGCGTCTCGAGCACCTGGCCGAGGTTCATCCGGCTCGGCACGCCCAGCGGGTTGAGCACAATGTCGACGGGTGTGCCGTCCGGCATGTATGGCATGTCCTCCGACGGCATGATCCGGGCGACGACGCCCTTGTTTCCGTGGCGCCCGGCCATCTTGTCGCCCGCCGAGATCTTTCGCTTCTGGGCGATGTAGACCCGGACCATCTCGTTGATGCCGGGGCCGAGCTCGTCTTTGTTCTCGCGCGAGAAGACCTTGACGTCGACCACGATTCCGCGCTCGCCGTGCGGCACTCGTAGGCTCGAGTCGCGCACCTCGCGCGCCTTCTCACCGAAGATCGCGCGCAGCAGGCGCTCCTCCGCCGATAGCTCGGTCTCGCCCTTCGGCGTGATCTTGCCCACCAGGATGTCGCCCTGCTGGACCTCGGCGCCGATGTAGACGATGCCGCGCTCGTCGAGATTGCGAAGCGCGTCGTCCGCGACGTTGGGGATGTCGCGGGTGATCTCTTCCGGGCCGAGCTTGGTCTCGCGGGCCTCGGACTCGTACTCCTCGATGTGGATCGAGGTGTACAGGTCCTCCTTGACGACGCGCTCCGAAAGCAGGATCGCGTCCTCGAAGTTGTATCCCTCCCAGGGCATGAAGGCGACGAGCACGTTGCGCCCGAGAGCCATCTCACCCTGGTCGATGGCGGGGCCATCGGCGAGGATGTCGCCCTTCTCCACGTGCTGGCCGGGCTTGACCACCGCGCGGTGGTTCAGACAGGTGCCCTGGTTGGAGCGTGCGAACTTCTGCAGTGGATAGTGGCGGTCGGGACCGCCGCCGTCCGGCTTGACCACGATCTCAAAGACGGGCGTCGCGTGGACCGCCTTCAACTCTTTCGGATTTGCGATGTCGGTGACCGTGCCGGCCACGTCGGCGACGATCATCTCGCCCGAATCCTTGGCCGCGTAGTACTCGACACCCGTGCCCACGAGCGGCGCGTCGGTGACGAGCAGGGGCACGGCCTGTCGCTGCATGTTCGCGCCCATGAGGGCGCGGCCCGCGTCGTCGTGCTCGAGGAACGGGATCATGGCCGTCGCCACCGAGACGATCTGCTTGGGCGAGACGTCCATGTACTGGATGTTCTGGATCTCTTCGATCTTGAAGTCGCCGCGCGCCCGGGCGGGCACTCGCTGGTCGACGAACGTGCTCTCCGGCGTGAGGGCTGCATTCGCCTGCGCGATTCCGAACATGTCCTCCTCGTCGGCGGAGAGATACTCGACCTCAGTCGAGACCCAGGGCACGATGTCGATCGACGCGACGTGCGCCTTGATCAGCTTCTGCACCGCTTTGAGGTCGAGCGTCTCGTGGGCCGCCATCACCTCGTGGCCCTTCGCGTCCATCGCGGCGCGCCGCAGCACGCGGCCCTCGAGCTTGGGCGCGATGTCCTCGTTCAGCGCCACCCGGTTGTAGACGCGGCGGAACGGGGTCTCGATGAACCCGAACTCGTTGACCTTGGCGTAGGTCGCGAGGTTGCCGATCAAGCCGATGTTCGGACCTTCCGGGGTCTCGATCGGGCAGATGCGGCCGTAGTGACTGTGGTGGACGTCACGGACGTCGAAGCCGGCGCGCTCGCGCGAGAGCCCACCGGGACCCAGGGCCGACAGGCGCCGCTTGTGCGTCAGCTCGGACAGCGGGTTGTGCTGGTCCATGAACTGCGACAGCTGGCTCGAACCGAAGAACTCCTTGATCGCGGCCACCACCGGACGCGCGTTGATCAGGGACGCGGACGTGACCGTGTGCGGGTCGCTGATGGTCATGCGCTCCTTGATGATTCGCTCCATCCGGATGAGGCCCATGCGGAACTGGTTCTGCAGCAGCTCGCCCACCGCGCGGACGCGGCGGTTGCCGAGGTGGTCGATGTCGTCCGGGATCTGCTTCTCGCGCGGCGAGTTGTTGAGCTCGATCAGCTTGCGGAGGAAGGCGATGAAGTCGCCCTTCTCCAGGATCCGCAGCTCGCGCTGCCGGACACGCTCGAGGATGTCCTCCTCGTCGCGGCCGAGCCGCTTGTCGACCTTGTAGCGGCCGACGCGGCCGAGGTCGAACCGGCGCGGGTTGAAGAACAGGGACTGCAGCAGGTTGCGGGCGTTGTCGACCGACGGCGGGTCGCCAGGGCGGACACGCCGGTACAGCTCGAGCAGGGCGTCCTCGGTCTTGGACGTGGTGTCCTTGTCCAGAGTCGACTCCATGTAGTGGTGCTCGGGGTTGTTGTCGACGTCACCGAACATCTCCAGCAGCGCGCGCTTCTGAGCCTCGCGGTCGTTTTCGGTGCCCTTCAGCTGCGGCAGCTCGAGGGCCTTCAGGAGCACTGTCACGGGGACCTTGCGCTTGCGGTCGATCTTGACCGTCAGCAGGTCCTTGGCCGAGGTCTCGATCTCCAGCCACGCGCCGCGGTTGGGGATGAGCTTGGCGCCAAAAAGCTTGCGACCGGTGTTGGGGTCCTCGGCGGCGGTGAAGTAGACACCCGGCGAGCGCACGAGCTGCGACACGACGACGCGCTCGGTGCCGTTGACGATGAAGGTGCCCTCGTCGGTCATCATGGCGAAGTCGCCCATGTAGACCTCGGACTCCTTGATCTCACCCGTCTCCTTGATGGTCAGACGGGTCCGGATCCGCAGCGGCGCGGCGTAGGTCATGTCGCGGTTGCGGCACTCTTCGACCGAGAACTTGGGCTGCCCGAACTCGTAGTCCAGGAACTTCAGCTCGAAGTTCTTGCCCGTGTAGTCGGTGATGGGGTTGATTTCGTCGAACAGCTCGCGCAGGCCATCGGTCTTGAACCACTGGAACGACTCGAGCTGGGTGGCGATGAGGTCTTTGAGCTCGACGAGGTTCGGGATACGGCCGTAGCTAAGGCGCGAGGGGGCTCTCATCTCTGAGATCAATTCGGTACTCCTTCCAGGAAAAAGGGCGCGCTCAGTTAAAGGGCAGGGTGAGCGGCCGGGACGTGCACGAACGGCCAGTATACGACGAAATACCCGTCCGTGGGGACGTTCAAACAGGACCAGGCGAAGTGGCCGCCTGGCCGAGGGTTTCCGGCACTATACCACCCGCCCACGGATGCCGCTAGCCTGTCGCTGATGCCTGATTGGAAGGCTCTCCGGGCTGAATTTCCTCTCCTGGACCGCTGCATTTACCTCAACGCCTGCTCCCTCGGACCTCTTCCCCGGCGGGGCCGTGCCGCCCTTGCCAGATACGCCCAGGACTGGGACGAGCAGGGCACCCCGGTCTGGTTTTCGACCTGGCTGCCGCTCCTCGAGCGCTTTCGCGGGAAGGTCGGCGAGCTGCTCCAGGCCCCGGCCGGCTCGACGGCGATCGCCCCGTCCGTTTCCGTCGCCCTGAGCACCCTGGCGACGGGACTACCGCTGCCGAAGGGCCGGAGCAAGGTCCTGATCGGCGAGCTGGACTTCCCGACCATCGGCCACCAGTGGCTCTCGAGACCGGAGTACGAGGTCGAGTTCGTCCCGTCCCGCGACGGCATGACCATCCCGCCGGAGGCCTTCGCCGAGAGAATCGACTCCCAGACCGCGCTGGTCGCGACGACCCATCTCTTCTACACGACCGGCTACCTACAAGATGTGCGCGCGATCGCCGACGCCGCCCACGCCGCCGGCGCGCTGTGCGTGATCGACGGCTACCAGACGTGCGGATGCGTGCCGCTCGACGTGTCGGCGATGGAGTGCGACGCGTTCGTGGGCGGATGTCTGAAATGGTTGAGCGGAGGTCCGGGCAACGCCTTCCTGTACGTCAGGCCTGAGCTGATCCCGAAGGTCCGCCCGCAGGGCACCGGCTGGTTTGCGACCCGAGACCCTTTCTCTTTCACGCTGCAGGAGCTGGTCTTCGCAGCCGACGCGCGACGTCTCGAGACGGGGACCTGGGCCATGGCGTCCCACTACGCCGGGCTGGCCGGCCTGGAGCTGATCCTCGAGGTGGGCGTTGGAAACATCCAGGAGCGCCTCCGCGCCCTGACCGACCGCATCCTCGAGCGGTGCGACGAGGCCGGCGTGAACACCTTCACGCCGCGAGAGCGCGCCCGCCGGTGCGGCATCGTCACCCTCGAGTGCGAACATCCCGAGGACGTCGAGGCGAAGCTGCACGCCGAAGGCGTCATCGTCGACTCGCGGCCGGGCCGGATCCGACTCTCACCACACTGGTGCGTGACCGCAAAGGAGCTGGAGCGCGGCATGGACCTGGTCCTGGACCATGTGGGGGCCGAGAGCAGAACCTCGTAATTTCGCACCGCTGACGAGCCGCCCGCCAGGCGTGCGGAACCGTCATGTTTCGCTGTGTGCCATTGGGCCTGCCGCAAACCATCCGCGCCTGCCTTTTCGACCTCGACGGCGTGATCACCCAGACCGCCAAGGTCCACGCCCGGGCCTGGAAGCAGGTCTTCGACGAATTCCTCCAGACCCGTGGGCAACCTGCCTTCGACCCTATGCACGACTACGACGACTACGTCGACGGCAAGCCCCGCACCGACGGCGTCCGCTCGTTCCTCGAATCCCGCCACATCACCGTTCCGGACGAGGCCGTGGAGGACATGGCCGAGCGCAAGGACCGCCTGTTCCTCGACCTCATCCACCGGCACGGCGTCCAGACCTACGATGGGACCGTTCGCTACGTCCACTCGGCTCGGGCGGCCGGGCTCAAGGTCGCCGTCGTCTCCTCCAGCAAGCACACCACCGATGTCCTGCGAGCGGCAAAGCTGGATGGACTTTTTGACGGCCAGGTCGACGGCAACGTCGCGGAGCGGGAGCACCTGAGGGGAAAGCCAGCGCCCGATACCTATCTCAAGGCGGCAGAGATGCTCGACGCGACTGCGCCGAAATCAGCGGTCTACGAAGACGCGCTCGCGGGCGTCGAGGCCGGCCGCGCCGGCGGCTTTGGCCTCGTCATCGGCATCGATCGCGTAGGCCAGGCGGAAGCCCTTCGCCGGCACGGCGCCGACATCGTGGTCAACGACCTCGCGGAGCTCATGGCGGATTGACGTGATCCGGAACGACCACTTCACGTGCGAGCCGTGGAATGTCCGCGAAGTCAGGCTCGACCTCGACCGCCTCGGCCAGTCCGAATCCATCTTCGCACTGTCCAACGGACACATCGGCTGGCGCGCCAACCTCGATGAGGGCGAGCCGCACACCATCGCCGGCTCCTACCTGAACGCGGTCTTCGAGGCCGTTCCTCTCCCATATGCGGAGACTGCGTACGGCTATCCGGAGGCGGGACAGACCCTGGTCAACGTGACCGACGGCAAGATCATCCGCCTGCTCGTCGACGACGAGCCGTTCGACATCCGCTACGGCAAGCTGGGGTCCCACGAGCGTGTGCTCGATCTCAAGACCGGACTCCTGACGAGGACGGTCGAGTGGGAGTCGCCGGCGCACCACACCGTCCGGGTCCGCTCGACGCGGATGGTCTCGCTGGTCGATCGCGCGCTAGCCGCAGTCCTCTATGAGGTCGAGCCGATCGGCGCTGAGGTCGAGCTCGTCGTCCAGTCCGAGCTGGTAGCCAACGAGCCCCTCGACGTCAAGCAAGGTACCGACCCGCGGGCGGCCGACGTCATCGAGAATCCGCTGGCCGCTGAGCTTTCGGCCGCGACCGAACGCGGGGCGGTGCTGATTCACTCCACCAAGGGCAGCCACCTGCGGGTCGCCGCGGCGATGGAGCACGTGGTGCGGGCGCCGCGGGGCTCCGAGACCAAATGTGAGAGCGACGCCGATTGGGCCCGCTTCACCGTCGCGTCCAGGGTCAAGCCTGGACAGCGCCTGACGCTGGTCAAGTTCGTGGCCTACGGCTGGTCGAGCCTGCGCTCGGTGCCGGCGATGCGATCACAGGTGGAAGGCGCGCTCGCAGCGGCGGTTGAGCACGGCTGGAAAGGACTGGCCGCCGCCCAGCGCCGCTACCTCGACAGCTTCTGGTCGCGCTCTGACGTGGAGCTCGTGGGCGATGACGAGGTCCAGCAGGCCATTCGCTTTGCCCTGTTCCAAGTGCTGCAGTCGGCGGCGCGCGCCGAGCAGCGGGCGATCCCCGCGAAAGGGCTCACAGGCCCGGGCTACGACGGTCACACGTTTTGGGACATGGAAACGTTCGTCCTACCCGTCCTCACCTACACGGCGCCCGACTGTGTCGCCGACGCGCTGCGCTGGCGACACTCGATCCTCGACCTTGCACGCGACCGTGCGCGCGACCTCGGGCTCCGCGGCGCCGCGTTTCCGTGGCGAACTATCCGCGGCGAGGAGTGCTCCGGCTACTGGCCCGCGTCAACCGCCGCGTTTCACATCAACGCGGACATCGCCGAGGCCGTCCTTCGCTATGTGAGCGCGACGGGGGATGTGCGGTTCGAGCAGAGCGTGGGCGCGGAGCTGCTTATCGAGACCGCGCGATTGTGGGCATCTCTCGGCCATCACGACCGCGGCGGAGAGTTTCGGATCGACGGGGTCACCGGGCCTGATGAGTACAGCGCCCTGGCCGACAACAACCTGTACACGAACCTGATGGCGCAGCGAAACCTCAACGCCGCGGCGGACGCCGCCGGCCGCAACCCTGGAATCGCCAGGCGATTGAAGGTCACCGCGGCAGAGGTCAAGGCCTGGCGCAAGGCCGCGGCGAGCGTCTACATCCCATACGAGCCCGACCTGCGGATCCACAAACAGGCGAGCCAGTTCACCGATCACGAGCACTGGGACTTCGCCCACACCAGGGCCGACCAGTACCCGCTGTTCCTCCACTTCCCCTACTTCGACCTCTACCGCAAGCAGGTGGTTAAACAGGCCGACCTGGTCCTGGCGATGCACCTTCGGGGCGACGCCTTCACAGCCGAGGAGAAGGCGCGCAACTTCGCGTACTACGAGGCGATCACCGTCCGCGACTCATCGCTCTCGTCATGCACGCAGGCCGTCATCGCGGCCGAGGTCGGGCACCTGCGGCTGGCGCACGACTACCTGGCCGAGGCGGCGCTCATGGACCTGGACGATCTCGAGCGCAACGTTCGGGACGGCGTCCACATGGGCTCGGCGGCGGGCGCGTGGATCGCCGCCGTTCAGGGTCTCGGAGGAATGCGGCACCACGGCGAGTCGCTTGGATTCAGTCCGCGGCTGCCGGCGGCGATTCGCAAGCTGACCTTCCGGGTCACCTTCCTTGGACGCCTGGTCAAGGTGACCGTCGACCGCCGGCGCGCCACCTACACGCTCATGCGCGGCCGGCCGCTGACGTTCGATCACCACGGCGAACCGGTTCGGCTTGGGCGGGCGAGGCCGCTGGTGCGGGCGATTCCGCCCATCAACCCGCCGCCCGAGCCCCATCAGCCCGCAGGCCGCGAGCCTACGCGCCGCTTCCTTTTCTCACTCGCTGGGGAAGGTGGCCCCGCCGCCAAGCGGCCGGGCCGGATGGGGGGCTCCGACCCTACTTCAGCTCCGCCGTCGCGCCCGCTTCCTTCAGGCGGGCGACAGCCTTCTCGGCGTCGGCCTTCGATACGTTCTCGAGCACCGGCTTCGGCGCGGCGTCGACCAGGTCCTTCGCCTCCTTGAGGCCGAGCTGCGTCAGCTCGCGGACCGCCTTGATCACGTTGATCTTGCTGTCGCCGACCGCCGTGAGCGTGACGGTGAACTCCGTCTGCTCCTCTTCGGCCGGCGCCGCCTCGCCGCCGGCCGCCGGTCCGGCCACCGCCGCCACCGCCACCGGTGCCGCCGCTTTGATGCCGAACTCGTCCTCGATTGCCTTCACAGCCTCGACCACGTCGAGGATGCTCCAGTCTTTGAGGGCCTCCACGAACTCTTTCGGGGTGATCTTGGTCGCCGCCATTCCTACGCTGCCTCCAGTTTGTTCTTGTACGCGTTCAGCACTCCGAGAAGCTGCTGATGCGGGGTCTGCATGATCGCCACCAGCTGGCCAACAGGCGATTGAAGGGTGCCCAAAAGCTGGGCGATGAGGGTCTCGCGGGACGGCAGGTCGGCCAGCTGCTTGACCTGCTCCGGCGAGAAGACCCGGCCCTCGACGAGCCCACCCTTGACGTCGAGCTTCAGCCGCGTCGAGCGGACGAACTCGTTGATCAGCTTCGAGGGAAGACTCAGGTCGTCGTAGCCAAACGCGATGGCGACCGGGCCTTCGAGCTCGGACTGCAGCGCGGGCACACCGGCGGCTTCCGCGGCGCGCCGGGCCAGCGTGTTCTTCACAACGCGGTACTCGACGTCACCGCTGCGAAGCTTGCCGCGCAGCTCCTGGATCTGACTGACGGTCAGGCCGCGATAGTCGGTGAGGACAGCGACCTTGGCCTTCTTCAGCTTCTCGCTGAGCAGCTCGACCTGCTCGGCCTTCTGTTCCTTGCGTGCTCTCGGCAAATAAAAAATCCTCCCTGCCAGACCACGCTCAAGGCAGGAAGGATCCGAAGTCCTTCACTTCCGAATGCCTCGGTAGGAAATTAAGCCTGCTCGCGCTGGCGCCTACGGTCTAGGGCAGGAGACGGATTATACGCGAGCCTTTTCCCAGTCCTCCCGCAGGAGCTCCGTACGAATCAGGTCACGCCATGCGCATCCTCGATTCGGGGTGGGCGCAGCCGGACGAGCTTGCCTTGAATGACCGGGCCGTACACGGCCCGAAAGCCTAGCTCGCGACGTGCAGCTTGGCGGCTTCCCTCACGTCAACCGGCACCGACGGACCCTGCGTCGAAACGAGATAGAAGCTGCGCAGGTACTGCCCCTTCGATGTTGCCGGCTTGTTGCGAATCAGCGCGTCGACCAGCGTCGCGAGGTTCTGGTGCAGCTGAGTCTGGTCGAACGAGACCTTGCCGATCGGGACGTGGATGATGCCGAACTTGTCGGTCCGGAACTCCACCTTGCCACCCTTGGAGTCACGCACCGCCCGTGCGACGTCGTTGGTCACAGTGCCCGATTTCGGGTTTGGCATCAGGCCGCGCGGCCCGAGGATCTTTCCGAGCGGACCGACCTTCGCCATCATGTCCGGGGTCGCGATCGCGGCGTCGAAGTCGGTCCAGCCGTCCGCCACCCGCTTCACCAGGTCGTCGCCACCGACAACGTCGGCGCCGGCCTCCTGGGCCTCCCGCGCCCTGTCTCCGACAGCGAAAACCGCGACGCGAACCTTCTTACCGGTGCCGTTGGGCAGAACGACCGAACCGCGGACCATCTGCTCCGCGTGGCGGGGGTCAACCCCGAGCCGGATGTGCGCCTCTCCAGGCCCATCGACCGGGCGGTGCCTTCGATCATCTTCATAGCCGCGTCCGGTTCGTATGCGTTCAGGTCCTTGCGCTTCAGCTCCACGATCTGGCGCAGCTGCTGCCGTGTGACGCGGCCGATCTTTTCGCGGTTCGGCTTCGCCGAGCCTTTATCGACACCGGCGGCACGCTTCAGCAGCTGGACCGCGGGCGGCGTCTTGAGCACGAAGGAGAAGCTGCGGTCCTCGAAGATGGTGATCAGCGCCGGCACGACATCACCGGCCTGCTGAGCCGTGCGCTCGTTGTAGGCCTTGGTGAACTCCATGATGTTGATGCCGTGCGGGCCAAGCGCGGTTCCGACAGGCGGCGCCGGAGTTGCCTTGCCGGCCTGCAGCTCGAGCTTGAGTACCGCTCGGACCTTCTTCTTACCCATACCTATCTATATGTCTGTGTGTGGGCGCTCAGCGCACCTTCTCGACCTGCAGCAGGTCGAGCTCGACCGGCGTCTCCCGGCCGAACATGTTGACCAGCACCTTCAGCTTGCCCTTCTCCGGATTGATCTCGTCGACCTTGCCGTGGAAGTCGGTGAAGGGCCCGTCCACGACGCGGACGGACTCACCGACCTGGAACTCGACCCGGATCTTCGGGGCTTCCTGCTTCATCTGCTTCTGGATCGCCCGCACCTCTTTTTCCTGCAGGGGCACGGGGCTGTTCGCCGAGCCGACGAAGCTCGTCACGCCCGGCGTGTTGCGGACCACGAACCACGACTCGTTTGACATCTTCATCTTCACTAGGATGTAGCCGGGGAAGATGCGCTTCTGGACGTGGCGCCGCTTGCCGTCCTTGATCTCGATCTCGTCTTCCATCGGGACGAGGACCTGGAGGATCTTGTCCTGCATGTCCATCGACTCGATCCTTTTCTCGAGGTTCT
>WNGJ01068803.1_pt1 | contig 10277 bp, 9 predicted proteins | sample 5400611 | NCBI WGS metagenome assembly WNGJ01 (sample SAMN13153375, study PRJNA577476) | soil metagenome | isolation source: 40 cm soil or saprolite under Garry oak tree replicate 1 | place: USA:California | collected 2016-06-15
GCGAACGGTTCCCATTGGAGCTTTGCTTAGACTTCGTTTTTTTGGCCCCCATGTGACAGCGCCGCTGCAGGCCCGCTGTATTGATGGTATCGCGAGAGTGGGGGAGAGGGCTAGCGAGGGGTCTGAACCATTCGCTCTAAGCAATTGAGAATCGCTTAGCGAGCCAGCGCGCCCGCTCGATAAGTGCCCAGAACCAAGATGCCCAGCACCGGCAGTCCTTGAAACACCCTCATGATCCCCCCGACCTGCGCACTCATCAAGGGTGCTAGGCCCAGGTTGTGTCGTCTTCCCTGTGGAGCCGGCGGAGTGCCGTGGGGCGCTGCATAGGAACGCCGACGGTGTGACCGAGCACGGCGGCGAGGGTTTCGACCCAGAGCATCTGGCTCGAGAACACTGTGCCAAAGTTGCGGGAGATCGATTCAGCGACCGAGTTGAGATCCAGCGGATGCCCCAGTTCTTGCTGCATCGAGGTGACCGGCTTCGTGATGCCGCAGGGGATGATCAGGTTGAAGTAGCTAAGGTCGGGGTTCACGTTGAGGGCGAAGCCGTGCGAGGTGACGAAGCGGGAAATGTGGACGCCGATGGCGGCGATTTTTGATTCATCGGTGTGAGCGGGCTTCGCTTCCCTCAGCTGGACAGCCGAGGCGGCTGATCCCGCGCGAGCATCGTTGTTCGTAACCCCGGTCCAGACCCCGGTGAGGCCTGCAACACATTTGGTCGGGATGGCAAAATCCGCGCAAGTGCGGATCAGGATTTCTTCCAGGCGACGGACGAATTCGACGGCGCCCAGCGTTTTGCGTTTGCCGTCGGGCGTGGCAAATCCCCGCAGGTCGAAGATGGGATAGCCGACGATCTGGCCGGGGCCGTGGAAGGTTACGTCGCCTCCGCGGTCGCATTCGAAAAGCTCCACTCCGCGCCGGGCGAGGAGTTCAGGCAAAGCGATTATGTTAGCGGCTTTCGCGTTGCGGCCCAGGGTGATGACAGGCGAGTGTTCGAGCAGGAGCAGGACGTCGCCGATCTTCTCTTCTTTTCGTAGTGCGACTAGTTGCTGCTGCAGGCGCAGGCCTGTGGCGTAATCGACGGTACCGAGTTGGATGACGGAGATCAAATTCGTTTCGCCACGGAATTGCCCAGATCAAGATCACAGCCTCTCAGCGTACAGCACCCAGAGAAAATACATGGGTCCTTGGCTTCGCTCAGGATGACAAACGGTTTGTGAGAATGCATTCTTTTCACGCGTTAATGGCTATCCCATATACGCTGTTCGACGCGTCCAGCATGGCCTCGGCCAAGGTTGGATGCGCGTGGATGGTCCACATCAAATCTTCGACCGTGGCTTCGAGTTCCATGGCGGCGACGGCTTCGGCAATCAACTCCGTCGCCTGCGGTCCGATGATGTGCACGCCGAGAATCTCCCCGTAGTCGGCGTCGGAGACGATCTTGATGAACCCTTCATGCTGGCCAACGATGGACGCGCGCGAGTTGGCAGCGAACGGGAACTTCCCCAGCTTCACGTTGTATCCGGCCTCGCGGGCTTTCGTTTCGGTGAGGCCAACGCTGCCGATTTCAGGATGGCAATAGGTCGCGCCCGGAATGTGCTCTGGATTGATCGGCTTGCCGGGCTTGCCTGCAATTTTGGCGACGGCCACGATCGCTTCCATCGCGCCTACATGCGCCAGTTGCGGCGCGCCCAGCACGATGTCGCCCACAGCATAGACGCCGGGCTCGGAGGTTTGCATCCAGGAGTCGGTCTTGATAAATTCGCGTTCAGGTTTGATCTTGGTGCGCTCGAGGCCAATATTTTCGGTACGCGGCTTGCGGCCCACCGCGATCAGTATCTTCTCGGCTTCGATCTTCTGCTGTTTGCCTTCGGCGGTGATGGTGACTGCCATTCCGGGCTTCGTCTTCTCAACCTTGTCAACCTTGGCGCTGGTGTGAAACTTAATACCACGTTTGCGGAAGACGCGGGCAAGTTCTTTAGACACTTCTTCGTCTTCGACAGGGACCAGGCGGGGAAGCATTTCGACAATCGTGACTTCACAATCGAACGAGCGGTAGATGGAAGCGAACTCCACACCGACCGCGCCCGCGCCGACGATCACTAACGATTTCGGAATATCCTTCAAGCTGAGGATTTCAATGTTCGTTAGGACGCGATCATTGGCTTCAAGGCCAGGCAACATGCGAGCTTCAGAACCGGTGGCCAAAATAACGCTCTGCGCTTTGAGCGGGCTGGCTTTGTTGTCGTTCACCACTTCGACGGTGAATACGCCGTTCTGAGCCCCTCCCGTCAGCTTGCCGTAACCCTTCACTGTTTCGACTTTGTTTTTCTTCATCAGAAATTCAAGGCCCTTGGCATGCTTGGCGACGATTTTTCCTTTGCGCTCCTGGATCGCGGCCCAGTTCAGGGTGCGCGCATCGACTCCCTCAATGCCGAATTCCTTGGCGTTTTTCAAATGATCCCAGAGCTCAGCGTTGAACAGCAGCGCCTTTGTAGGGATACATCCCACATGCAGACAAGTGCCGCCGAGAAACCCGTCCTTTTCGATGAGTGCGGTCTTGAGGCCCCATTGGCCGGCGCGAATGGCGGCGGTGTACCCGGCAGGACCGCTGCCGATGATGGCTACGTCATAAATAGTTTCAGGCAAAGTGGCGCTCCTCTGTAGGAACAGATGATGAAAGGCAAACGAATGATTCTAGAACAGGGTGGCGGATGGGACAAAACCGGGAGGGCCGTGACAAGCAAACTGGGCAACGTGGCGGAAACTCCCTTTGATGCTCTGCGTGGCGGACGCGGAGAGAGATCCCTTCATCCGCGCAGCAGCTTCGCATCGGCGCACCTGCTCGTGCGCTCCGGATGACAGATTAACAGGAGGATGCCGCTTAGTTATTCTCGTTGCTGGAGCGCTTCCAGGAAATAAGCTCGCCAATAGTCGAACTGGTACTCGACACCGGCTGCTTATAGGCCTCGACCTCCGAGCGCGAAGCCTCTTCGCCCACGGCGCGGATGCTGAGCCCAACCTTCTTCTCTTCCGGAGTCATCTTGATGATCTTGAATTCGTGCTCCGCTCCCGGCTCTAGGTGCAGCGGCTGGCCATTTCCGTCCACTGCCTCGGACTTGTGGCAAAGCCCTTCGACGCCTTCCGCAATCTCCACAAACGCGCCAAACGCCGCCACCCTCAGCACTTTGCCGTGGACCACATCGCCCACATGGTGCGCTTGGAAGAAGGATTCCCAAACGTCGGGCTGGAGCTGCTTCACGCCTAGCGACAAGCGCCGCTTGTCCGGTTCAATCGCCAAAATGATAGCCTTGACGCGATCGCCCTTCTTCAATACTTCAGAAGGATGTTTTACACGCTTGGTCCAGCTCAAGTTGCTTACGTGGACCAACCCGTCAATGCCCTCTTCGATCTCGATGAAGGCTCCGAAGTCCGTCAAATTGCGGACCCGTCCTTCGACCGTCATACCCACGGGGAATTTCTCATGCAGCGAATCCCAAGGGTTGGTTGCCAGTTGCCGCATGCCCAAAGAAATGCGGCGCTCCGCTGGGTTCACATTGAGCACGACACAGTCCACCTGATCTCCAACGTTGACCAACTTCGAGGGAACATGGGCCCCCACGGGATAGCGGTGCTCGGCATCGAGCCACGGGTCGGGCGTCAGCTGCTTGAACCCTAAGGAAACTCGCTGCTTTTCCTTGTCGTACTTGAGAACTTTCACCTGAATCTGGTCGCCCACGTTCACCAGATCTCGCGGGTGCGTAAGTCTGCCCCAAGACATGTCTGTGACGTGCAGCAAGCCATCAAGCCCGCCAAGGTCGACGAACGCGCCGTACTCGGTGAGATTCTTGACCACTCCAGTGAGGATCGTGCCTTCTTCCAAATGCTCCAGCGTCTTAGCACGCTTTTCCTGCTGCGCACCCTCGAGCAGTTCCTTGCGGGAAACAACAATGTTGCCGCGCTTTTTATTGAGCTTGATGATGGAGACTTCGATCGTCTGTCCCTTCATGCCGTCGAGGTTGCGAATCGGGCGCAGGTCCACCTGAGAGCCGGGCAAAAAAGCGTGCGTGCCCATAATGTCCACGGTCAAGCCGCCCTTGATTCGATCGATCACCACGCCCTTAATCGGCTTCTTCTCGTTATGAGCTTTTTCGATCTCATCCCAGGCATGAATGCGCTGCGCCTTCTGATGAGAAAGGTTAACGTAACCTTCCTCAGTCTGGCCCTTCTCGCGCATTACGTCGATTTCATCGCCGGGTTGGACTTTCGCCTTGCCCTCATGGTCGAGCACTTCCGAAAGCGGCAACATGCCTTCCGACTTCGCGCCAATGTCCACAACCACGTGCGTAGCGGTGAGCTTCAGTACCGTACCCTTAATGACGCGGTCGTCTCCGGCGGCCTCTTCGGTTTCAGTAGTGAAGGTCTCTAGCGCCGATGCGAAGTCTTCGCTCGCATTCGCCGCTGGCTTCTCATCATGACCACCGACCGCAGCATGCTCCGCTTCCTCAGAAGAGGCGGCGGTTGCGACCGGTGAAGGGTTGTGATTGTCCGTGACGGGTTCGGCCTCGGAAACGATTGTCGTGGTGGAGTCGGAGTTGTGAGCGGTGGTGTCGTCGAACAAGGTCATGCCTCTCTGCTGAAACCTCGCACTCGGTGCGGGGGGATGCGGGAACTGCCTGGCGGACTGCTGGAATGAGTCGTTATGGTTATGGTGGGCTCATCCTGGCGAATGAGCTTTGACAATACCAGCTGTCGGACGTTTTACAGAGAACCCGCGTCCAATGGGAACTCTTCGACTATAGCAACGCCTCTCAAACAGTGTCAAACGCAATTATCCGGGCCTCCGTTTCCCTCGCAATTTGTCATCGCAGGTTCATCTGAAACGGTAACAATCTGTATAAACTAAATTTGAAAAAATACGGCCTACTCTTTTCTTTAATCTGCATCATAACGAGGCGCTTTTTGTCCAAAATTGTGGCGCTCAAGGGCCCAAAATTGAACAAATCAACTCCTGAATTAACGTTAGCAGGCTTTCTAATAACCGTTCTTTCTGTTGCTGCTCTTTCTGTTGCCGTTCTTTCTGTTGCCGCCTGGGGCCAGGTGCCTTCTTCAGTTACGATGCTGTTGCCTGCGCCTGCGATTCATGGAATCGCTCTGGCTCCCAACTTTCGAGTTGCGGATTTTCGATTCGAGGCGCTGGATGACGATAGCTCCGCCGCACAGGATGCTGCACCCGACACATCGTCCTCTTCATCTAGCAAACCCCAGCCCGGTCTGGTTAAGCGAAGTGTGATACGGATCGGACAAGATCAGAAGTTTCTCTTCAAGGGACCGTTCGAGAAGCATAACTTCAAGTGGGATGCCGTAATTCTGGTGGGCACCGGCGCACTCCTCGCCGCCGACCGCCACATTGAAAACAATGTATCCCACAGCAATTTCACCGCATATCAGGCCATTTCCGATACCGCTTTGGGAGGACTGGCCGGCTCGCTGGTGGCGATATACATTTACGGCGCCAAGACCGAGCATCGCCACGCTAGAGAGACTGGCGAACTCGAACTTGAAACTCTGATCAATACGTTCTTAATCTATACCCCGATGCAGCTTATTGCCGGCCGTCAACGGCCCGATGAGGGTAACAATCACGGCGACTTCTTAAAGCATCATGCCTTGAACACGTCGTTCCCCGGCGGCCATGCCATGTTTACCTGGGCCATGGCCTCGGTGGTGGCCGACGAATACCCAAAGACGTGGGCGCGGGTGCTGAGTTACGGCGCGGCATTCACTGTGACTTTTACTCGCTTTATGGCCCGAGATCACTGGGCCTCCGACATGTTCTTGGGAACTGGATTGGGCCTCGCCATCGCCGAGCGGACTTTCCATGCCCGCTGCAACCCGGAATTGCCCTCGCAGTGCAAGCATCATCAATGGCGGTGGAAGCCTATGAAGACGGAAGTCCAATAGCAGATCAGCATTGTGGTGGTGTTTACCCGCGCCGTCCGCCATCTGCTACCCTGCCTTCTGATGGACTACCTCTGGACCCCCTGGCGTTACGCCTACGTCTCTACCGCCGAGAAGACCACCGGTTGCGTCTTCTGCGACGCCGTGAACGCGGGCGACGACCGCAGAGTGCTCATCGTGCATCGCGGCCAGCATTGCTTCATTATCTTGAACATGTTTCCGTACACGCCCGGGCACGTAATGATCGTGCCCTACGCGCATCTGGATGAACTCCGCAAACTCCCCCCGGACGCAGCCCAGGAAATGATGGAACTCTCGCAGCGCATGGAGTCCATCCTGCGCGAACTCTATCGCCCCGACGGCATCAACCTCGGCATGAACATCGGCAAAGCCGCCGGCGCCGGCATCGCCGGCCACATCCACATGCACGTCCTCCCCCGCTGGGTCGCCGATGCGAACTTCGTTTCGGTGGTGTGCGAAACGCGGATTCTGCCGGAGGCGCTGGAGCAGACTTGGAAGCGGATGACGGCGGCTTTGGGACGTTAAGCTAGACGAGGAATGATCTGACTTATGACTGGGCAACCAACGTATGTGATCGAGTTAAACGAGCGAATTAAAACATTTGATTGTCCAGATTGCGGTCGGAAATCCATGACGGTCTGGGGGTTCGTCTCTCGGAACAACGCAGCGCACGCGATCTATTACGCTGGCTTAATGACGGGCCATGATCAAACTTCCGTCCGTCTGACGGTTAGCATCGGTGGTTGGGGCGTGGAGAACGTCGACGAGCAAAACGTGGAGTCACGGCGTTGGGTTTTCATGGAAGCTCGACCGACCAGCGACCGTTACGAATTGATGGTTCGCGAGCCAGACGAATCTTACTACTTCAACAAGACTATTCTGGGCAAACCGACGGCTCGTGCCGAAGCCCTTGCGAGCCCTCTCCTAAAGGATTTTTTCGCGGTCGCGGACTTTGTTGCGTTCAATGACCCTGCCGTGAGGTCCTACTTGAAAGGTGAGCGTGTCGGGTCGGAAAGGGATCGATTAGCCATTGCCGTTCTTCTTAACCAACTAGCTTCCCCATCTCTTTCTCGTCGATCACCTTCACCCCCAACTCCTTCGCCTTATCCAACTTCGATCCCGCATCCCCCCCCGCCACCACATAATCCGTTTTCTTGCTGACCGAGCCAGTGACCTTTCCTCCGGCATCTTCGATCATCTTCTTTGCTCTCCGCAATGCGCGGGCCGACCTCGTTTACGTCCTGCAACTCTTCCTGACTCGCATGCTCGAGTGCTTCCATCGATCCAAAATGCTCGGCGAGGAATTGCGCCGTGCGCTCTCCCACAAAGCGCATTCCCAGCCCATAGATAACCCGCTCCAGCGGCAACTTCTTCGACGTCTCGATCTCGTCAACAATGTTTTGCGCCGACTTGTCGGCAAAATGCTGCAAGCTGAGCAGATCTTTTTTCGTCAGCTTGTAAATGTCAGCAACGTCTTTCACCAGTCCCCGGTCGGTGAGCTGATTCACCAGAGCCTCGCCCATGCCGTCGATATTCATCACGCCGCGGGACGCGAAATGCAGAATGGTCTCCCGCAGCTTAGCCGGGCAATTAGCATTGACGCATCGATAATCGACTTCCCCTTCCGTCCGCACTACCTTGGTGCCGCATACCGGGCAAACCTCGGGCATGTGAAACGTCTTATGCCCGCGCGGATGTTCCTTATCCACAATCACCTTCGCAACTTTCGGAATGACGTCGCCACCACGCTCTACCAGCACCCAGTCGCCAATTGTCACGCCCAAGCGCTCGATCTCGTCCATGTTGTGCAGCGTGGCATTGCGCACGGTCGTTCCGCCAATCAAAACCGGAGCCAGCTCGGCCACCGGTGTAAGTTTTCCCGTACGCCCGACCTGCACGCGGATCTCTTCGAGCTTGGTGATCCCCGCCCGGGCCGCGTACTTGTAGGCAATCGCCCAGCGCGGAGCCTTACCCGTAAAGCCAAGTTCGTCCTGCAGCGCAACGCGATCCACTTTCACGACGATGCCGTCAATCTCGTACGGCAGTGAATCGCGCATGCCTTCCCACTGCCCAATAAAATCCCAGACCTGCTCCATGCTGTGAACAAGTTTCCGGTTCGGATTGACTTTGAGCCCAGCCGCGTTGAGTGCATCCAGAGTCTTTGAATGGCGGTCGAAATACGTCCGGCCGTGCTGCAGCAAACCGTAGGCAAAGTAGTCAAGCCGGCGTTGCGCTGTCACTTTCGACTCAAGTTGCCGCACCGTGCCCGCAGTGGCATTGCGGGGGTTGGCAAATAGTGACAAGCCTTTCATCTCTCTCTCTTCATTCATCCTCTTGAACGCAGCAAGCGGCATCAGTAACTCGCCGCGAACCTCGAAATCCACGGGTATCCCAGCCTTCTTCAACTTCTCTTTCGGAATGGACAGTGGTACCGAGCGCACGGTGCGCACATTGAGGGTGACGTCTTCGCCTACTGTCCCATCGCCGCGAGTAATGCCACGCACCAATTGGCCATCGTCATAGCCCAGCGACAGTGACATGCCGTCGAGCTTCAACTCGCACACGTAGTCCACATCCTTCCGCCCGGTAAGCTCATGCACGCGCCGCTCCCACGCCCGCAACTCTTCTTCGTTGTAAGTGTTGTCCAGAGACAACATCGGCGAAGAATGCCGCACCTTGACGAATCCCTCGCGGGGCTTGCCCCCGACTCGTTGCGTAGGAGAATCCGGAGTAATCAGCGTCGGATGTTCAGCCTCAAGCTGCTGCAGCTGCTGCATCAGCTTGTCGAACTCAGTATCGCTGATCTCGGGATTGTCGAGAACGTAATAAAGATGCTCGTGGTAGCGAATCTTTTCGCGTAGCGCTTCAATCTTTTGTTCGACGTCTTTCGCAGCTGCAGCCATCGCAGAAGATTATAGGCGGGAAAGAACCAGGTAGGGACCTTGTGCACATTCCGCGGTGGGTCCGGCCTGACGCCGCTCGCTCCCTGGCGCTCGAATGTTGTCTGCGCGACAACGATCCTACCCACTTGCTGCACACTGGCGTGATCATGCCGGATCATATGCATTTGATCTTCACTCCGGTGGACTCAGAGAATCACAAAATGTATTCATGGGCGGAAATCATGGGCGGAATCAAGTGGCGTCGGCGCAGCTTGTCAGTCGCGAATTGGGTCGTAAGAGGAAGAGTGTGGCAGAGGGAATCCTTCGACCGCGTCTTGCGGTCTTCAGAAGACCTCGATGCGAAGCTGGCTTACATCCCAGACCATCCCGTTCGGGATGGTTTGGTTTACAAACGCGAGGGCTACGTGTGGACATGGAGGCGTCCGCAGCATCCATATGCCGTGGCCGAGCCGCCTCGCTGCGCTCGGCGGGACAGCCGAGGCGGCTGTCTCTACGTGAGCCTTACACGAGATCTTCCAGTTTCAGCTGCTGCGCCGCTCCGCCCTTCCACGACGCATCAAACTGCTTCTGGATAAATCCCGCATCGTAGTCACGCTTCTCCGCCTTCAAAGCCTGGTGCAGCCCGAACAGGGAACGCGGATTGCGCGGATTGCGGTCCAGATCCTCCCGAAAAACTTTCTCCGCCTCGGCCGTGTCGCCACTGATCAGCAGCGCCGCTCCCAGCGACTCGCGCACTGGAAAAAACCAGTCCGGCGGCTCGCCATACTTCAGCGTATCCTGAATAGCGACTGCTTCCCGCAGCATGACGATAGCTCCAGCATCATCTTTTTTCGCCATTGCGACTTTTGCGCCGAGAACATCTTTCGCGATCTTCATAATGTCCTTTGTTTTGTTATTGAACGGCATCGCGAAAACTACGTCCGGAGGAGTAGCCTCCTCAGCGTCGGACACAACCTTGTACTCACCTTCAGCTTCACTCACTTTGCCCGTGCTGGCCAGAGCCATACCGCGCCCGAAGTGCCAGAAAACAGTAGCGGTCTTCATAGCTGGATCGGGCTGTGGCATCCTGAGCATTTCGTTCCAATGATGAAAACGAATTTCCACCGCCACGGGAATGGTCATAAATCCCTCGAGCGGAGGCATCATTTTCACGGCAGGCCCCACGTGCTCCGCCAGCATTTCGGCATTTTTCTTGGCCTCGGGATAGTTGCCATTCGTCGCCGAACACATGGCGATGAAGTGCAGGTTGTGGCTGTAATACATCATCGGATAGATCCCCCGCGTTCCCGTTGCCTTGATGTAAGAGCGATCGATAGCCGCCGCCTGCTCGTTGGTTTTCACGGCCGCCTCGTAATCTCCCGTGCGGATGTAAATATGCGCCGGCATGTGCACG
>WNGJ01045560.1_pt1 | contig 10276 bp, 8 predicted proteins | sample 5400611 | NCBI WGS metagenome assembly WNGJ01 (sample SAMN13153375, study PRJNA577476) | soil metagenome | isolation source: 40 cm soil or saprolite under Garry oak tree replicate 1 | place: USA:California | collected 2016-06-15
TGCGCGCGGACTACGAGCGCCAGCTGGACGCGCGGTTCGCGGGCGCACGAGGCTTCGTCGATGCCATCGTCGCCCCGGAAGACACGCGCGACGTCCTCGCCTTCCTGCTCGAGGCGACCACAGAATTCTCCGGCCCCCACCTCGGGACCTTTGTCCTGCCGAGCGCCTCATGACACGCAATCGCTGCGGCATCGCCCTGGCCGTCCTGCTCGCCGCCTGCGGCGGCACGACTCGCCCCACCACAACCGCCGTCCCGGCCGAGCGGCCTCCCGTCGGAGCCGCCGCCCCGCCGGCGGCGGCCGACGCCACCGCGGTGCCCGCGCGCGAGCCCGCGCTGCCACCCTCCATCGCGTTCATGACCGGGCTCATGCCGCTCAAGGACACGGGCGTCGACCAGTTCCGCCTCCAGCATCCCACGTACGACGGGCGTGGCGTGCTGATCGCGATCCTCGACACGGGCGTCGACCCGGGGGTGGACGGCCTGATCACCACCAGCACCGGAGCGCCCAAGATCGTCGAGCTGCGCGACTTCTCGGGCGAGGGTCGCGTCGCGCTCGCCCCCGTCAGCCCGGCCGCCGACGGCACGGTCGCCGTGGGCGGGCATACGCTTGCAGGCGCCCACCGCATCGGGCGCCTGACCACCGCCACGACGTGGTACGCCGGGATGCTGCGGGAATTGCCCCTCGGCAAGGCGCCCGCCGGCGACCTGAACGGCAACGGAGTCAACACCGACACGTTTCCCGTCATCGTGGTCAAGGCGAGCGACGGCTGGGTGGCGTTCCTCGACTCGAACCTGAACGGCTCGTTTGAAGACGAGATGCCGCTGCACGACTATCGGGACGGGCATGAGACCATCGCCCTCGGGTCCAAGCCGATCACCCTCGCCGCCAACTTCAGCGAAGCCGACGGCGCCCCGCTGCTCAACCTGTTCTTCGACAACGGCGGGCACGGCACGCACGTGGCGGGTATCGCCACGGGTCACAGTTTGTTCAACGTATCCGGGTTCGACGGCGTCGCACCGGGCGCGCAGCTCGTCGGCTTGAAGATCGCGAACGCCGCACGGGGCGGGATCTCAGTCACGGGCAGCATGCAGCGCGCCATGGCGTACGCGGCCCGCTACGCCGAGCAGCGTAACATGCCGCTGGTGCTGAACCTGAGCTTCGGCGTCGGGAACGAGCACGAGGGGCACGCGGTGATCGACTCGATCGTGAACGCCTTTCTCGTGGCCCATCCCGCGACGGTCTTCACCATCAGCGCAGGCAACGACGGCCCGGGCCTGTCCACCCTCGGGTTCCCCGGCTCGGCGGACCTCGCGCTGTCGGTGGGCGCCTCGTACCCCGGCGCCTTCGCGCGCCCGGTGCAGCCGGGGACCGCTCCGGCGGCCGACGTGATGGGGTGGTGGAGCTCGCGCGGCGCCGAGCTGGCGAAGCCGGACCTGGTGGCGCCGGGTGTGGCGTTCTCGACGGTCCCGCACTGGAATACGGGCGACGAGATCAAGGGCGGAACCAGCATGGCCGCGCCGCACGCGGCCGGCCTCGCCGCGTGCCTCCTCTCGGCCATGGCGCAGGAAGGGCGCAAGGTGAGCGCGGCGGACATCGCACAGGCGCTGCGGGCGTCCGCGGTCCCGTTCCGCGGCGAAACCCCGATCGACGACGGCGCCGGTCAGCCGCGACTCGACGCGGCGTACCGCTGGCTGCTGGGCGGACACCAGGGCTCGGAGTACGTCGTGCGCGTGCCCGCCGGCGTCTCGGCCGCGTTTCACCGGGACGGTCTCGGCGACCCGGGCGATACGCTCCAGTCGTTCCAGGTGCGCCACGTCGGGGGCTTGCGTGCCGCGCAGTTCCTCCTGAAGAGCACCGTCCCTTGGCTCACGGTGCCTGCCACGGTCGTGGCGGGGGCGCGGGAAACGGAGATCCCGGTCGTCTACCAGCGGTGGGCCCTGGCCGCGCCCGGCGTCTACATCGGCTCGGTGAGCGCCTGGAATCCGAGCGATACGCTCGCCGGTGCGCTCTTCACCCTGCCCAACACGGTCGTGGTGCCGTATGACCTGGTCGCGAAGCCCCTCTTCGACGAGCGTCGCGTCATCGGCCCGGCCCGAGTGCAGCGCTATTTCCTGAAGGCCCCGGCGGCGGGCGCGACGCTTTCCGCCGCCGTGACGCTGCCCGATTCCGCCGCGCAAACCGCCACCGCCTACCTGTTCGAGCCCAATGGCGCCCCGTTCCGCGGCACCGGCCACGACTCCGTGGTCTCGCTCGGGGGCACGCTGCCCGGTACGGCCCGCTTCGTCGTGGACGCGGAAGACCTCGTTCCGGGCGTGTACGAGCTCGACGTAGTGGCGCCCCCGCTCTCGGGGGTCACGGCGACCGTGCGCGGCACGCTCGCCCCCTGGGCGATCGCCCCCGCCGCGGCAGGGATCGAAGCGTCGACGGCGGCGCCCGAAGCCGCGGCGGGGCACGCGACCGCGACGCTCATCGGCGCCGAGCGCTCGGTCGCCGTGACCGGTCGCGGCGTGCCTGCCGAGAGCGTGACGGTACGCGTCCCCGACTGGGCGGACCAGGCGACGGTGGACGTGGCGATGCCGCCCGAGCAGTGGGACGACTTCACCGACTTCGGCGTTACCGACTTCGACTCGACCGGGCAACAGGTCGGCCAGGGGGCGCTCAACTACGCGTTCGGCCGGCACGCCGTGGACGCCCGGGCCGTGGCCCCGCTCCGGGGCCGGACGCTCACCGTGGAGCTGTTCCCCGCGTTCGCGCGCTACAACGGTGCCCACCCGTGGCGCGCGACGGTGCGCGTACGGTTCCTGCTCGCGCACCCGCGCGCCGTGGGCGGGAGCACCGATGTGCACGTGGTCGTGGGGGGACGCGCGCTCGTTCCACTCGCGCGACCGCCGGAGCTCACTCTTCCCGAGGGATTCACGCCGCTCATCGAGGTGCGCATCCACCCGACCGACGGCATCGGCGTGGACGCGGTCCGGCGGCTGCCGCTCCCATGACGGCGGCGCGGGGCCCGAGCCCCGTCCGGATCGCCGCCGGCCAGGGATTCTGGGGCGACTGGCTCGAGGCGCCGTACCGCCAGGTGACGGGCGGGCCCATCGATTACCTCATGATGGACTACCTGGCCGAAGTGACCATGTCCATCCTGCAGAAGCAGAAGTCGCGCGACCCGTCGCTCGGGTACGCCAAGGACTTCGTGCCGTTGATGGAGCGCATCCTCCCGATCGTCGTCGAGCGGGGCATCATCGCCGGCAGGCTGCGCATCGGTGTCGTGACGGGAGACGACCTGCTGGCTCGGCTGGACGGTCTCCTGGCCCGCGGGCACGAGCTCAAGAACCTCGATACGGGCCGGCCGCTGTCCGACGTGCGCGATCGCGTGCTCGCGGCGAATGCCTACCTCGGCGCCCGGCCCCTGGTGGATGCACTGCGGCGCGGTGCGGACGTCGTCATCACCGGCCGCGTGACCGATACCGGGCTGACGCTGGCGCCCATGATCCACGCGTTCGACTGGCGGCCCGACGCCTGGGATTTGCTCGCCGCCGGCACCGTGGCGGGTCACACGATCGAGTGCGGCGCCCAGTGCAGCGGCGGCAACTGCCTGGTGGACTGGGAGAAGATCCCCGATCTCGCCAACGTGGGATACCCGATCGTCGACGCCCGTCCCGACGGCACGTTCGAGATCACGAAGCATCCCGGGACGGGCGGGCGCATCAGCGTCGCCGGCGTGACCGAGCAGCTGGTGTACGAGATGGGCGACCCGGCCGCATACATCACCCCCGACTGCATCGCGGACTTCACCACCATCCGGCTCGAGCAGGCGGGGAAGGACAGGGTTCGGGTGTCAGGGGTCAGGGGCAAGCCCGCGACCGACAAGCTCAAGGTGTCGGTTGCGTATTTCTACGGCTACAAGGCCGTGGGAACGCTCGTGTACTCCTGGCCCGACGCTTTTGCGAAGGCACGCGCTGCGGACCGCGTGCTGCGGCAACGCCTCGAGAACCTGGGACTCAGCTTCGAGGCGATCCACACCGAGCTCGTGGGAGCCGACGCGACGCACGGCCGCTTGGCGCTCGAGGAGCTGGCGGTCGAGGACCTCCCGGAGGTGCAGCTGCGCATCGGTGTGCGATCGCGCGACAAGCCCGCGGTGGAGCGTTTCACCCGCGAAATCGCGCCGCTCATCCTGAACGGTCCCCCCAGCGTCACGGGATTCGCGGGAGGGCGCCCCAAGCCGGAGGAGATCGTCGCCTACTGGCCCGCGCTGCTCGACAAGAGCATGGTGGAGCCATGCGTGGAGCTGGTCGAGGTATGACGCGGTCGCGCAAGCGCCGCGTGCGCCTCGTGGAGCTGGCGCATGCCCGGTCCGGAGACAAGGGCGACACGGCCAACGTCGGGCTCATCGCTTTCAAGCCGCAGTACTACCCGATCCTCGTGAAGCAGGTGACCGCGGCGCGCGTCGCCCGCCACTTCAAGGGCATGATCACGGGCCCGGTCGAGCGGTTCGAGCTGCCGAATCTGCACGCGTTGAATTTCCTGCTGCACGGCGCGCTGGACGGCGGCGGCACCATCTCGCTCAAGACCGACGCCCAGGGCAAGGTGTTTTCAACCGCGCTGCTGCGCCTCGAGGTCGAGGTGCCGCGATGACGGATCGCGTGCTCGTGACCGTCGACGCCGGGATTCTCACGGCCACGCTCAACCGGCCGGACAAGAAGAACGCGATCGACACGCCCATGATCGACGGGCTGCTCGCGATGCTGGAGCGCGCCGACCTGGACGCCGCCGTGCGTGTCGTGGCGGTGCGCGGAGCCGGCGGCGACTTCTGCGCCGGCATGGATCTCCACGAGCTGCTCGCCTCCGCGGACAAAAGCGTCGACGAGAACCGGCGCGCCGCGCTCCGGTTCGCCGAGATCTTTCTGAGCATGCGACGTCTTCCCAAGCCGATCGTCGCGGTAGTGCGGGGACGGGCGCTGGCAGGCGGGTGCGGGCTCGCCACGGCCTGCGACCTGGTCCTGGCGGCGGAAACCGCGCAGTTCGGGTATCCGGAGGTGCAGCGGGGCTTCGTGCCGGCGATCGTCATGACGCTGCTGAAACGCACGGCCGGGGAGAAAGTCGCCTTCGATCTCGCCGCGACGGGACGCGTCCTCGGCGCCACCGAGGCGGCCGGCCTGGGACTGGTGTCGCGCGTCTACGAGGATTCGGACTTCGACGATCAGGCGGGTGAGGTGCTGCGCGCGCTCGCCGCCGCCAGCCCGTCCGCGCTGGCCTTGACCAAGCAGCAATTCTACCAGCTCGACGGGATGCGGTTCGAAGACGGCATCCGCCTGGGCGCGGACGTGAACGCGGTCAGTCGCACCACTCCGGACTTCCGGACAGCGCTACAGGCGTTTCTCAAGAAATGACCAGAACCTTCGTTCTCAAAGCATGGTTCGGCGGCGCCGGCCTCGGCGCGGGCCTTCTGGGGATGGCGACCGCGCAGCGCTGGCTCGTGTGGATCGCCCTCGGTCTCGCAGGCGTCGCGTTCTTGGTGCGGTTCGTCGAACGCGCCCAGAGGGCACCGTAGTCCCGTGAGCGGCGACACCCTGCGGGCGCCCGGCGCGATCCTCGTCGTCTCCTGCTACGAGCTCGGTCACCAGCCGCTCGGTCTGGCGTGGCCCCTGGCGTTCCTCGAACGTGCCGGATACGCCCCGCGCGCGCTCGATCTCGCGCTCGAGCCGCTGGACGAGGCGGCCGTCCGCCGGGCGCGCCTCGTCGCCGTCATGGCTCCCATGCACACGGCGCTGCGGCTTGGGGTGGTCGCGGCGCAGCGCATCCGACGCCTCAACCCGGACTGCCGAATCGTGTTCTGCGGCCTGTACGCGTTGCTGTGCGCCGGGTTCCTGCTCGATGGCGTCGCCGACGGCGTGATGGGGGCGGAATTCGAAGGCGAGCTGGTGGCGCTGGCGCAGCGTCTCGAGGCCGGCCGGGAACCCGAGCGCCGCGTCGCCGTCCTGCAACGTCTCGCGTTTCCGCTCCCCAATCGCGCGTCGCTTCCGCCGCTGACCAGATACGTGCGGCTCGCGCGCGGGGACCGCTTCGTCCCGGCGGGATACGTCGAGGCGAGTCGTGGCTGCTTGCACACGTGCCTGCATTGCCCGATCCCGCCGGTCTACGGCGGCCGCTTCTTCGCGGTACCGCGCAGCGTGGTGCTGGAGGACATCCGTCGCCTGGTCGCGGCCGGGGCAGGCCACATCACCTTCGGCGACCCCGATTTCCTCAACGGACCGGGGCACGCGCTCAAGCTGGTGCGCGAGCTGCACGTCGAGTTTTCCGACTTGAGTTACGACTTCACCGCGAAGATCGAGCACGTGCTGCGTCATCGGGAGCTGTTCGCCGAGTTCGCTGCCACGGGCTGCGCCTTCGTGGTCTCGGCGGTAGAGATGCTGTCCGACGTGGTGCTCGCCCATCTCGAGAAGGGCCACACCAAGGCCGACGTCGCGGAGGCGATCGCCATCCTGCGCCACGCCGGCATCGCGCCGCGACCGACGTTCGTGCCGTTCACGCCCTGGAGCACGCTCGACGACTATGTCGAGCTGCTGGACTTCCTCGAGGCGCACGATCTGGTGGATCACGTCGACCCCGTGCAGCTCACCATCCGGCTGCTCGTGCCTCCGGGGTCGCTGTTGCTGACGCGGCCCGCGCTCCGCGCCGCATTCGGCGAGCTCGACGCGGCCGGCCTGAGCCATCGCTGGACCCATCCCGATCCGCGCATGGACGAGCTGCAGCGGGGGGCGAGCGCCCTCGTAGCCCGAGCCGCGGACGCTGGCGAGGATCCCGTCGACACGTTGCAGCGCATCCGGGTGCTCGCGAGCCGCGCCGCGGGGAAAACCGCGCCCCCCGCGCCGTTCCGGCGGCCGCCGCCGGAGCGCCCCATCGCGCCCCGGCTCACCGAGCCGTGGTTCTGCTGAGCGGAGCCCACCGAGGGCCAGGTAGGCCCTGTGGAGCGGGAAGCAGGCGGCTGGGCCTGACGGCGCTGTCAGCTTGCTGACAGGTTAGCCGGGTAGGTTTTCCGTCGGCGACATGTCACTTCGAGCGTCTCTTTTCCTGTTGGCCGGCGCGCCTTCGCTCTTCGCGCAGCAGCCCGTCACTCGCGCGCAGGCCGTGGCGGCGGCGCTCGCGCGTGGCACCAGGGCGGCCTTCGGTCGCGCCGACAGCGCCGCGGCCGCCGGCGCGCTGCACGGAGCCCGCCTCTATCCCAATCCACTGCTGTCGGCGACCTATACCAAAGATGTCCCTCACTACCACGTGATCGCGGACCTGCCCTTGGACCTGCCCTGGATTCGCGCCGCCCGGATCGGGGCTGCCGCGTCCGCGCGCGACGCGGTGCGCTACGACGTCGCCTTCGAGCGCGCCGCCATCGTCTTCGACGTCGATACGGCCTACACCCGGGCGCTCGCGGCGCGGGCGCACGCGCAGCTCTCGCGCCGTAACGCCGTCGCCGCGGACAGCCTCCACCAAATGGCGCAGCTCCGACGGGAAGTCGGCGACGTGAGCGAACTGGACGTGAACCTGGCGGCGGTGAACGCGGGGCAGCTCGAGAACGCCGCCGCCGACGATTCGCTCGCCGCTATCGAAGCGCTGGTCGCCCTCGAGCTCGCGATGGGACTGCCGGGGGACGCGGTGACCATCGCGCTCGTCGATTCGCTCCTGCCTACGGTCGGGCTGTCGCTGCCCTTCCCGCTGTTCAATTGGAACGGCGGCGAGGTCGCGCAAGCGGCCGCCGTGCGCGACCGGGCGCGGGCGACTCTGGATCTGGTGCAGCGGGAGACGGGAGCGGAGCTGGCCCGCGCGCGGCGCAGCTTCACCGTGGCGCTGGCGCGCGTCGAGCGCAGCCGCCGGCTGCTCGCGAGCGCCGACCGCGTCGCCGCCATGTCGCTGCAAGCATACGCCGAAGGCGCCATCCCGCTCGCGGCGGTGCTCGAAGCGCAGCGCAACGGGCGCGAGGCGCTGGGTCGCTACATCGACGACGTCGCCGCCGCCGACAACGCCGCCGCGGCCCTGCGAGTCGTCACCGCCGCTGGTGGCGAGTCATGAAGCGCGTCTCGCTGGTGCCGCTCGCGCTCGTGGCCTTGGGCCTTGCCTGCCGCGGCCGCGCCTCGGCCGACGAGTCCGACTCCGCGGCCGCCAGCGTTGCCGCGCAGACCGCCCCCGCGACGGCACAGCCGTTCGCGCGCGTCGTACGCGCCATCGGCACGGTCACGCCGCGGCCGGGACACTTCGCCGAGCTCGCCGCACCCGGCCCGACGCGCGTGGCCCGCATTTTCGTCGCCGCCGACCAGCGGGTCAGCGAGGGCGATTCGCTCGTCGAGTTCGAGCGTGCGCCCTTCGACGCCGCCGCCCAGAGCGCCGGCACGGCGCTCGAGGCCGCGCAGCGCAGCTATGCTCGCGCCGTGCGACTCGTGCAGGCGGGGATCCTGCCGCAAAAGGATGCCGACCAGGCCGCCTCCGAGCTGGCGCAGGCGCAAGTGGCCGCGATCACCGCGCGCCGCAACCAGCAGCTCGCCACGCTGCGCGCCCCCCTGGCCGGGGTGGTCACCCGCATGACCGCCGTGCTCGGTGCCTCCGTCGACGCCAGCCAGCCGCTCGTCCAGATCGCGGATCCCGCGGCGCTCGACATCGTCTGCAACGTGTCGCCCGCCGAGGCTGCCCGGCTGCAGGCGGGAGACTCCGTGGCGCTGAGCACCGGCGACACAGCGCCTGGCGACTCGCTCGCATCGGGTGTCGTGACCGGTGTCGCCGCGGCAGTCGATTCGGTCTCGCGCGCCGTCGCGGTCCGCATCCACGTGCGGCGTCCCGGGCGGGCCCTGCGGATCGGTGAATCGGTGTTCGCGCGGATTGTCACGGCGATCGCACCTCGCGCCGTCACGATCCCAGTCGCTGCGCTCGTGCCCGCGCCCGACGGGGAGGGGTTTCAGGTGTTCGTCGTCGATTCGGGATCCGTGGCCCACGTCCGGTCCGTCACAGTCGGCGGACGCAGCGAATCCACGGTCGAGATCCTGTCGGGGCTCCAGGCGGGCGAGATCGTCGTGACGAGCGGGGCGTACGGCGTCGCCGACGGCGCGCGCATCGTGCGGAGTCCGGCCCCGGACCCCTCCCCGGCCCGATGACGCTGTTCGACGTCCTCAGTCGCCAGCGGCGCCTCGTGTACCTGCTGGTGACGCTCCTGGGGGTCGCGGGCCTGTGGGCCGCGTCGATCCTCCCCTCGGCCATTTATCCCGAGCTCGACTTTTCCCGCGTCACGATCGTCGCGACCGGCACGTCGCTCGGCGCGCGGCAGCAGCTCTTCAGTGTCACCCGGCCCATCGAAGAAGCGACCAGCATCGTCCCAGGCGTCGCCCGCGTTAGGTCCCGGTCCATCCGGGGCGGCACCGAGATCAGCGTGGACTTCGCGCCCGCGACCGAGATGGTCAACGCCCTGCAGGAAGTGCGGGCGCGCGTCGACCAGATCGTGCCCGACCTGCCCGCCGGCGTGAACATCCAGGTCGAGCGCATGACGCCCTCGCTGTTCCCGATTCTGTCCTACAACGTGCAGGGCGGCGATCCGGCGACCTTGTACGACATCGCGCGTTATCAGATCAAGCCGATGCTGTCGCGCGTCCCGGGCGTCGGGCGGGTGGACGTGCTCGGGAGCGACGTCCGGGAGATCGAGGTCGTGGCCGATCCGGTGCGCCTGGCGCAGCAGCGGATGACGTTCGACGAGCTCGCGGCGGCGATCCGCGACGCGACCAGCGTGGCCGCCGTGGGGCGTGTCCCAGGCAATTACAAACAGTATCTCGTCGTCACCGCTACCGAGGCGCATGCGGCCGACGACATCGCCGGCATCGTCGTGGGGCACGGGCTGCGCGTGCGCGATCTCGCGACAGTGACGCCGGGCACCGAAGACCGCGTGAGCATCATCGCGGGCGACGGGGAGCCCGTGGCAGAGCTCAACATCACCCGCCAGGTGGGCGGCAACGCGCTCGCGATCGCCGACAGTGTCGCCGGTGTGGTCCGCGGGCTGGCGGGCACGCTCCCTCCCGGGGTGCGGCTCAAGCCCGTGTACGACCAGGCGTCTCTGGTGCGCGACGCCGTCAAGGCGGTGCGCGACGCGATGCTGATCGGCGCCGCCCTCGCCATCGTCGTGCTGCTCCTGTTCCTGCGCCGCGGACGGATCACCGCGGTGAGCGCGTCGTCCATCCCGCTCACCCTCGTCATTACGATCTTTGTGATGTCGCTCCTGGGGCAGACGTTCAACCTGATGACCCTGGGCG
>WNGJ01009665.1_pt1 | contig 10275 bp, 10 predicted proteins | sample 5400611 | NCBI WGS metagenome assembly WNGJ01 (sample SAMN13153375, study PRJNA577476) | soil metagenome | isolation source: 40 cm soil or saprolite under Garry oak tree replicate 1 | place: USA:California | collected 2016-06-15
TTGCCGGCTATTGCGCGACCAAGGGTGGTGTCCGGCTGTTCGCCAAGGCGATCGCGATGGAGTGCGCCTCGTTCGGCGATGGCATCCGCGTCAACTCGGTCCACCCCGGCATCATCGACACGCCGATCTGGGGCAGGATCCCGGCAGGCGCGGCCGCAAGCGGACAGAACGCACCGATCGATCCCGAAGAGCGCGCAAAACTGGCCACGCCGCTCGGCCGCGCCGGGCATGCCATGGAAATTGCGGCGGGCGTGTTGTATCTGGCATCGGACGCATCGAGCTACGTGACCGGAACGGAACTGGTCATCGATGGCGGCATGTATGCGGGCGGGGTCGCGCGCAGGACGTGAGCGGACTCGTGGCACGCCGCAATGACGGTGGAGGCCTACCCACCCAGCCTCAACCTTGCCAGCACCTTCAACCCGCCATAACCGTCCGCGGGCAGCAGCCCCATCTTGGCCTGATAGTCCCGTATCGCCTTCATGGTGTCGTTGCCGACGCGGCCGTCGGTGCCGCCGGTGTCGAAACCGGCCTTTGTCAATCGCGTCTGCATTTCCTGCACTTCGGCAAGCGTCAGCGCGCGCTCCGAACCGGGGAACGGCTGGATGAAGGGCGGCGCGCCCAGGATGCGATCGCCGAGATGGCAGATCGCCAGCGCATAATTCATCGATGGGTTGTAACTGCGCACCGCGTAGAAATTCGGCCCCAGCAGGAACGCCGGACCGCCCGCGACCGGCACCCACATCTGCGCTGAGGCATTCGGCTGCGGAAACGGCTGGCCGTCGGCGCGCGAGACGCCCGCGCTCGACCACGCCGCATAACTGCGGCTGCCGCTTGAGGCTGCGCCCGGTGCGCGCACTTCGTAACCCCAATGCTCGCCGCGGTGATATTTACCTCTGGTGACCAGGAAACGCGCGCTGGAACCGAGCGCATCGTCGGGTTTTCCGAACGGTGATACTCTTCCGTCCTTGTCGTAATCCATGCCGACATTGAGCCAGACTTCAGGCATCCACTGGGTATGCCCCATCGCGCCGGCCCATGATCCCCGCATCTCCTCCGGGCTGCTCCAGCCGCGATCGACGATCCTCAAGGCATTGATCAGTTCGGTTTCCCAATAGGCGCGGCGGCGCGGCTCGTTCCACGCCAATGCCGCGAGCGATGGAAATACCGGCCGCATATGGTTCTGCTGCACCAGCGGATCGCCGAACGCGGACTCGACGCCCCACAGCGCCAGCAGCGTGCCGCGCTCGACCCCGAAGTCCTGCTCGATCCGCGCGAACAGCGCTTCGTTCTTTTTCAACGCTTCCTTGCCGGCGATGATCCGCCAGTCCGAGACGCGGCGATTGACGTATTGCCAGATCTGCTCGTTAAACTCCGGCTGCTTCTGCATCTGCTTGAACACGGACATGTCCGGTTCGATGCGGCCCATGACGCCGATCCAGGTCGCGTCCGAAATGCCTTTCGCGGTCGCCCGTGCGCGAAAGCTGTCGCGCCATTGGTCGAAGCCGGGCGGGGCTGCCGCGAATGCCGCGACCGGTCGCGCGAGCAGAGCGCCGGCGCCGAGCGCGGATTGCAGCAGAGTCCGACGGGTCGGGGTTGTCAGGGAATCAGACGGTTTCATGAGCGGCATTGTAGCCGCCCATGGACGGTCGCGGCAGGCCTCATTGCTGCGGGAACTGGCCATCCGGCTGTAGTTCCGCGGCGATTTTGGACAGCCAGCGCCGGACGGTAGACTGTTCCTTCGCGGTCAACCCTGCGGCCAGCCGCCGCTCCAGCAGGGTCGCGTGTCGCCGGCATTGGCCGAGCAGCGTCGCGCCATGGCCGGTCAGCTGCCATTGCAGCACCCGGCCGTACACGGGATGCGGCGTCTTTCGGATCGCTCCGTCGCGTTCCAGGTTGCGGATGATGACGCCGACGGTCTGCGGGGTCAGCAGCGCCACCCGGGCGAGATCAGCGCCGGACAGGCCCGGATAGGCCTTCAGCATGGTGAGCACGACGAATTGCGGCGGCGTGACGCCGAGCTCGGCCAGCGCGCGTTCCAGCGTCAGCCGCGAAGCCGCCTGCGCCTGCCGCAGCAGATAGGCGAGGTAGCCTTGCTCGCCGCGCTTGCCCTGGCCCGGCGGCGGGATTTTCCGGGACGGAGGCGGCATTGCCGAAGTTCCAATCTTGCGCATGATATAAGGGCTCTTATAATCAATTAGACTACTGATAACATCAGGCAATAAACATGTCACATGCTCGCAGCGAACAAAAAGACTTCAAGGCACAGGCGCCCGATGCCTACGAGATCGTCTCGGCCCTCGGCCGCGCCGCGGCAAAAGCCGGCATCGACAAGCAATTGCTCGAACTGATCAAGCTGCGTGCCTCGCAGATCAATGGCTGCGCCTTCTGCGTGCAGTATCACATCCTGCAGGGCGAGAGCCTGGGCATGCCGGCCGACAAGCTTAACCTCGTCGTCGTTTGGCGCGAGGCGCCGCTGTTTTCTGCGCGGGAGCGCGCCGCATTGGCGTGGACCGAAGCGCTGACGCTCCTGACAGAGGGCGTCAGCGACGAGGTCTATGCGCAAGCGCGTGCGGAATTCTCCGAGAAGGAGCTGGCCTATCTCACCTCGGCGATCGCCTCGATCAATGTCTGGAACAGGTTCGGCGTCGCCTATCGCTGGACCCCGCCGGCCCGGCAAAAGGGCGTCGATGCGGCAGCCTCGTGAGGATCAGTTCTCGCCGCCTTCCTGGATGTCGGGATTGTAGAAGATCTCCGGCGAGACGACGGTCTGCGGCGAGATGTGGGCCATCGCAGGTGACACGAACGCGGCGACGGCAGGCAGCGCGGCCGGTTCGGGGTCTATTTCGCGCCCGCGTCCGTTGATCAAACGCTCATAGGCTGAAATCAAGGTGACGTAGGGGTTGACCCAAAGCCAGCCGTCGCGCGTGAACACCTGCACGTCGAAATGAAGATGGCGGGTGGTACCGTTGGGATGGTCGAGATAATTCGAAACCACGCCAAGTTTTTCGCCCTCCTCGACCTGGCGTCCGTTCAGGATGCCGTCGGCGTCCATGCTCTTCGGATTCATGTGCATATAGCGAAAGCGGATATGTTCGGTGCGGGTATTGATCTGCAGCGTCGCCGCCTGCTCTCTGAGCGAGCGGATCACGACTCCGTCACGGACCGCAACGACTGCCTGCCGGTGGGGATCGCAGTCATCGGCGCCTTGATGGTGCGGCGAGCACGCCGGGCGGATATCCTGGCCCTGATGGCCGAAACCACGGGCGCACTGTCCCACATTAAAACTGCGGGCTTCGCAAAAATTATCCTGCCACGGGTAGAAGGCAATTCCACCGATTGGTTCGCCCGGCGTGAGCGGCCTGTCATCCGATCGGCGCTTGTCCAGTGATTGCGAGTGGGCAAAAGCCGGAGCCTTTTCCAGCGGAAACCGGATTTGCGAATAGGCGGTGAAATCGGCATGGCCCGTTGGTTGCCGAGAGCCCTTGCCGGGGAGGATGTCGCCGCTCGGTCGGTAAGTGAAATCGGACGACCGCGCTGCCGGCCGCTCGGCGATCTCGGCCGGCCTATCGATCCGCGGCCGCGAGGGCAGGCCGCCGGCAACGCGCAACGCTTTCAGGAAGCGCTCGGCGATTGGGTAGGCCTCGCGGCAGGCCAGCCGCCGCGCACGGGGCGTCGAGTCCAGACACTGGATCGACACCACATAGGGTACACCGAAGCGCGTGAAGGCGTAACGTACATAACCTTCACGGATGAAACGGCGCAGGTCGGGAAATTGCGCCGCTAGTGCCTTGACCGGTTCGCCCTTGTCGCCGCGGGGATCGTTGATGTCGTAAATCAGCACCGAGCCGGTGATCTGCACTTCGACGGGCCTGGCAAAGGTCCGCTCAGGCAGGCCACCGCCGGCGCCAAGTTCAAGCGAAAACATCGCGTCGTAGCCGGCAGGCCCTGCGTCGAACAAATCGGTGCGGAAGTCGGCCTGATAACGCGAAACCGGGAGGCTCCGCGGCGTGCCGTTGCCTCGCGCCTCAAGAAACGCCGCGGTATCGAAGGGCAGCAGCACCGGCACCGGACTGCGCCCGATGCCGCCGAAGACCGCCGAGGTGGCCGCGTTCAGTTGCAGCAGCGCCGGTGTTCTGCGCGGATCAAACGCAGGGACCCGGCGCCGGCCGGAGAATGTAAAGTTGGACGCGATCGAGGGCTGGGCGCTGATCTCGGATCTGAGCTGATCGAGAACGGCGCGCCATTCGACGCGGACGGCCGAAACCGCGGGCGTTTTGAATTCGTCGGCGGTCAGGGCCGCCGTGCCGGCAAGGATCGAAAAGCAGGATGCCGCAAGGCGCGTGGCCCACCGGACAGCTTTCGTAGCCAATGCGTCGCCCCCCGGCGCCAAACCTGCTGAGCATTTTCCGGCGAAGTGGCACCCGGTCTGCCACGAGAAAAAATGCTCTCTCAAATGACGAGTCTAAGCAGTCCAAGTAAATTTAGTGCGAAGCAAAACCAGTGCCAAATTTTACGGAAGACACGCCGGTTAATCCTTGGCGCGCTCAACGTAGGAGCCGTCCTCGGTCATGATCACGATCCGCGTTCCCGTTCCGATATGCGGTGGCACCAGCGTGCGCACGCCGTTGGAGAGGATGGCGGGCTTGTAGGATGACGACGCCGTCTGCCCCTTGGTGACCGGTTCGGTCTCCACGACCTCGAGCGTCGCGCGCTGCGGCATCTGGATCGCCACCGGAACGACGCCGTGAAGCGAAAGCTTGACGGTCATGTTTTCCTGCAAATAGGGCGCGGCCGTGCCGATCACGTCCTTTGGCACCTGGACCTGATCGTAGGTGTCGGTGTTCATGAAGTGAAAGCCGTCGGCATCTTCATAGAGGTAATTGAAGTTGTGATCCTCGATGGTGGCCTTCTCGACCTGGTCGGTGGTCTTGTAGCGCTCGGAAATCTTTACCCCGTCGCTGATTCGGCGCATTTCGATCTGGCTGACCGGTGTTCCCTTGCCGGGGTGGATGTTCTCGGCGGTCAGAACCACGTAAAGCTTGCCGTCTTGCTCGATGACGTTGCCCTTGCGAATAGAACTGGCGATGACTCTCAAAGCTGTATTTCCTGGTATTCTGGCCCGGGACCGACCGGAACATGGGCGTCCCGAGGCCAGCGAAGCGGTTTCGGGCTGCAACATACTGATTTTGTCCGTCGATGCCAGCGTTTTGCGGGCTTTTCGGGCGGTTCGCTGATGGCCGAAAACGACCAGCTTTCGCCCTGGTGGTCGGCAGCGCGACACGCCGATCTCAGACCGTTTTTGGCGGCGCGGGGCGCGATCACGGGCGCGGTCAGGGCCTGGTTCGGCGAGCAGGGCTTTGTCGAGGTCGAAACCGCAATCCTGCAGGTTTCGCCGGGTAATGAGACCCATTTGCATGCGCCTCGCACCGAATTGATCGCCGCCGATGGCACGCGCGCGACGCGGTATTTGCGGACATCACCGGAATTCGCCTGCAAGAAACTGCTGGCCGCCGGCGAGCCAAAGATTTTCGAACTGGCGCGGGTTTTCCGCGACCGCGAGCGCGGCGATCTGCATCTTCCCGAATTCACCATGCTGGAATGGTATCGCGCCAATGCGAGTTACGACGCGGTGATGGCGGACAGCGTTGTTATTATCGCCCATGCCGCGCAGGCCACCGGCATCGGGCAGTTTTCGTTTCGCGGCCGGACCGCTGATCCATTCGCCGAGCCGGAACTGATGACCGTGGCCGCGGCGTTCGGGCGCTTTGCCGGGATCGATCTGCTGGCCACCATCGCGAACGGTGAGGGCAATCGTGCGGGACTGGCGGCGGCGGCGCGCGACCGGGTGCGGATCACGGACGACGACACCTGGTCGGATATCTTCAGCAAGATATTGGTCGAATATGTCGAACCAAATCTGGGGCAGGGGCGTTTGACTGTATTGTTCGAATACCCCGCGCCGGAAGCGGCGCTAGCGCGTGCCAAAGCCTCCGACCCACGCGTCGCCGAACGTTTCGAGATATACGCTTGTGGCGTCGAACTCGCCAACGGCTTTGGCGAATTGACCGACGCGCGCGAGCAGCGCCATCGCTTCGTGCAGGCGATGGATGAAAAGGCGCGGCGTTACGGCGAGCGCTATCCGCTCGACGAGGATTTTCTGGCCGCGGTCGGTGCGATGCCGGAAGCCAGCGGCGTCGCGCTCGGCTTCGACCGGCTGGTGATGCTGGCCAGCGGCGCGCTTAGGATCGATCAGGTGGTGTGGACACCACCGGCAGGTGAGGCATGAGCAAGGTCGATTTCAAGATCAATCTCACCTCGGCCGCGACGTTGCGCCAACCTACGGAGCTGGTCGCGCAGGGCCTCGCGGCTGCCGCCGATCTTGCCGACCTGGAAAAGGTCGCGGCGCGCTATGCAGTAGCGGTGACGCCGGATATCGCCGCGCTGATCGATGCAAACGATCCCGAGGATCCGATCGCGCGACAGTTCATTCCCAGTGCCGCTGAATTGGTGGCACAACCAGGCGAGAGCGCCGATCCGATCGGCGACCACGCCCATTCACCGGTCGCCGGCATCGTGCATCGCTACCCCGATCGGGTGCTGTTCAAGCTGGTCCATGTCTGCGCGGTGTATTGTCGGTTTTGTTTTCGCCGCGAGATGGTCGGGCCGGGCAAGGCGACCGCGCTGTCCGACGCCGCCTACCAGGGCGCGCTCGACTACATCCGCGCGAACAGCGAGATCTGGGAGGTGATCCTGACCGGCGGCGATCCGCTGATGCTGTCACCGCGGCGGCTCGCCGAAATCATGGCGGACATCGCTGATATCGATCACGTCAGGATCATCCGGCTGCACACCCGCGTGCCGGTCGCTGATCCCGCGCGGGTCGGCCCGGAGATGATCGCGGCGCTCAAAGTCAAGGGCGCGACCACCTGGATTGCACTGCACGCCAATCATGCCAGGGAATTGACCGACAGGGCGCGCGCCGCCTGCGCCGGCGTCATCGACGCCGGGATTCCGATGGTCAGCCAGACCGTGCTGCTGCGCGGCGTCAACGACAATGCCGCCGCACTGGAGGCGCTGATGCGGACCTTCGTCGAATGCCGAATAAAACCCTATTACCTGCATCACGGCGATTTCGCGCCGGGCACCGCGCACCTGCGCACCACGCTCGAGCACGGCCAGGAACTGATGCGCGCCTTGCGGGGGCGGGTGTCCGGACTGTGCCAGCCGGCATATGTGCTCGATATTCCCGGCGGCCACGGCAAGGCGCCGGTCGGCCCGAGCTATTTGTCGCAGGCGCATTCTTTGGCTCCGGAAGGTGATCGGCAGGCGGAAACGCGCTATCGTGTCGCGGACTATTGCGGCGACGTTCATCTCTATCCGCCGAAGCCATGATAGAACAATGAGTGAGGGAGGAAGGACAGAGCCGGAGCCGCCGGAGGACCAAGGCAATCGCCATATCGAGAATGCGGTAATGCTTGGTTTCTTTGTCGTGCTGGTGGCTGCGGGAATCTGGTTGCTCGGCACCATGGCCGACATCCGCAAGGTTCAGGACTGCGCCGCCCAGGGGCGCCGCAATTGCGCAACGATCGAGATGCCCGATCGTGCGAGGTAAGTGCTTATTTCTGCAGGTGGAGAATTCAGATGCGAAAGCTGATCATGTCGATGGCGTTGCTGGTCCTGATGGGTGGACCGGTCGCGATGGCGCAGACGGGTAGCAAGACCGGATCGTCGGGCGCTGCCAATCCCTCCCCGGCGCGTGAAGCCCCGGTCGGCCACCGCCAGCCGCGCGCCGATCAGGTGCCGTCGGAGAAGAATCTGAGCGATCCGAGCAATCCCTCCAACAAGGAAGACGCGGCGCTTGATCGCAAGATCAAGAGCATCTGCCGCGGCTGCTAGAGAGTGCTGGAACAATCGGCACCAGGGCGCAGAACGGTACGCGCCCCATGCCGATCGATCCGCGTCGCCGGCTAGGCCGAACGCTCCTGGAATTTGCGGCGCTGCACTTCTCGTCGTGCCGCAACGGCGTCGGCCAAACGATCCAGCATCGGCACCGTCGTGTCCCAGTCAATGCAGCCATCCGTGATGCTCTGCCCATAGGTCAGCGCCGTGCCCGCCACCACATCCTGGCGGCCCGCGACCAGATTGCTCTCGATCATGACCCCGACGATGCGCTGCTCGCCATCGGATATCTGGCGGGCGATATCGGCAATAACCAGCGGCTGGTTCTCCGGATTCTTGCCGCTGTTGGCGTGACTGGCGTCGATCATCATCTGCTGGGTGACGCCTGAACGAGCCAGTTCGGCGGCGGCGGAAGCGACGCTCGCAGAGTCATAATTTGGTCTGCTGCCGCCACGCAGAATGATGTGGCAGTCCTCATTGCCCGATGTCGCCGCGATCGCTGAACGTCCACCCTTGGTGACCGCCATGAAATGGTGGGGGTGCGATGCCGACTTTACCGCGTCGGCGGCGATGCGCACATTGCCGTCGGTCCCGTTCTTGAATCCGACCGGGCAGGAAAGTCCGGAAGCGAGTTCGCGATGAATTTGGCTTTCCGTTGTCCGCGCGCCGATGGCCGCCCAGGTAACCAGATCGGCGATGTATTGCGGCGTGGTCAAATCGAGGAACTCTGTCGCCGCCGGTAGACCGAGATTGTTCACGGCGGAAAGCACGTTGCGGGCGAGACGCAGGCCCTTGTTGATGTTGAAGCTGCCATCCAGCTCCGGATCGTTGATCAGCCCCTTCCATCCCACCGTTGTGCGGGGCTTCTCGAAATAAACCCGCATGACAATCTCGATCCGGTCGGAAAGCCGTTCGCGCAAGGCAGCAAGCCGCGCGGCGTAATCCATTGCTGCGGCCGGATCGTGTACCGAACAGGGACCGACGACGACGAGAAGTCGATCGTCGGTTGCGTTGAGGATGGCGTGGATGGCGTTACGCGCCGCCATTACGATTCGCGTCGCGGTCAAGGTGCGCGGTATTTCGCGGATCACCTCTTCCGGCGTACTCAGTTCTTTTATTTCGCTTATTCGAAGGTCGTCTGTCGTGCTCAACACGGCTGTGGCTCCTGTTTCAGGGGACCTGCCGGCCAAACAAAAAGCCGCCAAGTCGGGCGGCTGTTCGGGCTTCTTGCTGCAATTCTTTAGATTGAGCGTGATCCTCCCACCGCCAGCGAGCTGTCGAAGCTAAAATACCAAAAATTGCTGGTGGCGATGGTGATCATCGCAGCGCTATAGCGCATGCTTTACGTCTTGTCATCTCAAAATCGCGCCAATCGGTCGGGTTCAGCCCTTTCGAGCGGCGAGCGCCATTCCGATCATGGAAGCGCCGCCGAACAGGAGATTGATGCCGACCAGGAGGCCGACGGCCCAGAGCGCCGATCCCGGTAGCCCCGTGATGATGATGGCCGCGATCAGGATATCCATGATGCCGGCGATCAAAAGCCAGGACCAGCGCTCCGACAATTCACGGCGATGCTCCAGCGCATACATGATGGTGGCGACACCTTCGGCGAGGAAATACACGCCGACCACGACGGTGAGGGTGAGCGTGCCCTGCACCGGTTGCGCCAGCAGCACGAGGCCGGCGACAACAGCCAGCGCCGCTGAAATCAGCGACCACCAGAAGCCCGGCATCTGCCGTGCCCAGAAGGTCAGCGCGAGGCCGGCGACGCCGCTGACCAAGAACATCCAGCCCAGAAAAATGGTGACGGCGAGGCTCGCCAGCGGCGGCAGGATCATGGCGGCAAGGCCCAGGACCACGAGCAGGATGCCTTCAAACAGAAACGCCTTCCAATGCTCGCGCACCACGGCGCTCATTTCGGATTGCAGCTTGGTGATGTCCTCGGGAAGGGTCATTGAAAATCTCCGATGCCGTCTACGCAACGCGGAATGACGCCGTCATTATAGCGTGCGCTAACGCCACAGGGGCAAACTTGTTCGGAGAGATGTCTCGTGCGAACCGGTGCGCCTATTAGACTAGGCCAGCACCAATCGGCAACGTCAACTCACCGACCCTTCGAAGCTATCCTCGAAGGCCGACAGCCGGCCACGCTTGAGCTCGACGATCTGCTCAAACAATTCCCGATCGAGTGGGACCAACAACGCGGAAGCTTGACCGAAGGTGGCTATCCTCCAGCAGGCCGCTTACCACACATTGCCGCGCGCTAAAGCAGGTCCCCGGGCCATCCCTCTAGGAACCATCAGAAGATGGTTCTGGCCCCACCTCTGGCGGCGAAGCTTTTTCGGCTTTAGCGATGACGCCGGCGCCGTTACC
>WNGJ01009668.1_pt1 | contig 10275 bp, 10 predicted proteins | sample 5400611 | NCBI WGS metagenome assembly WNGJ01 (sample SAMN13153375, study PRJNA577476) | soil metagenome | isolation source: 40 cm soil or saprolite under Garry oak tree replicate 1 | place: USA:California | collected 2016-06-15
GGCGTTCCGCGAACACCGGACGGTAAGCCCAATCTCAATGCTCCGGCGCCACGGACCGCAGATGGAAAACCGGACTTGTCGGGAATGTGGCGCGCGGCGAATCGCCTGCCTTGCGATGGTGTCAACCGTGTGTGCGGGGATCTTCCCATCAGCGCGCAGTTCGGAAACATTGGTGCGGGTGTCGAAGGCGGTCTCCCGTATCAGCAGTGGGTCCGGGATCGCATCCGGCAAAAGGGTCCCGCGGATGATCCGTACACGCGCTGCATCGCGCCGGGTGGACCGCGCATGCACATGCTGCCCACAATGAAGAAGTGGGTGCAAAGCCCGGACCTGCTGATCATCCTCGATGAATACAATGCGAGCCACCGTCAGATCTTTCTCGACGGCCGGCCCCTTCCGGCGGATCCGGCTCCGACTTGGAACGGCTATGCGACAGGCCATTGGGAAGGCGACACGCTGGTCGTGGAAAGCAGCGGTTATCGTGATGACCAGTGGCTGGATGCGGCGGGCAGTGCCCTCACGAGCACAGCACGCGTAACGGAACGTATGCGCCGGGTAAATTTCGGTACGCTCCTCATCGACCTTTCCGTGGACGATCCGAAGGCCTACACTCGGCCTTGGAGCGTCACACTGAGACAGGACGTGGTCGTCGATACCGAAATGGTTGAGGCCATCTGTGCGGAAAACGAGAAGGATGTGCCGCACCTGAATGCAGCACCGCGACAGGCTCGTTAATCCGCCACTGTTAGAGCCGCGTATCGCTTATTGCGACGCCTTCGCCTTATAGGTCTCTTTGGGCAGCGCGCCCGGGCCGAAGGACTTGCTGCCCTCGACAGAGTCGCAATGCATACCCTGTTTGGGCACGCTTCCCTTGGGACACTGGAATATACCCGAATCTCCTCTGTCTCCGGCCGGCTTACCATCCCGCCGTGGATGGACTCCCATGCTGATGACCGCGCCTCTTGGGAAGCTTTCCAGTGTAATACCTTGTTTGAGTGCTTCCCCGGCACTCTCCATCTGGACGACCCAAACGAGAGGCTCGCCTTTCTCATCGCGTACCAGAGCGTCTCGTTTTTCGTTCAAAGGAACGAAGTGAAACTCGAAGTGTGCGGCATTGGGGATGACGCGAACGATGACTCCGGTAAAAACCCGATACACACTTCCGTCATACATGGCGTACGAATGATGAGCATGCGCCGATGGAATCAAAAGCCCCACCGACAAGATCACGGCGAACATCGCAAGCATCCGGGACTTTACCGCGGAGATTTTATGGGTATGCATTGCCGATCCTCCGTTACACGTCCTTATTTCTTATTTGAAACCTAGATCAAGCTCCTCTTTGGGCCTGTCCATATCTTTTTCAAAAAACTCTTCCCAGATCTTTGCCCACGGCCGGTCAAGCATATCCGGCACCCGGTATTGGATGACTTGCCCCGGCGCAACCTGCGTCGCAAATCCATCGACGGGGTAAAGAGGGCGGGTACATTCGGACCATGTGAGACGGCCTGCGTTACTCCATGACTGCTCGTAATTCCTGTGCCACAGAGTGCGGACCGGCTGCACGAGCGCTTCAGAATCGTAATATATCGCTTCCCAGTCGATGCCGATGAACTTGCCGGCGGCATCGCGAGCGGGGGTCAGGATCTCGATCGCCTCCAGTTTATTGCTCCACTCCCAACCGGAGTGTTGGTTCCAGCCCTGAATGTTGGAGGTCCACATAATCAGCGCGTCCTGATCCCAGAAACCGATCGTGTCTCCGTACCATTGCGGAACATCCGCCGGCGGTGGGGCCTCTTTGTTGAGCTGCGCGACGCGCCATATGCCACTGCCTACAAACATAACGATCTCCGGCGTGACGATGACGCGGCGCGGCTTGGGGCCTGTCGCCCACTGCCGCATGAACCCTTCGGGCCAGCAGTAGGAGGCAGACCACTGGTGAGCAGCATTGACGGCCTCATGATAGAGCTGTCGTACCATCCGCTGCTGATATTCAGGCGTCAGCAACGACAACAACGTCGGGACCTGGTTAGCGCGCCAGTAGTTCCAGACCCGCCGTCCCTGCGGAACATACTCTCCGTACGTTCCATCCCATTTGGGCATTGTTTCGTAGGTATGCCTGGTCGGGCCGCCTCGAGATTTCGCGTCGGCTAGCAGCGCCTGGTAGTGTTCCTTCGCCGTCTTGAAAGGATAGGGGCTCACGATGTTCTCGCGAGGCCAATCCATGTTGCAGTCTCCCCAGCGCGCGGACACAGGAGGATTGCTCCCGATTCGCGGATCGTCGGTAGCTTGGCCGGCGCCGCCGCTACGCATATCCGTAAGCTGCCTCGGGGAATTGCAGCGCCAGTACCGCTTGTCCATCCAGAGTGCGCGGTCCTTGTAGAAATCCTTCGAGGTGAAGAGGTCCAGTGGCAGAGGCTGAACACTGTCCGGTGCCTTCCCATCCCATGCCGGACCCTCGCCGTAACTGCGGAGATCGGGCGGCGGATTCATCGAGGGAAACGATGCGCCCCTCAGCCCCTTGAATTCCGGCGGGTGCAATTGCGCGGATGCCACCGGAGCCGCACCTGCAATCATGACAAGCGCCAAAATCGTCACGCTTATTGTCGTACGCACTGCAGTCATGTGTCGCCCCTCCTGACCATGCGAAGGATTAGAGCATAGGCAGCATAACCGCGGGTAGGACATATTCGCTACCAAACTCCGGCTGGCTCCGAAGCGTGGCATGACCAAGCAACGCTACGCCGCGTCGTCTTCGGATTCAAAATTTTCGGAGTTCAGTTCGTTGAGGTAGACGTAGACGCTCTGGCAAACGCGGCAGCCATCAAGATGTTCTTGCTCCCGATCCTCTATTTTGAGACGCCCGCTGGCGAGATCCAGTAGCCGACGATAGTCAATGTGCGTTATGGACTGCAGTTGCTTCGGACCGTCCATAAGCGGGGCTAAGCGGCTGGCTTTGACTGCGACTTTTTCTTATCCGTCAGCTGGGTCATGTCCTCGTCTGAAAGCAGCTTCCAGGTGGTGAGCCGGGGATGGTTGGGGCATGTAGGGAAGATTGCACCTTTGGTGATGACAATCTCTGCGCCGCAACAGACGCTCTTATACACTCCGAAGTTCTCGTTCACTTTGCCACTCTGCGGCACGGTCACCTCCTACGCATCCGTGCATCTCCGTACGCTAGCACACATAGGACGAACACTGACAAGAACGCATTTTCGATGGCTTATCAGGCGAACTGGATTACCACTCGGGCCAAAATGCGATATTCAAGCAGCCCGAAATGTCCGCTGTCCGCGAAGCGGACGCTTCAACGCACGATGAGACTGGCGAGTTCATGCCCACGCCAGCCTGGCGTATCGTCCTTGATCCAAAGGTCGGTGATCTTGCCGTCGACGGTGTGGGTAATCTTGCAGAAAGAGTTGGGACACCGCACCTTCGTCTTGCGATCCGTCTCATACATGACCTTCACGTTCATGCCGCAGAGGCACTGCCAAGTGACGACGGCCAACATAAAGTTGCGTTCTCCTTTTGCGCAACCCAACACGGTAGCACACGTAGGACCAACTCGGACAGAGACGCATCTTCAATGACTTATGAGTGGAACTGGATTACCATTCAACCCAAAATAGGCATTCACCCCGGTCAAAAATGACTCGCGGTGCGCCTTTTTGATACGAGATCGCCGACCCAAAATAGACGCAAATGGCGTTTCAAGCCGATCCAAATCGGTGGATATCCAGTCGAGGCGGAAGCGGAGTTTGCATTCAACCTGCAGCCGTCGCCAAGGTAAAGCATGCACCGCAAGTAGATGCGTGCCCGTGTTGCGCAGCACGCGAACCTGATTGCTGATTTTCAATCTCGCCGGGCGGCTCCGGACCCATGTGTCATCGGACCGCGAGCATCAGGAATGGAAGAGCGATCGCGCCCCATGCGAGGACTAACAACGCTTTCCACCAATCCACTTTAAGCATTTCTTTCATATTTAGCCCTCTCCTCAATCACCATCCGGCTCACCAACTGCCGCCGCCAGCGACTTTACAGAAATGGCGGATTGTGAGCTACTCCCCTTATCGGCGGGAGACGGTTAGATCTTTAACGGTTAGATCTTTAATTGTCCGCAGCGGGGACTGTCGTGAGTAAAGTTTTTGCCTGCCTCAAATCTCACTCTCCGACGGCACTACGTGGAACTAATCTCAGCAGCCGGACTTGCCGATATGAAGACAGGGAGGATTGTCTTATGGGGTTTGTTCCAGCGGATCAGGCTGGAGAGAGCCGATGCGTTGTGTTGCCAGTTTGCCGGAAATGCCGGTCTCAAAACGTCCGGCGTTCCCGTGTTCGTTACTACGATTGGCCATTACTCCTCTTTTTTGTTCCGCTCCGATGCCGTAGCCGTAAATGTCAGGCCCGTTTTTATGCCTTGCGGTACGGTCGCGTGCTGTAATCCTGCTCTCCTGAATCCATTTCGCTCTCCACAGCTGTAGGGAACCACCCACCTGAAGTTAGGAGGGGAGTTTTCCAACTGACCCAGCCTCGCAGTCGATTAAATCTTTTCAAAAACTCAGCTGTGTGCGATCTTAGCCCGCTTTCTGTCGAGCCGGCTTCTCTGCGGCTCAACATGAGGCTCGACGGGCCAGGGAAGGATTCCGGTCAGTGCTGCGAACTGAGGGCGCTAGATCCTTCCCTCGTTGGTTTAGGAAGGAGGCGGCAGCGCTTGATTATGTTCGCGATAAGGACCCCATTTCGGTTTATTTGTATTACCACTGCGGCAGTGACTGTTCTCTATATGTCTCAGCCTGCCGCCGCACAGCAAAGGACAGACGCGCCTCCCGAGTTTTCCAATTGGCTTCCGATTTCGGATTCTGACCGGCAGTTGAAGAACTCCAGTGTCGAAAAGGACGCCGCAGCCGAGATCCTTTTATGGCGCGTTCACGTGGTGGACGAGTATCTGTCGGTCGGCTTGCAGCGTGTGTTTTATCACTACATCCGGCTCAAGGTCTTTGATGCGAACGGCAAAGAGAAGCTGGGGACAGTGGATTTGCCGTACAGGGAGCCCGGCGGGATTGCCGACGTCTCAGGCCGAACCATCAAAGCCGACGGGACTATCGTCGAACTCGACCGCAAAGCGATTTACAAACGTGATCTCGTTCGAGCCGGTGGTCGGAAGGCGAAGGTGGTCTCTTTCGCGATGCCCGGTGTGGAAAATGGCGCGATACTTGAATACCGGTGGAAACAAACACAAGACGACAACCGGTTTCGATATCTTCGCCTCGAATTCACGCGTGATCTTCCCGTTCAAAAAGTCACGTATTTCCTGAAGCCCTTGTCCAACGAATACGTGGCGAGCGATCAGATGTACATCGTCCCGTTCAACTGCAAACCAACGCCACTGCAACAGGACAGGGACAGATGGGCGGAAACCACTGTTACCAATGTGCCCGCATCTGTCGATGAACCCTATGCGCCGAGTGATCCGAACGTCCATCCCTGGGCTCTTCTTTACTATCGCGCGGCTGCCATCCGGGACCCCCAAAAATATTGGAACGATGAAGCAAAGAAAACATACAACCAATTCAAAGACCTGCTGAAACCCAATGCCGAGCAAAAAGCTGCGGCTATGCAGGTGGCCGCCGCCGCAAAGACCGATGACGAGAAGATTGCGGCTCTCACAAACTATTTGCGGCAACATCTGCGAAACGTCCTGGATCCGGATGTGACCGAAGCCGAGCGCAACGAGTTCCTGAAAAAGCTGCCAGAGGACAGGCAGCGCACATCGGCCGAGATTTTCAAAAGCAAATTGGCGCTGCCTGACGAGATGAACGTCGCGTTCAGCGCGCTGGCAATGCAGGTCGGATTGGACGTGAGGCCAGTCCTGGTTGCAAACCGGAACGAGGTTGCGATCGATGTGACCATGCTGCCGGAACGATATTTCATAGACGATGTGGCCTTGGGTTTAAAGGCCGGAGATTCATGGAAGGTTTTTAGCGTCAGCCCCCGGTTTCTTTTCCCCGGAATGCTGCCTTCGGCAGATCAAGGAACGTCCGCCATCGTAACGGACTCTAAGGCCGCCATGTTTATGAAGACGCAGGTAGCCCCACCCGAATCGTCCATCGAAGTGCGCATGGCGAACCTCAAACTTTCTGCCGAAGGCTCGCTGGGCGGTGACGTCGAGGAAGAATATACGGGCTATCGGGCGGAGGAGTACCGGCTACTGCTGGCGCGGCAATCGCCCGCGCAGCGTGAGCAATGGGCTCATGATCGTATCGTGCGGATGTTCCCGGACGCGGAGGTCGGGTCAATTAAGATTGAAAATATCGACGATGTGTTGAAGGCTGTCCGCCTGACCTACCATTTGGATGCCCCTTTCTTTGGTCAAGTCACCGGAAAACGAATTCTGTTTCACCCGAACGCCTTTCGCAGATCGCAGGCCGCGCGTTTTTCGGCATCGGAGCGGCGTTATCCGGTGGAGTTTCCCTTCGCATGGAAGGAAAGCGATCAGATTCGTATCGAACTGCCGGCCGGCTACGAACTCGAAAATGCGGAGAATCCCGGGAACTTGAGTTTCGGCGAGGCAGGCGGCTACGCCCTTTCCATGGGGGCGACCCGCAAAGGCGCAGCCACCGAGTTGATCCTATCGCGAGAGCTCACGTTTGGCGCAAAAGGCGCCATTGCTTTCCCGGCGTCCGTATATCCGACACTCAAGAAAATCTTCGATGAAATAGAGCTCCGGGACACGCACACACTCTCATTGAAGGGGAACTAATGCGGTTTCTGATCAGTCCACTATTGCTGATGATATTTGTTGCCGGTGCGGTGAGCGCCGCCAACGATCCGCCTGACTGGGTGAAGGAAGCTGCGGGGCGACGAACTCCCGAATATGGCGTCAAGGTGACATCGGTTGTGCTGCTGCAGGAGGAATCCGTCACCGTAGATGGAGACGGCAAGCGCCTGATGCGCGAGCGAGGCGTTGTCAAAATCCTTCAGCCCGGCGGCGAGAAATTTTCTGCTATACGCACTTACAACAGTAAGAGCGGCCGGATCCGCGATTTTCAGGGATGGCTCACCCCGCCGTCCGGCAAGACCAGCGTATATGGAAAAGACCGCATCGTGGATGTCGCCGTAACGGAAGGCCTATACGAAGAACTGCGAATGAAAGTCCTGGAATGCGGCAGCACACCGCCCGGATCGATATTCGCGTGGGAAGTCACCGAAGAGGAAAAAACCCTCTTCACTCAATATCAGTATCAGTTCCAGGAGCGGCTTCCAGTTTTGGTTTCGCGGTTCTCGCTGACGATCCCTGCAGGATGGGAATTCAAGGCGACCATGCTCAATCAGGAACCGATCGAACCCAAAACGTCAGGCGGCAGCACGACGTGGGAGTTGCGCGATCTGCCTTCGATTGAAAAGGAAGAGTACAGTCCTTCGCTGTCGGCAATGGCGCCACGGATCGCGGTCAGCTACTTCCCGCCGGCCGAGAACCCGGCAGGCCTGCGTGGATTGAAAGACTGGACTGCGGTTTCGTCTTGGCTGACGGGTCTCGTTGACCCCGCCGCCGAACTCAACGAACCGGTGCGCACGAAGGCGGCGCAATTGACGGCGAAGGCCTCGAGCGAAATCGAAAAGATCCGCGCCATCTCGGCGTTCGTTCAGCAGACGCGATATGTGGCGGTTTCGCTCAATGTAACGCGCGGGGGCGGATACACGCCTCGCAGATCCGATGAAGTCCTCGCGAAAAATTATGGTGATTGCAAGGACAAGGCGACGCTCATGCGCGCGTTGCTCAAGGCGATAGGTATCGAAGCATATCTGGTCACTATTTCGGCCGATGACCGTACGCACGTGCGGCCGGAATGGGCCTCTCCGATGCAGTTCAACCACGCCATCGTCGCAGTGCGAGTGTCCGCCGCTACGACGGCGCCGACGGTTGTCGAGACCAAAACTCTGGGCCGGCTTCTCATGTTCGATCCGACGGATTCCATAACACCGGTCGGCGATTTGCCGTTGGACGAACAAGGAAGCTACGCATTGGTCGTCGCCGCTGCCGGCGGCGCTCTGATCCAAATGCCCGTGCTTTCGGCCGCAGCCAATCGCATCGAATCCAACATCGAAGCTACACTCGATACTACGGGCCGCCTGAATGCACGCATTCAGCGCAGATACTACGGGCAATCGGCTGTTACTCTGCGCGCTACGGAAAAGTTGGAGGGCGCTGCCGAACTGAAGAAACGTTTCGAGCGATCCTATTCAAGGCGGCTGCCGGCGACGTCTCTAACCAGCGTTTCAACCGATGCGCATCCTGAGGAAAGCTTCCTCAACGTGGCTCTCAACCTGGCTGCCGATCGTTTCGGGCAGGTGATGCAAGGCCGCCTCTTCGTGGTCCGGCCCGGGCTACTGACATCTGGGGGCGAATATTTCTTTACATCCAAACAACGGACAGCACCGGTCAAGCTCGAAGCTGGGCTCCGCCGCGATTCTATCGTGATCAAACTTCCCGATGGCTTCAAGCTGGACGAAGTGCCTCCACCCGCCAAAATTCAGAGTCCTTACGGAACGCTCGAGGCAAGCTGGATCGTAAAAGACGGTGAAATCGTAATGCAGGAGACCCTGGAGATCCTGGAAACGATTGTGCCTGCGGCCGATTATTCCAAGGTCCGCGACTTTTTCGATCTTGTGGCGGGAACGCACAACGCACCCGTCGTTCTTGTCAGGAACTAATCGTTTCATTTCCGGCTGACGGTCGCTACACGGCTACGAAGTGTGGTCTCTGACGCTGATACAGAGATTGCTCGAAGGTGCCCATGCTACATTTAAAACCCAATGATGCCCGATCTCGAACTTTGGCAGTGGTCGCTGGGCCTCATCAGCGCGATCACCATCGGTATCTCGAAGACGGGAATGCCCGGACTCAGTTCTTTTATCGCGCCTCTGATGGTGCTTACCGTTGGGGATGCCCGGCACGCCGCCGCCTGGACCCTTCCGACGCTCAGCACGGCGGATGTGTTCGCCGTCGTGTATTGGCGCCGGCACGCCGATGCGCGGAAACTCTTTTCCTTGATTCCGTCTGTCATCGCCGGCATGATTGCCGGCGCCTTTGCATTGAGCCTGAGCGAGTACATCCTGCGCCGGTTGGTCGGTTGCGTAGTGCTCCTGATGCTCGTCCTGCAGATTGCGCGAAAGCGGAAAACCGAAACCAGAGTCTTAGGGAGCGCTTCGTTTTACGGGATTGTGGCCGGCTTTGCCAGTACGATCGCAAATGCGGCTGCTCCGGTCATGAACATGTATCTTCTCAGCCGCAAGTTGCCCAAGGAACAATTTGTTGCCACCGGCGCGTGGTTTTTCCTGGTGATCAATGTGGCCAAGGTCCCGATTTACTCCTGGTATCGTCTGTTTAGCCGCGCGTCTCTTACCTTCAATGTCTTGATGGTTCCGGCTGTGATCGGGGGCGCATTCCTCGGCTTGTGGCTCGTGCACCGCGTCGCACAGCGCCTCTTCGAAGCCGTCATTATTGTGCTGACGGCGATCTCTGCCGTCATTTTGTTCCGATGACCGGGCTCGCCGGCCCACCTCGGTTAGTTCGGGCGAAGTTGCTGGATCCGTTCATCAAAGGCGGCGGCCCTCTGCCGGTTGAGCTTCTCGAGCTGGATCCACGTCGCCAGAAGCACTACTCACACGGCACCGTTCGCCGCCATCTGCATATGAGTGAACCTATATTTCTGTCCCGAAGGTGAGCTGCGCGCAAAATTCATACGATGTCGACTCGGGATTCCGTTGGAATTAGCGGCAGTGACTGCGACTTGCGGCGCCAGAAGATCAGCAACGTAACGGCGACCAGCACCAGCGAGAGCACGAAACTGATCCACATCCCCACCGCCCCTAAGCCCTTGTTGAAACACAAAACGTATCCGAGCGGCAACCCAACGAGCCAGTAACCACCCATGGTGGTGTACATAGCGATCTTGGTTTCGCCCAGCCCGCGCAGGGCGCCGCTCGAGACGATCTGCGTACCATCGGCCAACTGAAACACGCCCGCCAGGAATAGCAACTTAACGGTGATGTTCGCAACCTGTATGTCCGAAGTAAACGCAGCCGCGATCCACTTACCAGCTGTTATGAACGCCATTGCGGAAAGCGACATGAACCCCACGCCCAGCAGGAGCGCCGACCATCCTGCGTAGCGCACGCCCGTGAGATCGCGCCGGCCCACAGCTTGGCCCACTCGTACCGCTGCGGCTGCGCTTACGCCGAGGGGGACCATAAAGGTGGTCGCAGCGCAAAGCA
>WNGJ01009669.1_pt1 | contig 10275 bp, 7 predicted proteins | sample 5400611 | NCBI WGS metagenome assembly WNGJ01 (sample SAMN13153375, study PRJNA577476) | soil metagenome | isolation source: 40 cm soil or saprolite under Garry oak tree replicate 1 | place: USA:California | collected 2016-06-15
GTCACGACGGGTGATCGGCCGGTCAATGCGCCGCTGGCCCCTGGGTCGCGCCGGCCATCAAGCGCCCGATCGCGTAGGGATCGAACCGCGCACGCGGCAGGTCGGCGACGATCGTGCCGCGGAACATCACGACGATGCGCTGGCAGAGCTGCCTCAGCTCGTCGAGGTCCTCGGAGATCAGCAGCACGCCGCCGCCCGATGCGGCGAAGCCGAGGCATCGGCCGCGGACGAACTCCGTCGCGCGCACGTCGAGGCCCCGCGTCGGGTTGGTGGCGACGAGCAGCCGGCCACCGACGGCCCGCGCCTGGGCCATGGCGCGCGCGACGAGCAGCTTCTGGATGTTGCCGCCCGACAGCTCGACGGCCCGGGCGTCCTCGCTCCGGGCGCGGATCGCGTACTCCGCGATGGCGTCGCGCGTCAGCTCGCGCGCGCGCTCCCGGTCGAAGATGAAGCGCCGGGTGAAGGCGAACGGGTGTAGACCCAGCACGAGGTTTTCGGCCACCGACAGGCCGGGCAGGAGGCCGTCGGCGATCCGATCTTCCGGAATCACGACGAGGCCGGCGGCGATGCGGGTTCCCACCGACGCGGCCGTGACGTCGCGGCCGCCGAGCAGAATCCGTCCGCCCCAGACGCGAAGAGCGCCGGCCAGCGCGTCGGCGAGCTCGCGTTGACCGTTGCCGGCGACGCCCGCCACGCCGACGACCTCGCCGGCGTCCACGCGAAACGAGCAGCCGGCAAGCGCCGGCCGCCCGGGCTCACCCTGAACCGCGAGGTCACGCACCTCGAGCGCGGCCTCGAGCGCGGTGGCGGGCCCCGCGCCGGCGTCTCGCTCGCCGAGCGCGCTCGCGGTCTGAAGCCGCTCGCCGATCATCAGCTCGACCAGGCGCCCCTCGTCCATCTCGTCACGCGCGATCGTGGCGACGCGACGGCCGCCTCGCATGACCGTGACGCGGTCGCAGTTGGTGAGGATCTCGCGGATCTTGTGGGTGATGAAGACGACGGTGAGGCCCTGGTCGGCCATCGCCCGGAGCGTCCCGAAGAGCGTGTCGACCTCCTGCGGCGTGAGCATGGTCGTGGGCTCGTCGAGGATCAGGATGTCCACGCCGCGGTAGGCGGATTTCAGGATCTCGACCTTCTGCTGCACGCCGACGGCGAGCTGGCGCACCTCGGTGTCGAGGTCGAGGGCGAGCCCGAAGCGCGCGGCGACGGCCTCGACGTCTTTGCGGTGGCGCTCGGGCCGGAGCCACAGCCGCCCGCCCTCGCGCCCGAGCAGCACGTTCTCGAGCGCGCTGAAATTGGGGATGAGCTCGACGTGCTGGTGGACCATGCCGATGCCGTGACCGAGCGCGTCGCTCGGCGCCGCGATGGCGGCGGGAACGCCGTCGACCGCGATCCGGCCGCGATCGGCGCGGTAGAGCCCGCTCAGCACGTTCATGAGCGTGGTCTTGCCCGCGCCGTTCTCGCCGAGCAGCCCGTGGATCTCACCGCGCGCGGCGGTGAAATCCACACCGGCCAGGGCCACGGTCTCCCCGAACCGCTTGGCGATGTCCGACATGTGGACGCGCTCCACTACGGCGTCTTGTCGACGACTTCCGGGATCGCCTTGCCGGCGACGACCTCCTTGAAGATCGCCCGCGTCTTGTCGGCGACGGACGGCGGCACGTTGCGGATCTCCGACAGCTCCATGCCGCTGCCCGGCCGCATCTCGTAGTAGCCCGTGCGCTCGCCCTTCAGGATCTTTCCCACGATCTCGTGGTAGGGCTTGTTGAAGTCGAAGATCAGCGAGACGGTGAGGTTCTTCGGCGCGAGGTCCCACTTCTCCGTGTAGAACGTCGTGAGCAGGACCGGGCGCGGCGCGGCCTTCACGGCCTCGATCACGCCCGAGAGCCCGAGGTTCACGAAGACGACGATGAAGTCGGCGCCGGCCGCGATCTGGGCCTCCGCGGTCTGCCGCGCCTTCACGGGGTCGTTGAAGTCGCCGACCCAGTTGTAGAGGAGCTGAGCCTGCGGGTTCACGTCGCGGAGGGCCTGGGCGACCGAGTTCACCGAAGTGATCACGTCGGGCAGGCGCACGCCGCACACCATCCCCACCTTGTTGCTCTTCGTCGCGAGCGCGCCGAGCGCGCCCAGCACGTAGAAGCCCTGGAGGAACTTGCGGCCGATGTTCCAGGCGTTCTTCGGCAGGTTCGGCAGTCGCCCCGACGCCTCCTGGATCCACGTCGCGTTCGAGAGCTGCGGGGCCAGCTTGTTCATGATCGGGATGAACTGGCCGCCGTGGTTGGCCACGATCTCGTAGCCGGCGGTGACGTACTCGCGCGTGATGCGCTCGGCGTCGGCGACCACGACCGACTCCGAGTGCGAGACCTGGAGGTCGTAGGTCTTCGCGACCTGCTGCAGCGCGAGATAGCCGACCGCGTTGAAGTCGGCGTCCTGGATGGGGCCGGGCATGATCATCGCCATCTTCCGCTTGGCCTGAGCGGCGGCGAGGTGAGGGCGGGCGGCGGCGCCGGCCAGGGTCAGGGCGAGGAAGCTGCGTCGGTCCATCGAGGCGTCCTCCTTGGCGCGGCTCACCCGCGCGCTTCTCGATCGTAGGGCACGGCCAGTGCCCGCGGCGCGCGCGCGCCGCGATAGATGCGCACGAGCACGGCCAGCGCGAAGAGATACGGGAGCATCAAGAGGAACTGCGACGGCACGGCTTTCTCCACCAGGCCCGCCTTGAACTGAAACGCTTCGACGTAGGCGAACAGCAAGGCGCCACCGAGCGCGGTGAAGGGCATCCAGCGGCCGAAGATGACGAGCATCAGCGCGAGCCACCCGCGCCCGGCCGTCATGTTGTCGCTGAACGTGCCGGTGAGGACGATCGGCAGGTAGGCGCCGCCGAGGCCGATCAGGAGCCCACCCACCACGGCCGCGCCGTAGCGCAGCGCCGCGACGTCGATGCCGAGAGCGTCGACCGAACGCGGGTTCTCGCCGGTGGCGCGCAGACGCAGGCCCCACGGCGTGCGAAACAGCGCCAGGTGGACGACCGGGACGAGGAGGAAGGCGAGGTACGTGAGCAACGTCTGCTGGAAGAGGACGGGGCCGATCACCGGCAGATCGGCGAGGCCCGGCACGGGCACCGGCGCCAGCGTCTGGATCTGCGGCGGGCTCGTGCGGACGCCGAAGACGACGCGGAAGATGAGCGAGGAGAGCCCGACGCCGAGCACGTAGAGCCCGAGGCCGACCGTGATCTGCGGGCCGCGCAGCGCGACGGCGTAGTAGACGAGCAGGAGCGCGAGGATCGCCGCGGCGAGCATGCCGGCGCCGATGCCGGCCGCCGCGCTCCTCGTCTGCCACGTGACGACGAAGCAGGTGACCGCGGCGACGAGCATCATCCCCTCGATGCCGATGTTCAGGACGCCGCTCCGCTCGATGATCAGCTCGCCGAGCGCCGCGATGATCAGCGGCGCTGCGTAGACGAGCGTCTGGTGCCAGAGGTGAGGATCGACGAGCAGCCAGGGAGTCACGGGACGAAATCCACGTCGGCGTGGTCCACGCCGGCCAGCGTGCGATAGCCGGGCCCGCGGTCGAAGAGCGGTTGTGGTCCCCGCGAGCTCCGCAGACGCTCGCGAAGCGTCGCGGTGGCCGCGGCCTCGACGCGCGGCTCGCCGTCGGCGTTCGTCGCCAGCACGATGCCGTAGTCTTCGCGCGCCGAGCGCGCGCTGACCTTGCCCTGGAGCACGTCGAGCGCCACCAGCTCGGGCTCGCGCTCGAGCGGATCGCCCCAGCCGCCGCCGCCCGTCGTTTCTACCCGAACGAGCGTGCCGGCGGGGATCGGCTCGTCGTCGACCAGCCCGGGAAGCACGCGCTCGTTCGGGCCGCCGGGGTCGATCGTCACGCGGAACGGCGCGCTCGCCTTGCCGCCGCGCAGGCCCCAGCAGGAGAGGATCGCGCGATCGGCGACGCACAGGAACGAGCTGTCGCGCAAGACGCGAAACTCCTTCAGGTAGCCGAGCCCTCCGCGGCGGTAGCCAGCGCCGCCTGAATCGGTGGCAAGCGCGAGGCGCTCGACGCGGAGCGGAAAGCGCGTCTCCGTGAACTCGGCGGGCAGGTTCTTGCTGTCGGGCACGACGTGGACCGTGTCGGAGCCGTCAGCATACCAGCGTCCGCCCGAGCCCCCGCCGAGCACCTCGCGCATCAGGTAGAACTCGCCCTCGTCGTCGAGGCCGTGGAAGCCCGTGTAGCGGATCGTCTCCTGGTCGGCCGGGATGCGGCCGTCCACGGCCTTCGCGATCGCGCCGGCCAGGATGCCGAGCAGTCGCAGGATGACGAACGTGCGCGCGTTGGTCGGTGCGGGGAAGACGGGCGTCAGCAGCGTGCCCGGCGGCGGGAAGCGCAGCTCGATCAGTGGCACCACGCCCTCGTTGACGTCGAGCTCCGCCATCCGCTCGGGCGTGTCGGCCAGATTTCTCAAGATGGGCGCGAGCCACTTCTTGAGGAAGACGCCATCCGCGTAGTTCCCCGCGTGGTTGATCGGCCCCTTGGCCTGCGGGCTCGTTCCCGTGAAATCGATCACCAGGCGATCGGGCGTTCTCGTCAGGGTGATCCGCTGCGTGTGCAGGCGCGGCGGGTCGACGCCGTCGTGCTCCGCATAGTCCTCCCACACGTACGTCCCCTCGGGGATGCGCGAGAGCAGCTCACGCCGGAACGTCTCGGTGGTCCGATCGAGGATCGCGTCGAAGCACGCCTCGACCTGGGCGCGTCCGTAGCGGCGGAAGAGATCGGCCAGGCGCTCGGCGCCCATGCGGCACGCCGCCACCTCACTGTCGAGGTCGCCACGCAAGCTGTCGGGCAGTCGCGAGTTCCGGGTCAGGATGCGGATCACGTCCTCGTTGGCCCGGCCGGCATGGTAGAGGCGCACGGGCGGGACGATGATGCCTTCCTGGTACGCGCTGATCGCGTGCGACGGCATCGAGCCGGGTACTGCGCCGCCGATGTCGTCGTGATGGCCGAACGCCTGGACGAAGGCGACGACGTCACCCGCGTCGAACACCGGGACCGTCACGCAGAGGTCGGGCAGGTGGCCGATGCCGCCCTCGGAGCCGTAGACGTCGTTGTGGAAGAACACGTCTCCCGGCCGCATCGTCTCGATCGGAAAATCGCGCACGATCGGCTGAACGAGCGCGGAGTACGACCGACCGGTGAGCTTTCGGCAGCGCCGGTCGTGGATGCCGGCGCGGAAGTCGCGCGCCTCGCGGATCATCGGCGAGCGCGACGTGCGCTCGATGGCCGCCTCGACCTCGGCCTCCACCGAGGCCAGGGTGCCCTCCACGATCTGGATGATGATGGGATCCGCGTTCATATTTTCTTCCGCGTCAGCACGAGGTTGCCGAAGCGGTCCACCTCCGCCACGAGCCCCGGAAAGACCACGGTCGTCGAGCCGAACTCCTCCACGATCGCGGGCCCGGCCAGCAGGTCGCCCGAGGCCAGTCGCGTGCGGTCGTAGAGCGCACAGTCGTGCGAGACGCCGTCGAACATGACGGCGCGTGTCCCGCGGCGCGCGCGCTCGACCCGGCCGTCACCTGGCGGCAGCTCGATGAGCTTCGGCCGCTCGATCGGGCCGATTCCGGTCGCACGCACGTTCACCCACTCGACCACCTGGCGTCCGGTGGCCCGCGCGCCCGCCGCCTGGCGGTAGGCGTAGCCGAAGCGCTGCTCGTGCGCCGCGTGGAACCGCTCGACCGCCTCGGCGGCGCTGCGCTCGTCGAGTGGACCGGGCGGCAGCTCGACGCGCACCTCCCACGCCTGGCCGAAATACCTCAGGTCGGCGCTCCGCCCGACGCGGATCTCGTGATCGGCGAAGCCTTCTGCGCGGAGCGCCGCGCGGGCGAGCGCCTCCAGATCCCTGAAGTGCTCCTCGACGCTGGCGTGCGCGAGGCGATCGTGGCGCTGCACGAACGTCTGGACGTAGTCGTTCTTGACGTCCACCACGAGCAGGCCCAGCGCCGAGACGTTGCCGGGCGAGGGAGGGATGAGCGCGGCGCGGAGATTGAGAAGATCGAGTAACCGCCCGGCCAGGAGCGGGCCGGCGCCGCCGAACGCGACCAGCGTGTAGTCCCGCGGGTCGAGCCCGCGCTTGATGCTCACCTGCCGAATCGCATTGGCCTGGTTCCAGGCGGCGATTTCTAAAATGCCTTCGGCCACGCGCGTCGGCGACAGTTGCATCGCGGCGCCGAGCCGCGCCAGGCCGCGCTCGGCAGCGCCGACGTCGAGCGGAATCTCGCCGCCGAGCAGCGACGGCGGGATGCGGCCGAGCAAGAGATGGGCGTCGGTCGCCGTCGGCTGATCGCCGGTCCGCCCGTAGCACATGGGCCCGGGGTCGGCGCCCGCGCTCTCCGGCCCCACACGAAGGCCACCGTCACGGCCGACGCGCGCGATGCTGCCGCCACCGCTGCCGACGGTGACGATGTCGATCATCGGCACCTTGATCGGGAAGCGTCCGACCGCGCCGTCCGTGGTGATCGCCGGCGCGCCGCGCTCGACCAGGCACACGTCGGTGCTGGTTCCACCGACGTCCGCGGTCAGGACGCGGTCGTAGCCGGCCGCTACGGCGAGCGCGCTGGCGCCGAGCGCGCCGGCGGCGGGCCCGGACAGGATGGTCGTGATGGGATGCTCGGCCACCTCGCGCGCGGAGATGACGCCGCCGTTCGACTTCATCACGTAAAACGGCACGTGAGGGTGAAGCTCGCTCGCGAGCCGCTCGTGGATGGCGCCGACGTAGCGGGCAACCCGGCCCTTGACGAACGCGTCGACGAGGGTCGTCACCGTCCGCTCGTACTCGCGGTACTCCGGGAGCACGTCGGACGAGATGGACACGTTCGCCTCTGGCAGCTCGCGCGTGACGACCTCGCGCATACGCCGCTCGTGTTCCGGGTTGGCGTAGGCGTGGATGAAGCTGATGCCGACCGCGGTCAGCCTCTTCTCGCGTAGCCACGAAGCAATCGCGGCCGCCGCCGCCTCGTCGAGCGGCTCCAGCACTCGGCCACGGAAGTCGACGCGCTCGGGAACCTCGCGCACGTGGTGGAGCGGGACGATGCGCTCCGGCTTCACCCAGAAGTACGAGTTGCCGTAGCCCTGGGGCACCGACTGCCGCGCGATCTCCAGCACGTGGCGGAACCCGGTGGTGGTCACGAGCGCCAGGCCGTCGAAGCGCTCCTCGAGCAGCGCATTGGTCGCGACGGTGGTGCCATGCGACACCGCCACGACCTCGCCACCGCCCACGAGGCGCAGGACCTTGCGGATGCCCTCGAGCACGCCGAGCGAAGGATCGTGCGGCGTGGTCGGCGTCTTGGTGGTGACGATGGCCCCGGTCGACTCGTCCACCGCGACGACGTCGGTGAACGTGCCGCCGGTGTCGATGCCGATGCGGAGACGGCGCCCGGGCGTCATGCGGCCGAAGGTCTCAAGGGTAGAGATGGCAGGCGACCTGGCCGTTGTCGTCGCGAGGGCGGAGGACCGGCTCGACCTCGGAGCAGATCGGCATCGCCGACGGACATCGCGGATGGAAGCGACACCCGGACGGCACGCTGAGGGCGCTGGGGACCTCGCCGGCGATGGGCCTTTCCCGGGGCGGGTCATCGGGATGGGAGGGGAGCGCGGCGGCGAAGAGAGCCCTGGTGTACGGGTGCATCGGACGCGCGCACAACGTGTCGCTGTCCGCCGACTCGACGATCTTGCCCAGGTACATGACCGCGATGCGGTGGCTGATGTGAGCCACCGTCGCGAGGTCGTGACCGATGAAGAGATAGCTCACGCCCAGGGTTCGCTGCAGGTGCTCGAGCTGGTTGATGATCTGGGCGCGGACCGACACGTCGAGCGCGGACACCGGCTCGTCCAGCACGATGAGGCGAGTGTCGGTCGCCAGGGCCCGGGCAATGGCGATCCGCTGGCGCTGCCCGCCGCTGAACTCGTGCGGGAACAGCGGAGCCACGTCGGGCTGGAGGCCAACGAGCTCGAGCACCTCGTCGACTCGCTCACGAATCGCTGCGCGCGAGAGATCGGTGTGGATCTCGAGAGGCTCGCCGATGATGTCGTGCACGCGCATCCGCGGGCTGAGCGAGCTGAACGGGTCCTGGAACACCACCTGCACGGCGCGGCGGTACGTCATCAACTCTCGGCCCTCGAGGCCGGCGATGTCCCGGCCCGCGAACGCGATCGCGCCCGCGGTGGGTGTCTCCTGCAACAGGATCAGCCTGGAGGTGGTCGTCTTGCCGCACCCCGACTCACCGATGAGGCCGAGCGTCTCGCCGGCGTCGATGGCGAAGTCCACGCCGTCCACCGCTTTCACCCACGCGCCCCCACGTCCGAGCAGCCCGTGACGGGCGGGGAAATGCTTCTTCAGTCCCCGGACTTCAAGAACGGGTGACGTCATCATCCACGAGCCAGCACCTGGCGATGCTGGCGATGCCGAGGCGGACATCGCGCGGCTCCTCGGTCTTGCAACGGGGCACGGCCTCGGGACAGCGGGGATGGAAGGGGCATCCCGCGGGCCGGTTCGCCAGATTGGGCGGCTGGCCCGCGATCGAATACAGGGGCTCCTTGCTGCCGAGCTTCGGCACCGAGCCGAGCAAGGCTCGCGTGTACGGGTGCCCGGGGTGGTCGAACAGCTCCCGCACCGGCGCCTGCTCGATGATCTGGCCGGCATACATGACGGCGACTCTGTCGCACATCTTCGCGACGATACCCAGGTTGTGCGTCACGAAGATCAAAGCCACGCCGGTCGCGCGCTGGATGTCCTTGAGAAGATCGAGGTACTGCGCCTGGATGGTGACGTCGAGGTTCGTCGTGGGCTCGTCGGCGATGACGACCCTCGGCCCGCCGGCCAGCGCGATGGCCCCGACGATGCGCTGGCGCATGCCGCCACTCATCTCGTGGGGATAGTCGCCCATCCTCCGCTCCGGCGACGGAATGCGGACGGCGCGGAGGAGTTGCTGCACCCGCTCGCGAAGTGAGCGGCCGCGCAGCCGCTGGTGGAAGAACGCGGGCTCCGCCACCTGTCTGCCGATGGTGAAGAGCGGGTTCAACGACGCCATGGGATCCTGCAGGATCACGGCGATCCGCCGGCCACGGATCCGGCGCAACTCGCGCTGACTCTTCCGCGTCAACTCCTCGCCTTCGAAGACGACGCTTCCACCCACGATGCGGGCGCCGCGCGGCAGGAGCCCCACGATCGAAAGGCAGGTCGTCGTCTTGCCGCTGCCCGATTCACCGACGAGCCCGAGCGTCTCGCCCTCGCGCAGGCTGAAGCTCACGCGATCCACGGCCTTGACGACGCGGGTTCCGCCGAACGTGAAGAAGTGGGTCTGGAGGTCGGAGACTTCGAGAACGGCGGTCACGCGCTCGCCGAACCTCGCGGGATTTCGAGGCGCGCCCCGGCTCCGCCGGGGCGTGCCGAGCGTTGGGGGGTATGGGGGGCCATTTCGGGGCGCAGCGCAATCCCGAGGGGCGCCCCGGCTCCGCCGGGGTGTCCCGAGCGATGGGGGGTATGGGGGGCCATCTCGGGGCGCAGCGCAATCCCGAGGGGCGCCCCGGCTCCGCCGGGGTGTCCCGAGCGATGGGGGGTATGGGGGGCCATTTCGGGGCCCCACATGTTCATAGATTCCTCAGCTGGGGATCGAGCCGGACCCGCAGCCAGTCGCCGAAGAGCTGGGTCGCCAGCACGATCAGAAGGATGCACGCGCCGGGGAACACCGTGAGCCACCACTGGCCCGCCATCAGCGTGGGACGCGCCTCCGAGAGCATGAGGCCCCAGGCCGGCTCGGGCGGTGGCACCCCGACGCCGAGAAAGGAGAGCGACGCTTCGGCAATGATGACGACGCCGACCGTGAGACTGGCCAGCACCGTCGCCGTGTTCATGACGTTCGGCAGGATGTGCCGCTTGATCACGCGCCACCGGCTGGCGCCGGCGATCTCGGCCAGCTTCACGAACTCCCGTTCCCGAAGCGTCAGCACCTCGCCGCGGATGACGCGCGCGTAGCGCGTCCAGTACACCGCGCCCAGGATGACGACGATGTTCCACATGCTGGGACCGACCATGGCGGCCAGGAAGATCGCGAAGACGATGGCGGGCAACGCGAGCCAGGCGTCGGTCACGCGCATGATGATCTGGTCCACCCAACCGCCCACGTATCCGGACACGATCCCGAGCGCGGTCCCGATGGAGCCCGCCACCAGCGTCCCCATCAGCCCCACGATCAGCGACACACGCGCGCCGTAGATCAGGCGGCTCAGGATGTC
>WNGJ01029409.1_pt1 | contig 10275 bp, 9 predicted proteins | sample 5400611 | NCBI WGS metagenome assembly WNGJ01 (sample SAMN13153375, study PRJNA577476) | soil metagenome | isolation source: 40 cm soil or saprolite under Garry oak tree replicate 1 | place: USA:California | collected 2016-06-15
CTCTCCCTTCCCGAGAAGCGACTTCAAAAGGGTATAACCCGTCGCCGCGACCATCGTGGGAAAAGACAAGAAGAACGAAAACTCCAGCGCCGATGCCCGGGACATTCCGGCCAGTTGGCCTCCTGCGATGGTCGACATCGATCGCGATGTCCCCGGAAAGACCGCCGAGAAAATCTGGCAGACGCCTATCCAGATCGCCTGGGCCATGCTCATGTCCTCCATGTGCCAGGTGTGAATGCGCGTTCCCGTAGCGCCCAATCCCGCTGTTTCCGACTCGGAGTTCAACTCGTCCACAATCCACATGACGATCCCGCCGATGAGCAGGGAGGTCCCGATAACATAAGGGCTTTCAAGGTGCTTACCGATGATCTTGATCAGCAATAGAGACGGGATAGAGGTCACAACGAAAGCTATCAGCACCAGGCTGAGTGGGTGAGTCAGGAAAGTGCGGTCCCCGCGTTCACCTCTCGGAAACGTAGACATGAGTTTGACGAAGCGCTGCCAGAAATAGACCGGCAGCGTGAGAATGGCGCCGAGCTGAATCACGATCGAGTACAGCTTCCAGTAGCCGCTGGCAAGATCGATATGCAGCAGCGCTTCCGACAGCCGCAGATGCGCCGTCGAGCTTACGGGCAAAAATTCCGTCAGCCCTTCAACGATTCCTAACAGCAGGGACACAACGTAATCGTTCAATACTTTTCTCCCGGATGCCTATCGGTTTTAGACGCGGGCGGCAGCAAGAGCTTGCGCATCTCGTAAGCGTCAAGACGGCCTAGATAGTAGCGCTTCAATGTCGCTTCGATACGATAGCCGTGGCGTTGCCAGAAGGCAACCGCCGCTTCGTTGTCGATGGCCGTCTCCAGCAAAACCGACCGCACTCCCCGCGCGGAAAGATTCGACTCCAGCTGTTGTAGCAGGGCGGTCCCGACACCGTTCCTCCTCTGCCGCTCGGCTACATCCAGCGTGATGATGTGTGCCAATGGCGGGTTCTCTTCCGACAGGACAAAGCCAGCGATGTGAATTCCCTCCGCCGCTACGACGCAGTCCGCTGACGCCAGCGTCAAAAAGTAGCGCAACGTCGTCTTCGAGTAGGAAATTCCTGCCGGGAAGCACGCTTGGTCCAGTTTATGCAGTGCCGCGAAATCGTGCGGCTCGTACGAACGGAGCGTGAACGGCATGGCGGGATTGTAGAACAGAACGCCCATTCGCAGGTCTGCCGGTGGGCTGGGAGAGGGCCTTCTCAAAATAGCGCCACCCTGCACTGCTAGCGGCTCGCTGGCGGCATGGTTCGCCCGAGCGCTTTCACGGTCACTTCATCAGGCATGGGTTGTCCGTTTTGTTTCGTCACCACGCCGAAGCCGCCGCTGTAATCCCACATCGTCCAGCCGATGGAATATTTCTCCAGCGTCGTGCGTACGTCGGAAATCCACGCCGCGCGATCCTGCGGATTCGCCGCTCTGCGATAGACGCCAAACTCGTTGCAGGTAACAGGCACCTTCCAGCGCTTGGCCCACGCGGCCACCTGGCCGATTTCGCCGTCGATGCGCGAGGCGTTCCAGCGGTCTAGTCCGTAATGAATTGCTTGCAAGTGATTTACCGCATCAGGCAGAAGCGCGGCGGCCTGCTGCACATTCTCGGGAGTCGAAGGGTACGGTAGTTCTTTAAGATAGTGCACGTAATTCGTACTCCAGGTTGCGCCTTGGTGCGTGAAGATGTGCGGATCGTAGAAATGAAAGTTGTAGATGATGTTCGAATCTCGCAAAGGATCGAAAAACAACAGCTCATTCTCCGAAGACCAGTACGCTCCCGCAACAATAATCGTATGCTGCGGCGCCCCTTCGCGAATCGCCACCGCCAGCTTCGATTGAACGCCCTGCCACCGATAGCGATCGTGAAATTCCGGCTCGTTCAGAATCTCGAAGGAAACGAGGTCGGGATTCGTGGAAGAATAATGCCGTGCGAGCTGACGCCAATAATCCTCGAACTGTTCGACAAAGCTATCCTCCGCAACGAGTTTCTGTTTGAAATCACTTTCGGGATGAACGTCAATGATGACGGCCAGTCCATGGTCGAGGATCATCTGCACCGCACTGTCGAGATACCCCAAATAATCCGCAGGAATCCGGTCAGCCTGTCCGTGCTGGAACATCGGCTGTGGATTCACGCTCAACCGCACATGGTCGAATCCCATCGACCTAATCAGCGCGATATCCTGCGCGGTGTTCCACGTTTCAAAGTGTTCCTTGGTGTAGCCCTTCTGGTCGTAAACCTGCGCAAACCACTCGCTCAAATTAATTCCATGGCGCAAATGTTGTGCGTGACGCTGCGCAATGCCCGACTCTGAATTGGATTGCCCATAACCGGCTTGCGCAACGAAAAGGTACGTTGCTGCCAGCGCTCCAGCAGCAGCAAGAAAACGCAGGGGCACGATAAATCGTGCCCCTGCGAATGCGTCCAGTCCCGTTGGTTCGTTCATAGCTTGATGGTGACGGTCTTTACCTCGGTGTAATTCGCCAATCCATATTCGCCGAGCTCTCGCCCGATTCCGGACTGCTTGTAGCCGCCGAACGGCGCGCCCGCGTCGAACACGTCGTAACAATTCACCCACACCGTCCCCGCGCGCACTCTGTCCGCGATGGCATGCGCCTTGGTGATGTCCTTGGTCCAGACCGCCGCCGCGAGTCCATACATGGTCTTGTTGGCGCGCTCCACGACCTCGTCAAGGTCCTTGAACTTGAGAATGGTCATCACCGGCCCGAAGATCTCTTCTTGCGCGATCTTCATGTTGTCTTGCACGTCGGCGAACACTGTGGGCTCGATGAAGTAGCCCTTATCGCCCACGCGGTTGCCGCCGGTCACCAGCTTGGCCTTCTCCTTCTTCCCGGCGTCAATGTAGCTCATCACTTTGTTGAACTGGTCTTGATCCACCTGCGGACCCTGTTCGGTGTTCTTGTCGAAGGGATTGCCGACGGTGCGCTTCTTGGCGCGGGCCACGCTCTTCTCCACAAACTCGTCGTAAACCTTCTCCTCGACGTACAGCCGCGACCCCGCGCAGCAGCACTGTCCCTGGTTGAAGAAAAGCGCAAAATGCGCGCCCTCGATGGCCTGGTCCATATCCGCGTCGGCAAACACGATGTTCGGGCTTTTTCCACCGAGTTCCAGCGTCACGCGCTTCAGGTTGGTATCGGCCGCGGCGCGCATGATCAAATGGCCCACTTCCGTCGATCCCGTGAACGCCACTTTGTCCACGTCCATGTGCCGCGCTATCGCCGCACCGGCCGTTGGTCCATATCCGGGCAGCAAGTTCACCACGCCTTCAGGGAACCCCGCTTCCAGCATCAATTCGCCAACACGCAGCGCCGTCAGCGGTGTCTGCTCTGCCGGCTTCATCACCACGGTACAGCCGCAGGCCAGCGCCGGCCCAAGTTTCCACGCCTGCATCAGAAGTGGAAAATTCCACGGAATAATTTGCCCCACCACACCCACGGGCTCGTGCTTCGTGTAGGTGAAGTAATTGCCGCTAACGGGAATCGTCTTCCCTTGATTCTTGTCCGCCCATCCCGCGTAGTAGCGGTAGCACGCGATGGTCAGCGGAAGATCGGCTGCCCGCGCCACGTGGTACGGCTTGCCGTTGTCCAGCGACTCAAGCTGTGCCAGCTCATCGGCGTGCTTCTCGATCAAATCCGCCAGCTTGTTCATCAATACGCCGCGCTGCGAAGCGCCCATCTTGTGCCACGAGCCCTTGTCGAACGCCGCGCGCGCTGCCGCCACCGCCTTGTCCACATCCGCCGCGTTGGCCTCCGCCACTTGCGTGATCACTTCACCCGTCGATGGATTGATCGTCGGGAACGTTTTTCCCGAAGCGCTGTCCACCCATTTCCCGTTGATCAGAAGTTTTGTCGGGCCAATCTTGACATTCCGTTCCATCACTGTCGTTGCCGTAGCCATTTTGAACTCCTCCTTAGATGGTGCTCTGCCAGAAGGTGGGTGCGGAGCAAGACCCCTCAAGCCCCGCCAGGCGCGAGCATACTGCGAGAAAGAAGCCTATACCCGCGGACGGATGGAGGCAAGGACGTCTACAGGATTATCGCCGCTCCGTCTAGTAGCCCCGGCTAGTTGAGAACTGGTCATACCAACTGTACAGTTCAAATAGGTGAACTGGAGAGTTTATGCCAGCTTCGAAAATTGTAAGAAACAATGGCTTAGTGATTTCCGCCTTGCATGCCCGCTCAAACTTCGGCCAGCTCCTGCGCGGAGTCGCGAAAGATAGCCGCGGCCTGGTCAGTGAGAAGCGTGGTACTCCCCGAGCCATTCTCCTCAGTATCAGGGACTACGTGCGCTTGGCCTCCCCCGAACCGGAAGTTCTAATAGCCCTCGGGAAAGAATCAAAGCAGAGAGGTACCGGCACCCTTACGTCACGGCAGATTGACCGCATCATTACAATAAGACGGCGCGTGCCCGGAAAACGAAATCTCGAAAGAGCAAACCCCGGAAATAGAAGCTCAAGAATCAGGGAGCGAATGCTTCCTCTTCGGCTCGTCCTCGACACCAATATCGTGGTTTCCGCGGCGCTTAAGCCGGATGGTTTGCAACGCACCGTACTGTTGCTCGCCATCACCAAGCCTGCTCGTCTCTACGTGTCGACCCCGATCTTTTCGGAATACCGGACCGTCTTGTCGCGCCCGGAACTCCGCATACGTCGAGGACTCCGGCTTCAGTTCCTTCAATTCCTTAAGAACCGCGCCCACCTCGTCTCTCCCTCGCAATCGCTTCAAATCACCACCGACCCCCCGACAACATCTTCCTCGAATGCCCCGATGCCGCCCGCGCGGACTATCTCGTAACCGGCAACCAGCGTCACTATCCCAAATTTTGGAAGAAAACCAAAATCATCACTTCCCGCGAGCTAATTGGCATCGTTGCCCCGCATTTGGTCCCGTGACGCCCCGCCAGTTTCTGCCGCTTTGGAGTGCGGCAGTCTTGGTGCCGGCGCTTCCGCGACTGGCCCATGCGCTGACCATCCGCGCGGCGATTTTCTCCTCGCTCTCCCCCGAATCCTTCTGCCACTCTCGAACAACCCCTTTGCTCTCAACGCACGCCGCGCTGCATTCCACTAGCGGGCAGGACGCCGCCCACTGCGTCTCGCGGAAGTGGTATTCTCTCATTATATATGAAGCCCGAGAACAAGATGGTTGCGGCGGTGGTGGTCCTTGGCGTGGTCATCGTGACGGCAGCGGCCGTGGTGATGAATTCGCCCCACTGGAGGCAAAAGGCCAAGGAGCAGCATCAGGAAAGTGTTCTCCAGGGCATGACTCCCGACAAAGCCATCGCCCTGTGCGGCCATCCTGTCCTGGACGAGACCCAGACCAACCAGCCCACGGTCACGAGGCGCTTGGTCATCAGGAATGACTACGCCTTGGCCGTCGAGCTGGATTTCGCAGCCTCCACCGCCGAACCCCAAAAGTGGCGGCTCACCGAAATTCAAGATCCCTCCGGCGAAATCAAGTATCAAACTCCTGCCAGCCAAATCGGCGTTCTGCCATGCCTTGACGCGAAGCCAGCGAGCAAGCCCGATCAGAAACCACAATAGAAATGGCGCCTTGCGTTATCCATCCAGGAACGGAACTTCAATACCAGAACTTGGGCCTCAGTTGGCTACTAGGGGAAACACCTGACACCAAATTAGGGTGAACGCTCGATTGCGGCGACCGGAACCGTGATAGAGCATGCTCGCACATACGGGACAGTCGGTCGCCTCCGTGACCAGGACTCCACCCCACCTACCCCGAACAACCGTTCGTCATGGCCCGGAGGCGGCCCGACCCCATCTTGTTGGGAACCTGGCATTTCTCGCTTTTGGTGGCGCAGCCAACCTCTTCTCCATCGCGCGCTCTCTCCATCGCGCGCTCCTTGCGCGATGAATCCTGGCTGTGCTCCTCCAACAAGGGCAACTTGGGCCCCCTAGCCGCCTGGCACACACCTTCCTTTCGCCCTCTTGCCATCTCTCTCGTATCTAGATATTATCTAGACATGCTCCGGTTCGATTCGGACGAACCGAAAAACAGACGCAATTGGACCAAGCACGGAGTTTGAGAAGCACAGAGCGTTTTCCACGATCCGCGTGCGCGCCTGTTCTATAATCCAGAACACTCGGAGGGAGAGGATCGCTTCATCCTCCTGGGAGTGAGCTCGGCGGCAAGAACGCTGGTCGTCGTTCACTGTTAGCGGGGACACCGATTCCATGATTCGAATCATTTCTGCAAGGAAGGCGACCAAGAAGGAGGTTCGATTTTATGAAGAAGGCCTATGACTTTTCCAAATTGAAAGAGCTCAAAAACCCCTACGCCGGCAAGAAAAAGGCCGTGGGCATCAACTTGAGTCCTGAGGTCGTGGACTATTTCAAAGGCCTGGCGGATGAGACCGGCCTTCCTTACCAGAAGCTGATCGATCTTTATCTTCTCGACTGCGCCAAGAAGCGCAAGAAACTCACCATGAAGTGGGTGGCGTAGCAGCGGCGCATTATTAATTCAGCAGTGAATGTCTGCGTCGCCCAACATTCGGGAATGGAGCACGACCAGTTAGCATCTACTTTTCCAGTAGCCTGGCCGGCGATAGCCGTGGGCCACGGCCAAGATCAGGACGGATCCTTCCAATTCTCTCTTCAAATGCTACGAAGCACGTCAACCCCGCCTGCCCGACGCTGTCGGAAGGGACCTCTCCTACTTACTTCGCCGCGTCGATGTCCGTGGCTGCTTGAGAAGAGGCTGCTGCGGCTTCGCTCGGCTGCGTCACATAAGCGGCCATCATGAGACTGGAGAAGAGAAGTACGGACGCCAGGAAATACGGAGCACCGGGAAGGTGGAAGCCGTTGCGCGGCGAGATGGCCAGCGCAAACACCTGAGTGAACAGAATCGGGCCGGCCATGCCCGTGATCGCGCGGAGCGAGTTGATCGCCCCTTGCAGCTTACCCTGCGAAGAGGGGTCGACATGGCGCGACATCAACGATTGCGTGGCAGGAGCGGCAATGCCCCAGAGCGCAATGAATGGTATGACGGCAAGCATCATCCATCCGCGGCTGGCGAGAGCGAAACCTGCGAAGCCGAGGACGCCGAAGAACAGGCCGGAAAGCAGGCTGCGGCGTTCGCCAAAGCGCTTCACGAACGGGCCAACCAGGACGCCGGACACCACGGCCGCGGAGACGCCTACCACCGCAAGCGAAAAGCCAATGTCGCGCTGGTTCCAGGCGTAGCGATACTCGGTATAGAGGACATAGACGGTTTGTAAAGACTGGTGCGCAAGATAATAGAGCGTCATGACGATGGCCAGGCCCGCGAGTTCTCGATGCGACCGGAAGAGATTCATGGAGCCAAGCGGATTGGCCATGTGCCACGCCGATTTGGATCGTCGTTCCGGCGGGAGCGATTCCGGAAGGATGAAGAAGCCATAGAGGGCATTGGCGAGACTCAGCGCAGCGGCAGCCCAGAAAGGAAACCGCAGATTGATATTGCCAAGATACCCGCCCACGGCAGGACCGATGACGAAGCCGAGGCCGAACGCCGCGCTGATCAAGCCGAACTTTTTTGGCCGTTCTTCCGGCGGAGTGACATCGGTGATGTAAGCGAAACCTGTGGCCACGTTGGAAGCGGTAATGCCGGAGATGATCCGGCCGACAAACAGCCAGCGGAGCGACGGAGCGAGAGCCATAAAAACGTAGTCGATGCTCAGGCCAAAACAGGAGATGAGGATGACGGGGCGGCGCCCGAAGCGATCCGACCAGGCGCCCAGGAGCGGCGAGAAAATAAACTGCATGGCGTTCCAGGCGAATCCGAAATAGCCGGTGATGGCTGAAGCGCGGGCGAAGTCACCGCCTTCAAAGCTGCGAATCAAGTCGGGGAGCACAGGCACAATGATGCCGAACGCGAGAAAATCTAGTGCCACCATGATCAGGATGAACGTAAATGCGGCCCTGCCAACGCTCGGCGCGGGAGTAGTGGTGGGTTCGGCCATCAGCAGCCCAGCCTGTTAGACCTCAAGAATGACGGGAAGAATCAAAGGCCGTTTGGAGGTCTGCTTGTTGATGTAGCGCTTCAGGTCCACGCGAATCTTTTCCTTGATGACGCCCCAGTCGGATTTTTCCTCGGCGTTGGATTCCTCGACGGTCTTCATAATCACCAGTCGCGCGCCCACGATCAATTCCTGGCCGTTGTCGCTCATCAGACCGCGCGTCACGATTTCCGGATGCGATTCCATTTTGCCGGTGTGCTTATCGATCGCGATGATGGGTACGACGATGCCGTCTTCGGAAAGATGCTTGCGGTCGCGAATCACAACGTCTTCAATCTCTTCCAGCGAGCCCGAATCCACGCACACGCGGCCGGCCGTCACCGGGTCGAGACGGCGTGCGCCCTCCGCCGTGAATTCAATCGGCCTCCCGTCTTCGACGAGCAGAATTTCCTGTGAGACGGCTCCCAGTTGATGCGCCAGCGCGGCGTGCCGGAACAGATGACGGTACTCGCCGTGTACCGGGATGAAGTATTTCGGTTTTACGAGTTGCAGCAGCAATTTCTGCTCTTCCTGGCTGGCGTGGCCCGAAACGTGGATGATGCCCGCTGAATTGTCGTAATAAACCAGCGCGCGCCGCCGGAACATATGGTCCAGCATCCGGAATATGGCTTTTTCGTTTCCCGGGATGATGCGCGCGGAGAGAATCACGCTGTCGTTTTCATCCACGGATACGAAACGGTGATTGTCGACCGCGATCCGCGAGAGTGACGACATGGGCTCGGCCTGGGTTCCGCTGGCCAAAATAATAATGCGCTTGGGATCGAATCCGCGAATGTCCTGCGGCCGCACCACCATTCCGTCGGGGATGCTCAGCAGTTCGAGCGAGTGCGCAATCTCCACGTTGTCGACCATGCTGCGTCCGACGAACGCCACTTTTCGGTTCACCCGTGAAGCAATGTCGATGACCTGCTGAATGCGATGAATGGACGACGCGAAGCAGGACAAAATCACCCGCCGCGGCGCCGCGCGGCACAGTTCTTCGATGCGTGGAACGACGGCCCGCTCCGACGGCGTAAATCCGGGGCGCTCCACGTTCGTCGAATCGCTGAACAGCGCCAGCACGCCGTCATTTCCATACTTGGCAAAGGAGTGCAAATCGAACGGCGCACCGCCCACGGGGGTCTGATCGATTTTGAAATCGCCGGTGTGGATGACCACGCCCAGCGGCGTTCGCATCGCCAGCGCCACGCAATCCACCGTGCTGTGCGTCACGGAAATAAACTCAACTTCAAACGGCCCGATCTCCACCAGCCGCCCGGGAATTACTTCGCGAAGCGTGGTCGACTCCAGAAGCCCCGCTTCATCCAGGCGTTTTTTCACCAGCGCCAGAGTAAAACGCGTTCCGTACACGGGAACATTCAAATCGCGCAGGATATACGGGAGCGCGCCGATATGATCTTCGTGGCCATGCGTCAGCACAATCGCGCGAACCTGCGCGCGGTTCTGTTTCAGATAGGTGATGTCGGGAATGACCAAATCGACACCCAGGAGTTCCGACTCCGGGAACATCATGCCCGCGTCGATGACCATGATCTCGTCACCGAGCCGCAGCGCCATCATGTTCATGCCGAATTCGCCGAGACCGCCAAGTGGGATAGCTGTGAGGGATTGCGAGGACTTGCTCAATGAGGCGTCAACTCCGGGACGCAAATGAGAATCGTATCACAGGACGCCAGGCAGCCACGCCCCGAGAACACTGCTGCTCGAGGTTGCAGAATGCGGACGGCTCAGCGGTCCGAGCCGCTGAAAAGGTGCGCGATAGAGACGAGAATCACGGCGCCCAGGGTGGCGGCAGCCAGCGAGTACAAGAAGCCGCCGCCAAAAATTCCCAGTTTGACAAAAATCCAGCCGCCGAGGTAGGACCCGATTAGTCCGAGGACAATGTCCGTGATGCAGCCGAAACCGCGGCCACGCGCAATTTTTCCCGCGAGCCAACCGGCAATCAGGCCAAGGAGAAGCCAGGAGACGAAGCCGTGCGATTCGAACCAGATTCCGACTGTCCTTTGTGTAGGCACTTGTGCGGCGAACATGAGGCCTCCTTGGGGAACAAGAATTGTATCTGAATTTACGGTTCAGGCAATCGATCTAAAGCGCGAAGGAAAGCCTGCGCTACTGGGAAGCCGGTTGCTGCTGCGTCATGCAGTGCACCGTGCCAAGTCCCAGCACGAGATCGCGGCAGGCGATTCCCACCACTCCACGATCTGGAAACAA
>WNGJ01009670.1_pt1 | contig 10274 bp, 9 predicted proteins | sample 5400611 | NCBI WGS metagenome assembly WNGJ01 (sample SAMN13153375, study PRJNA577476) | soil metagenome | isolation source: 40 cm soil or saprolite under Garry oak tree replicate 1 | place: USA:California | collected 2016-06-15
ACATGGGACATCCCAACATTTGACATTGTTCGCTGCACGCTCGAGCTTCCCCAAATTGTCAAATGTTGGGATGTCCCATGTACGATCTCAAATGCACTTGTCCGACAACCCAATCACGCATTGACGAACTGACCAAATGGTCGTTTTGCTTTCGCCAATTCATTCACACTTTCATAAGACCGCACCTACAGAAAGCAGGACGTACTATCGGGGGTTATCGTGATGGGAACCGTCGATGATGTGTTCGAGATCCCGATCCTCGCAGCGCGCGGATTCTTCCAGCTCATGATCGGTGAGTCTTAGCGCCTGAGGACGCATCGCCCATGGCTCGACCAGTACTGCCGGATCGTGCGCGGTCGCTTGGTACTCGATGGTGTCTCCCACGCGACGCAGCCGTTCCACCACTTTGAGGTCTTTCGTGTGGAACGCGCCGTTGTCGATCAGCCAGGTCTCCTCATTGAAGTTGACGGTTTCGATAACCAGCGTGTCCCCTTCCCAGTGACCGATCGCATCTCCCAAATAACCCGGAGGGAGTCCTTTCCGATGGGGGCGCCCGTCGGTTGGGATGATGCGAAAGAAGCTCCCGTTCACATCATCGTACAAAAACACCAGCTCGCGGGCGTTTTGGAGGATCTTTTGGGGCGGTCCAATGCGTGGCACGCCCGGAGGCTGGCACTGGAGCAGCGTGTCGGTCTGGACTTGGCGGTCGTTCAAATCTTTGACTTTGGCCAGGAACTCAGGTTTGTACTTCGGAAAATTTCGTGCTGCGGGCGCGTCGGGTGCCGCAGCAGCATCACCGCGGCCCCCGCGAGCGCCGGGCGGTGGGTTGTTACCACCGCGTGGCGGAGCGGCGGTCGCCGCAGGTGGACAACCGAGCACGCAAACGGAACCGTCCGGCAGTGTCTGCGGCCGTACGAAGCCGATACCACCGCCGTGGTCCCATGTTCCATTCAGGTCAGGCCGGCCATCCGCCAAATGCGGCGTCGGCTTCGGCGGCGCTTGCGCGTTGACGTCGGAAACCATTGCGTACGCCGCAAAAAGCACGGCCACGGTGACGACGATACAATGCAAAAAACGATTTTTCATAGCGCACTCCTTGATGCGGGCTCTATTGGACTGGACCAGCGCCGCCCAGCGCATAGTAGTGGCCGTCCGCGTAAGTGATTTTCGAAATCCATCCCAGGTGTTTTGTCCCATCCTTGGCCGGAACCACCAAAACGGTGACGAGCTCACCCGGCACGCCCATGACGGACTCTTTGCTCAAACCTGCCTTGCGCATCATCGCGGTCGGCAGTGTCTCCAGTGCCCATGTCGTCACCGTTCCGTCCGCTTCTTTCACGTCGATATACACATAGATGTGGGGGTTCATCCACTGCAGCTTCGCGATGGATCCCTTCAAAGTGAGCGATTTCGACGTGTCGAACTGGCCTGCAACCGAGTGATGGGCGAACACAGCGGACGCGGCCACCAGCAACATGGTCAAAACCGCTAGAAGACAGTTAAATCGCTTTGGCATTCGACACCTCCACACTTGTATCTGAGTAATTGGCAGAATCATACCCGAGGACTCTCAATGCGCCCACACAAATCCTTCAAGCACGCGTGACCAGATCGACGTCAGCGTTCCTATTTTGACTGTGATAAAGTCAGCCCCGGAAACTAGAGTCTGGTTTGTTTTCGAATGTCGATATCGGAGAGGAAATCCCGGATGACACATCAAGTATTGAAGTCGATCAGCATTGCTTCGGTGATCGTGCTTCTCATGACTGCCATGCTCTTCGCGCAGCAGCGCGGGCAGGGGGGCCGCGGTGATGCGGCGACTTCCGCGCCACATCACGATCCTCACGATTTGTCCGGCATCTGGTTGGGTCGCGTGTGATCAAGAGACCGCTGGCCGCTTTGGGAGCTTCGCTTGGTCTCGAATCGGTATATACTTGAGCCACAGCAAGGAAAAAATATTTCGCTGGAGGGAGCCCATGCCAACCGAAAGCCGCAGAGTTGGTCCGCTACGCTTAGTCTTTGTCATGCTCGCCATAGGAATAACTTTGTTTCTCGCAGGCGCGATGCCTTGGTTTCATACCGCCAGAGCCGCGCCCAAAGAGGCGGGGGCGGCTGCCGAGCTCGTCCCCACCGACGATCTCCAGCGTTCCCTGCGGCTGGATAACTATACGGTCGTAGCGGACAGCGGCGCGGGACGCGGTGAAGTGATTTACTTCTATAAATGCTGGATGTGTCACAATAAATACGCCAAGGGCGGCCCCTATTTGCAGGATCTTTATCAGCGCGCGAAGCTGGTATCGGGTGAACCCGTAACCGAGGATAGCGTCAGCGCCAAGATCAAAGCGGGCGGTCCGGGCATGCCGGCCTATCGCAGCACTCTGTCCGATACGGACATCGCCGATCTGCGGGCTTATTTTCACTCCGGAAAATGCTGTGTGGAGGGCGAAAATCCCCCCGCGAACCCGTGGTATCGCGCCCAAACAAATAAGTGGCCGGTGCAGAGCGGCCTCAACGGCGGCGCCACCGGAGTCGTGCGGATCAAGAGCGGAGATTCCCCCGAAGGCGTCGGCGTCCAACTCGTCGCGCCAAACGGCGTTCGAACAACCGTCTATACCGACGGCTCCGGCAAATTCGAATTTCCCAAGATGCAGGCCGGCTCCTACACCTTGCGCATTGCGACGCCCGTGCCATTCAAGCCTTACCGGCGCGACTCGGTTTCGATTGATGGCGCTGCCAAGCTTGGCGAGATCGTGTTGGAGCGGGTCGCTGACTCGGACAATCTGCCGGCCTCGGCGGCGCTGGAATCCCAGCTCAGCGGCGCCGAAGTTCTTTGGAATATTCCCGGCACCGCAGAAGAAAAAGCCACCTTCCAGAAAAATTGCTCGGGGTGCCACTCCTGGCAGCAGGTTTTCCGGAATCGCTTCGACGAGCACGGCTGGAGTCTGGTCGTGGACCGCATGATGCACTTCAGCGGCACCGCGATTGCAGTTCGCAACCGGGCGATGTCGGATCCGGATCCCGAGTACACGCTGCTCGTCAAATGGCTCACGAGGGTTCGAGGTCCGGAGTCGCACGATGCGCCGTTGCGAGTCTTCCCGCGTCCTCGCGGCGAATCCACCAGGGTCGTCGTCACCGAATACGAACTGCCGCAGCAACTGCTCGCTCTCCATGACGCTGCCCTAGATGCGCAGGGCAACATCTGGTTCACCAGCCATAAGACCCGTTACGTCGGCAAAATGGATCCCAAAACGGGAGTCTTCACGGAATACACGCTTCCGCTAACTCCTGGTGTCATGCCGGGAACGCATCACCAGGAAATTGACAAGAATGGCATCGCCTGGATCTCGGAGAACTGGGCGCACCAGCTCAACCGGCTGGACCCGAAAACCGGGGATGTGAAGCAAGTCCGCATCGAGAGTTCCGTTCCTCTGAATGCGCCCAGCTTCGGCAATTTCACGCTCGACGCGGATGGCTTCGTGTGGGATGCGCGCGCGAATAGGATTGCCAAACTCGATCCAACAAACGGTAAGGTCGTGAAGGAATGGCCGCTACAGACGGCCAGCAGCTACGACAACGCCATTTCCTACGACGGGAGGTACTGGGGAGGCAGCGGACCGTCACAATGGGGCAATACCGTCGAGATTCTGGATATTCAGACGGGAAAATTGCTGAATCTGAACAGTGGCGCTCACATGATGACCGCGAAACGCGGCGGCTTTGATCCGTTCGGAAATACTTGGTGGGGCGGAGCGGATGGCGCTCTCATTGAGCTCAATGCGAAGGCAGGGCGGATTGAGGAATTCTGGCCGCCGATTGCGCCGCATCCTTACACCGATTTCTACGAAGCCATGCCCGACAAAAACGGCGAGGTGTGGGCGGGCGTGCTGCACGGCCGGCAGATGCTTCGATTCAATCCGAAAACTGGCCTGTGGGCAGTCTACCAGATGCCAGAGCCTTACGCCTATGACCGGCGAACCATCATTGACGCTTCCGCGAAACCAGTGACGGTCTGGTACGTCGATTACAACAACTACCTGGTCCGTGTTCAGCCGCTGGACTGACCACGCGCTGGACGATGGACTAACGCTCTTGAGCGGCGCCGCCACGCGCAGTGGCGCTTAACTCTAACTTGTCGAGCAGGATTGGCCGGCACGGGTTGTCATCGAAATATTCCACCAACCGGGGCGCCGAATACGCATCGATGTGCCCCATCAGGGCGCGGTCGGCTACCCGGATCTGATCCCGCCGGATCACGGTAGGCACAGGAATGACGACGGCGAACTCCTTCGGGTCGCCTTTGAAGTCGTTCGCCATCGTAAGGATGGTGCGGTCGCCGTCCCGCGCGAGAACAACTTGCGAGCCGCGGTTGAACAGCATCGCGTCTGCCTTAGCTACGTAGAAACCGCAGAAGGCGAACAGTGCCCGGAACCCAGCAGCGAAGCCAGAACCGCAATTTGGTAATGGCGGGGATCCCGCGCCAGAGATCGAAATTTCACACGCATAAGTACGCCTCTCGAGAAATAACGTTTATGTCCGGGATTTTTTAGACGTTGCGTGTGAGCCCGTCGAAGCCGGCATGAAGAAGCTTCCTTTGACCGGTCGATAACTAAGGGCTCGCGCAAAAATAACTTGGCAGAATGCGGGCTCGGGAGGATCTGACCAATGTTCAATTCCCAATGCTCAATTCTCATCCGAAAGGAGAAGCGGCCACGTGTGCGAGCCGTTTTAATTGAAGCCGATGGAATCTTGTCTGTGGAACATTTGGCAATCCGACATCCACTTCGGATGAGAATTGAGCATTGGGAATTGAGCATTGGTCAGATCCCCGGTCGGATTCATGAAAAGCCTTGCGGGACTCGATGGCTCCCGCACCTGACGTTACCCCGTTCAGCGGAAGTACCCACAAATCGGGACGGCCCTCCTAACCGGATTTGCCTGGCGAGAACAGGAAGGCTTAAGTTAGGAGGAGGTGGTTTGTATGCTGATACTCTCGCGCGAGGATGTCCGGAGAGTCCTCGACATCACAGAGCTATTCGGCGCTTTAGCCGGGGGTTTTCGAATGCTCTCCAAAGGTCAATGGCATGTGCCGCTGCGGACAGCAATTGATATGCAGGGCCATGATGGTTTCTCACTCGTCATGCCGTCCTATTGCGAGGCACTTGGAGCCGCGGGCATCAAACTGGTTACCGTAATGAACTCCAACCCCCAAAGGAACCTGCCTCTGATCCATTCCAAATATCTCTATGTCAGTGCGGAAACAGGTGAAATTTTGAGCCTCATGGATGCCGAATACCTGACAGGCGTCCGGACCGCAGTGACTTCTGCATTGGTGACTGATCTGATCGGAAAGTCTGGCGGCCAAGCTCTTGCTGTGTTCGGGACGGGTCTCCAGGCGTGGTCTCACGTCGAAGTTTTTGTGAGACTCTTTACAATCGGCGAAGTTCTTGTGTTCTCGCGAACTCGAGAAGCCGGCGAAAAGTTTGCTGAGCGCGTGGAGCGTCAACTCCGAAAACCGTCGAGGAAGGCAGTGATGACAGAGTTGAAACGCGCCGAAATCATTTGCACATGCACGACCAGTGCGCAGCCGCTCTTCGAATTGAAAGATATTCGATCAAACGCGCACATCAACGCTGTGGGTGCGTACAGACCCGCTGCCCGTGAAGTTGGTTCCGATATCGTTTCCAAAGCGGCCGTCATCGTGGACTCTCACGAAGGTGCTTTGAAGGAGGCCGGCGAAATCGTCAGGCCGATCGAGGAAGGGTCAATCCAACCCAGCCACATCTATGCAACGGTTGACGAACTCGTCTCAGGCGTAAAACCGCCGCCAGATGCGGACGAGCTTACATTATTCAAGTCGCTTGGAATGGCGCTTGAGGATCTCATCGCCGCAAATCTCGCTTACCGTAAAGCGAGAGACCGTGGCATCGGAACGCAAGTGAACGCATAAATGCGTGAACAAGCTGTCTCGCCATGTCTCTTTCGCAAACCTACGGCAGGGAGCTCTGGCATCCTGCGCCGACTTCGGTCTGGCGCCAAGATAGATTGGGCTCGGGGCGTACAAACATTGAACCGAGAAGTGTCAATTCCGTCTCAGAGATAGCCGGCAGCGCGTCATTGATGCTTTTCTTCGCAACCGATACACTTAGTTTCCTGACGGCTCCTGTTATCCGGGTCACGCCGACACTCTTCTCTGTGGTGAAGACAATTCGATCCGTCACGGTGACACATTGGTTTATCGCAGAGCAACCTTGCTTCTTGAAATTGCAACATTGATTTGCTGCGAAGTTAATTTGTTTTGTCGCGTGGAAGTCGCTCTCCATCAATGAGGTAGCGCCCGCCACTCCGGCGACACATTGCTTTGGCTTAAAGTCACATTGCTTTTTGAAATTGCAGCATGACATGGGCTCCAAACCACATTGCTTTTTCAAAAGGCAATGTGGCTTGGCCGCAGAACGACATTCATTTTTTATGAGGCAACATTGCTTGGTGACGTAGACAATTTGTTCCGTCACGATACAACCTAGTTCCAGGTCCAGGGAACCTTGCTTCTTCCCGGAAACACTTTGTTCCGTCACGAAAACACTTGCTTCCGGGGCGGAGTCATGTCGTTCCGAACCGGATCAACCTGTCCTCCGAGCGGATACAGCAGTCCCGGGATCGCGGCCAACCCGTCCCTATCTCGCAAGCGTCTCTAGTGACCCCTGTCCGAGCAAACGGTGATGAAGCCAGACGGCATGGCTAATGATTTCGGCCGGGAACCGATGGCCGTGGTAGCGGGAACGGCGGGTTTTCATGTGGTCAGTCTCGCGGTACCGAGCTCAAGTTGACAATACCGTTGACTTGCTGGACTGCAGCCAAAAGTTCAGACGCGGTCACACCCTCCCGCCTCTAGTGCATTTTCAAGTGTGTTCGTCAAAACGATCGGATTTGTTATTATGCAATTCGACTGGATCAAGAGATGAACATTACCTTCCATATCCGGAATCTCCTCTGACTAAGAGTGTGTACATTGAACGTTTTGCTAAAGCGCTACCGACCACTGTTGGCGACGCTCGCGCTGGGTTGGGCCTGCGTTGTGCTGCTGCTTGTTTTGGTGGCCGTGGAAGCGTCCGCGGCACAGACTTTGAAGACGAGCGGGACATTGGAGGGAACGATTAGCGACGCTACCGGCGGGCGAATTACCGGAGTCAAAGTCAGTTTGCGGGAAATCGAAACAAACCAAACTCGCACGGTTTACACCGATGACCAAGGGTTTCTCCGGGCGACTGACCTTCCTGTGGGCACATATGAAGTGCGCATCGAGGATTCTAGATTCGCACCCTACTTGCATACCGGAGTTGCTCTTGGCGTGGGCACGACCGTACACCTAGACGTTGTGCTTCAAGCGGCCGGCGTCACGACCCAAGTGACGGTCTCCGCGCAACCGCCTCCGATTGACTCCACCCAGACTTCTGTCACTTCAACCGTCGAGAGAGAAAAGATCGAGGATCTGCCCGTGCGCAGCCGGAACGCCTTGGACTTTGCTCTCTTGATGCCTGGTGTGACTAGTTCTTCGCAGCGACGTGGAACAGGCTCGCACTCCGGGCTTGCAGATAGTGGCTTCACCTTTGGCGGCTTGCGCCCGCGAAGCAATAATATCTCCGTCGATGGGACCGATAACAACGATGAATATACCGGTTCGAGTCGCACAGAGCTTTCACCTGAGGATGTCCAGGAATATCAGGTGGTGAACAATGGGCTGTCGGCGGAATACGGTGGTGCTTCGGGTGGCTCGATCAACGTGGTGACGCGTACAGGTGCAAACGTAGTCCGTGGCGACGCTTACATTTTTGTCGAAGATGCCCCGCTCAACGCTCGCGATCCCTTCGAAACCACACCCGGCAAGCCAGACTTCCGCCGCTATCGCATCGGGTCTTCCATGGGCGGACCGATCGTCAAGAACCGCACGTTCTTTCATGCGGCTTTCGAGCAGGAGAGTAACCGTGGCCAAAACGGCTCCGACATAGATCCCTCTGTGGCCTCAGCCGTTAACAATTTTCTTGCGACTGGCTCTTTTCCCCGATTGAAGATGCGCCAGATCACTACCGGCTTTTTCCGGATCGCACGAGCGGAAACCGAAACTTCGGGAAAGCTCAACCATCAGATCAATTCGCAGAATTCTTTGATGCTGCGCTACGCCTTCACCAACAACCGCCAGGCGGGCGATGCCTTCAACACAACGGGGCTCCAGGACGCGAGCGCCCGGGGCAGCACCTTCACCGCGGATAACGCGGTAGTGGGTTCGCTGGTCTCGGTGTTCGGTTCCGAGAGAGTGGGCGACCTGCGTTTCCAGGTGGCAACACGCCGCGCAGTCTTGCGCACGAGCGATGCGGCAGGTCCCGGCATCGCTATCAACGGCCTACTGGATTTTGGGCCGCCGTTTGATGGCAATAGCCGTCGCAGAGAAAACCACTACCAGGCGAGCTACACCTACGTTCAGACCAACGGCCGCCATCTGTGGAAGGTGGGCGGCACAGTGAACCGTATTGCTTTGCGCGCGACGGTGCTGGACGGCTTTGGGGGCCTCTACCGTTTCGGCAGCCTGGTGGACTTCTTCGCAGGCCGTCCGGATTCGTTCCGTCAAGCATTCGGGAATCCAGGCACGAAATATGCCGTAACAAGCTACGGGGCGTTTGTGCAAGACCACTTTTTCCTGCTGCCGCGCCTGACCGTCGATCTCGGCGTGCGCTATGATTTCGAGCACTTGCCCACAGTTTTTGACGAGAACATCAATAACTTCAGCCCGCGCATTGGCTTGGCGTTCAGTCCAGGTCCTAGATGGGTGCTACGCTCCGGCTACGGGATTTTTTACGACCGCCAGACCTTGGCGAACTTGAATCGCGCCATTGTAGAAAATGGGGTAAGCGGATTTGAGCAGGTGGTAAACGGAAACGATGCGGCGAAGCTCTTCCAAGGGGCTGCCGGCGGATCACTGATTTCGCCCGCAGCGGCTATTGCACCATCGATCTTTCGTCCGGAACCCCATCTGGCGACGCCCTACAGCCAGCAGACCAGCCTTGGAGCGGAGTACCTCATCGCGCCTGACCTCACCGCCAGCGCTAACTACCTGTTCGTCAGAGGCGTGAAACTTTCCCGGACTCGCAACGTAAACCTTCTGCCACCAATTGTGCTTAATCTTCAGAATGCCGGAAGCCTCGGCGTACCAAGCCCTACGCCGCAACAGATCGGACGCGAAGTTTTCGGCCCCGGGCGCGTCAGTCCGGGCTTCAACGACATCTTCTCATTGGAAAATTCATCTAGTTCGACCTACAACGGGCTCACGCTTTCGCTCACCCGGCGGATGACCAAAGAGCTGGGTTTCATTGCGAGCTACACGTTATCGAAGACTTTCGACGATGCCTCGGATTTCGACGAACAGCCGCAGAACCCTTTCGACCTCCGATCTGAACGCGCGATTTCAAGCCAACACCAACAACAGAGATTTGCTTTTAACGCGCTATGGGATTTGCCCATTCCTGGAGAAATTAGACTGGCACCGATTATTACGGTGGGAACCGGCCGTCCGATCGAACCACTCGTAGGCCTCGATTCGAACCGCAGCGACGCTTTCCCATTCTCCGCCCGGCCGCTAGGTTTGGGGCGCAATTCTTTACACACCCAGGAAACGGCAAATGTGGACTTGGGTGTGATCAAGACTGTTGGGCTCGGCGAGCACCGTCACCTGGATCTAGTCGCACAATTCTTTAACCTCTTCAACCATGTAAGCGCTTCCGCAATCAACCCTTTTTTCGGTACAGGTGCCGTCCCGCTTGCCGGGTTTGGCCAACCTATAAGAGGTGTCAGCCCCCGTCAAATCCAGCTCGCCGTGAATCTTGAGTACTAGAAAGAAAATCGCCGCCCGACGAATGCGAGGTCCAGCTTCGGCGATCCTGGCCATCCCGAGAATGGGATTGCAATCCAGCGATTCCAGTAGTCACGCACTTCTAGTACACCGTTCGCGCCGCCGCTGGGCGACACACTGCCGTTGCCCCCGACCAATCTCCGGATCGTCGATTAGCGCCCGTCCTTCGACGAGATTTGCACGAAGAAGCCGTCGGGATCCCTGAGATTGACCGTCGAGCCGCCTGTATTGGCCTGATACGCATCTCTCGCTTTGGCGTCCGGCAACTCGCTGTTGATTTTGTCAGCGAGGCGTTTGGCAGCGACCCGATCCATATGGTCGACTGCCACTGCGAAATGTGTGATCACGCCCTTCTGTCCGGCCACTGAATCGA
>WNGJ01009671.1_pt1 | contig 10274 bp, 9 predicted proteins | sample 5400611 | NCBI WGS metagenome assembly WNGJ01 (sample SAMN13153375, study PRJNA577476) | soil metagenome | isolation source: 40 cm soil or saprolite under Garry oak tree replicate 1 | place: USA:California | collected 2016-06-15
AAAAAGATCGATCGCGCGCGGGTCAAGATGGAGCAGATCAAACCGGGATCCACCCAGCCTAGGGGGAAAAAGAAACCGGCTATTCTGTAAAGTTATATACGGGACATACCACTAGCTGGTCATGGTTCTTGCCGCACTCTACGTCCACTACGGGCGGCTGCCTTGGATTCAAGGAGTGTTCTACGGCATTGGAGCCGCAGTCATCGCGATTATCACGCGCAGTGCCTACAAACTGATTCGCTCGACATTGAAAAACGATTTGTTGCTGTGGGTGCTGTTCACGGCGCTCGCGCCCACGACCGCATGGAAGGAATCTGAAATTGTGTGGCTCTTCCTGCTCTGCGGGTTCATTTCGATGTTCATCAAGGCACCGCCGCGTCTGGGGCTCTCACGCAGTGCAGCTCCCGCCTTTATGGGATTGGGGAAACTGTTCACAAGTGCCCTTGGCACAGCCACAGCGGCCACGGTCGGCACTCTCTTTCTATTTTTTCTGAAGGCAGGTGCATTCGTCTTCGGAAGTGGTCTGGCGATTGTGCCATTTCTGTACGGCGGCGTGGTAGGCAAATTCCACTGGCTTACCGACAGGCAGTTTCTTGATGCCGTAGCCGTGGCAATGATCACGCCCGGCCCAGTCGTGATCACGGCTGGATTCATCGGGTACTTGGTAGCGGGAGCGATTGGGGCGCTGCTGGCCGCACTCGCTGTTTTTGTTCCTCCGTATCTGATCGTGATCGGTGGCGCTCCGTATTATCGACGCTTTGCAAAGAACCTCCAGGTGAAGGCGTTCGTGCAAGGAGTGACAACGGCGGCCGTCGGCGCAATCGCTGGAGCGGCGTACATCCTGGGCAGGCGTTCGTTGATTGATTCGCCCACAGTCTCAATTGCCGTCGTGGCGTTTGGGCTGCTCAGTTTCAAGAAAATTCCAGAACCAGTTTTCATTCTTGCAGCCGGGGTCGCAGGTCTCCTGCTTTTCAAAGGGTAGAGATCACAAAGTATCCGTTTTGCTTAAGATTTCTTAAGCAAATCTTTAGTAGACACCTTTTACATCGTCAACGAAGATGCGCCGGGGGGCCGTTTGTCTGATGACACTCAAATGGAGGTAAGCATGCGTCACAAAACTATGATCGGTTACTTGCTTGGTGTATTTCTTGTCTTCACTCTGTTCAGCTTTTCGGGCCTTGCCCGGCAAGAGAAGGCTAAAGAGTCCAAAGGTAAGACAATCACGGTCACCGGCTGTCTACAGAAAGGTGATGAAGAAAACGAATTCGCAATCAGCGAGGGCGGCAAGAAATACGAATTGACAAGCAGCCGTGTGGCTCTCAAGGATCACATTGGCCACACCGTCACTGTGACCGGTGGCGTGAGGAGTGAAAAAGGGGAAGAAGCGGAAGGTTGGGCTGGCCAGATAACCGTTACCAGTCTCAAGATGATTAGCACAAGCTGCAAGTAGATGATTGAGTTTGGAAGACCCCGCTAAAACGTGACGAGGTTATGGGTCGCTGGTCCGAGGGGACCATCGGTGCTAGACGTATGCCCCCCACGCGTCCTTCAGTCGAGTTGGCTGGCCGCGGGCGTCTTTGTTTTCAGGCTTGAAGATCACAAACGTCGGAAGCGCAACAGGGGGCTTTTAGATGCGAAATCATCGCTTACCGCTAGTCGGCTTCATCGCGCTCACGGGCGTGCTGGGAGTCACCAACAAGTCTGCTGCGCCAACTTTGAAAAAAGTGGCCGAATTCGATCTTCCGGGGCCTCCGGGCAAGCGGTTCGACTATCTCAGCATAACCCCCGACGATCGTTACTTGCTCTCGACTCATCTTGCCGCAGGACAAATGTATGTCATCGATCTGCGCACGAACAAGGTGGTGGCGACAGTTCTGGACACACCCGGTGCCGAAGGTGTTGAGTACGTCCCCGAATTGAAGAAGGCATACACATCGAACGCTGGCGACAACACGATTGGCGTGGTGGACCTTCGCCAGATGAAAGTAGTCAAGAAAATTCCCACGGAGGCCAAGCCGGACGGTAGTGCCTATGCCACGCCCTTTCACAAGCTCTACGTTTCCGATGAACGAGGCAAAGCGGAAGCCATCGTGGATGTCCGAACGGACAATATCGTGAAGACGCTGCGCTTTGACAGCGAAGCCGGGATGCCACAGTACGATCCCATCGCCAAGAAAGTCTATGTAAACCTCCAGGACAAGAATATTTTTGCGGTCATCGATCCGGCTACGGATGAAGAGGTAGGGCGTTACCCGGTAAGACGCTGCGAAGGGAATCACGGGATGACCCTTGACCCAGAACACCATCGCGCCTTCCTCTCTTGCGAAGGCAACGACCTCATGACCGTATTCAACCTCGACAATCACCAGCCAATCGCGTTTCTTCCGATGGCCGGCGGTCCGGACGTCATCAAGTTCGATCCTGGCCTCAGGCGAATCTATGTCGCCTGTTCGAGCGGAGCCATCTCCGTATTCCAAATGAACGACCCTGACCACTACCGCAAGCTAGAAGACTTTGCGGTTCAGAAGAAAGTGCACAGCTTGGCAGTGGACCCTGACACTCACCGTGTCTATGCGCCGGAGCAGGAAGCAGACAGTAAAGCGGTCGCCCGATGGTTGTATATGAAGCGCTTGTGAATCCATGAGCTGGCCCATCGTGTTTACATGAATCACGCGGCCCAGCCCAACCGTTCCCAATTTGCCGCGCCCTGCGCATTCTTCCGAGTCATGGAAAGTGCGGGAATGCATCACTTCGTACTACTGGCAATTTTCTTGGTGTGTCTAAACACGGGCAAGCTCTGGGGGAAAAGCTGCGACCGGGTCGGCTGCTGCTTTCAGAAGGAGAAAAGGCAACACTGGCTGAGATCGCGCACCGCCTGGGTCGAATGGCTCTGGCGGACGTGGCGGCAACGGCCAAGCCCGATACGATTCTGGGTTGGTATCGGAAGCTCATTGGGAACAAATTTGATGGTTCCGAACGTCACCACAGGCGAAGGAGAACGGTCCCGAGCGAAGAACATTGGGAATCTGTCAACGAAGTAGCGAACGGTTGGCTGGCAGTTTCTGCCCGTAGTAAATCTTAGCGGGAAGAAAGTGGACTGGAATCTTCAATTGATGGCAGAAATAAGTCAGCTTTGCTGGTTCAGTTTCAACATAGTCACAGTCGAGATGCGAAAGGACAAAATCGAGGATTCCGATGCGCCGCAGGATGTAGTCGAATTCATGGTCCCGGCGGTTGCGAAGGTTTTCCCTCCCGATCTGACGGTAGAGCTTGCGGGAGAACAAGTGATAAGCCTTCCCGTTCATCGGAAAGGATTCGGTCCGGCAGTGCTTCTTGGGTGAACCTTCCCCCAAAACGTAGTCGTGCGTTTGCCCCAATGGCCGCAGGTGAAAGCTAGGAATTGACGTGCTACGAAATAGCCGGAATGCTTGGCCACAAGGTAGAGAAAGCGAGCTTCGGATTCGCTGTAGCCCAGCGCTTGCAAGGCTTCGACGTGCGACGGTTTGATCAAGAAAACTGGACTTCTGCGGACTACAATCGTGGCGGCGTGATTGAAGCGAAGATTTCGAAAGACTCTCAGCAAACAGTTCCGTTTGAATGTGATGTGGTGTTGTCACTGAACACCTCGCATTTCTGAAAATGAGTGATTGCGCTTGATCTGACTTAGAGGTAGACGCGAACTGTGCGCTCGAATCGCAGCAGCCTGTCTAGCTCTTGATATGGCGCGGGGCTATCGAGCGGCATGCAATCAGGGAGAGTGGCTGACCGAAGTGGGACGGCTCCACTCAACCTACGGGGATGGTCTGCTAAAGCTCCCCTATATGCTCAGAGGCCCAAAAAACGGAAAATGTAACCGAGAATCCTGAAAAATCTTTGGGTGCAGGGGGCTGCGGACTAGTGGGCAGTACTAGTCCGTGTGCAGGAGGGTTAGAATCGAATGAGAGGTCCGATTGAGTGACCAGATGCCAGACGGGCGAAAATACTGGACGATCCCAAGGTATGCAGTCCTGACCGGCGCTGCTGTGCTGGCGGCGGCCGTCACCGTTACGATCGCTCTGGCCATTCAGGACCGCACCGATCGGAGGCTGACCTCCGACATCGAACGTACGCAGTCCGACCTATTAGGCTTAGGAGCTCAGATCACTGCCATCAAGGATGCGGACCTGACGACAACGACCGACTACATCGCGGCGTATGCACAGATCGAGCCGCTGCAGAAAGAATACGACGAAAAGCTGCAGAGGTTCAGCGATCTCTACACCTACGCTCGTGAGCGGGACAGCCATAGGGGCCTCCTCGATCTTCAGCGTTGGCGCAGCAAGCATCATCCCGAGATATGGGACAGGATGTCGGAAATCATTGACCTAGTTCGCCAAATCAATGGGATTACGAAGCGGGAAGCGTCCGTGGTGCATGCCATGGCTTCGCTTCCTGATGAAGAGCGAATGCGCTTCCTTCACGAGCAGTTCATGCCCCTAGCCGCTCAGGAGCACGCTTTGCGCGAAAAGCTGGTGATCGCTGGACAAGGTCAGCCGCCAAGCTCCTCCATCCAATAGGGTCATCGCCAATTCCGATTACCTTTCTGACCGGGAGAGACACTCGCGACACTCGCGCACGCAATCTTGACCAGAATTGGTTATGGATATAACATGGCGTAGAAATGACTGTACGGACGAGGCGAAGGGCTGGGTGGCTGCTTCTCACGTTCACCTTACCTACGAAGCGCGCCAGCCAACGAGTAGAAATTTGGCGGAAGCTGCAACGGTACGGAACCGTGCAGCTTGGAAATTCGGGCTACCTGCTCCCTAACAATCCCAGCAATGAAGAGCGGTTTCAGTGGCTCGCGACAGCGATTCGGAAATACGGGGGCGACGCATCCGTGGTTCACGTCGAATCCATCGACAATCTATCGCGGCCTCAACTCATTGGCCGTTTCGCGGAAGCCCGCGCTCGGGAGTATCAGGAGCTGATTCGCGAGCTGCAGACATTTTCCTCGACACGCGTCGAAGGAAAAGGCGCGGGCCGTCTCAGCCGTTTGCGCAACCGTTTCCAGGAGATCGTCGAGGTCGATTTCTTTGACAGCCCGCTCCAAAAGCGTGTTCAGGAATTGCTGGAGCAGGCGGGCAGGTCCCGCGGGAGCAAATCAGGTACGCCGAACGGCAAGGTAAATCCGAAAGACTATCAGCGCAGAGTATGGGTAACGAGGCCGCGCCCTGGAGTCGATCGCTGTGCCTCCGCATGGCTAATCCGACACTTTATCGATCCCAAAGCGCGGTTTGCTTTTGCACCGGAGGACGGTGTGCCGGCTGGCGGCGTACCGTTCGATATGTTTCATGAAGAAGGGTTCGGTCATCGAGGCGATGACTGCACTTTTGAGACCCTCACAAAACAGTTTCACGTCCGCGATCCGAAGGTTGCTGCGATCGGGCAAATGATTCACGACGCAGATCTCGCGGATGACCGGTTTGGCCGCAAAGAGGGTTACGGGGTCGACCAGATACTGAAAGGCTGGGCGCGTCAAGGAATCTCGGACGACAAACTTCTGGAGCGCGGGATGGAACTCATCGAAGGGCTCTACCACGCACCACAGAAGTGAATTTGAGGAGCAGACGGACGTGTTTGCAAATCATCTAGTGTATTGGAAGACGGGGATAAGCGTGATTTTGCTACTGGCCGCGAGCGTGCCTGCATCGGCACAGTCGGACCAGCAAAAGACAAGAGTGTTTATGCTCGAAGAAGCGGTGGATTTTGCGCTTAAGAACTATCCTGCAGTGCGGACTTCGCTCGAACGTCTCCGCTCGGCAGAGGCTGGTGTGGGTCTCGCACGAACGAGCTACTTGCCTCGGACCGAAGTTCTTTGGCAGTCGAATCGCGCAACAGACAACAACATTGCCGGGCTGACCATACCAAACTCCGTCGTCGCTCCGATTACGGGACCGGTGACGTTGTCGCCGTCGAACCGCAGCGCCTGGGGAAGCGCAGGTGGACTGTTGTTTTCCTGGGAGCCGCTCGACTTCGGGTATCGCGGCGCGAGGGTGGATGCTGCACGCGCCGTTCAGAGCAGGGCCGGGGCGGAAGCGTCTCTGACACGCCTCGATGTCGGCATTGCCACGGTGAACGCTTACCTGACGCTGCTCGCCGCGGAGCAGACCGTCCGCGCAGCGGAGGCGGATGTCGAGCGCCGCGAAACCTTCACGAAATCCGTTCACGTCCTAGTCGACAATCAGCTCCGCGCGGGCGCAGATGCTTCAAGGGCGGATGCAGAACTCGCCCGAGCCCGAGTCAACCTGGCGAGGGCGCAGCAGCAGGAAGCAACGGGTCGCGCACAACTCGCGGATATTCTCGGCATTGCTGATGTGGCAGTGGAGGTTGGGGAAATCACTTTGCTGGGCACGCCACCCGCAGCTGCTCCCCCACCAACCGCTGTCTCCGCGAATCCAGCTGCGGAAGTTCAGCGCGCGCGCGTCCAAGAGTCGCAGTCGCTCGTGCATGCTCTTGATCGGTCGTATTACCCGAAGCTGTATTTGCAATCGGTCGTGATGGGACGCGGAAGCGGCGTTGATCCCACCGGGAAATTCCTCGGAGGTACGGAGGGTATGGGGCCTGATCGTGTGAATTGGGGGGCCGCGGTCACAATGACCTTCCCGGTATTCGACATCTTTTCCACCAAGTCGAAAAAGGATGTGGAAGCAGCAAACGAACGCGCGGAGGAAGCGCGCTACGACCAGGTTTTGCAAGACCTGACAGGACAACTCCGCAAGGCCCAGGCCTCGCTCGATGGAGCAAGGAAAGTCGCCGAGAACACGCCGCTCGAATTGGGAGCAGCCCGGACAACGGAAACCCAGGAGCGTGCACGCTATCAAGCTGGCCTCGCGACGCTTGTGGATGTTTCCGACGCGCAGAGTTTTCTGGTGCAGGCAGAGATCGATGACGCTCTAGCGCACCTAGCGGTCTGGCAGAATCTCGCTTCAGTTGCCGCCGCCCAAGGCGACCTTGCGCCTTTTCTGCAATCACTCCATGACAAGACACAAGGAGCGCCATAACCATGTGGCTCCTTCGCTCTGCACTCCGCAATCCAATCTCCATCGTCGTCATCGTGATCGGCGTAGCGCTGTGTTCGATTCTTGCCCTTGTGCGCATGCCGATTGATATTTTCCCGAACCTGAATTTGCCGGTGATTTACGTAGCACAGCCATACGGGGGCATGTCGCCGGCGCAAATGGAGGGCTATCTCGTCTACTACTACGAGTATCACTTCCTATACATCACGGGGATTGAGTCCGTGGAATCGAAGTCCATCCAAAACGTGGGATTGCTGAAACTGACGTTTTATCCAGGCACGGACATGAGCCAGGCCATGGCGCAAACCGTGGGATATGTGGACCGGGCGCGTGCGTTCATGCCTCCCGGAACCGTCGCGCCATTTATCATGCGCTTTGACGCGGGAAGCGTCCCAGTCGGGTACTTGGTTTTTTCGAGCACAACGAAGAGCGTCGCCGAGATCCAAGACCTGGCGCTAAACCGCGTGCGCCCACTTTTCGCAACTCTGCCCGGAGTCTCAGCTCCTCCTCCATTCGGAGGAGCGGCGCGAACGATTGTCGTGAGCGTCGACCTGGATCGTCTCCGCGCCTACCGGATGGCCCCAGAGGAAGTGATCCAGGCGCTGAACACGGGGAACACGATTGTACCTGCGGGGAATGTGCGCACCGGAGATTTGCTACGGCTGGCGCCGATCAATTCAGTCGTCTCGAATATCAAAGACCTGCAAAACCTTCCGATTCGTATAGGAGCGGGACCCACCGTCTTTTTGAGAGACGTCGGGACGATAGAGGATTCGAGCGACATTATCACCGGCTATGCCGAAGTGAATGGACGCCGCACGGTCTATATTCCCGTAACGAAGCGCGCCGATGCTTCGACGTTGAGTGTAGTCAATGCGGTCAAAGCCAGCCTCGGGCAATTCCAGTCCGTCGTTCCAGAAGACATCAAGATCGATTACGAATTCGACCAATCCTCCTACGTTCGGAGCTCGCTGCTATCTGTCGTGAAGGAAGGACTCTTGGGCGCGGTCTTGACGGGCGTGATGGTGCTGCTTTTCTTGCGCGACTGGCGGAGCGCGTTCATCGTTGTGACTACGATTCCGTTCGCGCTGCTAACAGCCGTGGTAGCCCTATGGGGCGCGGGTCAGACCATCAACATCATGACCCTGGGCGGCCTGGCACTGGCTGTCGGGATTCTCGTCGACGAATCGACTGTGGTTATGGAGAACATTCACAGTCACCTCGGACAAGGACGCGGAAGAGCGATAGCCGTTTTGGAGGCAAGCAAGGAAGTGCAGATTCCGCGGCTGCTGGCGATGCTGTGCATTCTGGCGGTGTTTGTTCCTTCCTTCTTCATGACCGGGGTTTCGCGGTCGCTGTTCGTGCCGCTTTCGCTGGCAGTTGGATTTGCGATGGCCGCCTCCTATTTGTTGTCGAGTACTCTGGTGCCCGTACTGTCAACGTGGATTCTGCGCGAGCATGCGCCGGAAGCGGAGGATGCGCCTTCGGTGCTCCACCGATTGCGGAACACGCTCGGCCGCATTCTGAACCGGCTCACGGCAATTCGGGGACTTACGGTCTCGGCGTACGTTCTCGCTTCAATTTTGGTGGTTGTCCTACTCGGCCCGTATCTCGGAAGAGAGATCTTCCCGCGGGTTTCCTCCGGTCAGCTTTTGTTGCGGTTCCGTGCTCCCATCGGGACACGGGTGGAAACCACGGAAAGACTCACGCTTGCTGTGCTCCGTTCAATTCAGGAGGCTGCTGGTCCGGGAAATGTCGGTGTGACACTGAGCTACGTTGGCGCGCCGCCTCCCAACTATCCAATCAACACGATCTACCTATGGACCAGCGGTCAGCATGAGGCGGTATTGCGCGTAGCTTTGAAGCCGGACTCCAACATTCGCGTGGACGAGTTCGAGGAGCGCTTGCGAAAGCTCTTGCCTGACAAATTTCCGGGCTGCCAGTTTTCTTTTGAAGCTGGAGACATCGTGACGCAGATCATGAACTTCGGAGCTCCGACGCCCGTGGAAATCAATGTCAGCGGACCTGACCTCGGTGCCGACCGAGCTTTTGCTGCGAAGGTTCGAACGGAAGTAGCCAAGATTAGCGCGCTCCGCGACCTCCAGTACGACGAACCTCTTGACTATCCGAGCATAGACATCAATGTAGACCGGGAACGTGCCGGACAGCTGGGCGTAACGACTGGAAGTGTTGGGCGATCATTCCTTGCGGCCACATCGTCTAGCCGCTTCGTCGCGCCGAATTATTGGGCCGATCCAAAGTCGGGAGTCGCATATCAGGTACAGGTCCAAGTTCCTCAATCCGACGTGACCTCGATTCAAGATGTAGAGCACATCCCAGTGACGCAAGGAGCGGCTGAGCATCCGCTCATGGGAGACGTGGCTCAAGTTGGCTACGGAACTGTCGTTGGCGAATATCACCGACTGAACGGACAACGAATGGTGACGCTCACCGCGAACATTTCGGGAGAGGATCTGGGCCGCGTTTCGAGCGACTTGGACGCCGCTATTAGCCGCGCAGGGTCCATGCCTCGCGGAGTGAAGGTCACTGTCCGGGGACAGATCGGTCCAATGAAGCAGACGTTGACCAACCTTGCCGTTGGGTTACTGCTTGCGGTTCTCGCGATTTACTTGCTGCTGGCGGCGAACTTCCAATCACTGAGGCTCGCGTTTGTGGTGCTGTCCGCCGTGCCTGCGGTCATTTGTGGAGTGCTTTTCGTTCTGCTGGTGACTCGCACGAGTCTAAACGTTCAGTCGTTCATGGGAGCGATTATGGCCATCGGGGTCGCGGTGGCAAACGCGATTTTGCTGGTCACATTTGCGGAGGAATATCGCCGGGAAGGAAATGTGTCCACTGCTGCTGCGATTCATGGAGCGAGAACCCGTATGAGGCCGATTTTGATGACCAGCATGGCGATGATTGCTGGAATGGTTCCCATGGCTCAGGGTATTGGCGAGGGAAGTCAGCAAACGGCTCCTCTTGGGCGTGCGGTCATTGGAGGCTTGTTGTTTGCTACGGCTGCTACACTCCTCGTTGTTCCGCTTGTGTTTTCCTTGGTGCAAGAACGCGCCGGAGTCAAGTCGCCATCGCTTGATCCCGATGATCCCGCTAGTGCCTTCGCGAGAAATTCAAACCCACTGCCCGGAGGAGCGGCATGACGCAAGCCCGGATTCCGTTGATTCTAATCCTTTGTACGACACTCAGCTTTTGCGC
>WNGJ01009672.1_pt1 | contig 10273 bp, 12 predicted proteins | sample 5400611 | NCBI WGS metagenome assembly WNGJ01 (sample SAMN13153375, study PRJNA577476) | soil metagenome | isolation source: 40 cm soil or saprolite under Garry oak tree replicate 1 | place: USA:California | collected 2016-06-15
CGCAGGCATGGGCCGTTCTTGGGCAGAGTGGGACGGGCCGGCCACCGGCCGGCCGCCCAGGTTACCCGAGCGGGTGGTCCCGCGTCGAAACCCGCGGCGCCGGCGGCCCGGGCACAGCGGCCTGCCCGTCGAGGCGAGCGGCGAGCTCGTCGGTGCCGTCGGACGCGCGGCCGAGCACCTCGCGGCCGCGCTCGACGGTGCCGAGCAGCCGGCTCAGCGTCTCCTCCAGCGTGGCCAGCCGCCGGTCCGCGTACGCGTCGGCGTCCGCACGCAGCCGGTCGGCCCGCTGCCGGGCGGCCTCCAGCACGCCGCGCGCCTCGGCTTCGGCCGCCCGCCGGAGTCCCGCCTCGGACACCAGCCGCTCGGACTCGGCCCGGGCCGCGGTCAGCAGCCGGTCTGCCTTCGCCGTGGCCGCGCCGAGCAGCCGGTCTGCCTCGGCCCTGGCGTCCCCGGTCACCCGGTCGCGCCGGTCCCGGGCCTGCCCGAGCAGCTCCTGGCGGGCGACGAGCACCTCGCGGGCGTCCTCCAGCGCCTTGGGCAGCGCCGCCCGCAGCTCGTCGAGCAGGTCGAGCACCTGCTCGCGCGGCAATACACAGGACGCGGACAGGGGCAGCGCCCGGGCCGACTCGACCAGCGCGACCAACTCGTCGAGCGCGTCCGGCACCCGGCGCATCGCATCACCGGCCACCACGGCCGGAGCCTAGGGCATCTCTCAGCGGCGTTCGGCCAGGCGCGCGGTCAGCCTCTCGTTGACCAGCGGCGGGACCAGCCGGCTGACGTCCCCGCCGTAGGTGGCGACCTCCTTGACCAGGCTGGAGGACAGGAAGCTGAACTCCGGGTTGGTCGACATGAACAGCGTCTCCACCTGCGCCAGCCCGTGGTTCATCTGCGCCATCTGCAGCTCGTAGTCGAAGTCGCTGACCGCGCGCAGGCCCTTGACGATCGCCGAGATGCCGTGCGCGCGGCAGTAGTCCACCAGCAGCCCGTGAAAGGAATCGATGCGGACGTTGCCGTACTCGCGGGTCACGGCGGTGAGCATGTCGATCCGCTCCTCGACCGTGAACAGGCTCGACTTGTTCTTGTTGACCAGGACGGCCACCACGACCTCGTCGTAGAGCAGGCTGGCCCGGCCGATGATGTCGAGGTGACCGTTGGTCACCGGGTCGAACGACCCCGGACAGACCGCGCGGCGAGCGCCCCGCTCGCCACCTCCGCCCGCGCTCACGAGACTTGACCGTACCAAAGGGTCCCCTCGCCGTAGCGGCGCGACCGCACCGGGCGGACCCCCTCCGGCCAGGTCGGACCCTGCCCCCGGCTGGCCCGCTCGACGACCAGCACGGCGCCCGGCGCCAGCCACTCGTGCCGGGCGAGCAGAGCGAGCGCGGCGTCGAGGTCCGCCCCGGTCAGCGCGTACGGCGGGTCGGCGAAGACGAGGTCGACCTGGCCGCCGGCCGGACCGGCGGCGAGCACTCGCTCGACCCGGTCCCGGCGGACGGTCACCCGGTCGGCGAGCCCCAGCGCGGCGGCGTTGGCAGCGGCCGTGGCGGCGGCGCGGGCGTCGGCGTCGACCAGCACGGCCTCGGCGGCGCCGCGCGACACCGCCTCCAGCCCGACCGCGCCGGAGCCGGCGTACAGGTCGAGTACGCGCGCGCCGTCCAGGTCGACCAGCGCGCCGAGCGCGGCGAACAGCGCCTCGCGGGTACGGTCGGACGTCGGCCGGGTCCGCTCTCCCGCTGGGACGGCCAGCCGCTGGCCGCCCGCCTCCCCGGCGACGATCCTCGGCACGCGGTCCACCCTAGGCGGTAGGCTCCCCGGTTCGTGTCCACCGCCGCCCTGCCCTCGCCCCGGGCGGCGCTGGCACTGGCGGCGGCCGGCTTCCGGCGTTACGGCACGTACCGCCAGGCGGCGCTCGCCGGCGCCTTCACCAACACCGTCTTCGGCGTGGTGAAGGTCTCGATCCTGTTCGCCGCCGCGGCGGCGGCCGGGGGCACGGTCGCCGGCTACGATCGGGCGGCGCTGTCCACCTACACCTGGGTCGCCCAGGGGATGATCGCCGTGCTCGTCCTCTTCGGCAGCACCGAGATCGCGCAGCGGGTGCGCACCGGCGCCATCGCGGTCGAACTCGCCAGGCCGGTCCACCCGGTCGCGGCCTGGCTCGCGGAGGACGTCGGTCGGGCCGGGCAGGCGTGCCTGGTCCGGGTCCGGTCGTGGGCCGGTTCTTCACGTTCGTGGTGCCGGCGGCGTTCACCGCCTACCTGCCGGCGCTGGCGATTCTCGGCCGCGCGGACACCACCGGGCTGCCAGGATGGCTTTCGTGGGTCACGCCGCTGGCGGCGGCGTGGGCGGTCGCGGGGGCCGGGCTGTGCTGGCGGGCCGGCGTGCGCCACTACGTCGGGGCGGGCGGATGAGTGCTCCTGCCGTCGCGAGGGACGGCGAGAGCCTCGTCGAGCTGCGGGACCTGCGGCGCGAGTTCGTGGTCCGCCGGCCGGTCGGGCGGCTGCGGCGGGAGCGCCGGGTGGTGCGGGCCGTCGACGGCATCAGCTTCACCGTGACGCGCGGCGAGTGCGTCGGCTACATCGGCGCGAACGGGGCCGGCAAATCGACGACCATCAAGATGCTCACCGGGATACTGGTGCCCACCGCCGGCTTCGTGCGAGTCGCCGGGCTCGAGCCGGTCCGCCAGCGCCGCGAGCTGGCCCGCCGCATCGGCGTCGTGTTCGGCCAGCGCGGCCAGCTGTGGTGGGACCTGCCGCTGGCCGAGTCCTTCCGGCTGCTCGCGGCGATCCACCGGCTCGCGCCGGCGCGTCGGCGGGAACGGCTGGACCGGTGCGTCTCGCTGCTGGCCATGGAGTCCTTTCTGGACACTCCGGTGCGGCAGCTGTCGCTGGGCCAGCGGATGCGCGGCGAGGTGACGGCCGCGCTGCTGCACTCCCCCGAGGCTGCTGCTGCTGGACGAGCCGAGCGTCGGCCTGGACATCGTCAGCAAGGAGTCGCTGCGGGCGTTGCTGGCCGACGAGCGGCGGAACGCCGGCACCACGATCCTGCTTACCACGCACGACCTGCCGGACATCGAACGCCTGTCCGACCGGGTCGTGGTGGTCGACGCCGGCCGGGTCGTCTACACCGGCGACCTGCCGGGGCTGGCCCGCGAGGTCGGCGTCGAGCGGGTGCTCGTGGTCGACCTGACCGAGCCGGCGCCGCCGCTGGACGGCGTACCAGGCACTCGGCTGGTGGCCGTGGAGGCCGGCGGGTTGCGGCAACACCTCGCTCTGACGGGCTCCGCCGCCGAGGCGGTGGCCGCCGTCTCGGGGCGGGTGCCGCTGCGCGATCTGACCATCGCGGAGCCGGACATCGAAGACGTGGTGGCGCGGATCTACCGCCGCTCCGCAAGTCGCTGATCGAACCTTGCGACTCGATGGAGCCGGGGCGTGGCTGGGACCGCCGCCGAGCGACTTCGTGCCGCGCCAGACCTCTACGAGGTGGGCGAGCGGATGATGCTCCAGCGGCTGCGACGGCGCCCTGGGACCGACGCCGCGGCGCTCGACGCGCTGCGGGAGTGGCGCCGGCGGCGCCCGGGTGCCGAGCAGGGGGACAGCCCCGGCCGGCCGTCGACCCGCTTCGGGCCCACCGAGCGATGAACCTCGTCGAAGCCGCACTCCGTCGGATCGCCGGCGACCTCGGCGACCTGCACGCCGCTGGGCGCTGATCGGCGGATTCGCCGTGTCGGTGGCGTCAACCCTCAGGCCTTTTCGAGGAAGTCGGCGCGCTCCTGCTCGACGAGTTCGGCGACCGCGGCGGCGAGGCCGGGACTGCCGGCCAGCTCCGGGTCGGCGGCGACCAGCGCGGTCGCCTCCTGCCGGGCCTCGGCGATCAGCCTCCGGTCCCGCCGCAGCGACAGCAGCTTGAACGACGACCGGCCGGACTGCGCCTCGCCGAGCACCTGCCCTTCCCGGCGCTGCTCCAGGTCGAGCTCGGCCAGCTCGAAGCCGTCCAGTGTGGACGCCACCGCGGCCAGCCGGTCCCGCGCCGGGGTGTCCGGTGGCGCGTCGGTGACCAGCAGGCAGAGTCCGGGCGCGCTGCCCCGGCCGACCCGGCCTCGCAACTGGTGCAGCTGGGAGATGCCGAATCGGTCCGCGTCGAGCACTGCCATCACGGTCGCGTTGGGCACGTCGACGCCGACCTCGACCACGGTGGTCGCGATCAGCACGTCGACGTCGCCGGCGGCGAAGGCGCGCATCACGCCGTCCTTCTCGTCGGCGGGCAGCCGGCCGTGCAGCACGCCGAGCCGCAGGTCGGCCAGCGGCCCCTCGGCGAGCCCGGGCGCGACGTCCAGGACCGCGAGCGGGGGCCGGCGGGCGGGCGTGTCGTCGGAGTCCCCATCGGACGGCGGCTCGACGTCCTCGTCACCGCCCGGCCCGTCGCCGATCCGCGGGCAGACCACGTACGCCTGGTGGCCGTCGGCGACCTCCTCCCGGATCCGCGCCCAGACCCGGTCCAGCCAGCTCGGCTTCTCCCCGGCCGGTACGACGCTGGTCGCGATCGCCGACCGTCCACCCGGCAGCTCGCGCAGGGACGAGGTCTCCAGGTCGCCGTACACGGTCATCGCGACCGTCCGCGGGATCGGAGTGGCCGTCATCACCAGCATGTGCGGCGGGGCGTCCCCTTTGGACCGCAGCGCGTCCCGCTGCTCGACGCCGAACCGGTGCTGCTCGTCCACCACGACCAGACCGAGGTCGGCGAACTCGACGCCCTCGGACAGCAGCGCGTGCGTGCCGACGGCGATACCCGCCTCCCCCCCGGCCACCTCGGCCAGCGCCTGCCGGCGGGCGGCCGTTCCCAGCGACCCGGTCAGCAGCGCGACCCTGGTGGCCTGCTCGGCGGCGTCCAGCTCGCCGGCACGGCCGAGCGGGCCGAGCAGCGCACGCAGCGAGCGGGCGTGCTGCGCGGCCAGCACCTCGGTCGGCGCGAGCAGTGCTGCCTGCCCGCCCGCGTCCACCACCTGCAGCATCGCGCGCAGCGCGCAGACGGTCTTGCCCGAGCCGACCTCCCCCTGCAGCAGCCGGTGCATCGGGTGTGCCGCGGCCAGCTCGGCGGCCAGGACGGCGCCGATCTCCCGCTGCCCGGCGGTCAGCGTGAACGGGAGCTGCGCGTCGAAGGCGGCGAGCAGCCGGCCCGGCCGGGGCGGCCGGGGTGTGGCCGGCCGCGCGGCGGCGGCGCGGCGACGCTGGGCGAGCACGGCCTGCAACGGCAGCGCCTCGTCCCAGGACAGCCTGGTCCGGGCGGGGGTGAGCGCGGCCCAGTCCGCCGGCCGGTGGATGTCGCGCAGGGCCGTCGCCAAGTCGAGCAGCCCGTGCCGGGCGCGGACGCTCGCGGGCAGCGGGTCGGGTGGCGGCTCCACGACCTCGAGCACCACCTCGACGCACCGACCGATCGTCCAGCTGGGAATGGCGGCGGCCGCCGGGTAGACCGGGATCAGCCCGCCGGCGAACTCGCCGACCAGGTCGGCGTCGTCCTGTCCGTCGAGCATCTTGTACTCGGGGCTGTTCAGCTGCCGGGTGGAGTTGAAGACGGTCACCTTGCCCGCGAACAGTCCGCGCCGGCCGACCACCAGGTCCCGTTCCCGCCACGCCTGGTTGAAGAAGGTGAGCTTCAGCGTGCGGCGGCCGTCGCCGACCACCGCCTCGAGCAGGATGCCCGGGCGCTGCCTCATCTTGCGCCGGCTCACCGACCGCACCTCGGCGAGCACGGTCACGTCGTCGCCGACCCGCAGGTCGGCCAGGTCGGTCAACTCGCCGCGCTCGGCGTACCGGCGGGGGTAGTGCCGCAGCAACTCACCGACCGTGCGCAGGCCCAGCGCCTTGTCCAGCGGGGTCGCCGCCTTGCCGCCGACGACGTCGCGCAGCGGGGTGTCGAAGTCCACGGTGGCCATCGACGTCACTCCACTCCGATCAGCACCGGCGCGTCGGGCTGGCCGCCGGCGTAGACGGTGACCTCGACGCCGGGGTGTTCCCGGGCCAGCCGATGCTCCAGCACGCCGGCCAGGTCCGGCTCCGCATCCGCGCCCAGCACCAGCGTCACCAGCTCGCCGCCGCCGGACAGCATCCGGTGCAGCAGATCGCCGGCGACGTCCCGGATGGACTGTCCGATGAGGACGACCTCGCCGTCGGCGAGGCCGAGCACGTCGCCGGCGCGGCAGGGGCCGGCCATGGTGAGCGCGTCCCGGGCCGCGACGGCCACCTCGGCCGATCGGGTCGCCGCGGCCGCCTCCGCCATCGCGATGACGTCGTCGGCGAACCGCCGCGCCTCGTCGTGCACGGCGACCGCGGCCAGGCCCTGCACCGGCGAGCGGGTGGGCACGACGGCGACATCGATCCCCGCACCCCTGGCCCGGTTCGCGGACACGTCCGCGAGCGCGGTCACCTCGGCGGACCCGGGCAGCAGCACCACGGCGGCGGCGCCGCAGCCCTCGATCGCCACCACCACCTCGTCCTCGTCCGGCACCCCGGTGGACCCGCCCACCACCACGACCCCCTCGGCCGCGAACAGGCCGGCCACCCCGGCGCCCGGCGCCACCGCGACCACGGCGACGCCGTCCCGGCGCGCCCCGTCCTCGGCCGCCGCGTCGGCGAAGCGGGTGACCGTGATCCGGTGCGGGCGGCCGGCCTCGACGCCCGCCTCGATGGCGGCGCCGACGTCGTTCACGTGCACGTGCACGGCCCAGCGGCCCTCCCCGGTGTCGACCACGACGAGCGAGTCGCCCAGCCTGCCCAACTCCTCCTTCAGCCGCCCGACCGCGCCGTCCTCGCAGGCGAGCAGGTACTGCACCTCGTACCCGTAGTCGGGCGAGCCGGCCTCCCGGACCGCATCGAGCGCGCCCCCGTCGCGCGCCGGCCGCGGCGTCCGGCCTGGCCCGGCGACGGTGCCGGCGACCACCCCGGCGAGCGCCTCGAGCAGCACCACCAGGCCGCGGCCGCCGGCGTCGACGACGCCGGCCCTGGCCAGCGCCGGCAGCTGCGACGGCGTCCGCTCCAGCGCCGCCACCGCGCCGCCCACCGCCTCCCGGGCGACGTCGGCGAGCCGGTCGCCGGCCGTCGCCGCCGCCTCCGCGGCACCCCGTGCGACCGACAGCATGGTCCCCTCGACCGGCTCGCCGACCGCGCTCCAGGCCAGCTCGGCACCGCGGGCCAGCGCCCCGGCCAGCGCAGCCCCCCGCGCGCCCGCGGCGTCGGCGAGCGCCTCGGCGACGCCGCGCAGCACCTGGCTGACGATCACGCCGGAGTTGCCCCGCGCACCCAGCACCGCCCCGCGGGCCATCGCGCGCACCGTCGCGGCCAGGTCGGCGGCCGGGTCGGCGCGCACAGCCTCGTCGGCGGCCCGCAGCGTGAGCAGCATGTTCGTGCCGGTGTCGCCGTCCGGGACCGGATAGACGTTGAGGTCGTCGATCTCCGCGCGGCGGGCCTCCAGCGCGTCGACCGCGGCGGTGCACCAGCGCCGCACCGCCGAAGAGTCCAGCGCGTCGATCCCCGCCACCTCCCTCAGCTCGTCGGCACCGCCGGGCGTCCCCCAATCGTGTCGCGGAGGGTACGGGTTGGTCCCCCTCCGCGCCGCTGGCTACACTGGCGCGGTTGCCCGGCGCGCGAGCACGCCGGGCTCTACGGTGACTGAGCGTCGTGACAGACGAGATCTGAGGAGCAACCCCGTGGCCAGCGTGTGCGACGTCTGCGGCAAGCGGCCCGGCTTCGGCAAGTCGGTGTCCCACTCCCACCGCCGCACCTCCCGCCGGTGGAACCCCAACGTGCAGACCGTGCGCGCGCTGGTCGCCCCGGGCACCCGCCGCCGCATCACGGTGTGCACCTCCTGCCTGAAGGCCGGCAAGGTCACCCGCGTCTGAGCCCATCCCGGCGGGGCGGCCGCCCAGTGGGGCGGCCCACGCCGGAACGGCGGCTACGCCGCAACGGCAGTGCCCGCTCCCGCCCCGGGAGCGGGCACTGCCGCGTCAAGTCCGCGCCGGCGCGTCAGCGGCTGGCGGTATCCCGGTGGGACAGCCAGCTGCCGATCGCGACGTTGACCCCGCCGAGGCCGAGCCCGATCACGAGTGCCTGCAGCGCGGTGGCGAACTTGTAGGTCGCGTCGCCGGTGACGGTGAGCCACAGGATGAAGCCGAGCAGCCCGGCGCCGGCGCAGAGGTAGCCGATGATCGTGACGATGGTGGCCACCTGCCCGAGCCGGTCGGACGGCGTACCGGTCGTGGACGGGGTCGGAGTCTGGGCCGACGGGTAGCCGCCGGACGGGTAGCCGGCCGGCGCCTGCTGCCCGTACTGCGTGCCGTACGGCTGCTGGCCCGACCCGTACTGCGGCGCCTGCTGCCCGTACTGCCCGTAGCCGGCACCCCCGCCGTACCCCTGCTGCGGGTCGTAGGACTGGCCGGAGCCGTAGGTTGGCTCGCTCATGACTGCTCTGCCTCTCCTCGGTGTCTCGCTGGCGTCCCCGGGCACGGGACGGGTGCCGCGCCCGGCCCTGCTGTCACACGCCCCGCGCCCGCGCCGCCGTGACCACGAGATCGGTGGCGGTGTCCCAGGGAATCGCGGTGGTGTCGATCACGAGATGGTAGTGCCGCGCCTGGGTGGCGTCGCACCGGTAGAAGTGCCGGACGTACGCGGCCCGGGCCGCGTCGTTGGCCCGCAGTGCCCGGCGCACCTCGGCCTCCGCCTCCCCGGTGCGCCGCACGACCTGAGCGACCCGTCGCTGCTCCGGCCCGTCCAGCCGGACGTGCAGGGCGCCCGGGAGGTCGGCCAGCACCAGTGCCGCGGCCCGGCCCAGGACCACCCCGCCGGTCGCGGCGATCTCGTGCAGCACCTCCTCGGTCTTGTCCCGGAAGGCCCGCTCGTCGGAGAACGTGTGGTAGGCGAGCGGACCGGCGCTGGCCAGGTCGGGCACCAGCGCCATCGACGAGATGACCCGCCACAGCCCGGTGTCGACGGTCTCGTCCAGGCGCTCGGCCTCCTGGAGTGGAATGTCCAGCTTGCGGGCGACCCCCGCCGGCACGGCGCGGTCGACGAAGGGCACCGACAGCGCCGCGGCGACGGCCGGCGCGATCTCGCTGCCGCCCGCCCCGTACGAGGCGGACACGGTGACCACACCCACGGGGGGTGAGCATGGCAGACCCGCAGTGCGACCGGGTACGGGTGCCCTGGCGCGTGCCCAGGCGGGGTGCCCCGGCGGCGCTCATCGCCAGCGCCAGCCGTGGTCCACCGGGCCGATGCCGGCGCCGAGCGGGAAGCCGGCGGCGATCGCGCCGGTCACGTACTCCTTCGCCGCCGCGACCGCGTCCGGCAGCGCGTCGCCCAGCGCGAGGCGGGAGGCGATGGCGCTGGCCAGCGTGCAGCCGGTGCCGTGGGTGTGCCGGTTGTCCAGCCGGTCCGCGCGGTAGGCCCGCTCGGCGCCCCCGGCGGTGACGAGAAGGTCGACCGGGGCGCCGGTGAGGTGGCCGCCCTTGACCAGCACCGCGCCGGCGCCGAACTCCAGCACCGCGTGCGCGGCCCGGCGCAGGTCCGCCTCCTCGGCGACCTTGACCCCGGTCAGCTGCTCCACCTCGTACAGGTTGGGGGTGACCAGGGTGGCGACCGGCAGCAGCCGCTCCCGGACGGCGGCCACCGCGTCGGGCGCGAGCAGGGAGTCCCCGTGCTTGCTGACCCCGACCGGGTCGACCACCACGGGCGCGTCCACCCCGGCCAGCACCTCAGCCACGACGTCCACCAGCGCGGTGGAGGCGAGCATGCCCGTCTTCACCGCGTCCACGCCGATGTCGCCCAGCACGCTGGCGAGCTGGGCGCGGACCGCCTCGACCGGCAGCTCCCAGTAACCCTGGACGCCGACGGAGTTCTGCGCGGTCACCGCGGCGAGCACGCTCATCCCGTGCACCCCGTGCGCCAGCATCGTCTTCAGGTCGGCCTGGATGCCGGCCCCGCCGCCGGAGTCCGAGCCGGCGACGGTCAGCACGCGGGGCGGGGTCACGGTTGCCAACGTACGTCGGCGGTCGCTGGGGTCCGGCGGCACGGGTACGGTCCCGCGTGGCGGTCAGCGGAAGTGGTCCCAGCCGCCCGGCGGTTGGTAGGCCGCGCCGTCGACGAGGACCCCGCGGCCGCGGGCGACCCGGCCGATCACCCGCCACGGCTGCGGCGGGGGCGCCGTGCCCGGGAAGGTCGCGGCCAGCGCATGGTCGTCGCCGCCGGCGAGCACCCAGGACAGCGGGTCGACGCCGAGCGCGCCGCCG
>WNGJ01009674.1_pt1 | contig 10273 bp, 9 predicted proteins | sample 5400611 | NCBI WGS metagenome assembly WNGJ01 (sample SAMN13153375, study PRJNA577476) | soil metagenome | isolation source: 40 cm soil or saprolite under Garry oak tree replicate 1 | place: USA:California | collected 2016-06-15
GTCGGAATTCGGCACGCGCTCGATCAGAGTGCGCATGAAGGCGGTGTATTCCTCGGGAACGGTATAGCCGACAGTATCGGGAATATTCACCGTGGTTGCGCCGGCCTTGATCACGGCCTCGACGATCCGGCACAAGAATTCCATTTCGCTGCGGGTGCCGTCTTCCGCCGACCATTCGACATCGTCGATATGGTTGCGCGCGCGGGTGACGTTGGCGATCGAGGTCTCGATCACCTGCTCAGGGGTCATGTTGAGCTTCACCCGCATATGCAGCGGCGAGGTGGCGATCACGGTGTGAACACGGCCGCGTTTGGCAAATTTCACAGCCTCCGCGCAGCGGTCGATGTCCTTGGGATGCGCCCGCGACAGGCCGGCGATCACGGCGTTCTTGGAGCGCCGGGCGATCTCGCTGACCGCCTGGAAATCGCCCTCGGAAGTGATCGGGAAGCCGGCTTCGATGACATCGACGCCCATGTCGTCGAGCATCTCGGCGATCTCGAGCTTCTCCTCGAAAGTCATGGTGGCGCCGGGGCATTGTTCGCCGTCGCGCAAGGTGGTGTCGAATATAACGACGCGGTCCTTGTCGGACTTGTTCACGGTGGTCATTAGCGGAATTCCTTGTAGCTGGTGCGCTGCTCATGAGCGCGGAAGGGATCTGGTGATCTCGCGCAACCCCTGAGTGCCCAGGCGCAAACCGCCCAGACGGCCCTCAGGGGCCGATAAGAAGCAGAAGCCCGCCAAGAAGCAGGGTGGGCAGGGACGCAGCCGGAATCGCTTCGGGACGGGCGGCATAGGCCGCTCCACCCTGGACTCCGTACTTTTCGCTGCGAATCAGCATTGCCAGACCCTTTGGACAGCGCATCTTCGGCTAAAACCGTTGACGGTTCGTTGCAAGAAGCGCGCGCCCCGACCCCTTCTAAACGAGAACCGGGGAAGGTCGCAACGCCAAAAGATGGTCAGATTAGCTGACCTAATCGAGGATTGCGTCGCTTCGCTCGCAATGACGGCACTACTAATTTCGGATACGACTTCGCGGCCTCGCGGCGCGCTGCACCCGAGTCTTGCAAGAAACCTTCCGCCCGAAAGAGGGCGTGGGGAATGCCGGATGCCCAATGCACCCGCGGTCTCGTGTGCAATGATAGTGGTAGAACGCACACGAGTAACAACGAGTACACCGGAATCACCCGGCATTCCCGCACGCAATGGTTTTACGACTTATTTCGTGCTCTCCCCGGTGACCGGGCTTGATTGCCACCGTCGTTTGCGGACTAACGTTGCATCTGCACCCGGTTGGGCCGACACAACATCCGCGAACTTGACGCCAGCGTCGGGGCGTCAGGACCACACGACTTCGCCGTCCGCTGCAACATCTCTCGTCCGCACGCTCGTCGACCACTCACGGGCTCATCACCCGCCCTGCGATGCCCTCGCGCGCAAGACGCTGCCGCGTCCACCGCATCCCTGCCCAACGTTCGTGACGATCGCGAAACGCCCCTCTGCTTGGGCGGGACGGCGGAATCCATAAAGGTGTTTCTAGCAAGCTGTGAAGAGGAATATTTTTGCTGACGGTACTAGACAGGGTTTTCAACCGCGCGCCCGTCGGGCAAATCACGTGCTGCTATCCGCGGCTTAATCATATTACGGTGACAGTGCACTAATCCAATCCGACCGAAGACCGCCCGCGTAGCGTTAGTTAAGTGCACTGTCACCGTAACGCGGTTTAATCGCAGGAGGCCCACCTGCCATAGCCGTCGTCGACGACGCATCGCGCCCGCGCACGGTAGGGCACGGGCAGCGGCGGCCTCGGCGCATATTCCGGCGCATAGTCGCGTTCCTGCGCGTAGTAACGCTCCGGATAGGCGGGCGCGCGTTCGACATAGGCCGGCTGCGCGGCGTAGGCCGGTCCGTACTCGCTATAGACCGATGCCGGTGCACGATATGCAGGGCCCGGCGTCCCATAATAAGGGGGCTGCCGATATCCGTAACCGGATTCTGCGTAAGGCGGTTGCCGATAGGTCGGTCCCGGACGCACATAGACGTTCGCGGAAGGCGCGTAGATTCCGCCCGGCGCCACGTAGACGGATGACAGGTCGCTGGCCCCGGCGGCCGCGGAGTACAGGACAACAAAAGCCAGCGTGAGCGATAATCGGTACATGTGTGAAGCCCTCCAACAATGCAGCCCCGCCAGCTAGCATGATTAATTTTCGCTAAACAATTCGCAGGGCGCAATGATATTCTGCACGAACAAGTGTGCCATTTCTGGACTGCATTACCCGCGCATCAGCATCGCAAGTCGTGGACGCAGGCGTAGCGCACTCAAATACACAGTCCCGCAATTGTTGTAATTGTAATTTCCCCGCGGTCAGCTTTAGATCGTCAATATTTTTCTTTCGTCCCGCGCTTCCTCGATCCTCTTTTGAAGCTCCGTGTTGTCGATCTTCATAACCTCGCCCAAAATGCTCCCGTCTCGGCTACAATTACCACAGTTGTTGTTGTTGTGCGTGATCGCGCACCTGCGCCGCGGGGCTTCTACCTCGTCCAACGGCAGCACGTAAAATCAGGTGGACATTGCTGGACTGCCCGTAAATTACGGTGACAAATTACGGCAAATTACAGTGAGAGTGCACTTAGCTGACCCGCCGCATCTTCGCTGGCATGAAGCCGCATGGCCCACCTCGCCCGTGTCGTCATCCCCGGTCATCCGCACCACGTTACCCAGCGCGATAATGGCCGCGCAACTTATTCAGCGATGCCGATTATGAGGACGGTCCGCGAATCCCAGTTGGCCTATTATTTTCCAGCCTTCGCCTTCCCTCCAGCCTTGTCTTCCTCCAGCAGCGCCTTGCGCACCTGCTTGAACTCTTCCAGCGACGCCTTGTCGGCCTTCGGGAATTTCAGGTCGAGCTTTTCAAGCGCGCTGACGATGGCGGAGCCGATCACCACCCGCGCGAACCATTTGTGATCGGCTGGCACCACGTGCCAGGGCGCCATCGCGGTCGACGTGTGCCTGACGATCTCCTGATATACCGCCTGATATCTCGTCCACAGCGCGCGCTCGGTGATGTCGCCCATCGAAAACTTCCAGTTCTTCGCGGGCTGCTCCAGCCGGTCGAGAAACCGCTTGCGCTGCTCCTCCTTCGACACGTTGAGAAAGAACTTCAGGATGATCGTGCCGTTGCGCGCGAGGTAACGCTCGAACGCGGAGATGTCCTCGAAACGCTCGCGCCAGATATTCCTGGTCACCAGCTGCGGCGGGACCTTCTCCTTGGCGAGGATCTCCGGATGCACGCGCGTCACCAGGCATTCTTCGTAATAGGAACGATTGAAGATACCGATGCGGCCGCGCTCCGGCAGCGCAATCATGCTGCGCCAGAGAAAATCGTGATCGAGTTCGTGGGACGTCGGCTGCTTAAATGAGTAGACCTCGCAACCCTGCGGATTAACGCCCTGGAATATGCTCTTGATGGCGCTGTCCTTGCCCGCCGCGTCCATGCCCTGAAAGATCAGCAGCAGCGACCAGCGATCCTGCGCGTAGAGTTTTTCCTGGAAATCGCTCAGGCGTCTGCGGTTGGTTTCGAGAATCTTTTCGGCCTTGTCCTTGTCGAGACCGCCCTTCTCATCGGTGTTGTACGACTTGAGATGAAACTTGCCCGATCCGTCGAAACGGAACGGCGCGACAAAGGGTTTCAACTCGGCCGCGAGAGATGGCGAGGATTTCTTGCGCATACCAGGCGACACCTCTCTTAAGCCAATGCGATTTGACGCAGGTCGGCGGCCAACTCATCGACGCGCTGCGGCGCGGCGTCCCATGCAAACATGAACCGGGCACCGCCTCCGATGAAGGTGTAGAACTGCCAGCCCCGATCGCGAAGCGCCGCGATCCTGGCGTCCGACATGCGGACGAAGACGGCATTGGCTTCAACGGCAAACATGATTTCCAGCTCGGGCAAACCGGCAATCTGCTGCAGGAGGCGTGTTGCGCAGGCGTTTCCATGCTGGGCGTTACGGAGCCAGGCCCCGGTTTCGAGCATGCCGACCCAGGGCGCGGACAGAAAGCGCATCTTCGACGCCAGCTGCCCCGCCTGCTTGCATCGATAGTCGAAATCCTCCGCGAGCTTCGGGTTGAAAAACAGGATGGCTTCGCCGGCGGCCATTCCATTCTTGGTTCCGCCAAAGCAGAGAACGTCGATGCCGGCGCGCCAGGTCATCTCGGCCGGGCTGCATCGAAGGCTGGCACAAGCATTGGCAAAGCGGGCGCCGTCCATGTGAAGACTGAGACCAAGTTCCCGGCAGACCGCCGAGATGGCCCGCAATTCGTCGAGACCATAGACCTGCCCAGTCTCGGTCGGCTGCGTGATCGTCACCACCCGCGGCTTTGGAAAATGGATATCGCTTCGGTTGGTCGCAATCGTGCGGATCGCATCGGGCGTTAGCTTGCCACCGGCAGATGGCGCCACCAACAGCTTCGAGCCGTTGGAAAAGAACTCCGGGGCGCCGCACTCGTCGGTCTCGACATGCGCAACGTCCGAACAGATCACGCTGTGGTAAGACTGGCAGAGCGAAGCCAAAGCGAGTGAATTGGCGGCCGTACCATTGAAGGCAAAGAAGACCTCGCAGTTGGTCTCGAACAGCGCGCGAAAGGCATCCGATGCCTTCGCTGTCCAGACATCATCGCCGTAGGCGGGCGCATGACCACAGTTTGCATCGACCATGGCGGCCCATGCCTCCGGGCAAATTCCGGAATAATTGTCGCTCGCGAATTGTTGGGGTTCGCTTGTCATTCCGCACCGCCTCCCGGTCGGTCAGATGATGCGGAGAGCTGCGCCTCGATGAAGGCCGTGACAAAACGCGGCATCTCCGCGGTGAGATCGCGCGCATCATAAACGAGGTGGATAGCGGAAAGTTCGGGCTGACGTTGCCGCGCGAGATTGGCTTCGATCCTGGCGCGCAGCGATTCGCCGGAAACATCGACCTGCAATATCTTGATCATGGCGATCGCAGTCCCGACGGCAACGCAATCCCAATGCGGGCTGGCCCGATAGTCGACGGGCGTCAGTCCGGTTTCCTCCTCGACTTCGCGGGCGACGCTGCCTGACATATCCACCGTGCCCGCGCTGATATCGTCGAGGTCGGGCGTGCCCGACGGGAAGTAGATCCGCCCGGCATTCGCGGTGTGCTGGCCCATTTCACCGAGCACGAACGCACCGTCGGCGCAACGTAGCGCGCCCATGCCGAAGCCGTTGAACACCTCGTTGTCTGGGAAACCCCAGTCCCGCCACGCCAGGAAGCTGGCGAAATCGGTCTCGAAATAGCCGGCGCTGAAGCGATCGCCGTCAAAGTCAGGGTTTTGTCCGAGCAGGATACGACCATTCCAGATCGGCTTCTCGCGCTGCTTGACCGCGAAATGCGTGTCGATATCGGCGCGCCGTTGCTCGGCGAAAAGCCACCGCTGCGAACGAACCTGCAGATCAAGCTGCGTGATCCGGTGGATGGCAACCGACGCCATCAGCGCGCCGCCGTTTTATTTGGCATTCATCCCCGTGGTCTTCTTGACCTGGTCGACATATTTGTTGGTCCAGGTCTTGCTGACGTCGACATTGGCCTTCGCCACTTCCGGCGAGCTCTCGCTGAATACCGAAAGCACTGCGTCGGCGCCCTTGGGATCCATCTTGCCGGTTTCCGAATACATCGGGATCGTGTTCTTCAGCGCGGCGAGATAAAGCTCCTTGTTCTTGCCGACGATTTCCGGCGGCATTTTCGCCATGATGTCTTCCGGCGAATGCGAATGAATCCAAGCGAGCGTATTGACGATCGCGGTGGTCAAGGCCTGCACGTCCTTCTCGTGTGAAGCGACCCACGCCGTGGTGCTGTAGAGCGCGCCGCCCGGATACTCGCCGCCGAACACATCGAGCGTATCCTTTTGTGTTCGGGTATCGCTGAGGATGCGCAGGTCCGGATGGCTGCCCTGCAACACGGTGACCGACGGATCGAGCATGACAGCCGCGTCGATCTGGCCCTGCTCCATCGCCGCGACCGCGGTGGCGCCGAGGCCGACGCCGATGACGGAAGTGCTCGCCGGATCGAGGCCGTTTTTCTTCAACAGAAATTTGAGAAAGAAATCGGTCGATGAACCCGGCGCGCTGACGCCGACTTTCTTGCCGGCCAGATCCTTGATCGATTTGATCTCGCCATTATGCGAGGGCGACACCACCAGGACCAGCCCCGGGTAGCGGTCGTAGACCACGAACGACTGCAGCTCCTGCCTCGTGGCGGCGAGATTGACGCAGTGGTCGAAATAGCCGGAGACCACGTCGGCGCTGCCGCCGAGCACCGCCTTGAGCGCGTCCGAACCGCCCTTCAGATCGACCAGTTCGACGGCAAGCCCGGCCTTGTCGAATTCACCTAGTTGCTTGGCCAGCACGGTCGGCAAATAGCACAGGCAGGCGCCGCCGCCGACGGCGACGGTGATCTTGCTTTGCGCTGCAGCAAGACCGGACATCAGGAACAGCGCCAACAGCGCCCCGGCCAGCCTGCCAAAAATCGTCCTCATAGCGTCCTCCAGGCTTTCAGTTGGGCTTACGATAGAGCAGTGCACGCGCCTTGAGAAGGCGACTCCACTGGCCAATGGCTGCCGCGTTTGCCGCAGGCTGCGGCGCGACCCATTGATGCGCCCGGCCTTCACCGGGCCCTGAAGGATGTGTGGTGCCACCTCTCCCTTGTGGGAGTGCATAGGTCCCTTGTGGGAGAGCGTAGGCCGCCTTCGGCGGCCGTTGGTGAAAAAGAACGCCGAAGCGGTGCTTCGGCTCGGTCGCATGGTCAGATGCGATCCGGGGTTACGCTCTATCGATAGACCTGAACCCCCTCTCACCCCAAACCCTCTCCCACTCGAAGTCGGATATATCCGACTTCGACATACGATTCGACATATGAGATGCCCACCTCGGGTAAACCCGACTTGGGTGGGAGAGGACACGCACCGCCGCCTGTGCGAATTCTCGATTTTTTTTCAAACATCCAAGGACAATTGGTTGGGCCGTCATTGCAAGCCAACGGATCGCGCGAACGCGCGTCCAACACGCGCCACGGCCCTGGGTTGCTCATGGCGCCGATTCGCAGGAGCGGGATGACGGTTGAGGCCCGGATTGCGCTTCGCTTCGTCCAGGCCACGCTGGCTTGCAGGCTACACTTGCCTGGCACCCGTTGTTGGCACCCATTTCGGGCATTGAGTAACTTGCAAGGTTCATCTCGGCATCAATACCAGCGACGCGCCGGTCAAGTTTATGGCAACGCTCGTCGTCGAGAAGGATGGGCCTCCGTCGAACGGAACGTTAGTTTGAACACCACGTGCCATAGCTTTCAATCACCATGGCTTTCAAGAACCATGGCTTTCAAAAACCTTCTTGCATGCTGCACTGAGCCTTGTGCGATTCTGCTGCAAGCACTGTTGAACAGATGAATCGTCGCCGAGTTGATTTCGGCAAAAGTGGGAAGCATCGCGCGAACATGCTTTTTGCTCCTGTGGTGTGCCGAGATGTCCACCCTGTGCTGATGCGGAACATAGGCCCATCGACAAAAACAAGAGAATAAGGGGTAATCGAACCATTTTGGTTGCTCCGTCACGTTCAAAGCCGTGCGTTGTCTTGGCTTGCACAAGAACCGCCCCAACATAAGGGGAACTGAGGCCGGTACCTTGTCTGCCTCAGGCAACGTTAAGACACTGGGCCGTAATCCCGAGCGCGGCCATTTGTTCCCGCGACAAGAACAAGCAGCCCCAGCACCAAGCCCGACGCCGACACTCGGAACCATCGCCACTGATCGCGAATTTTCCCAACGCGAACACCGAACGCGGTAATATTTTTATGGGTCGGAACAAAGCCTCGACTGCAAAGAAAAAAGGCGCGTCCCGCCAGGGCAGCTTCAAAACGTTTGCGGACAGGTTCGATGAGCGCACCCGAGCGAACATGGAAGTCGCATTGGAGCGGGCATGTGAATACCTTCAGATGGGACGCGATGCCCACGAAGCGCGTCGACGCATCGCCCAGAGAATTATGATAAGCGCGGAAGGTGGCGAGCGAACCCTCACGGGCCTAACCAAAGCCGGGCGCGATGCAGCGACCGAACTTTCCAGCATGCAAGCCAGATCCCAATAAATCAGGAACACTCAAATCAGGGGCAGTTCGGCTTCGGCTTAAGCGGCGTGCGGGGTAGCCCGGCAAATCGCCCTTCCTCACGCGCGGCAGACATCCAAGATTGTCCAGGAACATGCTTCAATAAGCCGAGTTGATCTAATCGGGGACGCGACCGCTAGCGCGGCCTGCGGCATTATTGCCGGCGCGGATGCGAGCGGCCGGTGACGACGCTACGTGTCGGAACAGCGCTTCGTTGAGCCGGCCCTTGCGCGATATGTGCGCTATCAGACACTTTGCGCCAAATCAACGCTCGCGATCGCGTCAGCCCTAATGTCCGCAACACCATCAGCCGAGCAACACGGAGGGGTGTTGTTCCGGTTCTTGTCAGAGGCCCGGCCACCCTCTGCCGGGCCTCGTCCGCTGTTGCTTTGGGAGCGGCATCAGCTGGCAGCTGGAGGCCCCTTATGTCCGACAATAGCTGGACCGACGATCTCACTTCCGCCGTTCGATATGCGTTAGCGACCACCCGCGCGACAGCGATTTGCCCGTTCCACGAAAACGTAACCATCCGCGTGGGTGACGACGCGGCTGAAAGCCATGCCTATGTTCGCGCCAGTAAAATTGTCAAAAGTGATGGGACAAAGTGGGAGCATGAAGTTCTGCACGAGGAAATCAATCGCCAACTCGACGAAGCAGCTGATGGAGTCTGCCCTGAGTGCGCGGCGCTGCAGAATTGTTAGGAGGTCGGCAACCGGATATGTCCTGAATTCACGAGCAGACATGGACGGTGCCGAAAAGATTCGCGACTGGCAAGATACCCTGTCCAACAAACTGCCCGGGACGGGCAAATCACTGGCCTGCAGCGCACGTTGCCCTCGTGTCCCGGACGCGGTGCAGCGCACTTAGCGCTGCTCCGCAGAGCCGGGACCCACAACGTCCCGCAAAAATTGCTCGTCGTCATTGCGAGGAGCGAAGCGACGAAGCAATCCGTCCGCACAAAGATTCCAGATTGCTTCGCCGCGCTCGCAATGACAGAGGAAAACCTTAGCCCCGCCCCGCCGCCGCGGGCCGCCAGACCAGCAGCCGCCGCTCGACCACCGTCACCGCCAGATCGATCAGAATGACAAAAGCCGACAACACGAACATGCCGGCGAACACGCCGGCGACGTCGAACACGCCTTCGGCCTGCTGGATCAGATAGCCGAGCCCGGCGGCGGAGCCGAGATATTCGCCGACCACGGCGCCGACCACCGCGAAACCGACCGAGGTGTGCAGCGAGGAGAACATCCACGACAGCGCCGACGGCCAGTAAACGTGCCGCGTCAGCTGCCGCTCGTTCATGCCGAGCATGCGGCCATTATCCAGCACGGTCGCGCTGACCTCCTTGACGCCCTGATAGACGTTGAAGAACACGATGAAGAACACCAGGGTGACGCCGAGCGCGACTTTGGACCAGATGCCGAGGCCGAGCCACAGCGTGAAGATTGGCGCCAGCACCACGCGCGGCAACGCGTTGGCCATCTTCACATAGGGATCGAATACCGCGGCGACCCGGGGCTGGCGCGCGAACCAGAAGCCGACCGCGACCCCGGCAAGGGAGCCGATTGCGAAAGCCAGAATCGATTCCCACAGCGTGATCAGCAAGTGCTTCCAGATCACGCCGCGGGCGAACCAGTCGACGATCTGGCTGCCGACGTCGACCGGATTGGAAAAGAAAAACGGCGGCAGCAGGATGCGGCCGAACACCGGCACGGTCGCGAGCAACTGCCATAGCGCCAGCGCAATGACCGCCACCAGAAGCTGACAGAGAAGCAATCCGGCCCGGCTCATGACGTAGCCCCCACTTGGGGTTGCGACGCTTGGCCCTGCGAGGATTGCGCATAACCCTTCATCACCTCGTCCTTTAGCACGTTCCAGATTTCCCGATGCAGCGCGTGAAAATCCTTTTCCATGCGGACCTCCGAAATATCGCGCGGACGGGCGAGCCGCACCCGCCAGTCGCCGATGATGCGTGCGCCCGGGCCCGCCGACATGATCACGACGCGGTCGGCCAGCGCGATCGCCTCCTCCAGATCATGGGTGACGAACAGCACCGCCTTGCGATCGGCATTCCAGAGCTCCAGCAGCAGATTGCCCATGATCTG
>WNGJ01059188.1_pt1 | contig 10272 bp, 11 predicted proteins | sample 5400611 | NCBI WGS metagenome assembly WNGJ01 (sample SAMN13153375, study PRJNA577476) | soil metagenome | isolation source: 40 cm soil or saprolite under Garry oak tree replicate 1 | place: USA:California | collected 2016-06-15
CTTCTATTACCTGCGCCAGGGCGACCTGTTGCTTTACGGAGACGCTGTCGCGCACATCAATATCGCGCGGCGGGTTTTTGATTCGCGAACCCCCGGACTGCTGCAGCTAGGCACAGTCTGGCTGCCGCTTCCCCATCTCCTCATGCTGCCGTTTCTGTTCCCGCGTTGGCTTTGGCAGACAGGAATCGGCGGATCGGTCCCCTCGATGGCTGCATACGTACTTAGCGTGGCCGGAGTTTTCCGTCTAATGCAGATCATACTTCCCACCTTTCGCGAGCAGCGCGAACGATGGGGTACGCAGTTCGCACCATGGTTCGCGGCGGCGGCATTCGCACTTAATCCCAATCTGATTTATCTGCAGACAACGGCAATGACGGAGCCTTTGTACTTGGTTTTGTTTATCTGGAGTCTGGTGTTTTTCGTTCAAGCACTTCGGCATTGTGCCGCCGGCGTTGCGGAAAAGGGAAATTCATCTCTTGTCTGGTGCGGCTCCTGCCTCGTGGGCGCCTGTCTCACGCGCTACGACGGATGGCTCCTCGCCGCTTTGATAAGCATCATCGCTATGCAGTTGGCATGGCTAGGCAATTTCGCTCCCCTGCGTCCAAGCGTGAAGAAGCTAGTGATGCTTGCGGCTGCCGGTCCAATGCTCTGGCTGGCATACAACGCAGTCGTGTACCGAAATCCACTGGAATTTGCCTATGGTCCATACTCAGCGAAAGCCATTGAGCAAAAAACAGCAGTTCCTGGAATGCCGCCTCATCCGGGGGCGCACGATCTGCCGGTAGCTTTTCGATATTTTTTCAAATCCGCGCAATTGAATGTCGCGGAAGGGAAGGCCCAGGTTCTTTGGGTCTTGGCGCTCCTCTTTGGCACTGCAGTTGTCCTTTTCTTTCAGAGAAAGCTGTGGCCGCTGCTTCTGCTATGGACGCCAGTCCCGTTCTACATGCTCTCGATCGCATACAGCGGCGTGCCGCTTTTCGTTCCCGTGTGGTGGCCATTTTCGCGCTACAACCTGCGCTACGGAATCGAGATGCTCCCCGCCTTTGCGGTATTCACGGCGGTATCGGCTTACGGACTAATACGTTTCGCCGCGACGACTAGAGTTCGGATCGCAATCGTTCTCGTCTTCTTGCTCCTCGTTGCCGGAAGCTATATCCAAGTATTTCGTACCACGCCGGTCAGTCTTCAGGAAGCAATAGTGAATTCGAGGACGCGGATCGCCCTTGAAACTCAACTGGCGTCCGAATTCGAGAAGCTGCCTGCGAATTCGACTTTTCTAATGTATCTAGGTGATCACGTCGGAGCATTCCAGCAGGCCGTCATTCCTCTCGTGCGAGTGATTAACGAAGGCAACCACCGACCGTGGGTGCATCCCTCCGATCCACAAGGATTGTGGGAACGCGCGCTGCAGCACCCGGCAACCTACGCAAACTTCGTCATAACGTTTGATTCAGATGTAGCCGCCCAGTCGGTGCAGAAGAACGAGCTCTCGCCGCTCGCGATTTTGCGAGTCACTGGCCAGCCTGAGGCAATCATCTACAGGACACTCAAGAGTAATCACGCGCGTTAACTGCTGCCGAATGGCGGGCAAGGGGCACCCGCCCCACACGATGATAAAATTCGAGCAAAATAAGAGTGTGGAGGTACGGGCGTCCTCGCCCGTGCATGTCGGAATCGCAACTGGAGCATATATGTCACCAATCGTTGGTGATCTGGAAAAACTGATCATAGCAGCTGCCCTCGGTGGACTAATTGGTTTGGATCGCGAGGCCAGACATCGCCCCGCCGGATTGCGCACCAATTTATTCATCTGCGTGGGCGCGGCCATGTTCACGCTGCTTTCCGACCAGCTCGCAGGCGCTCACACCGGCGACCACACGCGTATTGCTGCACAGATCATTCCTGGCATCGGCTTTATCGGAGCCGGTTCGATCATCCACGCGCGGGGAGACCTGGTTACGGGCATTACTTCGGCGGCGACTCTTTTTGTGGTGGCTTCGATAGGAATGGCAGTTGGCGGTGGCATGTATCTGATTGCTGCTTTCGCAACGTTCTTAGTCCTGGGCGTGCTCTCTTTGCTCGGACCTCTCGAGCGCTTCATGAACTTAAAGGTTATGTTTCACGTTTACGAGGTGACCGGAAGCAATGCCGACCAGGTAACGGCTGAAGTGAACGGACTCCTCGAGCCGCTGCACCGCATGATGTCCAATGTTCAAGTCGCTCCTACTCCCCGCCATGTTCGTGTGCGATTCGAATGTGAGGGCACTCGTAAACAACAAACGCAACTTTTTCAAAACTTGCAGAGATCTGGACTGTTCGAAAGCGTCATCGCGCTAGGCCCGGTGCAGCCGGAGTGAATGAGACCGCCATCCCGTTCGTGAAAGCCAGCGCTTGTGGCAATGATTTTCTGATCATCGATGGCATGCACGCGCCGGCCGATCTCCCTGGCTTCACGAAGCGAATTTGCGATCGCCACAACGGAGTTGGCGCAGATGGAGTGGAATGGCTGTTTCCAGCTCAGGATGCCGATATTCGCGCCAGACTATTGAATGCCGACGGCTCGGAAGCAGAAATCTCTGGCAACGGCACGCGTTGTGTCGCGGCCTACCTGTGCTCGCAAAATCCGCGAAACAAATTGACTATTCGCACGGGCGCTGGAATCAAAACGTGTTCTCTGACCGCGCACACCGAAACAACTTTCGAGTTCGAGATTGCCATGGGAGAGCCGCAGGTCGGTGACGAATTTCCAATCAAAGTGGCGTTCGGTGAAGTGCATGGAATACCCGTCTCTATGGGGAACCCTCACTTCGTCGTTTTCGTGGATGACTTCGCCCCGGGATGGCAAGGCGACGCGGCTGAAATCGGAAAGCATCACGATTTCAAATATGGAATTAACGTGGAACTGGTGCGTGTCCGCGACAAGGACAATCTGGAAGTAAGGTTCTATGAACGCGGCGTGGGCGAGACGCAATCCTCCGGTACCGGATCGTGCGCCGCAGCCGTTGCCTCCATCTTTTCTAAGAAAGCGGGATCGCCAGTCCGCGTGCACGCACCCGGAGGCACGCAGACGGTGCGCTCGGAGGACCAAGTCTTCCTGCGAGGTCCGGCGCAACTCGTCTGCCGGGGAGAGTTCCTCATCTAACATGCCAGCCCAGCCGAAAGCGCGGCGAATTAAACCACCAGCACTGCATCCCGGAGACACCATCGGCATTGTGGCCCCCGCGAGTTCCTTCAAGCGGGAGGAGTTCGAAGCAGGTTGTGATGCGCTCAGGCGCATGGGATACAAGCCTGTCTATCATGAGTCCATCTTCGGGCATGACTTGTACTTTGCAGGCTCGGTCGAGCGCCGAGTGCGTGAACTCGAGGAAATGTTCTCGCGCGACGATGTGAGTGCGATAGTATGCGCACGCGGCGGCCACGGCTCAAATTATCTGCTGCAAGCGTTAGATATTCAGAAAATCAGTGCCCACCCGAAAATATTTGTGGGTTACAGCGACAACACTACGCTGCTAACGTATTTCTGTGATGCGGCGGGCCTAGTAACTTTTCATGGCCCCATGGTTGCAAAGGATTTTGCAAAACCTGATGGCGCGGAGCATCGAAGATGTCGCAACCAAGCCCTATCAAATCGATCGCATGCTGATGCAATTGAAGCTGGCAGCTAAACTTAGCGGAGTGCGCGGAATAGTCTTTGGCGAGATGCTCGACTGTGTCCAGGCTCCAAACCAGGGCTACACCCTCGAAGAAGTGATCATGAGAATCGTTGGAGACCTGGGTGTACCAGTAGCCTACGGCTTGCGCTCCGGCCACGTTTCGCAGCAAAACATAACGCTTCCGATGGGCGTCAATGCCCGATTGGAAGTAAACGGCTCAGGGGTGACACTCGACTTTCTGGAGCCGGCAACCACAGCGTGACTTTCCGTAGGACGGATCACACTGGACAAGCGGCGTGAAGCTTGAGAAAAAGTATGGTTCGGGACGACGCAAGTTGCAGTCGTGAGGATGGGACTGCAAGAGTTGCAATGGTCCGGCAGCCCACGAGGGACGAATCGCAACCGTGCTGGCGACTTCAGTCGTGCCAATTAGCATGGAAAGAGACGCGGCTTTAGCCGCCGAGAGCAATGGCTCATAACAAACACATCCACTTGATCGGCATTTGCGGTACCGCAATGGCTTCACTCGCCGGAATGCTCGCCGAGCGCGGATTTCGCGTAACCGGCTCCGACGCGGCCGCCTATCCGCCGATGTCAGATTTTCTGCACTCCCTCGGAATCCCCGTCGCACAACCCTTTGCCGCTGAAAACCTGCAACCCAAGCCGGACCTGGTGGTTGTCGGAAACGCCATCTCCCGTGGCAACGTGGAGCTCGAGCATGTCCTCGACCAGCGCATCCCGTTCTGTTCGCTCCCGCAGTTGCTGCACGATGAGTTTCTACGTGGGAAAGAAGTCCTTTGACCTCAGTCGAATTCGATCACGCAGACATTTACAAAGACCTCGATTCCGTCGAGACTGCCTTCAAGCGTTTCGTTAACCTGGTGCCCCAACGAGGGCGGATGGTCGCCTTCGACCGCGGAGAAAGCGTTGAGCGATGCATCGCGCGGGCGTTTTGTCCCGTCGAGCGTTACGGCACAAGCGATCGTGCGACATGGCAGATCACCGATTTGCGACTGGAGCCCGGCGCCACCACTTGGTGCGTCCTGCGAAATAGCGTGCCTTGGGCGGAGTTAAGTTCCCCGCTGGCAGGCGAATACAACGTTTGGAACGCCACAGCCGCAGCTGCGCTAGCTGCGCATTATGGAATTTCCGCCGAAGTCATCGCCCGCGCACTGAAGAGTTTCAAAAGTGTAAAACGCCGGTTGGAAGTCAAGGCCGAGATCAACGGCATAACCATCATCGACGATTTTGCCCACCACCCAACCGCCATTGCAGGCACCCTGAACGCCCTGCGCGCCCGATACCCTGGCCGCCGCCTGTGGGCAATTCTCGAGCCGCGCTCGAACACTCTCAGGCGGAATGTGTTTCAAGAGGACTTGGCAAAAAGCCTCGCCGTCGCCGATGAAGTGGTCCTCGCCAACGTCTTCAAGTCCGACGCGATTCCGGAAGGCGAGCGTCTCGACATCACTGCCGTGGCAACGCAGGTGGGAAGCCTCGGCCGCCGCGCCCGCGTGATTGCCGACGTAGATGGCATCGTGCAGATCTCCGCGCCAGAAATGCGCTCTGGCGACGTGGTTGCCATCATTTCCAACGGCGGCTTTGGCGGCATTTACGAAAAGCTTCCACAACGCCTGAGATCCGCCAAACCGGTTCAAGCGGGAACCGGAGGGTGAGATTGCGCTTCGCCTGGACGCTGCTCCTGCAGCTCGCCGCTCTTGGCGGCTGCGCATTTGCTCAGGCTCCGGTTCGCTACGTCATTGCGCTCGAAAATCCCGATCGCCATCTGGTCCGCATCACCATGCAAATTCCCGCCGGGCCCAATACTCACGAACTGCAGCTACCGGTCTGGAACGCGCTCTATCAGGTGCGTGACTTCTCGCAATACATGAACTCGATTCGGGCGGAAGACTCGAGCGGCCACTCTTTGCCTATTACCGGGTTGAACAAAAGCCGCTGGAGAATCGCGGGCTCGCAAAACGGCGCCCACGTGGAATACGAAATGTTCGCTGACAGCCCCGATCCATACGGAGCACAGGTCACCTCACGTCACGCCTTTTTCAACCTCGCGGAAATCCTCTTATATGCGGACGACGAGCGAGGCGGCCCCGTCCAGGTGCAGTTGCGCAAACTTCCACCCCAATGGAAAATCGCAACGACTTTGGAATCGACCCAAGACGCCTATCTCGCTAAGAACTATGACCAACTCGTAGATTCGCCCGTGGAGATTGGCACCTTTACCGAAGTCGACTTCAACGGAAATTGCGGAACCTACCGCATCGCGGTAGATTCAAGCGACGCTGCAGCGATACTAAAGAAGATAATTCCTCCAATCCAGCGCATCGTTTCCACTGCCACTAACTGGATGAATGACTGCCCATTCCAAAATTATCTATTCATCTACCACGTCTCCGATTCCTCGGGCGGTGGCATGGAACACGCCTACGGCACAGCCATTACGCTGCCGGCGAAAAGTCTGACCGACAACCTCGACAGCTTCATCGGCGTTACCGCCCATGAGTTCTTCCATCTGTGGAATGTCAAACGCATCCGCCCGCAGTCGCTAGAGTCCGTCGATTACACGAAGGAGAACTACACGACCGCGCTCTGGTTCAGCGAAGGCGTGGACAGCACCGCGGCCGAGTACATCCGCCTGCGGGCGGGACTGCTCGATGAGCGCCATTACCTGGACCATCTTTCGCAGGAAATTGCCGAGCTGCAGAACCGGCCTGCGCATCTGCGGCAGTCTGCGGAGCGGTCCAGTCTCGATGCGTGGCTCGAGAAATATCCCTACTACGGCCTGCCGGAGCGAAGCATTTCGTACTACAACAAGGGCGAGTTGCTGGGGGTAATGCTCGACCTCGCCATGCGCGGTGCGAGCAACGATCAAGCATCCCTGCGCGACCTGTTCCGCTGGATGAATGAGCACTATGCCAAACAGGGAAAATTCTTTGCCGATTCCGCCGCCGTCGAGCAAGCCGCCGAGTCGCTCAGCCATGCCGGCCTGCGAGATTTTTTTCAGAAGTACGTCAGCGGAGTAGATGAGGTCCCCTGGGACAGTTTTTTCGCGCCTGTGGGTCTGCACGTAATCAGAGCCGAGATCACATTGCCCGAACCCGGCTTTGAAGCTGTCCAGAAATTCGATCAGCCTCCCAGTGTGGTGCAGGTCGCCGCGGGCAGCGAAGCAGAACGCGCGGGATTGAAATCACAAGACGAAATTCTCCAGATCAACGAAAGACCCGCAGGCCGGACTTTTGAAGTGCAGATCAGAAATCTCGCCCCAGGGGCAGAGCTGCGGCTAACTGTCCGCAGAGACGGTGTCGAACGCCAGCTGCATTGGAAGCTAGGCTCGCGCAACGAAACCATATTTCAGCTTCAGGATGTGCCCGGCATCACCGCTCAACAAAAGGCCCGGCGGGCAGCATGGCTTTTTGACCAGACCGCAAACAGACAATGATTCGCACCATCCTCATGCTGGCGTTCTGGGCGATATCGCTCCCAATCGCCGCGCTCTTTTGTTTCCCCTGGGTGTTCATCGCGGGTGATATCGGCCTGCTTTATCGGGTCGGAATGTGGGCGGCATTCACCGGCGTGCGCCTCGCCGGCGTGAAAGCTCAAACCGTCGGTCTGGACCAACTGGATCGCGCCAAGACCTATGTGTTCATGTCGAACCACGTTTCGAATATCGATCCCCCGCTGCTGCTGCCGCTGATCCCAGGCCGCGTTTCTGTGATGGCGAAGAAAGAACTTTTCAACATTCCGATTCTCGGAAAGGCCATGCGCATGGCCTCGCTCGTGCCGGTCGATCGCGGAAACCGCGACGCGGGAATTGCCGCCGTCCGCGCCGCTGCCGAGGTTGTCAAGCAGGGAATCCACATGACAATTTTCGTCGAAGGCCATCGCTCCTTCGACGGCAAGCTGCTGTCTTTCAAGAAAGGCCCGTTCTATCTAGCCGAACAATGCCAGGTTCCGGTCGTGCCCATAACCATCTCCGGCACACACTACGTAATGGCCAAAGGAAGGTTCTCCATTAAGCCCGGCACCGTGACGTTGATCTTCCACAAGCCAATCGAACCGTCCGAATTCGGCACCCGCGAAGTTTTAATGGAAAAGGTTAAAGCAGCAATCAACAGCGGATTGCCCCAGAAATATCAGAACATGTAGCCCCGGACGCCCTCGTCCGGGGGCCGAGCTTCAGCTCGGCTGGGCGGGCGTGGACGCCCGCCGCTACCCGATCATTTCTTCCGCAGCACTTTGGCGATCTTCGGCAGCCGGTTAAAAACCGCCACGCACCGCAACCACAGCTTGTTATCGATCGCCGGATATCCACTCACAATCGTCCCCGCCGGCACATCATTTGGAATCCCGCTCTGCGCAGTGGCGATAGCGCCATCGCCAATCTTGCAATGCCCGGCCACTCCAACCTGCCCCGCAAGAATCACATTTCTGCCAACATCGGTTGATCCCGCGAGCCCAGCCTGCGCGCACAGCAAACTGTCCTCTCCAACCTTTGATCCGTGCCCAACCTGCACCAGGTTATCGATCTTCGCCCCACGCGAAATGCGCGTCTCGCCAACGCTGGCGCGGTCAACGAATCCATCGCCGCCCACCACGACTCCGTTCTGCAGCACAACATTGTTGCCAATGCGGCAGAACTCGCGAACTACGGCATGGGAATGCGCCAGAAAGTTGTCCCCAATCTTCACTCCGCGATAGATCACCACATGCGCCAGCAGCACCGCATTCTTCCCGATCTGCGCGTCTTCCTGGACCACGACGTAAGGCCCGACGTGCGCGCCAGCACCGATCTGAGCAGAAGGATGGATGACAGCTGTCGGGTAAATTCCCGGAGCGTACGCCGGCGGCTGATAAAACATTTCCAGCACGCGAGCAAAATCTAGATACGGATTCTTGCTGCGCAGCATTGCCGTTGCCGTAGAAAGGGCAGGGAAGTCATCGGCCACGATCACCGCTGAAGCCTTTGTAGCCCGCGCCGCGGCCGCATACTTCGGATTAGAAATAAAAGTAATCTGCCCCGGCCCGGCAGTCTCGATCCCCGCAACTCCGGTGATTTCCGTCTCCGGAGCGCCGTTCTCAAGCCGCCCGCCAAGGGCGGCAGCAATAGCAGAGAGTTTCATGGGAAGTCAGCAGACGATTGTAACGGAAGGGAGTTGCGGTTCGGGTGAAGCGTCTTTCCTTGTGTCGCCAATTTGAGTGGCCGAGAGTAAGGACAATGTGATAAAGTAAGGAATCGCCCAGCATGCAGAAACAAGCAAAAATCACGAGCAAGGGACAAATCACGGTGCCGCGAGAGGTCCGACGAATGCTCGGAGTCCGGGCGGGAGATCGTTTGCTCTTTGAGAACGATGGAAAAGGTATTCGGGTGCGACCAGTTCGCAAGAATAGTGCATTTTCCAAGTATCGTGGCATCGGCAACCCTGAAGTTGGATCAGGGAAAAAGAACATCAATCGCTGGTTGCGCGAGCTGCGCGGGCGATGACCACTGCCCTGGATACTAACGTCATCATCGCGCTGTGGGACAAAGACCCGGCGCTCAGCCTGGCAGCGCAGACCGCGCTTGAGGCGGCATTTAGCCGTGGCGGACTAGTAGCGGCCGCTCCTGTTTTTGCCGAGTTGCTCGCTGCCCCCGGTCGCACCGAGAGTTTTGTAGACTCGTTCCTGGAAGAGACCGGAATTGCTGTCGATTGGGATTTAGCTGAACCGCTGTGGCGGGCTGCTGGCCGATCCTTTCAGGCCTACGCCGAACGTCGCCGCAAACAGCGTGATTCAGGCACTCGCCGCATCCTCGCCGATTTCCTGATCGGCGCTCACGCCTTCACCCGAGGCTACCGCCTTCTAACTCTTGATGAACGGCTGTACAAAACTGCGTTTCCGGGATTGACAGTCGAGACGATCTAGGGAAACTCTGAATAAGGCCATGTCTTCGCGGTAGTAAGTGTTCTGCCATGCCGGTCCAAACGTTCGGATTCGTTTTGTTTTCGCTCTTCCGCCCGCTTCGGCGGCTCGCTCGTGATCTGCAGCCTTCGCTCCCGGGCTTAAGCCGGTGTCAGAAACAACAGTTTTTTCCGCAGCAGATACAGGTTCACCAGCGCGCACACCGCGAACAGTTGGGTGGCATTCTTCTTCAGTCCTCGATAACGCAGCTTCACAAATCCGAACTTCAGCTTCATCACCGCAAACACGTGCTCCACCTTCGAGCGCACCGTCGACTTGGTGCGGTTCTTCGCCCGCTCCACTTCGTCAATACGATTCTTGTAGCGGTAGCGCCGATGGGTGCAGTCCTGAGCCTGCGGCGCGCACTCCCGGATCACTTCGGTCTGTCCGCGATAAGCCTGATCGCCCCACACTCGCGTTTCTTCGCCGTGCAATAGATCGGGCAGCACCGTCGAATCGGCGACATTGGCCGCCGTCGCCACTGCCGTGTGGATGATCTTCGTCTTGCTATCTACTCCCACGTGCGCCTTCATCCCGAAGTACCATTGTTTCCCCTTCTTCGTCTGGTGCATCTCCGGATCGCGCTGCTGCTCCCGATTCTTGGTCGAAGTGGGGGCGTGCAGGATGGTCGCGTCCACGATCGTGCCCGTCGTGATTCGCACCCCCT
>WNGJ01030254.1_pt1 | contig 10271 bp, 10 predicted proteins | sample 5400611 | NCBI WGS metagenome assembly WNGJ01 (sample SAMN13153375, study PRJNA577476) | soil metagenome | isolation source: 40 cm soil or saprolite under Garry oak tree replicate 1 | place: USA:California | collected 2016-06-15
TCAGATGTCGGCGTCGGAACACTGGCCACCCGGGCGTGCATCGAGGGCGCAGCGATGAACGTGCGAATCAATCTCGGCCAATTGAAGGACGAAAAATTCAAAAGCGCGCGACGTCAAAAGGTTCAGGAAATCTGTGTAGATTCAGAGGCGCGGTTCAAGAGGATCAATGAAGTTGTGGAAAGTAAAATAGGTTGAAGCGTTAAAACGGCGGTACCTACTTGTCATGTTAAGCGAAGCGCTGCAACGAAATGCGGAGCATGAGGCCAGGCTTTCAACCATCTCTGGTTGTCAGGATTGCGGGAGAACTAATCAGAGATTGAAAGCCTGGCCTCGCGGACTTCGTCCGCTACGTTGCAGCTTCACTTCGTTCAGAATGACAGTGCTTTTTCTGTCGTCGCGCTTCAACCGTAACGAACAATGGGTTCACTCGCTGTTCTGCACGCGTCGCAACTCGTCACGCTGACCGGACCAAAACGTCCTCGGGTCGGAACAGAGTTGTCCTCTCTAGGAATCATTCGCGCCGGGGGGATGCTCATCCGCGACGGCCAAATCGAGAGCGTCGGTCCGAGTGCCGAGATCGAAAAGGATATTGGCGACGGAGAAATTGTGGATGCCGAGGGTCGTATAGTGATGCCGGGATTTGTCGATGCGCACACGCATTTAGTTTTCGCCGGAAATCGCCTTGACGATTTCGAGCGGCGCGCGCAAGGCGAAAGTTATGAGCAGATCGCGCAGGCTTGTGGCGGGATTTGGTCAACGGTGGAAAAAACGCGTGCAGCGAGCGAGGCTGATCTTCTCGCGCAGGCAAGGAAACGCGCCAATTGGTTCCTGCGCTGTGGCACGACCACAGTCGAAACGAAGTCGGGCTACGGTCTGACCGTTGAAGATGAATTGAAAATTTTGCGCGTTGTGCGGCAATTGCAGGAGCAAGTGCCTTTGCAAATCGTTCCGACGTTCCTGGGCGCGCATGCGGTTCCGAGGGTAATGTCTGTACAAGAATATGTTGAGCTTGTGATCCACGAGATGTTGCCGCGCGTGGCAGCGGAAAATTTGGCCGAGTTTTGCGATGTTTTTTGCGAGCGCGGCTATTTCGAAATTGATCAGTCACGTGAAATCTTGTCCGCGGCCAAAAAGCATGGGTTGAAATTGCGCGGACACGTTGATCAACTGACGAATTCCGGCGGCGCGAAATTGATGGCCCAACTGGATGCGACTACGGCCGATCATCTGGAGCAAACGGACGAGCAGGGGATCGCTGCATTGCAGAAGGCAAAGGTGCAACCGGTGTTGGTGCCCGGCTCAGTTTACGCGCTCGGATTGAGCCGCTATCCGCGCGCGAGAGAAATGATCGAGGCCGGCCTCGCGGTCGTGCTCGCAACCGATTTCAATCCCGGATCGTCGCCAACACCGAGCATGCCGATGGTTTTTTCGCTCGCCTGCACGCAAATGAAGATGTCGCCTGCGGAAGCGATCACCGCGTCAACGATTAACGCCGCTTACAGTCTCAATCGCGGACATAAGATTGGCTCCCTTGAGCCAGGGAAGCTTGCGAATTTTGCAATCTTCGATTGCGAAGATTATCGGGAGTTGGCGTACTGGTTTGGAGTCCCCCAGACGCAGTCCGTTTACGTCCGCGGCGAATGCACTTTGAAATTGTAGGGCGGGCGCGGGGCCTGCCGGCAACCGCAGCGGTTGCCCGACAAAGGCTCGCAGCGTAGCGTGGCCTGCATGAAAGTCGCAGTAGAAAAACAGCCGGGTTCGATCTCGAAGCTACAGATTGAATTGCCGGCGGACGAGGTTGCGAAGGAATGGGATGCGATCGCGAACAGCTTCGCTCGATTCGCAAAAATTCCAGGATACCGGCCCGGAAAAGCGCCGCGTGCAGTGATCGACAAGAGATTTCGCAAGGAAATTCAGGATGAACTCACGAAGAAGCTCGTGTCGAGAAGTTATCACGAAGCGGTTGAACAAGAGCAGTTGCGAGTCGCTTCGCTGACTAACATTGAGGAGATCGAATTTGGCGAAGATAAGTCGATGCGCTTCCGCGCGACTGTGGTCACCGCGCCAGAGTTTGAACTTCCGGATTACAAAAACATTCCGGTGCAATTGCCGGACGGAAAGGTTTCGAACGCAGAAGTCGAAGCCGCGATCGAACGCTTGCGCGATCAGTCCGCGGATTTCGTAGATGTGCCGGAGCGCGCATTGCAAATGGGCGATTTTGCGGTGCTTGATTTTGAGGGTTCCATAGAAAGCAAGCCGATCAGCGAAATCGCGCCGCAAGCCAGCAAGAATTTGCACGGCGGCAAAAAATTCTGGCTGCATGTGGCGCCAGAAAATTTTCTGCCGAAGTTTTGCGAGCAACTGATCGGACTAAAACCCGGCGAAACGCGGCTGGTGATCGTCAATTTCCCTGATGAATTTCCAGTGAAGGAACTCGCCGGGAAAAAGGCCGATTACGCCGTTACGTTGCGCGAGATAAAGGAAAAGGTATTGCCAGCGATCGACGACGCGCTCGCGGCCAAGCTGGCGCCCGGGAAAACGCTGGCCGAGCTTCGCCAGCTGATCGAGCACGACCTCGAACACGCGAAGGAGCATGATGCCGAACGCGCGAAGGAAGCACAGATCGTGAAGTATTTGCAGGAGCGAATCCAGTTCGAGTTGCCTCAGGCGCTTCTGCAAAATGAAACCCGCCGCGCGCTCGCCGAATTAGTCCAACGGAACCGGGAGCGAGGCGTTACCGACGACATGCTGAAGGAGAAAGAAAAAGAATTGATCGATGCCGCCGCCGGCATGGCAGCGCACCGTTTGAAAACCAATTTCATTTTGCATCGCATCGCCGAACTCGAAAACATTCAGATAACAAAAGACGATCTCGATTTGCGCGTCAGGCAGGAGGCTGCGCGTTACGACATTTCGCCGGAGAAAATGCGCAAGGAATTGCAGCAACGGAACGCACTTGATGACGTGTCCGAACAGCTTCTGTTGGGCAAGACTCTTGATTTCCTAAAGGCGAATGTTAGCATCGAATTAACGAAGGAAGCGCCAGTCAAAGAAGAAAAATCATGAGAGTGTCGAACGAAAATGTCTCGCAAGTGCTGGTTCCGATGGTCGTGGAACAGACTGGCCGGGGCGAACGCAGCTATGATATTTACTCGCGGTTGCTGAAGGACCGCATCGTTTTCGTCGGCCAGATCGACGATCACATTGCGAACTTGATAATTGCACAATTGCTCTTCCTGCAAATGGAAGACGGCAAAAAGGACATAAACTTGTATATCAACTCGCCGGGTGGCGTGGTGACGGCGGGGCTGGCGATTTACGACACAATGCAGTTTCTGACGTGCGACGTGGTGACGTACTGCATCGGGATGGCAGCGAGCATGGCTGCGGTCTTGCTCTGTGCTGGCACGAAAGGTAAACGGTTCGCGTTGCCGAATTCCGATATCATGATTCACCAGGTGCACGGCGGTGCGCAGGGTCAGGCCAGCGACGTAGAACGCCAGGTCGATTACATGTTCAAGCTCAAGAAGCGCATCATCCGCATCATCTCGCAGCACACAGGCAGATCGGAAGATCAAGTGCGAATCGATTCCGATCGCGATTACTATATGTCTGCAGAGGAAGCGAAGGGATATGGCTTGGTGGATGACGTGATTAAGTCGCGAAAGGAAATTAAGTTGCTGGATGGTAGCACGCCTCCGGACGGGCGGCTGGTGGACGTGCCCGAAGTAGCGCTATCGCGGAAAGGGTAGGCGACGATCTAAAGCATATGGCCCGCGCTTCCAACCTCACCATGTGCTCCTTCTGTGGCAAAAGCCACGCCGAGGTACGAAAGCTGATTGCCGGGCCCGGCGTTTACATCTGCGACAGTTGTATCAACGTTTGCAAGAGCATCCTCGATAAGGAACTCAACGAAGACGCCCGGCGTCAATCTTCGAATATTCGCGTGCCGAAGCCGGTAGAAATCCGGCGCGCATTGGATCAATATGTAGTTGGCCAGGACATCGCCAAAAAGACGCTTTCTGTGGCGGTGCACAATCATTACAAACGCGTCCTCCAAACTTCAGCACCGGCAGACACATCAGCTGCTTTTCAGGCGGATCCGCTGGCGGATGTAGAGATCGAGAAGAGTAACATTTTGCTGATCGGCCCGACGGGCTCGGGCAAAACCTTGCTCGCAAAGACCATGGCCAGAATTCTCGATGTGCCGTTCTGCATCGCGGACGCGACGACGCTGACCGAAGCCGGTTACGTCGGCGAGGACGTCGAGAACATTATTTTGCGATTGCTCCAAAATGCTGATTACGATGTGAAGCGCGCTGAGATCGGGATCGTTTACATCGACGAGATCGACAAGATCGGACGCAAAACAGACAACGTAAGCATCACGCGCGACGTTTCCGGCGAAGGCGTGCAACAGGCGCTCTTGAAGATTTTGGAAGGAAGCACGTGCAATGTTCCGCCTCAAGGCGGGCGCAAACATCCGCACCAGGAATATATACAAGTCAATACAGAAAAGATTCTCTTCATTTGCGGCGGCGCATTCATCGGACTCGACAAAATCATCCAAAAACGCATTGGCCAGAAAGTGATGGGGTTTGGCAGCCCTACGCTCGAAGTAGAGGAAGCGTTACGAAAAGCGGCGATCCGGCATGTCGAACCGGAAGATTTGCTCGGTTTTGGAATGATACCGGAATTTGTCGGGCGCCTTCCGGTGGTCAGTTCGCTCGACGCGCTCACTGAAGATGAAATGGTAGCGATACTGACCGAAACGAAAAATGCGATGGTCAAGCAGTACACGAAGCTCTTCTCAATGGAAGGAGTCCGTTTGACCGTGACGAAAGATGCCTTGCGCGCTCTGGCGGCGCAGGCGGTCACGAAGGGCACAGGGGCGCGCGCACTGCGTTCGATGCTCGAGCGCATCATGCTCGACATCATGTACGATGTACCGAGCCGGGAAGATATCGCCGAGGTAACAATCAATCGCGCCGTCGTCGAAGGCAAAAAGCTTCCGCTCATCCGCAAGAAGCAGGACAAGACCGCGGCCTGAGCGGCCTTCGGTCGACGTTGAATCTTTAAAAATGTTTGAACCGTTGACGCGGTTCAACGATTAAACGCTTTGACGCTTCCACTTTCTCCGTATGCGCGCCGCTCTCATCAATACCGGCACCGAGCTTTTGCTGGGTGACGTTCAGGACGCCCATCTGGCGTTTATTGCGCGTGAGATTTTTCCGTTGGGTTTACGGATCCTGGAACGGCGCACGGTGCCTGACACCGAGGCGATCGGGCGCACGCTCACTGAATTGTTTCCGCATTGCGAAATTCTTTTCGTAACCGGGGGACTTGGTCCAACGACGGACGATATCACGCGGGAGATGGTGGCCGAATCGCTCCGACTGCAGCTGCGTCAGGACCCGCAATTGCTGGCCTGGCTTCAGCAGCGACTGCAAGTGCGTGGAATCAAATGGACGTCGGGCATTGCACGCCAGGCCGAAGTGCTGGCAGGCGCGCATGTCCTTCCCAACGAGAACGGAAGCGCATCCGGCTTCTATTTGAAGGCGAACATCAACCGGCACATTCCGTCACCGTACGTGTTTGTTCTGCCGGGTCCGCCTCGGGAGCTCCAACCCATGTTCAGGAAATTCGCGATGCCGATTTTACATTCGATTGTCACGGCACCGCTCCCGGTAGAGCGGAGATCGTACAGCATTGCTGGAATGGGTGAGTCAGTGGTCGAAAAAGCGATTGGAGAAAGAGTTCTGGCGATCCCAGGAATCGAGCTGGGCTACTGCGCGCGGCCAGGACCGGGCGCGATTCAAAAGGCCGACGCCATCATTCGCGACGAATTAGGCGTGTCGATCTTCTCGACCGGCGACGAAGCGCTTGAGGCAGTCGTGGTGAAACTGCTTAAACAACGGAAGGAAACATTGGCAACGGCCGAATCGTGCACTGGGGGCTTCATCGCAAACTGCATCACAAACGTGCCCGGCGTCTCGGAAGTTTTCCTGGCGGGCTACGTCACGTATGCGAATAACGCGAAGAGCGACGTCTTAAATGTCGATCCCAAATTGATCGAAAAACATGGCGCGGTCAGTGACCCGGTCGCCCGCGCGATGGCCGAGGGCGCGCGCGCGCGCGCAGCTTCGACATACGGTGTCGCAACCACTGGAATTGCGGGACCGAACGGAGGCTCAGACGAAAAGCCGGTCGGGACCGTTTACATTGCACTCGCTTCAGCAGACTCTAAAACGATCGCCAGGAAATTCTTTTTCCAAACTGATCGCGAGACGTTCAAGCAATTAGCTGCTGTAACAGCACTAGATTTGTTGCGGCGGAAAATTAGCCACAACGCAACTGGTCATTCCGATCGAAGTCGAGGAACCCCGTAGCAAAGGCTTTCGATTTGGCAGCGGGATGTCTCGACTACGCTCGACATGACGGTTGGATGTCAGTACTCGCCTACGTCTACGGGCGTCCCCACCTTGGCGTACTGGTAGAATAATTTTGCGCCGTCAGGCGATTGGCGAATGCAACCGTGCGAAGCGGGATAACCCGGCAAAATTCCGACATGCATACCCACGCCCTCCTCGGTCAAACGCAGGAACCACGTCATCGGCGCGCCGACGTAATGTGTTCCGCTCGGAGCCGCATCGCTGCGGGTGCTCACGCCGGCGCGTACCACGCGGCCCGAGGAGTCCACAAAGTCGCCATACAGATTTGAACGGTGGTCCGGGTCTTTTTCGAGCACCCTCAGGTGACCCTGGGGCGACTCATGACCGCGTTTACCGGAGGAAATTGGGCCGTCAGCGACAACCTGATCGCCGATCATCAGGTAAGCGCGTTGCTTCGGAATGGAGACTACGATGCGCGTGTTGTCAGGCGTTGCCTGTTTCAGCAACGACTGATTTACTTTAAAAGGTTCTTGACGGCTGATATAAGCGGACGCTTTCCGCATCGGTTGTGGTGTCGGCTTTTGCCGCGGTCCAAAAAGACGAAATTGGGCACTGATTGAAGACGCAAGCCCAGTCAGCAGAATCGTGCAGAGAAGGATACGAAGTGTCCCCGGCATAAGATTAGCCGCCATTGTAGCTATTTACGCGCCGAAGCCAACCCGTTAACCATTGTGATTCATGCCGTTCGGATGGAGAATTGTGAACGCGGCGCGTCAACACGCCTGTGGCCGCGCGCGCGAATTCATCAGCCGCTTCAGCTTCGGAGTTCCCATGCATGGCTTCGAGCACCTGAAGCAGCCCCCAACCCTGGCCCTGATAACGTTCGCTGTGCAGAACACCTTCTCCTTTGAAATTCACATAATCGACAAGTGCGTAACATCCCTGGGGTGTTTTTGTCAGGCGCTCAATTTGTTGCTGCACGTTGAGTCGATCGGTGGGCGCCGCTTCGGCCAGCATTTTAGGCAGAGCGGCCTCCAATCTGGCAACAAGAAATTCTGCCTGCAGATCGATCGTATCGGCTAGAAATCTGCGCAACTGATTCATCTCAACTGAATGTTGCGCTCGAACAAATTCGGCACGCGAGTTCCATGGACAAGCGTTTCCGGCACCGGCATCCAAAAGAACAGCTGGTAACTTGGCGCCGCGGCTTGAGATGAAGCTCACGACTTTGGGAAAACTTTCCTCGAACGGGCCGCGTCGTCCTTTCGGATACCAGATGAAGTGGCCGATACCTAGTGACGCAAAATCTTCGCCTTGGTTCCATGAAGTGAGCCCGGAAACAGTCCCGTTGCATTCGTTTTGCCATACCCTTTGTCCGATTTTCAAAGCACTGCTGTGCGAAAGGCTGATGGAAGCAACGGTTCTGGGGCAGAGCCCAATCATTCCGCTTGCGACCACTACAAATGCGAGGTCAGCGCAGCCGAACAGGCGGTAATGCTGTTTCCTTGACGGGCGGGATTTATCCATTAGCGTGCGACTTTCTGCGGCGATCAACTTTAAATAACAACGGCGCGGAAACACGATCTTATGAAACGTTTAATTCTTATTGTCAGCGCATCCTTACTTGCATTCCCGTTGTTCGGGCAAGAGAAATCACCACAATTCAAAGACCAGAAAGACAAGGTCAGCTACGCGATTGGGATGCAAATCGGATTTAACCTCGCTCGCCAAAAGGTGGACATTAATCCCGATGTCTTGAACGCAGGCATGAAAGACGCCATTGCCGGTAAACCGCAACTGACGCCTGACCAGGTGAAGGATGTCATGGCGCAATTCGAAAAGGACATGGAACAGAAACAGAAGCAGCTCGGCGAGAAAAATAAGACCGACGGCGCCAAGTTTCTTGAAGACAACAAGAAGAAACCCGGTGTGAAAACGACAGCGAGCGGCTTGCAATACAAGGTCGAGAAAGAAGGAACAGGATCACAGCCCAAAGCCACGGATATGGTGACAGTAAATTACCGGGGCACGCTGATTGACGGCACCGAGTTTGACAGTTCATACAAACGCGGTCAGCCAGCCACCTTCCCGGTTAACGGTGTCATCAAGGGTTGGACCGAAGCGCTTCAACTGATGAAACAGGGATCAAAATATCAGTTGTTCATTCCGTCGAACCTTGCCTATGGCGAGCGCGCAATGGGTCCGGACATTGGTCCCAACGCGACGCTGATTTTTGAAGTCGAATTGCAGGACGTGAAGCCTCCTCCGACGCCTGCTCCGCCGGGTGCTTCAAAGGTTCCGCCGCCACCGTCGCCGGCGCCGACCAAGAAATAGCAACCCGTCGCGCAAGGCGTTCTTGCCGACGCGTCGGCCATCTCAGATGGAAGCGTGAGCCGACCCGGGTGGCCGGCCGTACGAGCCTTGCCGCCCGGTCTACGGGTTCGCCGGGAGGACTCAATGCAATCGGCTTCGGGGACTGCGGTCCACCTCAATTCGCCGCCGCGCTTTCCCATTCGACCACCGGCGCGTCCCCCCACAAGTCTTCAAGGCTGTAGAAGGCTCGCTTGTCGCGATGAAAAATGTGGACAACCACTTGCAGGTAATCGAGTACCATCCATTGACTGGCTGGAAATCCGTCAACGGCTACCGGCCGCAGCGAATAGTCTTCTCGCAACCGAATCTCAATTTCATTTCCGATTGCTTTGAGTTGTGGCTCCGACGTGCCTGAGCAGATCACAAAAAAGTCCGTAAAGCTCGAGATCTCGCGCAAATCCAGCACCACAATATCCTCGGCCTTTTTGCTGGAGGCGAGTTCGGCACAGCGTTTTGCTAAATTTTCCGGCGTTATGTCGAATGCTCCCGATAAAGTTTTTCGCGCTGAATGATTTCCTCCACTGACCCAGTTACCAGGTACCGAATCGATTCATGTTGCGCAACTCTTCGCCGTATCTCCGTGGCCGAAATGTCGATCCGACGATGGATCAACTGATAAGTATGCGTGGGTTGTTTGCCTGTGCGGTCGAGAACAACGAAGCGAACTAGTTTCTCCAGCTCATTGAAGCGATGCCACCGAGGCAGTTGTTCAATGTTGTCTTCACCGATCAAGCAGTAGAGGACCGCGTCGCACTCGCGCCGGCGAATTTCTTCAACAGTATCGATTGTGTACGAAGGCGGCGGACGCAGCAGCTCGCATTCATCCACTTCGAACTCCGGCTGGTCTCTTATCGCCGCCCGCAACATTGCTAATCGTACATCTCCGCTGGCGACCGGAGCGGCCTTCTTGAGCGGTGATATCGCGGCCGGGACCAGGATGACCTTCTCAAGACCGAGCGTCTCAATCGCTTCGCGAGCAAGAATCAAATGCGCGTGATGGACCGGGTCGAAAGTGCCGCCATAAATCGCGATCTTCTTCAATCTGCCAACGCTTAAACGCGCAACGCTCAACGTTCAACTAAAAGCGTTCTCTCAATGGGCTGAAGTTCGTTGGACATTGAATATTGCCGTTGAGCATTCATCTTTGCGGCCGATGAAGAACAATTCGCTTGGTCAACTGATCATGACCGGTGTGCCGGGCAAAGAAATCGATTCGAAAACAGCCGCCCTGTTTCGACGCATCCAACCGGGTGCGTTTATTCTCTTCGCACGCAACATCGAGAGCGCGACGCAGCTCCGAAAGCTTATCGATGATTTGCGAGACCTCAGCGAAGTCGAGCCGATCATCACCATCGACCAAGAAGGCGGACGTGTGTCGCGATTGCGCCTGATTGGCAGTGAGCCGCCTAGCGCGCAACAACTGCGCGACAAGAACGACCTCAACCTGATTCGGCGGCATGGCGAGATCACCGGACGTTTGCTACGCCTTTTCGGGTTCAATCTGGA
>WNGJ01019408.1_pt1 | contig 10270 bp, 9 predicted proteins | sample 5400611 | NCBI WGS metagenome assembly WNGJ01 (sample SAMN13153375, study PRJNA577476) | soil metagenome | isolation source: 40 cm soil or saprolite under Garry oak tree replicate 1 | place: USA:California | collected 2016-06-15
CACGCGCTTGACACTGCGCTGCAGTTGCGAGTCACTTGCAACTGGCGATTTACCCCCGGATGTTCCGCCGGAAAACCACGGAAAGCCGGCTGCGCGATTCCATTGACGCCAAGAACAATCCCGGCGTGTTCAATCGTGTCATTCGGATTCAGTAATCGCGCGCCCACCGCGCCAACTTCCGGCCGCTGGATGTGCTCGGCTATGATCGTTAGCCAATCCGCTTCGATCACTTCGATATTGTCGTCCAGGAATAGAAGCCATAGGCCATCCGTCTGTGTGACAGCGAAATTCTTAAGCACTGAGACATTGGATGCGCCCGGCAAGCGCAGCAAACGATGTGGCAAACCTGAGAAGTAATGATGCGCGCTGGGGGATTGGGTGTCCCCCTGGACGATCAATATCTCGTAATTCGGATAGCTCGTCTTGCTCGTCAGGCTTTCGATGCACCGTTCGAGCGATTCCGAGTCGTGGCAACTCGGAATGATGATTGAAATTTTCCTCGCCTCCAATAGTTCGCGCCTGATGCAGAAGGCGTGAGTGCGCCAATCCACCGCGACATGAGCGCGCTCGCCGCGACGCTTTAGGTGATCTTCAATGGCGCGACGCGACGCGTCGAGTTGTCCGGGTTTTTGTCGAACACTGATCGCGGTGGACGCTGCGCTACGCCGCCAGTGATACAGCACCCGCGGAATATGATGAATCCGATTGGTCTGCTCGGCGACACGAAGAAAAAGGTCGTAATCCTGCGCGCTATCGAATTCCGAACGGAATCCGCCGACTTTCTGGACAATGTCGCGTCGCACCGCCGCCAAATGACCAACGTAATTGTATGAGAGAAAGAAGTCGGGCGACCAATCAGGCTTAAACAAAGGCGCCTCAAAGCCATTTTCGGCCAATTTGTCTTCGTCCGAATAAATCATTTCGGCATCGCGATGTGCCTGTAAAAGCTTCGCAAATTGAAAAAGCGCGTCCGGCTCGATCACATCGTCATGATCGAGAAAGGTGATCCATTCGCCGCGAGCGCGCGCGAGGCCCTGATTGGAAGCCGTGGAAATGCCCGCGTGTTTTCCAAGTTTTTCAAGAGTGATACGCTGGTCGCGCGCAGCCAAATGAGGCAAAGCATCTAGCAAGTCGACCGAGCTTGATCCATCATCAACTAAGAGCAACTCCCAGTTTTCATAGGCTTGCGCCAGGACGCACTCAACAGCTTCCTGAAGCCGATGCACGGGGGTATCAAGGACCGGCGTGATCACACTAATCAGCGGTTGAAAAGCAAACGCAAGCGCCTCATGCCGCATTCGCTCCAGGTCGCTCGCACTTGCCCGGTGCTGCTGGAGCCACTTCTGATACTCAGTCGGAGCGGCTGATCGCATCGACTTTGCAGCACGCGGGTGCAGTTTTTTCCGGATTGTTTTCACGAGCTTTTCCGGGAGGCGATAGGGTCCCAACAACACCTGACCGATCCTGCGCTCGGGGGATTTGCGCAGCATCCGTCTCTGCTCTTTTAACGACTTTAGTTCGCGCCGGTATGCTTTCAGCTTGAGCAATTTCTCCTCGAGCGCGGCGATGTGCCGATGCGCGGCTTCTAATTCGGATCCGCGGATTTGGTGGATTCGCTGCATGGCGCCCAGTTTCGTGTTGAGTCTCACAAAAGCCGTCTCCACCGCTGGAATTAGCGTATCGGGAGTTTCGTTCGGCTGGCGCCGGAGACGTAAGGCTGCCGAATCCAACTCGCTTAGATCCCATTTGTAATCAGGCAGCAACCCAAATCGGCGAAAACACTGGACAAGTTGCGGACGCCGTTGGCTAACCTCCACACCTGCGCCGGGCACTAGCACAATGTCGTCCGCGCGCCGCGAGAGTTCCTCGGCCAGGCGATCGTCGTCACTGTATTCCGGCGGATAAAACCAGATCGCGATTTCAAAGTGTGCCGCGCCGTCACCCTCCTGAAGTCTCGTCGGTAAATCGCCGGAAGATCCGAGAACGACGGCTTCCCTTCCCGTTTCGGCAAATTGCCGCTCAAGTTTCTGAGGGTCTGCCCCGATAACGAGAAACCGGCCCCGTTCGAACTTCCGCGAGATAACGCGCGCAAAATCAGGATGAAACGGATGGAAAGGCGATTGCAACACCGCGCACATTATATTGGTTGAAGCAACGCGCAGGCAAATTTACCCTGCCGCGCCCTGCCGCGACACTGGCCGATCCTGCATGCTCGATTTCATCGTTTATCTCTTTTATCGCGCAGGATCGGCGTTTGCCAGCGCGTTACCATTAGGATTTCTCTTTGTTTTCGGAGAATCTCTTGGCTTTTGTGCCTGGCTTGTTCTAGGAAAATATCGGCGCCTGGCGCAGCGCAATGTTTCTATCGCGTTCGGATCTGAAAAATCACCGCGGCAATTGCGCCGACTCGTGCGCCGTCATTTTCAGCGGTTGGGCGCCAACCTTTTGTGCAGTGTCAAACTCGCTGTCATGCCGCTGGAGAAGATGGCGACACGAATCGAAACCGAAAACCTCGATGTAGTCCATCGATTCTTGCGCGCGGGCCGGCCTGTCGTGCTCGTCCTAAGCCACCTCGGCAACTGGGAGTTGTCCGCTCACATCCTGCCAAAATTCATCAGTTACGTCAGAAACAGCACTATTTATCAAAAACTCGGTAATCGCTTTATCGATGAGCATGTGCGCCGCGTACGGGGGCGCGCCGGTGTCGAGATGTTTGATCGCAAAGAAGGGTTTGGAAAGGCAATCAAACTACTTCGCGGTGGCGGAGCCATTGGCATTTTAAGCGATCAACATGCCGGAGACCACGGTGTGTGGGTCCCTTTTTTCGGCCGCCTGGCGTCGACCTCGCCATTACCCGCATTGCTAGCAAAACGGACGGGCGCGGCGCTTGTCGGCGTGGCGATTTACACGGACGGATTGGCGCGCTGGCGGATCGTTGTCTCGCCAGCATTGGAAGCGAACCAAGAATCCGTGGAATCGCTCACCGCGAAAACAAATGAACTCATCGCTGCACAAATCCGCCGCGCACCGGCGGATTGGTTTTGGGTACATAATCGCTGGAAAACGCCAAAACCCAATTTTCTTCTCACGCGATACAAACGTGGCGTCTATCTGCCATCCAACGTTTCGGCAGAACATCTAAAGCCATTCCGAATTCTGATTCGCTCGAGCAGTTGCGCCGTCGAAGATCGCCTCGATGTGGAAGCTCGTTCCAGAAGTGGATGCGGTTGTCTCTCTCACACGCAATTCGCTCCTTGCGACAGTCTTTTCGATCCGACGGCAGTCAGGTTTTGACGTCGCGATTCTCCTCCCAAATTCGTTGCGTGTCGCCCTTGAAGCTTGGCTAAGCGGAGCAGCGCGCCGGGTTGGTTATGCCGGACATTCACGCAGGTGGCTGTTGAACCAGATCATACCCGAATCACTACGGCGCGGCCCGCTCGAACATCAAGCCACGCATTATCTGCGCATCGCCCAAGAAATTGGCGCGGAGACCGGAGACGCGCTCTGTCTGCCGCGCCAAAACCACGCGAAGGCGGGTCGCATCCAAGATATTTCGGATAGCACGAAGGCTGTCCCGCTAGCAAGCGACAGAGTGAAGCTCGGTCTCTGTCCCGGCGCGGAGTACGGACCGGCAAAGCGATGGTTGCCGGAACGCTTCGCAGAGGTGGCGGCCGCAGTTGCCGCGCAATCGCCCGTGCAGTGGATCCTCGTAGGGACGCCAAACGACGCGGCAGTTGGCCAGACAATTGCCCAGGCGCTGCGCGATTCATGCGTGAACCGAATCGGCCAGACTACGCTCGATCAACTGATCAACGAGCTACGCGGATGCCGTTTGGTGCTGACGAACGACACTGGCACTATGCATCTTGCATCTTTACTCGGGGTACCCACAGTCGCGATTTTTGGTTCGACCGAGCCGCGCCTCACCGGACCGCTCGGCGATCGGCATATTGTTCTACGACATCAAGTCGAATGCAGCCCGTGCTTCTTGCGCAAATGTCCGATCGATTTTCGTTGCATGAAAGCCGTCAGCGTCCGGGAAGTCACTGAAGCTGTCTTGTCGATCTTGGAACTGTAGCTGCATCCCCGCCTGCCACGCCGAATACTTGCAAAGCCAGTACGAAGCGTGGTGCAAACCGCGACGCCGAGACGGCGACGGCTGCCGATGGACGATTGCCGTTGCTTTCGAAAGCTTTTCGGAATGATTGTTGATCGTGACTGCCGCTACACCGCCGCGCATCCGAACTGAAGTGCAGGTGATGTTCTTCGATACCGATTGCGGAGGCGTCGTATCGAACATCGCTTACCTGCGCTTTATCGAGCTGGCGCGCACACTGCTCGCTGAAGAACTCGGTCTCGCTCTCACAGAAATCGCCGAGACGCAAAGATATCCGGTGGTCGTGCGCACCGAGATCGACTATCGCCGCGCCGCCAAACTTGGCGATCGACTCGTCATTGAAGGCTGGCTCGATCAACTCGAGCGCGTGCGATTTTGGTGCGCGTTTCGCATCGTGCGACCGAAAGATAATACGTTGATTGCCGAATGCCGCCAAACACTCGCGCTAATCGAGATGCCAGCGGGAAAGTTATTACAGCTGCCGGAGGCCTGGAAAAAATATCGGAAACCGGAAGCAGATGCTCGCTCGCCTTTAAGAGATGCGCCGCGGCCGGCGCGAACAGCCTGACGCATCGATGATCGCAAGCGTCCGCACTCTTAGTATCGAAGAGACTCTTCTCGAGCCACCGGCCATTAAGCCGCCGCCCACGCGCCATGCTCTTTTTATTATTCTGATTGCGCTGGCAGCGCTGTTGCACATCGCGACGATGGGCTGGGGCGATCTTTACAGCGAAACGGATGGTCAATATGCGGGCGCTGCTCGCGAGATGATCGAATCCCACCAGTGGCTCCTGCCAACTAATGATGGGGTGCCACGCCTGCAAAAACCGCCACTGCTTTACTGGCTGATCGCCCTTTCTTACAAAATCTTTGGCATCAACGCAGCTGCGGCGCGGTTGCCGATCGCCTTGGCAATCGTTGTGACCGTCGCCCTAACATTTCTCATCGGAGAACGATTGCGCGATTACTGGCACGGCTTTCTGGCTGGTCTCATTTACCTTTGTTCGTGCGGCACGTTTCTTTTGGGGCGAATTATTATGCCCGAGGCGATCTTTAGCGCCTTTGTGGCCGCCGGAATTTTTTGTGCAATCTGTGGCTACCAACGCCGCCAGCATCGGCAGGTTTGGTTTGCTGGCTTCTGGGTTTGCGCGGCCTTCGCCTCGGTGAGTAAAAGTGTGCTCGGTTTGGTCTACCTCGTGGCCATTCTTTTTTTGTTGGGAATTTTTTACCGTGAGGCGCGTCTGCGATTCCGCGCGCTTTTTCATTGGCAGTACTTGTTGATCTTTCTTCTGATCTTTGCCCCATGGTACGTTTGGGCGGCAAGAAATTTCCCTGAAGCCTTCCATCGGCTGGTGGACAGCTATTGGGTGAGCCCAATTTTTGGAAGCGAGGACGACGTTCCCCGGCTGCAATTCATCGGATTGCATTTTGCCTGGTGGTTCCCGTGGCTGATTGCCATCCTTCCAGGAGCGATTTTTGCCTGGCGACGAGTGATGCGCCCACGCGAGATTGAATTTGCCGACGCGCTGCCCCTTTGCTGGATGGGAGTGATTTTTTTGCCGCTGGTCTTGATCGGCCAACGTCAAGACTATTACTCAATGAGCATGTGGAGCGCATTCGCGCTTTGGGCCGCGACGATGTGGGATCGAATGCCCCGCGCGCTGCGTATCGCTGGTACGGCCGCGATCGGGGTCTGCGGATTTATAATTGGTGCGTTTGCCCCGATCTCATTGCGGGGTGCCGCGTCAGATAGCGAGCGAGTTGGGACTGAAATACGCTTCTCGGCCTGGCACGTCCTGCACGATGTGCCGGCCGCAACCTGGCAAAGTTTGTGGCCAATGGCCTGTATTGTTGCTGCATCGCTTGTGATTTTTGCAAGCGTTGCTCTTTATCTGATCGTAAACAATCGCCCAAGGCTCGCCGCAGTTGTGATCGCGGCCGCAATGATCCCATCCGGACTCAGCATGATCGACGGGGTCGCCCGCACGGCACCATATTTCTCACTTGCGAATGCCGGGCGCTTCCTTAACCAGCGGCTCGGCGAGAAGGGCGAAGTCATTTACGAAGGTGCGCTGCATCAAGGAAGTAGTCTTGTCTTTTATCTGAATAGAAAATTCTTCCTTCTTGATCGCTTTGCGAATGACGATTCCTTCGTTGGCTCGTATCCCAGTGGCATCGTTCTGAACGAAGATGCCGTGCTTAGGAAATGGGCCACTCCAGAAGCAATTTATTTGATCATCCAGCAGGGTCGCCTTGGCTATTGGCAGAAATTAATGATGGATCGCTTTCACATCTACCATCAAGTCACCACGTGCGGCCCATACGTTATTCTAAGCAATCAATTATAGAGGTGCTCTGACGTCATCCGACAACAACCGTCCCCAAAATTGGGTGTAGGGATGGACGCGTGTGACCGGATCACCGTTTCGAACCAAAGGGCGGTGTTCGTTTGCCCATTGAAAAATCGAACCGTCGAGACACCGCACATGGGTGAATCCAGCAGCACGTAAACGCGTCGCTAATTCGGCAGAGCGATACCCGATCGCGTCATAGACAACGACCTCGTTATCCCTATTGGCATTGGGCAGCGCCATTTCCGTGGAAACCCCCGGATCAACACGTCGAGCGCCATGAAGACGGCTCACGTTCCATTCGTCCCTCGTCCGAACATCAAGAAGCACTGGCGGCTGACGATGTCGATCTTCCAGCCAATCCGCCAGCTCACGCGTCGTGATCCACCCCAACTGCGGGAATTGCATACGCAGCGAGGCATTGAGTAAAAACCACTGAAACGCGCTCGTCTTGCTCGCGCCATAGCCGGCGACCAGAACGATGAGAGCAGTCATTAGAATGGCGAGTTGCGCACGCGGCGCGCGCGGTGGATGTGGGCGAACGATCTCCATTTGAAAAAAAGACGCGGCGAAGTAGCTTGCCCCTCACTTTCGCACGTAAACCGGGAGCAATCTATGTCGCAGCATCGCAGTTTGAGAGGAGCCAGCACCATCACGGCCAAGCGTAATGTTCTCAAGCGCTTCGAGCGCGTCGAACTGCTGAAGAAGCGCGGTCAGTGGAAGGAAGGCAGAAGGGTCATTGGCCTGCCGAAAACCAAACCGGAGGCGTGATTGGCAACGTTAAGCCGTTGAAACGATGAAAGGGTTGAAGGGTCCGTTTTAACGCTTTAACTCTTCAATGGTTCGACGATGACGCCATGCGTCTTAATCGTTTCCTCGCCGCGGCTGGCATTGGCTCGCGACGTCACTGTGATGAGTTGATCGCGACTCGCCGCGTCACCATCAACGGAAGGCCGTGTACCGATTTCAGCGCGCAGCCGACCTCACGAGATCATGTCAAAGTGGATGGCAAACTCATTCGTGTTGAGCCGCCGCTCACCCTCGCACTCCATAAACCGGCCGGTTTCGTTTCCACAAGAAGCGATCCGCACGCGCGCGACACGATTTTCGATTTGCTTCCAGCAAAATTTCCGCGCCTCTTCAATATTGGCCGCCTCGACGCACAAAGCGAAGGACTCCTTGTTCTTACGAACGACGGCGAGCTGGCCCAGCGGCTGGCCCATCCACGGCACAAGATCGACAAGGAATACGAAGTAACACTGGAACGACGTTGGGATCCCGCGCTTATTCCGAAAATGCTGCGCGGCATCTTTCTCGACGGTCAGCGCGCGCAAATCGTGCAATTAAGAACGATCTCGGCAACGCGTTTGCGCGTCGTCTTGCGTCAGGGAATTAATCGACAGATTCGCCGTATGTTCCATGAAATCGGTTACGAAGTGAAGAGTCTCGTCCGAATTCGCGTCGGGAATCTCCGTCTCGGCGACTTGCCACGCGGCCACTGGCGCGCGCTCACGAAACGAGAAGTGGCCGCCTTGAAACACCCACGATGAAGATCGATGGATGCAGCGCGTTGATCACAGGCGCCTCGGCTGGGATCGGCCGCGAATTTGCGCGGCAACTCGCCGGCCGTGCGCGATCGCTCATTTTGGTGGCCCGCCGCGAGCAAAGATTGAATGAGCTGCGTGATGAATTAACACAGCATCATCCAAATCTCAGGATTCATATTCGCGAAACTGATCTCGCTAAACTCCCGCAAGTCGCAGAAATCACGGCGTGGCTAGAGCGCGAGCAGATCGATGTCGATCTTTTGATCAACAACGCGGGACTCGGCGACAGCGGTGCCTTCGCGGCGAGCGATCCCACGCGCAATGAGCAAATGACGCTAGTGAACGTGGTCGCGCTCACTTCCCTCGCCCGCCGTTTACTCCCGCAAATGATCGCGAGGAAACGCGGCGGGATTTTGAATGTCAGTTCATCGGCTGGCTTTCTTCCGATTCCGGAATTCGCAGTTTACGCGGCGACCAAAGCGTACGTCACCAGCTTCTCCGAAGCGCTCCGCGCCGAACTCCGTGGGACAGGCGTGAGCGTCTGCGTCCTCTGTCCCGGCCCTGTGCATACAGAATTCCAAGAAGTCGCGAACCGGCCCGGCGGGCAGCCTGATAGCGGCCCGGAGTTCGTTCACGTTCCAGTCGATCAAGTCGTGCGGGACGCGCTTGCTGCGCTGGAAGCGGACCGCCCGCTTGTCATCCCAGGCTTCCTAATGAAGCTCGGCATACTCTTCGTGCGTCTGACGCCAATGTCGATCTTGCGATGGGCGTGGCGCGTCAGCGCGAAACGCAGCCAACAAAATCACGACGGCGTTTGACCCTCGGGAATCTCCGCAGGCGACACGCCTGCCGCTACACTCTACGAGGATTTGTATTTGACGGAGCAGCCGTACGGTTTGGTGGTCGGATTGCTGACCGGTTTGCCGGCGAGCGATTCGTCGAGGGCGGCTTTGACGTAGTTGGTTGAATTCGGAATGTCAGCGGGATTCGGTGTTGCTTTGCTGTCAATCGCGCCTTCGTAAACAATTTTTCCATCCGGATTAATTACGACCATGTTCGGCGTGTTCTTTGCGCCATAAGCGCGTCCAGCCCTACCTTCCGGATCAAGAAGCAGCGCGCTCTGCCGCGTTTTCCAGTCGGCCATGACCTTATTAGCCGCATCTGTGGAAAGGCTCCCCTCTGTGCCCGGCGCATTGGAATCGATCGTCAGCCAAACGATGCCTTTGCCGGTGTATTCTTGCTGCAGCTTTTGCATGTTGGCGCTGCCGTAATGTTTTTTTACGAACGGACACTCCGGATTGAACCATTCGAGCACCACGTATTTGCCTTTGTATTGCGAAAGCGAATGAGGTTTGCCTTTCGCGTCCGTGAGCGAAAAATCGGGCGCCGCGCTGCCCACCGGAGGCGGATCAAATGCGAAAACGGCGGTCGCTACGAGTGAAGTTAGAACGGCGAGGATTGTTTTTGTTTTCATAAATTGGTTAGAACTGAAACTGCTTAAGATGGTTCAAATTTCTTGAGAATGATAACTTTGGCAAGCGAACCTTAAAGATCATTGCGAAGCGACAGCGCGTGGTGCGGTTTCGAGTTTTTCCAGAAGCATGCTCTTAGTGAGCAATTCCGGAAAGACAATCGGCTCTTCGGATTTTCCCGGATAAAGCACGTATAGCGGCACCCCCGGACGGCCAAATTGCTGCAATAATTTTGTGATTACAGGATCGCCGTTGGTCCAATCGGCTTTCAGTTTCACAATGGCGTGACGCTGAAATGCTTCACGCACGGCGCTGCTCTCGAGCACACTAGCCTCGTTGAATTTGCAGGTGAGGCACCATGCGGCTGTGAAATCGACAAAGACAGAATGGCCCTGCTCCAGTTCCGTTTGCAGACGCTCGGGCGTGAATGCCTGCCAGTCATCCCGGAGCCGTGAGTCAGCAGAGGCAATGTTCGCCGAGCGAAACTTCCCGCCGATAAAATAAACACCACTCACGAGGAGTAAGATCGACATCGTGAGCGCTGCGATCGTCCGCACTTTTGCCGAAGCACCGGGCGTGAAGAATGCGCCTTTCATCCAGCACGCGATGCTGATTATCAGCAAAAAGCAGCTCGCCCAAATCGCGCCTTCGAGGCCGCGTTGGGCGCCGAGCACATAAAGAAGAAAAAGCAGCGTCGCCAGCAGCAGAAATCCCATGAATTGCTTCACATGCAGCATCCATGGGCCCGGCTTGGGCAGAAAGCGCAGCCAGGCTGGTTGCACA
>WNGJ01034497.1_pt1 | contig 10270 bp, 9 predicted proteins | sample 5400611 | NCBI WGS metagenome assembly WNGJ01 (sample SAMN13153375, study PRJNA577476) | soil metagenome | isolation source: 40 cm soil or saprolite under Garry oak tree replicate 1 | place: USA:California | collected 2016-06-15
GAGACGGCCACGGAGCCTGTCATCGGGCGCGCATTCGCGCGACCCGTTGGTGACCTCCTCCAGCGATAACGGCGAAGCCGTTACGCGGGGATGAGGTCTAACTCGTTGAAACACAACAACCTCATGCTGAGGAGCGAGCAACGCGAGCGTCTCGAAGCATGGGCAGCAAGCGACTCACAAATCTAACATAGTCAGCGCTAGATCAGCCGCATGCCTTCAAACTCGCATGGCCGTTCTTGCCGACGATGATGTGGTCGTGCACGGAGATGCCGAGCGGCGCGGCGATGTCGACGCGCGGGTCATCTGGATGTCGGCCTGCGATGGCGACGGATCGCCGGACGGATGGATTGTGCACCAGCAAACTCAAAGGAAACTCATATTCAAGAACAACGAGTTGCATCAATGTCGAAGATAACTGGGGTACGGGTCAGGGGCAGATTTCACATGCTAAATCGTGACGAACCTCGCAGGCGCGCGGAGTCTTTGTCGGCAATCGACGATCCCATCAAATCACGGCATCCGAATCGACATCAATCCTTGTGGTTCGAAAGTTCACGGAACGCATGATAAGGACAGAGGCATGACAGCGAAACCCCGGCCCGGTGGCCGCAGTGCCCGCAACAAGGCGGCGGTTTTCGAAGCCGCAGCCGCCCTGCTGGCCGAACGGGGACACGAGGCGGTCACCATGACCGATATCGCCGAACGCGCCGGGATGGCCGCGACCAGCCTTTATCGCCGCTGGGGCGACGTGCGCGCGTTGATGATGGAGGTCGCGGTCGAAAAATTGATGCGCGAGCGGCCGCTGCCCGATACCGGATCGCTGCGCGGCGACCTGCTCGCCTGGGCCCGCCCGATCGCAACCAGCCTCGCGAGCCGCGAAGGCTCGTCGTTCTTTCGGGCCGTGATCGCAACAACGACTCCGGCCGGTGCCAATGGATCGTTGCGCCGCGCGGCGCTGAAACGCCGGAACGAGCAGATGGAGCTGATGCTGGAGCGCGCCCGGCAGCGTGGCGAGAAACCGCCCGATGTCGCCGAGCTGCTGGATTATGTGCTGGCACCGCTTTACATGCGCGCGCTGTTTGACAGGCCCCTCAGCAAGGCCGTCGCCGATCGTCTGGTCGATCGGCTGGTGGCGCGATCCTAGCGTTCGCCTCACACGCCCCGGGCAGGCGGGGTGTCACTCCCACCAGTAACGCAAACTTTATCGCGTTAATAAAAATCTTTAATGCAACATTTGGCCCAACAGCGACACGCCGATGTAGCCGCGCACGTTGAGTTTCTTGCCGCCGTCGGTCAGCCAGATTTTGCTGCTGTAGACCTTGCCATTGTCCGGATCGAGGATTTTGCCGGCGATATATTCGGCCGTCCTTCTTCAGGCCACTCAGGATTACCAAGCCGATTACCGGCACATTCTTGAGCCCGCCTTCGCATTTTTCACATTTTTCTGGGCTTCAGGGTCGCGATGGACGATGTCGGCGTCGGTCACAGCGGCCTGTCGCAGATGGAGGCGCTTGGCGCCAACACGATCAAGATCGCCAAATTCTTTGTCGATACCATCACCCAGGAAAGCTCCGTGGTCGGGTTTGCAGACGAAAATCCCTGTTGTGGCCAGGAAGTTCCTGATGGGTCTCCTAGATTGCCTTGCTACGCAAGCTTCGGGTAATAATCCAGCTTCCAAGCAGGATGCATATTAATCCAACAACGACGTTGATATGTACGATTTCACCAAGGGTTGCCGTTCCCAGTATCAGTGCAAAAACCGGCATGATGAACATGACCAGCGACGCGCCAAGTGCGCCTGAGCGCACGATGAGAAGGTAGTTCAAGAATGCGGGTGCCGCTGTTCCCGCCACTGCCAGCGCCAGCAGAAGCCCGGCCGTTCCTGGAGCGAGCAAATGGCCAAGCTCCCGATACCCTGGTCTCTCGATGAGCACGGCGGGCAGCATGACGAGTTGACCAACAAGGAACATGCCGGCTGTCAGGCGCAGCGGGTTCATCGGCGGGCGCAGCTTCAGCAACACAGTACCGAGCGCATAGCTCAGGGGAGCGATGAGCGTAACCGCTTCGCCCAATGGCGCCCGGCCGAGGCCGAGCAAGGCGGATGGCCCCAACACGATGATGAGTCCGCATGATCCCACCGCCAGACCAACAAGCTTGCGTAGTGTCATGCGCTCTTCGGCTATGAGGAAGTGAGCAAACGCCGCGGTCATCAGCGGCATCGACCCGTAGAGAACGCCCCCGAGCCCGCTCGCAATCCGTTGCTGTCCCCAAGCGATCGCGCTAAAGGGCACGGCGACGATCAAAAGGCCGCCGAGTGCCGAGGTCCGCCATTCTTCGCGATTCGCCGGCAATCCACCGCCGTGCCAGCAAGCGAGCAACCACATCGCCGGGAACGCCACCATCGCCCGCAACAAAGCGAGCAGGATCGGGGAAATGGAAATGACGAGCACGTTGTTGAAAGGCAGCGATATGGCGAATGTCATCGCGGTGACGAGGAGGAGCCCCCAATTCGATAGCTGCATTTCGCGACACCCCACATGAATCCCCGCGCTGGCGGTGACGATAGTCTTGTGGCATACATAGAAAAATAAAATATTTCTGATGAATAACATGCGTTTGGGAAAAGTTTCTTTATGCGTGCAATCGATCCGGTTCTACTGCAGAGCTTCGTTTGCGTTGCCGACGCGCAGAGCTTTGCGAAAGCGGCACGTCGATTGAGCAAGTCGCAGCCTGCGATCAGCACGCATATCAATCGTCTGGAAAACTTGCTGGGCTTGTCGCTCGTTGTTCGCGGGAGCGGTCGCCGTGAAGTCAGCCTGACCCCAGCCGGAGCAATCCTGCTGCCTTTCGCTCGCAGGATTCTGGGGTTGCAGGCCGAGGCCTGGAAACGCCTCAACAATGTCGAGATCGCCGGAAGCGTTCGGCTCGGCGTGACGGAAGACCACGCGGCGTTGGCTGTTCCGAAGCTTATCGGACTGTTCCGCAGTCTCCACCCTGACGTGGACGTGGACATTCAAACCGGCATGACGCTGCGGATGCGGCACGAGCTCGGAGATCGCTTCGATATCGTTATCGCTGCTCAGCCTTTGGACAGCGGGGGAGGTGAGGTGCTTCGCCAGGAAAGGCTAATCTGGCTGTCCAAGGATGGGCGGGTCCATCGCCATGAAGGGCCGTTACCTCTTGCGGTCTATCCCGACGGTTGCCTTTATCGTCGATGGGCTACCGACGCGCTGGATCGCATCAATCGGTCTTGGCGTATCGCAATCGCATCTCCCAGTCGTTCGGCCATCCTGGCCGCTGTCGCGGAGGGCTTCGCTGTCACCGTTCTACCAGCCTCCAGCATCCCCTCCGAAGTGAGTGACTGCGTCATTCACCGGGGGCTTCCGTCCTTGCCGAAGCTCGAGGTGGCACTCTACCGGGCGAATGATCAGCGCGCTGCGACCCAAGCGCTCGCAGAATTCCTTGTCGAACGCTTCGCGACAATTTCTCGCATCAGCTAGCGTTCGCCCCGCAAGCCCCGGCAGGCGAGAGTATCGCTTCCGCCAGTAACGCAAATTTTATTGCGTTAATCGAAATCGTGAATGCAACACTTATTGCATTAAGTGCTATCGGCATTGCTGCGCCAGATCACGCAACGCCGAGGGAAATACCGTGGCAAAGCTCAGCATCAACGGAGAGACCGTCGATATCGATGTCGAGCCGGACACGCCGCTGCTTTGGGCGATCCGTGAAAACATCGGGCTGACCGGCACCAAATATGGCTGCGGCATCGCCCAATGCGGCGCCTGCACGGTTCACATCGATGGCGCCGCAGTGCGATCCTGTGGCGTGCAGGTCAGCGAAGCCGTCGGCAAGCAGATCACCACGATCGAGGGGCTCGCGGTCAACGGCGTACTGACCAAAGTGCAGCAAGCCTGGGTCAATAACGACGTTCCGCAATGCGGCTATTGCCAGAGCGGCATGATCATGGCGGTCGCAGCTCTGCTCAAGGAGAAGCCCAAGCCGACTGACGCTGACATCGACGACGCCATTACCAACATCTGCCGCTGCGGCACCTTCCAGCAGGTGCGTGAAGCCATTCACGCCGCCGCGAACGCTTGAGGAAGGTGCCATGAACCATATGCCCCTACTCAATCGCCGCGCTTTTGTCGTCGGCACCGCCGCAGCCGGCGCTGGTCTCGCCCTTGGATTCGACGTCCCGTTTGGTGGACCGACCGCAGTTCGCGCTGCCGATGGCACGCCGGAGGTCAACGCCTGGGTGATGATCCGGCCTGATGACACGGTCGTGATCCGCATCGCCCGCTCCGAAATGGGGCAAGGCACGCTGACGGGCCTCGCTCAACTCGTCGCCGAAGAACTCGAATGCGACTGGAACAAGGTCACGACGGAATATCCGACGCCGGGCCAAAGCGCCGCGCGCAAGCGCCCGTGGGGCAGCTTCAACACCGGCGGCAGCATCGGCATTCGCGCGTCGCAACAATATGTGCGCGGGGGCGGCGCGGCTGCCCGCGTGATGCTGATTCAGGCGGCGGCAAATGAATGGAAGGTGCCGGTGGCTGAGTGTACCGCAGCCAACAGCGTCATCACACACACGCCAACGGGCCGCACCGTGACCTACGGCAAGGTGGCGGAGGCTGCGGCAAAACTTGAGCCGCCAACGGACGTTAAGCTGAAGGACCCCAAGGACTGGAAGATCGCCGGCAAGAGCATGAAGCGGCTCGACACCGCGGACAAGACCACCGGCAAGATGATCTACGGCATCGACGTCAAGCTGCCCGGCATGCTCAGCGCCACGATCAAGGCCTGCCCGGTATTCGGTGGCAGACTAAAAAGCTTCGATGAAGCGAAGATCGCCGGCATGAAAGGCGTCAAGAAAGTCGTGCGGGTCGGCGACAACGCCGTTGCCGTCATCGCCGACACCTGGTGGCACGCCAAAACCGCGCTGGATGCTTTGCCGGTCGTCTGGGACGAAGGCGACAATGCCAAGGTGTCGAGCGCGTCCATCGCGAAATGGCTTGAGGAAGGTCTCGATCCCGCGCAGCCCGCATTTGTCGGCAACACCAACGGCGACGCCAAAGCCGCTATTGCCGGCGCCGCCAGGAAGATCGAAGCGGTGTACGACTATCCCTACCAGAACCACGCCGCGTTGGAGCCGCTCAACGCCACAGCGCTCTACACGCCCGACAAGTGCGAGGTCTGGACCGGCACCCAGGATGGCGAGCTTGCTTTCACGACGGTCGTTCAGGCCTCCGGCCTGCCCCCCGACAAATGCGATGTCCACAAGGTGATGATCGGCGGCGGCTTCGGCCGTCGCACCGCGCCCGACTATGTCCGGCAGGCGGTGCTGGTCGCCAGGCAGATACCGGGCACACCGGTCAAACTGCTGTGGTCACGCGAGGAAGACATGACGCACGGCAGATATCATCCTGTCACCCAGTGCAAGCTGACCGGCGCATTCGATGCCGACAACAATCTGACCGGCCTGCATATGCGAATCTCGGGCCAGTCGGCTTTTGCCAGCATCACTCCCCAGCGTCTGAAAGACGGCATGGACCCGTTCACGTTCCAGGGCGTCGCATCATCTGGAGAGGCGTTCGCCAATATCGGGCCAGCGCGGCTGGGTTACACCATCCCCCATTTGCTGATCGACCATTCCATGCGTAATCCTCATGTTCCGCCGGGTGTCTGGCGCGGCGTCAACGGCAACCAAAACGCGATCTATCTCGAATGCTTCATGGACGAGCTGGCGCATTCGGTCGGGCAAGACCCGCTCGCATTCCGCCGCAAGCTGATGGCGAACCATCCCAAGCATCTGGCCGTCCTCAATGCGGTCGCGGAGCGCGTCGGCTGGAACAAGCCAGCAGCCAAAGGTGTGTTTCGCGGTATCGCCCAGCAGATGGGGCTCGGGAGTTACGTCGCCGCCGCCGCCGAAATCTCCGTCATTGACACGAACAAGATCAAAGTGCATCGCATCGTTGCCGCTACCGATCCCGGCACCGCCGTCAATCCGGCGCAGATCGAGCGGCAAGTCGCCGGCTCATTCGTATTTGGTCTCACTGGATTGTTCTATGGCGGTTGCACGGTCAAGGACGGCCGCATCGAGCAGACCAACTTCGACACCTATAATTCGATGCGGATACGCGAGATGCCGAAGGTGGAAGCGATCGTGATGCCGAGCGGTGGCTTCTGGGGCGGCGTCGGCGAGCCGACGGTCGCCGTTGCCGCGCCGGCCGTGCTCAACGCCTACTTCGCCGCGACCGGCAAGCGCATCCGTTCGGTGCCGCTGTCCAATCTCGATATCGTATTCGCCTGATCTGGAAAAATTCATGTCGAACACATACAGCGCCGCCGCAATTGCCGTCATCATCGCGGTCGGTTGTCCAGCGGCGCATGAGGCCAATGCCGAGTTGGCGAAGACGCTGCCGTTCGCCGACCGGCAGGATTTCGACGACGCCATGCGCGGCTTCATCGGCACCACGCCCGACGCGCTGGTGACGGGCAGCGGTCCGCGCCCGGTGTGGGGCATGAAGCCTTACGACTTCCTCAAGCAGAACGAAGCAGCCGACAGCGTCAACCCCAGTCTGTGGAGGCAGGCGCAACTCAACGCGGTCCACGGCCTGTTCAAGGTGACCGAGCGCGTCTATCAGGTGCGCGGCTTCGACATCTCCAACATGACGATCGTCGAAGGCGACACTTCACTGATCATCATCGACGTGCTGCTGACGACCGAGACGGCGCGCGCCGCGCTGGAGCTGTATTACCAGCACCGGCCGAAGAAACCGGTCGGCACCGTGATCTATACGCACAGCCACACCGATCACTTCGGCGGCGTCAAGGGCGTGATCAGCGAGGCCGACGTGGCCGCCGGCAAGGTCCAGGTGCTGGCGCCCACGGGCTTCATGGAAGCGATCGCCAGCGAGAGCGTCATGGCGGGTACCGCGATGAGCCGGCGCGGGCAATATCAGTTCGGTCCGTTGCTGCCGCCGGGCCCGCGCGGCCACGTCGATACCGGCCTGGGCAAGAAGGTATCAGTTCGGTCCGTTGCTGCCGCCGGGTCCGCGCGGCCACGTCGATACCGGTTTGGGCAAGAGGGGCGCGGTCGGAACCGTCACATTGATTGCGCCCACCGGCACGATCGACAAGACCATGGAAAAGCGCGTCATCGATGGCGTGGAGATCGTCTTTCAATTGGCGCCCGGCTCCGAAGCGCCATCGGAAATGCTGATGTACTTCCCGCAGTTCCGCGTGCTCGACATGGCCGAGGATGTCACCCACAACATGCACAACCTCTACCCTATTCGTGGCTCCGAGGTGCGCGATGGCAATCTGTGGTCGCGCTACATCAGCGAAGCGATGGAGACCTTCGGCGAAAAGAGCGACGTCATCATCGCGCAGCACCACTGGCCCGTTGCCGGACAGGCGCGCGTCGTCGCCCTCATGAAGAAGCAGCGCGACATGTACAAGTTCATCAACGACCAGTCGCTGCGGCTGTTGAACCTTGGCTACACGCCCGGCGAGATCGCCGAGACCCTGCACATGCCCGCGAGCCTGGAACAGGAATGGTCCGCCCGCGGCTATTACGGCACGCTGCGTCACAACGCCAGGGCGGTGTATCAGAAATACCTTGGCTGGTACGACGCCAATCCCGCTGACCTCGACCCGCTGCCGCCGGCCGAGAACGCGCGCAAAACCGTCGAGTACATGGGTGGCGCCGATGCGGTGATCGCACGCGCGCGCGGCGACTTCGCCAAAGGCGAGTACCGCTGGGTGGCGAGCGCGATGAACCAGGTGGTATTCGCCGATCCTGCCAACCGTGCCGCGCGCGAATTGGGCGCCGACGCGCTGGAGCAACTCGGCTTTCAGGCCGAGGCCGCCACTTGGCGCAACGCCTACCTCGTCGGCGCGATGGAGCTGACAACACCGCCAATGCCGATACGCTGAAGGCCCTCAACAACGAGATGTTCTTCGACTTTCTCGGCGTGCGGTTGAATGCCGCCAAGGCCGAAGGCAAGACCATGGTGATCAACTGGAGTTTCACCGATTCAAATCAGCGGATCGCACTGAACCTCGACAACTCCGCACTGACCTATGTGGCGGGAAAGCAAGCGCCCGATGCCGACGCGACCGTTACGCTGGCGCGCGGTACGCTTGATGCTGTCACCCAGCAGCGGACCACGTTCGCCGATGCGGTGAAAGCGGGCCTGGTCAAGATCGACGGCGACCCGCGCAAGCTCGATGAACTCATGTCGATGCTCGACACCTTCAAGGTGATGTTCGAGGTGGTCGAACCAAAGCCGGGCGGTCAATGAGGTGTGCCGGACGCGCCTCAGGCAGCGCACGAGTGCTGCCGAGCCGGGCCCCATTCTACTTTGCATGGGGTTGTTTTCGCGATTTTCGGTCCCGGCCCTGCCGTGCACCGCTGAAGAGGCGCCGCACCGCGTCCGAGCCGCTGCCATTCAAGCTAGATCAGCTTCATACCCTTCAAGCTCGCATGCCCGTTCTTGCCGACGATGATATGGTCGTGCACGGAGATGCCCAGTGGCGCGGCGATGTCGACGATCGCTTTCGTCATCTGGATATCCGCCTGCGATGGCGTCGGATCGCCGGAAGGGTGGTTGTGCACCAATCCACTGCACCAGCTAATGCGCTGATCTCATGTGGTTTTTCGTTCGACCGGCGGCGAGAGGGGACGGCAATGAGGGGCGGTAAACAGTGTCTGTTCGTGATCATCACGTTGATGCATGGAGGCGCTCGTGAAGTTCGCTTGCGGCACGTTCGGTCACGCGACTAAGTCAGTTCCCGGGCGTAGGCGGACCTGGCTGGCTGCACCCGGACGGCGCTCTTGAGGCCACGAGCTTTTACGAAACCAAGCTCCTGAAGAGCACGCTGGAGCGGCTTGTCGACTTCGACCGGATCAATGCCGGCGACATGCGCTTCAGCGTCGGCGCGGTGATCCCCGCGTGCGCCGAATCTTGGTCGGCGGCCTGCCGTACACCTCAACAAAGACGGAGTTGAACCGTCGCAGGCTCCCGAAGCCCGCCCGCATCGCGATCTCGGTCATTGGCAGGCTGGTCTCGTCGAGGAGGCGTTTGGCTCGCTGCACGCGCGCGGTCCTTGCCACTTTTGAAGGACTAGCCTGGAGATGACGCGCGAATAGTCGCGTCAGTTGCCTTGACCCCACGCCGAGGCGCTGGGCCAGGCGCTCCACGGTGGCTCCCTCCTGATCGAGTGCTCCCTCCTCGACGATGAGCCGCAGCGCCCGCTTGACGGTTGCCCGGCTGCCGATCCAGGTGCTGGAAAAGGGAGCGGTTTCGGGCCGGCAGCGCAGGCATGGGCGGAAGCCGGCCGCCTCCGCCGCGGCCGCCGACGGGAAGAACGAAACGTTTGCCGACCGGGCAGGGCGCACCGGACAGATCGGACGGCAGTAGATGCCCGTCGTGTGGACGCCAGTATAGAACCGCCCATCATAGGCCGCGTCTCGCGCCAAGCGCGCCTGATCGCATTCCGTAAAGTCGAGCGACATGCGCACGATAATACTCGCAGCCGCTCCCCGGCCAGACTCCTTTTTGGGGATGGAGTCCGGTTTTGGCCAGCAAAGCAGCTTGGCTCTGCTACATCTGATGTGGGCGCTCAGGACGATGATCCGTCCGATACGAGACGCTTTGGGCCCCTAACGTCAGCCGACTCGCGGGACAGTGAGAATGCAGCAGCACCGAAACATCGAAGTCGGCGGCGCGACGCTCGAATGCACCTTTTACGGGTCCGGCACTCCGGTTGTGTTGCTCGCGAATGCCGGCTGCAGCACCGGTTATTTTGACGACCTGGCGCGCGTGCTCGCTGCCGGAGGGTTGCAAACCATCTCTGTTAACATGCGCGGTGCTGGAGAGAGCCGCGGCTCGCTCGACGGCATAACTGTGCACGATTTGGCCGCCGATGTGGCTGGGGTTCTCGAAGCTGTGGATTGCGGTCCGGTGCACCTCGTCGGCCATGCCTTTGGCAATCGGGTCGCTCGCTGCCTGGCGGTGGACCGGCCCTCGCTGGTGCGCAGCGTGACTCTGCTTGCTGCGGGCGGTCTCATCGGACCCGCAACGCCGCTAGGCACGTCCTTTCGCAACGCTACGGAAGTCAAGATGAACGGCAGCGATTGCGTCACCGTGCTGGGGGCGCGCTGGCTGTCGCCGGCGTCGGATCCGAAAATACTTGCGCAGGTCGAATGCTGGCCGGCGGTGCATCTCGCCCACCTCGCGACCAGCCGGGGTATGGCGCTCGA
>WNGJ01010409.1_pt1 | contig 10269 bp, 7 predicted proteins | sample 5400611 | NCBI WGS metagenome assembly WNGJ01 (sample SAMN13153375, study PRJNA577476) | soil metagenome | isolation source: 40 cm soil or saprolite under Garry oak tree replicate 1 | place: USA:California | collected 2016-06-15
TCCCCTGCCGGGCGCTGGAGGGCCGCGCAGAAAGTTCCGCCCCACCGGCGTTCTGGTCCCGCTCGGCCGTCGAAGTTGCGTTCAAGTTCGGCCGCTCACTCCTGCTCACTCGGGATCACTTCTGACTAGACAGCGGCCGGGCGCAGAGACACGAATCCCCGCGTTTTACGCGGCGACCGTGATCCTGAGTGAGCGCGAGTGATCTAGCGCGACAGCCCCGGGGCCGATTAGAAGTCCGAGGCTCTCTCCAGCTGAGCTATAGTCGCGTTCAAGTCTGTGCACGAACTTACGAAACGGACTGCATCGGACGGTTAGTCTACCGCTGATCCGCGCTGCCGAGGCGCCTACGCCCACCCGGCCCTTTAGCCTTCTGGCGCACACCGGTCGGCGACCGCCGCCCGGTGCGGCCCGTGTACGGCGCCTGGCGTTCTGATCGACCGCCTCCACGACGGCGCCTGGCGTTCTGATCGACCGCCTCCACGGAAGCGGCCGAGGGTTACCAAGCCGCGCTCCTCGGCCAGACGCCTTCCGGCATGGGCCGGCTACCACCGCCTGTCACAAGGGGGGCGCTAGGGTCGGCTTTCGCAGGCTATTGGCGGGCACGTCCTTAGCCGGCCGCCTCGATCCCTCCCGCCAGTTCCCGCACGGCGCGGGGGCGAGCTCTGTGGCCAATCTCATGACCGACGCCGATGACGATCGCCACCGGCCAGTCGATCACCTCGAGCGCCGCCATGAGGGCGAGCCCCACGTACCACGCGAACCGCTGGCTGGACTGAAGCCCTGACCCGCCGGCGGGCGTCTTCCGTGCTGCCGCGCCATCGGTCGCCGAGCCACGCGCCGCAGCGCCGGGGCGCTCGCCCGGCGGTCATCCACCTGCGCTGCTTGATCGTCGAGGAGGATCGGCCGCCCCGCTGTCCGCTCTGCCTGCGCCGGCGGCCCGATTAGCGTGTGCGATTTTGTGCGATTCGACCCCGGCAAACATCGTGACCTTCAGTGCGCGAGCGTCGGCTCCCGACCGCCTCGGTTAGCCCCCACCTGCACCTCTGCGTCGTGCGGCGCGGCGGCGTCGTGATAAGGAACAACGACGCGCCGACGTTCTTCTCGGACGGCCGCCGCGAGGACCTGCGGATGCCCCCGGACGCGGCGACCTGGAACGAGTTCGAGATGCTCTGCGGGGCGCAGGGGCTGTCGGCTGTCAGGGCGGCGGCGTAGCCGACGCTGGACTGGTTCCAGAATGGTTCCAACGCACCCGAACGGACCACGCCGCACGAGGTCGCGCGTCATGGCTGTTGCTCGGTTTCGCGTGGAGTTGCGTTGGACTGCGGTGCGGTGCGTCGGCCCCGGTTGCGATTAACAGTCACCCGCTCTACCGACTGAGCTACCGGGGAGTGACGGCGACGAATACTCAATGAATCCTAACTTATCTCGCGGCGCCCCTCCAACGCTTTGGACAGCGTGACCTGATCGGCGTACTCGAGATCGCCCCCGACGGGCAGGCCTCGCGCGATGCGGGTGACCTTCACGCCGAGGGGGCGCAGCAGCTTCGCCAGATACAGCGCGGTCGCCTCGCCCTCGACGTTGGGATTGGTCGCCAGGATCACCTCGGCAGTGTCGGCGCCGGTGTCCAGGCGTGCCAGCAGCTCGCGCACCTTGAGATCTTCGGGCCCGATACCGTCCAGGGGCGACAGCGCGCCCAGCAGGACGTGATATCGGCCGCGAAACTCGCCGGTCCGTTCCATGGCCAGGAGATCGTTCGGCTCCTCCACGACGCAGATGAGGCGCGAGTCGCGTCCAGGATCGCGACAGATGCGGCAGGGGTCCTCATCGGTGACGTTGAAGCACGTCTGGCAGTAGACGATGCGGTCCTTGACGGCGACGAGGGCCTCGGACAGCTCGCGCACCTCCTCGACGGGCCGCTTGAGCAGGAAGAACGTCAGGCGCTGGGCCGTCTTGGGCCCGATCCCGGGCAGACGCTGGAGGGCCTCGATCAGCCGGGCGACGGGCTCCGGGTAGTGCGCCAACGTGCGGGGCCTAGAGCCCCAGGCCCGGGATCTTCAAGCCGCCGGTGAGCTTTCCGAGCTCCTGCTGGACCAGCTCGCGCGCCTTCCGAAGCGCCTCGTTGCTGGCGGCGAGCACCAAGTCTTCCAGCATCTGAGCGTCGTCCTTGTTGATGACCTCGGGGTCGATCTTGATGGAGACGATCTCCTGCTTGCCGTTGGCCTCGACCGTCACCATGCCCCCACCCGCCGTGGCCTGCACCTTCTTCTGGGCGACCTCCTCCTGGACGGCCGCCATCTGCTGCTGGAGCCGCTGAGCCTCCCTCATCAAGTTGCCGAAGCCTTTCACTGGCCTTCTCCTTCCGGCGGCCGCCGGCGGACCGCGACCACCTCGCCTTCGAGTTCCGCGACGATCGCCCGTACGGCCGGATGATCCCTCACTCCGCCGGCTGCCGCATCGTCCTCGGCGACGACGACCCGCTCGACGCTGGCGATCTGACGGCGCGCCGCCGCCTGCACGAGATCGCGGTTGGCGCGATCGCCGAGCATTTCACGGTGGAAGTGATTGCCGCTCACCGCGATCACGAGATCGCCGTCGCGAACCTCGACCGGCCTCGCCTGAGCCAGCACCGAGCCCAGCATCGGCTTTTTCGCCATGACCTCATCCACGACGCGCTGCCAGACGGTGACGAGGTCTGACGCTGGTGGTGTCACGGGCGTTGCGGCGGGCGGCGTTGGGCTGGCGGGTGACGCTGCGCTGGTGGGCGGAGGCGGCGCTGGCCGCGGGGTCGAGACGGCAGCGGTGGTGGTCGGTGCCGCCGGCCGCGAGCTCGGGCGGGTCTCGACCGGCGCGAGCAGGTTTTCCTGAACCGCAGCCGGCGCCGCTCCGGTCACCGGTGTCTGGGCGAGCCGCGCCTGAGCCTCGTCGATGCGGCGCAGCACGTCGTCGAGCGCCTGCGGGACCGGCCGGCGGGTCGCCTTGACCGCCGCCATCTCGAGCTCCACCCGCGGGTGCGGCGACTCACGCATCAGCGCGTCGGTATCGACGAAGCTCTTCAGCACGTAGAGGATCTCGTCGACGCTCGCGGTCTCGCCGAGCTTGCGCAACGCGTTGGCTTCGGTGGCGGTCAGCTCGGCGAGCTGCGCGCTCGGGGCGGCCTTGAGCACGAGCACGCGGCGCAGCAGCTCGATCGCGTCACGCACGAATGCGCCGAGGTCCTCGCCCTCGCGCGCTGCGTGGTCGACGGCCTCGAGCGCCGCCGGCGTGTCGTGGCCGATGAGCGCCTCACAGAACGCGCGCACGGCCTCGGGCGCGGTGGCGCCGAGGAGCTGGGCCACCGTCGCCGCCTCCAGCTGACCTCCGCCGTACGCGATGGCCGTGTCCAGCAACGACAGGGCGTCCCGCAGCGAGCCCTCGGCCGCTCGAACAACCACGGGCAGCACCGCGGCCTCGAACGGGATCTTCTCGTCCCGCAAGATGCGTTCGAGGCTTTTCACCAGCATGTCGGGCGCGATGGGACGGAAGTCGAAGCGCTGCACGCGAGAGAGAATCGTCGGCGGCAACTCGCGTGGGTCGGTCGTGGCCAGGATGAAGATGACGTGCGCCGGCGGCTCCTCGAGCGTCTTCAGCAGCGCATCGAACGAGTCGGCCGTCAACTGATGGACCTCGTCGATGATGTAGACCTTGTAGCGGCCGCGCGCCGGGGCGTACTTGACGTTCTCCCGGATGGCCCGCACGTCGTCGATCTTGCGATTCGACGCCGCGTCGATTTCGACGATGTCCACGAGCGTCCCCGCCTGGGCCTCGACGCACACCGTGCACGTGCCGCACGCCTCGGGGCCCGACCGTTCAGGACACAACAGCGCCTTGGCGAGCAGGCGCGCGGTCGTCGTCTTGCCGATGCCGCGCGGCCCGGCGAAGAGGTAGGCGTGGGCGATGCGGCCGGAGACGAGCGCGTTCTTCAGTGTCCGCGTGATCGCGTCCTGGCCGACGACCGCCTCGAACGTCTGCGGCCGCCACTTCCGTGCGAGCACCTGATAACTCACCGGCAATACCTCACGGGTCGACTCCGGATGCGGGACCCCGCGTACCCATCACTCGCCATCCTCGATTCAAGCCGGCCTCAACCTCCGATACAGCGAACCCCGCGTACCCATCACTCGCCACCCTCGGCTCACGCCGGCCGCGGGCTCCGATACAACAGTGGCCGTGCACCCTCCTTCGATCGAACCGTCCTGCGATCTCCCCGTGGAGACGGCTCCGGCCAGGTACTCCCACGGCACACGAGAGGGTCGCCTTACCGTTGCTCCCTTCCGGGCCTGGCGGGGTTCGACGATTCTCGTTGCGTGGGGCCCAGCCTTCAACGCCGCTCGCCGAGGCTCACTCAACACGGCCCGCCCTCGAGAGGGGATTCGACCCCGCTAGAGCGGATTGCGGGCAACAGGGCACCGCTACCTCCCCGTCTAGCACGGCCACGTCGAAGACGAAGTTGGCGGAGGGGGCGGGATTTGAACCCGCGGCACAGGGGTTACCCGTGCACGGCATTTCCAGTGCCGCACCTTCGGCCGCTCGGTCACCCCTCCGCATGCAATCTCTGACGCCGATGCCGTCCGAGCGGAAAATTTGGCGGAGGGGAGAGGATTTGAACCCCCGAGGGACCTTCTGGGCCCCTATCCGATTTCGAGTCGGACGCCTTCAACCGGGCTCGGCCACCCCTCCGCGCCAGTATCGTCAGCAGTTTATCCCGTATCTCACTGTTCGCGCCGAATGCCTCCAACTGCGGAGTCTCAGTCTTGTCGAAATTCCACAGCGCTCACGGTGCTCGGGGCGACCATGGCGGGCGCCGGTGCGATTTTCTCGACGGCTTCTACTCAGTGTCCCGGGCGACAGGTGCGGGGACCACTGAACCATGCTCAATGGTGGCCAGCCGCCCAGCGCTTGGACCGTTCGCAAGTCTACCGCAGCAGCGACGAGACGCGAAGCGAACGTGTGGCGCGGAGCGCGTGCTACGTCACGCCGTCGATACGACCAGCGTCATCGTCCTGGGCGACTGCGCAGAGAGTGGCCAGAACTGTGAGAGATCGTCGCGAGTCGTGGGGGCGGCCGGTGCCGCCCCCTGTCTCACTTCCTGGATGCGTACGCCGCGCGTCACTCGAATTGCCCGAGCGGGCCGGCGGTGTCAGGGAAATTGCTGGTGTTCAGCACCTGGATGCCCGCAACGTGATCACCGTCGAAGGGCGTCGTGCCGTTTGAGCATCCTGCCGCCACGGCATCTCCAGGGTCACTGAACCACATCCCGAGATGGTACATGTGCACCGGTGCGGTGTCGGGATTCGTCAGCGCATCGACGCCGGGGTGCGTCTGAGGTGCTGGGCGAACAGCCTGAGCGATGACGAAGGTCTCGCTGCTGAAGATGCCCAAAAAGTCTCTACTGCCCTCCCCCTCCTCATCGGTCTCGATGTCGCCCTGATACCAGGAAAGGCCGAAGGGGCCCGTTGGGACCTGCAGCACGAAGAGCGTGAACACTCGATGCGGCGGCAGACCCTCCACCCTCACGTGCATCCGTTGGTTCGGTCCCGCCGCTCGGATCGACACGTGCCCGGTCGCATTCGGCAGGCAGCGCTGTGCCCCGGCCGCGACGACCATGTCAAAAGCGAGCTTCTCCGCTTTCTCCTGCTCATGGCGGTCGCCCTCAACCTCTCGCGCGCGACCCTCCTCTCGCGCTGTCGCCGGTCCCGGCCATGCGACGAGCAGGAGGCCGAGGGCAAGGAGTACGGCGGACCTGATACCTGTGTGAGCCAGCATTCGGTAGCTATGCGTCAACTGCATGACCTCTCTCCTTCACACGTGTAGAGTTGAACGACTCGACTGAGATTTCCGATACGGACCTGCTTCCCCCCTCCCTCGTGGCGTTTGAACGGGCGGATGACGTCGTTGCTCACCCGCGCTTGCTCCCGGCACTGAACGACGACGGCGCCGCGGGCGGCGAGTTGCACTCGCCGGTGGTAGTCTCTTGGCGGCTGGTCCCGTCATCGCGCCGTCAGCTTAGGCACGGCGCGATCGGCGGGTCATAATCACGCGGTAAGAGTTCGGTAAGAGTGTGCTAATGGAAGTGAGACGGTCGCGACAGCTCCGCTTCCCTCCGTTTCGGCTCGATCGGGACGATGCGTGTCTGTGGCGCGGGACGAAGGCGGTTCGCCTGACGCCGAAGGCCTTTGCCGTACTGCAGTGTCTCGCCGAGCGCCACGGGCAACTCGTCACGAAGGACTTCCTCCTCGAGAGCCTGTGGCCGGAGACGGTGGTGGGGGATGCCGTGCTCAAGGTCTGCGTGCGCGAGATCCGGAAGGCCCTCGGCGATCGAGTCGGCGCGCCGCGCTTCGTGGCGACGGTTCACCGCCGCGGATATCGATTCATCGCCGGCGTCACCGACTCCGAGCCCAGGCCAGAGAGAGACGGGGCGTCCGAGCGATCGCCGGTCGGGTCCGGTCCCACCGGCGGCGGCTTCCGATACCGCGGCCCGGCCCACCTCGTCGGCCGCGAGCCCGCGCTCGACCGCCTCCAGAGAGGAATCGAAGCGGCGTGGCGCGGGACACGCCAGATCGTCTTCGTGACCGGTGAGCCGGGCATCGGCAAGACAGGGGTCGTCGGGACCTTTCTCGAGCGCGTGACCGTCGATCCGCGCGTGTGGATCGCGCACGGCCAGTGTGTCGAGACGTACGGGGCGCCGGAGCCCTATCTGCCCGTGCTGGATGCCTTCGGCCGCCTCTGCCGCGAGGGCGGGGGCGACTGGTTGGTCACCCTCCTGCGCAAGCACGCGCCCACCTGGCTCGCGCAGATGCCGTGGCTCCTCGACCGCACGGACCGGGACGCTCTGCAGCGAGAGCTCCTGGGGGCCACGCGCGAGCGGATGCTGCGCGAGATGGCGGAGGCGGTCGAAGCGCTGACCGCGGAGGCGCCTCTGGTGCTCGTGCTCGAGGACCTGCACTGGAGTGACACGGCGACGGTCGATCTGGTCTCGCTGCTCGCTCGGCGGCAGGAGCCCGCGCGGCTGCTCCTGATCGGCACCTACCGTCCGGTCGATGTAATTGGGAGCCAGCACCCCCTCGAGCACGTCAGACTCGAGCTGCACACGCGGGGGTGCTCCCAGGAGCTCTCGCTGGAGCCACTGAGCGAGGCGCAGGTCGCCGACTACCTGAGTGAGCGCTTCGCGGGCCACGCGTTTCCAGCGGAGCTCACGCGCGTCATCAACCGGCGAACCGAGGGCAATCCCCTGTTCATGGTGAGCCTCGTCGAGGACTTTGTCGCGCGCGGGCTCATCGTCATACGCGACGGACGGTGGGAGCTGCACGCGGTGCTGGAGGAGGTCGAGGTCGGCGTTCCGGAAAACCTTCGCGAGATGATCGAGCGGCGCGTGCGCCAGCTCGGAGAGGATGAGCGGCAAGTCTTGGCCGCGGGAAGCGTTGCCGGCATGGAGTTCTCGGCGGCGTCGGTGGCCGCGGCCCTCCAACGGGCGCCCGCCAAGGTGGAGGAGAGCTGCGACGAGCTGGCGCATCGTTACCTCTTCATCCGCTCACTCGGCGCCGGCGAGTGGCCGGACGGGACTGTGGCCTCGCGCTATCGGTTCGTGCACGCGCTGCACCGAAACGCGCTCTACCAGGGCATCTCTCCCGCGCGGCGTCGCGAGCTCCACCAGTCGATCGGCGAACGGGAAGAAGTGGCCTACGGCGACCGGGCGCGTGACATCGCCGCAGAGCTCGCGGCGCACTTCGAGCAGGCTGGCGCGGACCGACGAGCCGTGCGCCACCTGGCGGAGGCGGCCGACACCGCGACCCGGCGGAACGCGAACTCCGAGGCGGCCGGCTACGTCGGACGCGCCCTCGATCTCGTCGAACGGCTTCCCGAAGCCGAACGCGTCGCCGGACGCCTCGCCCTCCTCGAGCAGCTCGGACAAGTCCGCCGAGCCATGGGCGACGTGAGGGCGACGGTCGAAGGCTTCGAGGCTCTCGCTCGCTACGCGCGAGAGCAAGGCCGCGCCGACGTGGAAGCGCGGGCGCTTCTGGAGCTCGGCGGCGCGCTCTCGTGGATCGATCGAGACCGGAGCCTGGCGGCCGTCGAGCAGGCGCTCGTGCTCGCGCCCGGCCTGCCCGACGAAGCGCTGCGGGCGCACGTTCGCGGGTTCGTCGGCTGCCAGCGCATCCTGCTGTGCGGTTGGCGGGACGAGGACGCCGAGGCCTGTCGCCTCGCCATCGACGCCGTGCGGCGCGCCGGGGCGCGGAGGCTGCTGAGCCTGCACGTCGGCCGCTACGCTCATCTGCGAAGTTACCAGGCGGACTACCGGGCGGCGTGTCGTACCGCGGAAGAGGGCCTGCGGCTGGCGCTGGAGGTGAGCGACGCGTATCACTACATGACGTGCCAGTTCCACCGCGCGTGGGCACTGCTGCACCTCGGTGAATGGCAGGAGTTACGGGGTGTCCTCCGCGACGGACTCCAGATGGCGGAGCGAAACGGGCATCGCCTCTGGGCGCGAGGGTTCCGCTTTCAGACCGCGTGGTTGCTCACGCACGTGGGGAATTTCGCGAGCGCTCGGGCGCTCTGCGAGCAAGAGCGGTCGCCGGGCGCTGAGATCCAAATGGATCAGCTTCTGGGCTCGATCGTCCTGGGATTCGCTCACCTGGGCTCGAAGAGGCACGCCGCAGCGCTGCGGGCGTTCCAGGAAGTGACCGCGCAGTCCACGCTGATGCGCTCGATTCTCCTGATGCCGCTGCGCCTGGGGCTCGGTCAGTACTGGCTCGCGCGGGGGCAGCTCGGACGCGCGCGCGAGCACATGCAGGAGCTGTGTCGGCTCGCGGCGACGTCTGGCGAGCGGACGTACCTGGCGCTCGGCCGCCAGGCGCTCGCCGAGGCTGCGCTCGCCCAGCGAAACTTGCCCGCCGCCGAACGCGAGCTGTCCGAGGCGCTCCACGCGGTCGACGGATACGACGTTCCCTTGGCGGAGTGGAGAGTCTGCGCGACTGCCGCCCGTGTCGAGCTGGTGCGTGGCCACCGGGTGAAAGCTGACGCTTGCTGGACGAGGAGCGCGGCCGTCCTCGATCGGCTCGCTGCGTCACTGAAGGACGACGCCGACCTGCATCGGTCGTTCCTGGCCCAACCGGCGGTCCAGATGGTACGCCGACACGGCCGTCCCGCCGCTCGGCGACTCAAGGTGGCTCGAAGAGCGTTACGCTGAAGAGTGGGGCGCTCGCCGCGACTCGAAGAATGCGCTCAAGAGCTTCGCGCTTTCCTCGGCGAGCACGCCGCCGGTCACCGCCATCCGATGATTGAGCCGGGGATCGTCGTGGAGGCAATAGAGCGAACCCATCGCCCCCGCCTTCGGATCGGATGCCCCGAACACCACCCGCGCGACGCGCGCGTGGAGCGCTGCGCCACTGCACATCGCGCACGGCTCGACCGTGGCGTAGAGCGTGGCCGACGTCAACCGGTAATTTCCCGTCTTGCTCGCCGCCTCCCGCAGCGCGAGCACCTCGGCATGCGCGGTCGGGTCACTCAGCGAGATCGGTGCATTGTGCGCGCGGGCGACCACAGCACCGTCGATCACCACGACGGCGCCGACCGGCACTTCGCCGGCCGTCAGGCCGAGACGCGCTTCCTCCAGCGCTTCGCGCATCAACGCTTCGTCCGTAGAGGGGTGGTGCGCCCTAGAGGATTCGAACCTCTGGCCTTCGGATTCGTAGTCGAGGGCCGGTGATGAGCCGGCCCTCTTGCTTTTCCGCCTACTTCCGCTCAACTGCGTGCTCCGCTTCGCTGTTCTCGCACCTATCGTTCACGACACAGGCGTACTCAGCCGACGCTCGCGCACTGAAGTTCACGCGGTTTGCCGGGGTCGAATCGCACAAAATCGCACACGCGCCCGTCAGGCGTCCTCGCGCCGCCGGTGCAGGCAGAGCGGACAGCGCGGCGGCCGCTCCGGCTCCTCGACGATCAAGCAGCGCAGGTGGATGAGATGGCCGCTGCGGCACTTGACGAAGAGATTGTCGGGCGCCTCGGGCGGCTGGCCGCAATTCGCACAGGTGCCTTCGGAGAACAGCGCCATCTGCGACGTCACCGAGACGTGCACGGTCGTGGCGGCCGCGGCGAAGGGGAGCGGGACGCTGCACCGGAGCTGATCGAGCAGCTCGCGGGTGAGCCTGCTCGTGCGGTGCATCACCACGAGCGAGCCGATGAAGCACACGACGATCATGGCGTTCCCGACCGCGTCCAGATTTTGCCGCGCGT
>WNGJ01009687.1_pt1 | contig 10268 bp, 10 predicted proteins | sample 5400611 | NCBI WGS metagenome assembly WNGJ01 (sample SAMN13153375, study PRJNA577476) | soil metagenome | isolation source: 40 cm soil or saprolite under Garry oak tree replicate 1 | place: USA:California | collected 2016-06-15
GCGAACGTCCGGCGCCAGCGTATAGCCGACGACGGCGACGTCGATGCCGTGGGCGCGCGGTCCCTCGGCGAGGAAGGCGAAGATGTCCTTGTCGTTGCGCTGCCAATAGCCGCCGTGAATGAACACGAATAGCGGCGCCTGCGCCGCGCCCGCGGGGAAGTAATCGAAGCGCGCGCGCGGTCGGCTGCCGTAGGGAATATCGAGGCGCGCGCGGGGGCTTGCCCTCACGGCGGTGCTCAAGTCGCGCCAGCGCGCGAGCCAGTCCGCGCTGTCCGCGACGGCGGCGCTGTTGTTGTAGGCGGCGTCAAGCGCGGCGCGGTTCATGCCGCGGTAGATTGCGGCTGCCGGCCGCGCCGATGTTTCCGTCATATCAGACCAAATCCGCCTGATTGGCTCGCCATCATTGTTGCCGTCGTCTCCGCGAAAGCGGAGACCCATATTCCAGAGCCGGCGGTTATGGGTCCCCGCTTGCGCGGGGACGACAGTTTTTGCGAGCAACCGGATTTCATGTCAGGCCGCCGTCTCGGACACGCGCGCCGGCGCCATATGGCTCGTGAGCCGTTGCGCGAGCTCGCGCCGCACGGCGTTGAACTCGGGCGAGGATACGTCGCGCGGGCGCGGCAGGTCGATCCTGATGTCGCTTTCGATCCGTCCCGGTCCCGCGCTCATCACCAGGACGCGGTCGGCGAGCAGCGCCGCCTCCTCGACCGAGTGGGTGACGAAGAGGATGGTCACGCGCGTGCGCGTCCAGATCTGCAACAGCTCGCGCTGAAGCTGCTCGCGGGTGAGCGCGTCGAGCGCGCCGAACGGCTCATCCATCAGCAGGATATTGGCGTTGTTGGCGAGCACCCGCGCGATCGCGACGCGCTGCTTCATGCCGCCCGAGAGCTGGCTCGGATAGCGGTTGGCGGCGCGCTCGAGCCCCACCAGCTTGACGAATTCGTCGGCGATGTCCTCGACCTCCTTGCGCGGCAGCTGGCGCTGGCGCGGGCCGAAGCCGATATTCTGCCGCACCGTCATCCACGGAAACAGGGCGTAGTCCTGGAACACCATGCCGCGGTCGCTGCCGGGCGCGGTGACGGGTTTGACCTCGACCAGGACTTCGCCGGTGGTGGGCTCTTCGAAGCCCGCGACCACGCGCAACAAGGTCGACTTGCCGCAGCCCGAAGCGCCGATCAGGCACACGAACGCGCCCCTCTCGATCGTCGCGTCGATGCGCGCGAGCGCTTCGACCTCGCCGTCGCCGACTTGAAAGCGCTTGCTCACGCCACGGATAACTACGTGGGGCCGCTCGGCGCTACGCATGGTGTTGCGGACTCCACTGCAGCACGCGATTGCTGATGACGACGATGATGCGGTCGGTTACGAAGCCGCAGACGCCGATGACGATCATCCCCGTCACCACCAGGTCGGTGCGCGAGAGCGTGCGGCCGTCCATGATCACGGAGCCGAGCCCGGTGGGCACGCCGGTCATCTCGCCGACCACGATCAGGATCCAGGCAAAACCGTGCGCGATGCGAAGCCCGTTGAAGATCGACGGCAGCGAAGCCGGAAACACGATCTGACGGAACATGGCGGATCCCGAGCAGCCCAGCATGGCGGCGGCCTCGAACAGCCGCACATCGACGGAGCGCACGCCGAAGATGGTGTTGAGCAGGATCGGATAGAACGCGCCGAGGAAGACCAGAAAGATCGCCGCGTTCGGCCCCAGCCCGAAGAAGATCATCGACAGCGGCAGCCACGCCGTCACCGGAATCGGCCGCAACAGGTTGATCGTCGGGTCGAGCAGCTGCCGCAGCAACTTGATGCGCCCGATCATCAGGCCGAGCGGAATGCCGATCAGCGCGGCCAGGAAAAAGCCGCCGTAGACCCGCGTCATCGACTTCCAGATATGGGTCAGAATGGTCGCGCTGAAGGCATCGTCATAGACGCCGCCGAACGAGAAGTCGTACATCATCACCGCGACTTCGCGCGGGCTCGGAACCAGCCGCGTGCCGGTGATGGCGACGGCGCGGTCCCACAGCAAGATCAGCACGAACGGAAAGCCCACCCCGAGCGCGACCGCGCGTACCTGTTCCGCAAGGCGCCGGCGGCGGCGGGCAGCCGACGGCGCTTCCGGCATGGATTGGGGCGTCGCCTCCGGAAGCGCCGTGACCTGCTCGCTCAAGACGCGTCCCTCGTTTGCCTACATGAACTGCTTGGTGATGTGGCGGTTGAGGTCGGGCACCTGGCGGATCTGCTTGTTCTCGAACATCAGCCGGGTATAGGCGTTGGCGCGCTCCATGAACACGTCGTCGAGCTTCCACGCGAGTTCGACGTTCGGCACCGCAAGCTCGACGGATTTCTTTTGCTGGCCGAGCTTCTGCATCGCCATCTCGACGATCTCTCCGGGATGCGCCATGGCGTAGTCGACCGCCTGACGGTGCATGTCGACGATGAGCTTGACGCGGGCGGGATTGTCTTTGACCGCCTTCTCGCTCGCGGACAGGATCATGTTGAGGGGTCCGATGGGGGTCGAATAGGGATACTCGACCAGCCGGCCGGTGCCGTTGGCGAGGCTGATGCCGGCCGCCGGTTCCGCGCCCACGTAGGCGTCGACGTCGCCGCGCGCGAGCGCGGCGGCGTGGTCGCTGAATTGCAGCCGGATCGGCTGGATGTCCTTGATCGACATGCCTTCCATGCGCAGCCGCTCGAGGATCACCGCCTCCTGCGTCGATCCCGGCCAGATCGCGACCTTTTTGCCTTTGAGATCCTTGATCGTCTTGATGTCGGTGTTCACCCCGGCCATGACCGCCATGCCGCGGTTGTTGGCGTTGGCCACGATCAGCACCGGTTCGCCCGCCGCGGCCCCGAGCAGAAACGCTGCGATGCCGTGGATGCAGGTGTCCACCGTGCCGGTGAGCACCGCGTTCTTGCCGTCGGTCGGGCTCTCGAACGGAATGACCTCGACGGTGTAGCCGGCGGGAACGAACTTCTCGTAGAAGTAGGCGGAGATGCCGTGGATGAGCTTCAAGGTTCCGACCTTGAGCACTTTATCCTGGGCGTGAACTTGCGGGGCAAAGCCGATCGACAGCGCCGCGACGAGGACGGGCAGCGCAAGCTTGAAGGGCCGGGCGAGCATGAAGAAAACTCCCTCTGGATGATGGGCATGCCCGGCAGCATGCGCCGCCAACCTAGCGCATCTCCTCCAAAGATGCAGCCGTGAATCGGACGCGCTCTGAATCCTCCGCACCGGGGAGAGACGAGAAAGACGTGTCCTCTGCGCCGCTGCCTAGGGTTGAAGGGCGGCGCATGACGGCAGGTCATGCGGTCGCAGCAGCAGGTCTCAGAACACCGTGCCGTCGGCTGCCACCGCAATCGGTGGGGGACCATCGGGCGGGCGCAATGCGTGCGCGATTTTTCGTCCCGCGCTCCAGGTGCCGCCCTGCAGCAACTGCGGCATGGTGAAATTCGAATCCAGCCCCAACCTTTCTCGCACCAGACCAACCAATGGGTCCATCAGCGCGACGGTGAGCGCGCGCCATTCGACGACGAGTTCTGAGCCGACGTCGTGCCGCAGCAGCGGATCGATGGCCGCGCGCGGGCGGATCGCGCCGAGATCGACGAGGAGGCCGCCGTTGCGATATTCGGCGAGCGCGGTGAGCTCCTGCGGCCTCTCCACGGCGAGCCCCGCCGCCTCGAGCGGCTCGATGAGCGAATAGGCGAGCCACTGCGAGAGCTTGTGGAACGGCACGACCTGGTCGGAGGCGTCGCCGGTGCGCACGGCGGGATGACGGCCGGCATCGCCGACGGGATATCCGCGGACGGTCAGCCCCGAGGGCCAGATCGACGATAAGCCGTCGAGCAGCGCGGTCAGGAGCCTCGCCGCCGGGATGCGCCCGTCGCGGGCGACGTTGCGACAATGGTCCACCAGGTTGCCAGGACGCGCTCCCTCGCGTGCGAACAGATCCGCGCGATCGGCGAGCGCTTTGCCGAGCCGGCGCAGCAGCGCGCTGCGCTGCTCCAATCCGACCAGCGGATTTTCCGCATCGACCTGAAAATGGCGCGCCAGCGTCGCTGCGTCGATGGTTGCGAGCGCGACGCTGTCGACCCGCCACGGCCGGGCGGGGTCGGCGGAGAATACTCCCGCGCGAAACATGTCGAAGCTCGCCACGGCGAGGCCCTCGGAACGCGCGAAGGAGAGGCCGCTGTCTCGTTCGCGGTAGCGCCAGCGATCGCCGGCGCCGGCGTCGAGCAGCACGCTCACGGTCGCCAGGTCGGCGGCCATGCGGGCGCGCTCGAGGCCATCGGCGTCGCTGCGCGCCGCGAGCTCGCCCCAACGGTCGACGCCGCCGGCCGAGAAATGGCGCCAGCGGCTGTGATAGGGAATCTTCAGGTCGGGATAGGCCTCGCGCGTGACGTCCGCCACGTAGGCCGCGACCGCTCGGAGACGGCTTTCGTCGAGGGCGAAATGGGGCGAGCGGCCGTCGGCCACCCAGCGATGCACCACGCCGCAGCGCTCGCGCACCGCGGCGGCATCGTTGAGGTTGGCGAGGTGCGACGGCGACGAATTCGACTCCGCTCGCGCCGTCACTCGTTGAGGCCCCGCCCGACCGTGCCGGCGTAGTCGCCGCGCGGGCGCTCGCCGGCGAAATAGCCGGCGGCGAGTTTGGCCTCGATCTCCACGCGCGCGTCGGGAGGAATCATGTCGTCGGGCAGCGGCACGCGTTCGTCGATGGCGATGCCTTGGCGGATGAGCGCGTCGCATTTCATGTCGCTCATCGAGGCGAAGCGATGAATGCGGGTAATGCCGAGCCAATGCAGCACGTCCGGCATCAGCTCCTGAAACCGCATGTCGCGCACGCCGGCGACGCATTCGGTGCGCTTGAAATAGCCGGCTGGGCGGTCGCCGCCCTGCTGGCGCTTGCGCGCGTTGTAGACCAGGAACTTGGTGACCTCGCCGAGCGCGCGGCCCTCCTTGCGATTGTAGACCACGAGCCCGACGCCGCCCGCCTGCGCCATCTGGATGGCGATCTCGATGCCGTGGGCGAGATAGGGCCGGCAGGTGCAGATGTCGGAGCCGAACACGTCGGAGCCGTTGCACTCGTCGTGAACGCGGCAGGCCAGCGGAGTGCTGCCGTCGCCGAGCTTTGCCGGATCGCCGAAGCAGTAAATCGTGGTGCCGCCGATCGGCGGCAAAAATACCTTGAGGTCGGGCCGCGTCACCAACTCCGGATACATGCCGCCGGTCTGCTCGTGTAGGCCGCGGCGCAGGTCGGTTTCGTCGAGACCGAAGCGCTCGGCGATGCCGGGCAGATGCCAGACCGGGTCGATCGCCGCCTTCATCACGCGAACGCTGCCGTGGGCGGAGACGATATCGCCGTCGGCGCGGACGCGGCGCGCCGCGATGGCGGCGCGGATTTCGGGCATGTCGATATGGGCGCGGGTGACGGCGATGGTGGGCCGGACGTCGTAACCGCGTGCGAGGTGATCGCGGAAGACCTCGCCCACCACGTGTCCCCAGGGATCGAGCGATACGATCTTTTTGGCATCGCACCATTGCGGATGCGGTCCGATGTGCTCGACCGGCGCGGTATCCGTGAGATCGGCGATATGATCGTGGGCGAGCGTCCTCGCCGCAATGGCGAGGGCGCGATAGACCGAATAGCCGCCGGCGTGGCTTCCGACCGCGTTGCGATGATTGGCGTTGCGCAAGGTCGCGATCACCGGGCCGCGTTCGGCCGCGGTCGGCGCCCCCCAGACGAGATGCGGCCGCTCCGTCATGCTTTGGGTGGGCGACCCGTTTGCGGTACTCAACGGACTCGGGTTCATGACAGACCTCTAGGGACGTCAGCCGCGGGGTTCATGACACACGCTACTGACGTCGATGTGACGCCACGGACGCGCAATCTCAGCCCAGCGGCTGAGCTGCGAAAAAACAAACAGGATAATCGAAACTAGACCTGCGCGCAAGCTCTCTCCTCCCTGAAGGCAGGGTGCCGCGGCAGTTTGGCGGCAGTGTCTTAAGAGACTCTGTCTCTTTTCCGCTCGTCCCCGTGCGGAGTGCCCCAGCCCTCGGCCCTGGATTCCCGTTTTGCCCTGCGGTCGGCACCGTCTTATTCAACTTGAGACGTGACTCCTGAATGACGGCTGGGCTGCGTTCGGCCTCAATTCGCTTTACGAAGGCGGCGATGGCGTGAATTTTGATGCGCGCGTCTGCATTCAACCCCCCTCGCGTCCCGACAGGCCGGAAAAGCGGGCGTCGGCGAGGACTTCACCGTGGGAATCTGCATGGGCGCGTGCGGCGGCGGGGGAAGAAGCGGCGGGCCGACTTGGCTTGGTGCGGGCGCGAAGACTTGCGCCTGAGCCACGTTGGCGGCTCCTGCAACGACAAACATCCACAGCAACGCTCCCCGCAAAAGGAGCACCCGGTTTGCCTTCATGCTGTGCAGATCTATGACCGTTCGAAACGGAATGTAAGTGCTATCGAATTCGAGGTCATCTCACCGACGGCGGTGGTGCGACCGCAGCATCGGTCTGGCCGCTGGCGCTGAGCGCCTTGGCGACGAAGCCGGAAGCCTTCATCTCCTCGATGAACTCGCGCAGATACCGCACGCCGGCCTCGCGGCCCTTGGGCGTGCCCATGGCTTGCTCGATGACCATAAAGCGACCCGGGATCACGCGCGTATCCGGGTGCTCTTTCGCGAATGCCACGATCGGCTGCTTCACCCCGGCCGCGGCTTCGAGCCGATCCTTGCGGAACAGCGCAAGCGCTTCGGGTCCGCTCGATTCCCGCACCAGTTTTGCATGCTTGAGCGCGCGAGTGAGATAAAGATCGTAGGCGCTGGCGCGTGCCACGGCGACGCGCACGCCGTCGCGGTCGACGTCCTCGACGGTCTTGAGCGGGGAGTCCACCGGCACGACGTAGGCGCCCTCGATCACGACATAGGGCGCGGTAAAGTCGATGCCCGCGGCGCGCACCGGGTCGATCGCCAGGAATGCGATGTCCCAGGCGCCCTTCTGCAGCGCGTCGAACACCTTGCCGGCGGCATCGAAGGTGACGAATTCGATCGGAACGGCGAGGCGCTTGGCGAGTTCGCGCGCCAGCTCCGCCGAGACCCCGCGCGGCTCGCCGGTCGCCGGGTCCTTCTGCGCCAGCACGATATTGCCGAAGTTGATCGCCGCGCGCAGCTTACCGCTCGGCGCGAGCTCGGTGACGACGTTGCGTGGAACATTCTCGGCCATGGCATCAGGTACGTGAAACGAGAGCAGAAATGACAGGAGCGCAAGCGGTGCGAGCGCCTTGATCATGGAGGGATCCTCGGACGCAACCCACTCGGGCAGAGTATCCGAGCTTGCTCGCATTGCAAGGCCGCTCGCCCGAGCCCGCGTCCGGCCTGAGTTGACGCCGAACGTCCCATGGGCGAAGCCATACCGCGTTGATCTAGCGAGCGAGCACAGGGAGGGCAGCGATGGCGAAGATCACCAGGACCAACCCCGAGGGCATCTCGAAGCCGTTTTCAAATTACTCGCATGTGGTGACGGCCGAGGGCGCGCAGAAGCTCGTATTCTGCGCCGGCCAGGTCGGGGCAGACGTGGACGGCAAGGTGCTGCCGCCCGACGATTTCGACGCCCAGGCCAAGATGGTGATGGCCAACCTGACCAAGGCGCTCGCCGCCGGCGGCGCCAAAATCTCCGACGTCACCAAGATCACGATCTACATCTGCAACCCGCACGACGTGCCGAAGGCGCGCGGCATCCTGCACACTTATTTCGCCGGGCAGCCGCCGGCCAGCACGCTGTGCATTCTACGCGGGCTCGCCAACCCCAATTTCCTGCTGGAGATCGAAGCGATCGCCGCGGTGTGACCGGCTTCTCGGGAGCCAGCGCGCGTCCAATTCCGCCCGCCTCATTCCACATAATTGCCTTACAAGTTCCATTCGTTGGTCGAAACTGGCGCTCAGAACATGTGCCGTGGGGAATAGCGTTGGGGTACCGGGGATGTATCTTCTGGCCGTTTTCCGAGCCATTACAGCCGTCTTGACGCACCGCCGCTATCGACCGGAGTTGCACTACATGCGCGGCCCGGGACCGAAGTGGCACGAGCGTCACGGCCGATAGCCTGTTCGTAGAAGCCGCTGGTCGGCTTCGCCCGTGCCGGTCTCGACCGACGACACGGACGCGATAGGCAGTTAACTCCAAAACAATCTTGGCGGCGGACGCCGCCCCGCGCCGCGCCCGCAGATCGGCGGCTTGTCGCGGCGTCCGAGAAATAATTTGCATGAGGTGGGCGAAAGGCTCATTTTTCGCCGCCGACGATCGCTTGCCGGTCCGGCGGGGAGTTGTTATGCCTCACATTCGATCGCGTGCATTCGGCCCAAACCTTAGCGTCGCAAGCCTTTGCATGAACGTTTGCATCGCCGCGGCGCTGCTTGCCGTCGACGCGTCCGCCGCGCATGCCGGCAAGATCAAGATGGTGTTCCCCGGACCGGTCACGACCTTCTCGCTGCCTTATCTCGTGGCGCAGAAGAAAGGCTGGCTGGGCGATCTCGAGGTCGAGGACGTGCATGTCACCGGCGATGCCAACGCCATGCGCGTCCTGCTTTCCGGCAACGCCGATATCGGCCTCATCGGCACGCTCAACGTGCTGGCGTCGATCAATGCCGGCGCCAGCATCCGCGCCGTGCATTCCTGGCAGCCGATCGGCGACTACAGCCTCGTGCTGGCGACGGGCAAGGGGAGCAAGCTTGCGGATGTCGCCGGCAAGACCTTCGCATCGTCCGGTCCCGGCGGCCTGCCCGATCAACTTCCGCGGCTCATCATGCGCAAGCACGGCATCGATGAAACCACGGCGCGTTTCGTCCAGGTGGGCGGCCACGCCGCCCGCCTCCAGGCCGTGATCGGCGGCCGCGCCGATGCGACGCTGGTCAACACCGTCACCGCGCTCAAAGGCGTAAAAGACGGCAAGGTGACGGTGGTGGCGAGACTGTCGGCGGAATTCCCGGGCCTCGGTTACGTCTGGAACGTCGTGCGCACCGAAGCGCTCGCGAAACCCGAGCTTGCCGCTGCCTTCCAGACCATGACCGACATCGGAATCCGCGGATCGCGCTTCGTCATGGCCAATCCCGACGAGGCCGCGGCGATTCTGCACGAGCGGCTCGGCGATCTCGACTTGGCGTTTCTCACGGCGGTGGTGCGCGATCTCAACGGCGAGAATGTCTGGGGGGTGAACGGCGGGCTCGATCCGGCGATCGAGGAATTCACCGCCGACCTCAACGTGAAGCTCGGCAATCTGCCGGTCGCGGCGCGGGCGAAGGACGTTCTCGAGCCGCGCTTCGTCGAGCGCGCGCTCGCGACGCTCGGCAATTACCAGACGAAATAGCCGTGAGATGAAACCGCCGGCGGCCTCCGACGGCATGGTCGTCTACGACGGCGTCAGCAAATTCTTCCCGGTACGCGCACGGCCGGGCCGCGAGGACAGCGCGGAACTGATGGTGGCGCTCGACCGCATCAACGCGACCGTGCGCAAGGGCGAGCTGATCACGCTGCTGGGCCCGAGCGGATGCGGCAAGACGACCTTGTTGCGGCTCACCGCCGGGCTGATCGTGGCGGATGAGGGGCGCATCACCATCGCAGGCACGCCGGTGACGGGTCCGCGTAAGGACGCCTGCATGGTGTTCCAGAATTTCGGCTTGCTGCCGTGGCGCACGGTGATGGGCAATGTCGAGTTCCCGCTCGAGATCGATGGCATGGGCGCGGCCGAGCGCCGCGATCGTGCACGCGATTTCATCGAGCTGGTGGGGCTTGGCGCCTTTGCCGAACACTTTCCCCATGAATTGTCCGGCGGCATGCAGCAGCGGGTCGGCATCGCGCGCGCGCTGATGCGCAAGCCCATTCTCATCTTCATGGACGAGCCCTTCGGCGCGCTCGACGCCCAGACGCGCGAGCAGCTGCAGGAGGACTTCCTTGCGATATGGTCGCGCACTGGAGCGACGGTGGTCTTCGTCACCCACAGCATCGACGAGGCGCTCATCCTCTCCGACCGCATCTTCGTGTTCGAGACCGCCCCCGGACGGATCCGCACCGTTGTCGAGTCGCCGGTCGCCGGCGAGCGTCTGGGCGGCGACGTCCGCGCCCACCCCGATTTCGGAAAATGCCGCGCCGAACTGCGCGAGATGCTCAGGAGCGAGCCATGACCTCGTCACTGGAAATGCCGCCCCGCCGGTCGGTCCCGGCGCCGCAGCTGACATGGGCGCAACGCTTGCGCGAGGTTCTGCTGAGCCCTAACG
>WNGJ01018909.1_pt1 | contig 10268 bp, 10 predicted proteins | sample 5400611 | NCBI WGS metagenome assembly WNGJ01 (sample SAMN13153375, study PRJNA577476) | soil metagenome | isolation source: 40 cm soil or saprolite under Garry oak tree replicate 1 | place: USA:California | collected 2016-06-15
TCTTCAGGAGAGGGAAGGCCACTAACTCGCTGAGCAGGATGCTGAGCGTGCATGTGATCAGAGCGATACAGATGAGAGCGACACGTGGCCGTCTGATGCGAAAACGCTGACGCCCGCTGGATCGGTTCTCCGTCCCCGTAAGAGTTGTGGAGGGAGAATCTTGCTCCTCATCGGAGGCCTTCCCCCGGTTCATCGCGTTATATATACGTGTTCCTATTTTCTGCCGAGCATCCTCCTCGTGCGGATGTTTGGCAGGCGAGGATGCAGCCTCCTCCTCCGGTTGCTCTTCTTGGAATGTTTCAAGCGACGCACAGAGGGCAAGATGCATGGGAGCCCTTTGCTGACGAGCAAGCACTCTCTCCTCGGGCTCAGAGGAGGTGTTGCCTTCCTGCTGAAGTCCCTCCGCGTCCTGCTTTGGCTCATTCGGGGTGGGAGGCAGAGCAGGAAGCGAGAGGAGAGAAGTATCGGCGTGCGACATAAAAAGCGCAGCCAGCTGAAATGCGGTCGATGCATGGAATGCTGCAACCAAGGCGAGGACCTCTGCATCGTGGTCGGACGGCTGTCTCGCGAGGGCTTTGAAGAGGAACTGTCGGGTATACGAGGAGCGTTCTAGCATGTGGATCATCCGCGTCATTGAGCTATCAGCGGTCATGAACGCAGCCTGCCCGGTGAGTAATTCAGAGGCAATGCAGCCCAGGGCATACTGGTCAGTCTCCTGCCCGATGAATCCTTCAGCCTGCTCCAGTGCCATATACTGGGATGCCTTTTCGCTCGAGAGGGAATCAGAGCGAAGTGCTTCAGCAATGGCGACCAGCCCAAAGTCGGCGAGCAGAGCATCGCCACTTGCACTGAAGAGGATATTGGTGGGTTTGAGGTTGCCGTGGATGATCTGGCGCCGGTGAGCGAAGGAGAGGGCTTGCCCAATCTGGGTGAGAATCCTCAGGCTTTCCCCAAGCAGAGGAGGTTGATGGTGGAGCACGTCCGCCAGGGACCCGTTGGGGGCGTACTCGCTGACGATGTATGGGAACCCTTCATGGAACCCGGCATCCAGGAGCGGAAGGATATGGGGATGCTTCAGTTTTTTGAGCAAGCGCACCGCTAGGAGAAACTGTCGGCATTGGTGTGGCGAGAGCCGCACGGTGTGGAACCATTTAATAGCGACAGATGGCCGAGCCATGGAGATAGGCCTTGCTTGGTAGACGCATCCAGCAGGGCCACAACCACATTCAGCAACGAGCCGAAACGGGCCGAGCAACTCCCCGCCGTAGTTCTTTTCACCTATCATACCCATGTCTCCTGAAAGAGGAATAAGGGAGGAACGCCACCTTTAAGAAAGGTGCGACGCTGCCTGCTTATTGTAGGTACATCTGAGCAACACTGCAAGGCATATAGCCTTTTTGGATGCTTTCGCGCGATTCTCTGCATTCTTTCCCACAGTAGCATACGCTTTCTTATCTTCCATGCTCATTCGCTTAAGGCAAGGTATGTGCCAGGTTAGACTTCGCTGAGAAAAAAATCTGAGAGGGTTTTTGCCGCTTTTACGCGTTCTACCCACACCGCTTATGCACGCTCTTTCGTGTCTATCTCAGACAGTACCTTTTTTGCATGCCACTGTCTCATCAGGAAAGCTCGGCTAGAGCCGGATACCAGGAGAAAGTGAGAAGGTCGCATCCAGATGCAAGCCGTTCTCGAATATACACAGGGAGCACTTCAACCAGGAGCTCGTCTCGGTCCCTACCGATTGATCAAGCGCTTAAAGCGGGGAGGCATGTCCACTGTCTACCTGGGATACCATATCCGCACAAGAGCATACGTGGCGATGAAAGTCGTTGACAGCTATGCTGTCGATCTGAAAATGGTGTATCGGGAAAGAGAGATCATGCAAGCCCTAGAACATGAGCATATTGTTCCGTGTCTTGATGCCGGTGAACATGGAAGATATCATTACCTGGTCATGCCCTATTTGCCGGGTGGAACGCTCCAAGACATGCTCGCTGGAAGTGTGCTCACACTGGAAGAAGTCTGTAGTATCCTTGAACAGCTAACAAGCGCATTAGCCTACATCCATGCGCTAGGTCTTCTCCATCGTGATATCAAACCCGCCAATATCCTGTTTGACCAGGACAACAACCTGTATCTCACTGACTTTAGCATTGTGACATGGCTCGGTGAAAAGCCAGGATATGATGGGCATATGATGGGAACCCCTCATTATATAGCTCCTGAAATTTTCGAGGGATACGTGGACGTGCGCAGCGAGGTGTACGCGGTGGGTATCCTCCTCTACCAGCTGCTTACCGGCTATGTGCCATTCGATGGACCAAGTGCTTGGAAGATCTGCCTGGATCATTGGAAAACGCAGCCACTGGCTCCCTCCTTCCTCAACCCCTCTCTTCCTCGTCCGGTTGAGCGAGTGATACTGCGCGCATTGGAGAAGGACCCCGGTCATCGGTATCAAACCATCGAAGATTTGCTGCACGCCTTTCACAAGGCGCTCGAAGCTCCGACATTCTTCGAGCGGCTCTCATCACCATGGCAAGAAACATGTCAGCAGTTGCGCAAGAGGAACGACAAGGGGGGGGTATCGAGCACATGATCAAAAGGATCACGAGAAGCATGGGCAGATCCAGCATTTGACCTCTCCTTAGATCTCGGAATCGGGGAAGCCGGTGTTCCTAGAATGTCCCTCGAATGCTAGCCGACTGCGTTGGCGATCTCATCGTGCCTGACACGGCGCACGTAGCCTGCACAACCTCAACTACCTATTTTGTCTCTCATCTGCTCTTGCATACGACGCATGTCTCGTGCAACAGTTCTTGCGCCAACGAGGCACGCTAATCCGGCCAGGAAAAGAAACGTCGGAGTGGTTGTTATGAGCGCAAAGCTCAGGGTATACCTGTCGGCTATCAAACCAATGACTGAAGCAAAGATCGGCCTGGTGCAAAAGCTGAGCGAAATGCCACCAATGGCGAACAGAGCGATAAATAGCGTCAGACTCTCTATCAAAAACACCACGCTCTGGCTCAAACGTGTGCCACGCTAGATATGCAGCTATTAAGCCTGGAATGCCGACCATGTAGAAGGCCCAGCGCCAGCCAAAGGCATCGGCCACCAGACCACCAAACATAAAGCCGATAGCCGCTCCCACCAGATTGCCCACTGACCAGTAGGAAAGCACACGGCCACGTTGAGCTTTCGTGAAAAAATCGCCAAGCAAGGATAGTGACGCAGGGCTGTAGCCAGCTTCACCAATGCCCAGTACGGTCCGCGCACTGATCAACTGCCAGAAGTTGCGGCTTAAACCTCCCAAAGTGGTTGCCACGCTCCAGACACCAACACAGAGACCGATAATGTTCTTGCGCACGCCCCTATCTGCACACACCCCCAGAGGGAGTGTCGTCAGCCCGTAAACGAGCAGAAACGATGAACCGAGTAAACCTTCTTCGATGGTCGTGAGTCCAAGGTCTTGCCGGGCCTTCGGCAGTATTGCTGGCAATACATAGCGATCAGCGTAATTGAGCACATTTATCGTGAACAGGATAATAAAGGCGAAACGAGCCTGACTCCTGCCGGGTCTGCTAGAAGCGTTCCTGGTTGAGCGAGGCGTGACCATCATTCAATATGTAACCTTTGTTGTGTGCAATCTTGTACCCCTGCCCAGCGAACTTCAACAATGAGCATCATTCTACCACGGACTCACGTTTTTGCAACAGAGACACACGCAACACATAGATAACGCGTTGGAGGACTGCCAGATTGTTCAACACCGCAAGTATCCATAGAGCAACGGTAATCCGGTGAGTGAAAAGACCGATGAGCAGAATAAGGATTCGTTCAAAGCGTGTTACTAGCCCAACGTCTTTCGTCTCAATCCCTACCATACCTGCACGTGAGCGCACCAGGCTGCCAAGCATCGAGCCAAAGAGTGCGGCGAATATCAGCACAACTTCTGTTGAAGCCCTGAGGTACAACCAGAGCAACCCCAGGCTCAGCACAAAATCGCCGCTATGATCGCATATTGAATCCAGAAAGGCCCCAAATTTCGTTGTACGGTTCGTCACTCGTGCCAATTCCCCATCGATGCCGTCGAGTAAGCCACCAAGCAGCAAGAATATTCCTCCGATGATCAGGTGATTTTGGGATAAGACGAAGCCGCTCACAAGAATAAGTAGCAGGCTACTGATGGTCAGCATAGTGGGGGTGACACCGAAGCCGGCAAGCAAGAGAAGGAACGGTTGAAGCAACCTGCTATACCAGGTGCGTACCCATCTCGACAGCATGAGTGTTTCCCTTCCTGATCGCTGACAAAGGTCCAAGCGTTTCTGCGAGCAGTTGCATACACCATCCTAATTGACGAAAGCCTCTATTTTTTCAGGCTATGTTGATGCACTTACCGATGAATTCACCCATTTTTGACGAATCAGCTCAAGTGCCTGGAAATCGTCCATCTCATTTGGGGGTGACTTCATATAAAATGCACATACTTCTGGTATGGAGCCGCCTATGTGCTGATCGAGAGCTCCCTTCGCCAGACGGACGAGGTCTACAACTGAGCCTGCGCTATTTGGCTTGTCATCGCTTTCGAGCCGCACTGAAATCTTCACTGGCGAACCGCCGAATACACTGGCCTCAATCTCGATAAAGGCGTTTTTGAGGGGGCCTTTTGTAGGGTCGTAGTGATGTCCCACGTGAGACTGGGCGCCATTGACATATCGCGCGAGGGATTTTCGCTTAGAGACGAGTTTCGTCTCGGCGCGATAGACAAAATTCGCGAAGTCAGTGTTACCTCCAATATTTACTTGCGAGGTTTTATTGAGATGAGCGCCGCGGTCCTCTAACATATGGAGTAATGTGCGATGGAGAATAGTCGTGCCTACCTGACTTTTGATATCATCCCCGAACAGCGGGAGATGTTGTTGAGTAAACTGTTCTTGCATATCTATCTGCTGGGCTACTATCGTGGGGATACAGTTGATGAAAGCGCAACGAGCCTCTAATGCGGCCCGCGCATAAAACCAGGTCGCCTGAATGCTCCCTGTCGGGAGCAGGTTTACCAGGACATCTACCTGGTGATCTCTCAAAATCGAGACAACATCTCCTGCTTCTAGGGGGGACTCCTCGACAAACCGTGCGAGATGTTCTGGATTCCCATCAAGGGTGGGGCCACGAAAAACACGGGCTCGACCGTCAACATGGAGATCTTGAATCCGCACGAAATTGTTAGGCGGTTGATACATGGCTTCATTCACAGGTAAGCCGACTTTTGTACAAGAAATATCTAAGGCAGTCACAACTTCTATATTTCGTACACTATATCCACAAAGAGCAGGGAACAACAATCCCGTGTCGATGGCAGGATACTGACGATAGAAGCAGAGTCCTTCGATGAAACTCGCCGCGCAGTTACCCAGTCCCGCAATCGCAACATTGATCCGTTTCGATGCACCATCTGATGTCATTGTGTCTCCTCTGAAAGTAAGTAGTCAGCACCCACTATGACTCTTGCTTCTCATACTCTTGAAGTGGCGACGATATTTTTTCCTTCCGAATCCCACTAGCCCTCATGGCCAGTCTTCGAAAATCCCAATCTCCGTAGGAGTAATCAGGCAACTTCCTTGGGTGTGATCATCACGTGTAACCGATTTGTTCTCGTGGTATCAACTGTAGTCTAGATTCTCTGACAAACCTCGACAGCAGCCATTCTCGCCGCCCTGAATCAGTCCAGCCTTCCCGGCGTTCCTTCTGAATTCCAGGAGGTTATCGACTCAGGTATGTCCGAGAGAGCATTCAGACTGGAACGTGCTCGTCTCAGGACCGACGATAGCCGTACCACCTTGTATGTTGCACAGCAACCGGCCTGGCTTCCCAGTCTTGGTCGGGGTGTCCCTCTGGGAAGCTTCTTCCCCCCGACCTGTAGCCGGAGAGAGCGCGTCTGTCCTGGGCAGCCACTGCTGATGCCGCGTGGCTGCCAGTGATATTCCCTATAAAACGAGTGATGCACATTGAAGGAGGCGTTGAGATCGGCATGGATCTCATAGTGACAAGACGGGCACCAGAACAATTTGCCCCACTTGACAGCGATGCGTTTGTGGCCCTGGTTAGAGAACCTCTCGCCCCTTCCGCCAAACACCAACACGCAGCCGGGATAGTTGGCACACACGTTGGCGATGCGACGCGCCACCCGATGGGCCGCATCCTCATTCATCCGCCTGATATATCCCCACAGCTGCAGGTTGCTGTGTTCGCCTTTCACCGGCTTGCCTGACTGCCACTGCTTCTTGGCAACACATTTGAGGTGGCGGTAGCGCGCCTGATCGAGGCCCTGATCTCGCACGAAGACCGTTTCCCGAATCGTTCCCCGTTGTCTGACGGTAATGACGGCGAGCATTTTCACGTTCAGATCGACGGCCACCGTGACGAGGTCGGGATCGTGTTTGCTCTCGACGATCTTCTTCGCCTTCACTTCTTTTGTCTGCGAGAAATGGAGTTCCGCTGAGGTTTTGCGCACAACCAATTTGGGGCTCTGCTTTTCCCAGGCTGGATCAGTCAGGCGGTGCTGAAAGTAGCGGCTGTGCTTGATGGGATAGTGACGCCATTGCCAGGTCGTGCCCGTGTAGACTTTGAGCCGCACAAACCGGGCGTGCTCCTTTCCGCTGCTGGAGAGGTCCAGCTCGACCGTCCCTTCGTAGAGCGTGGGGTGATTGGCTGCCCCAGGCACTCCTGGTTTGCCTCGTTTCTTTCCGCTTTTTTCCCAATGCGCCAGATTTGAAAGATACGACCGGGCTTTCCCAATCGCGTCTTTAATCGCGGCCCGCCGGTAGGCAAAGGGCATGTCAGGGAAACGGTCACTGAAGTTCCACTCCTCCCACGGGTGTGGGTGATCACGGGTAGCCACGGTGTGAGTTTCTGCCCAGGTCAGCAGCTCGTTGGGACTGATAGCACGCGTGCGCATCTCCAGGTGCCTTTCGGAGTAGTAAGCAACACGCTCAGCCAGCTTTTCCGCGTGGGCCTGGTTGAGAATCTCTCCCGTCGCCTCCAGGTACGCCCGTTTGCCGGTATTGGCGCCTCCCTCTTCTCGCTTGCCTAAATCGAGGAGGAGCTTGGTCGTGCGTGTGGCCTGTCCCATCTTGTGCTTCCTTACCTGAACAGGTGTTCTTTAGACAGAAGTTTACTGCCTTTGTATACAGTTGTCAATGTTTTTAGAAGGTCGGCGAATATGGTCTCGCTCCACTCATGAGTGGTATTGGACTGAAAGATAGTTGCCCTTCCTGTAAGAGTGGGTCCAATCCACTTTGCTCAGAATCGCTCTCAAATAGGGGACGCGACCGGTCGCGTCCCCTGACGGTTCCTGGGAGAGGATGATCCCCTCCAATCGCCTTGGCCGGATTATGTTGCAGGGCTGCCACGATCAGGAGGAGTGAAGAAGAGAGCCGCATCTTCTGTCCCCTCTACGCCAGGGAGAGATTCCCCCTGCGATCGTTTTCTCTCCACACTTGCGTGTCACTCTGTTTGTTACACGGATGACCGGAGCGGAACGCATACCGAATATAGCGCGTCAGCAGGTATCAGAGTGCAGGCTGTTCCTGATTCCCTGGCCTTTCTTCCCCTATGAGTAACCAACAAACAAGTGTTCTCATCAATCGAATCAGTACACTCGCAGGACTATGGTTACTCCTCTCCCCACCTATTAGGGGAGCTGTCAAGAGCGCTGAGAGAACAAAAGTATCCATCCCACAAACGATTTTGCGCTCAGAGGAATGCAAAATGGAACGAATCTCTCGAAAATTGAAGTCAAGAATGGAGCCATATGCTAACCTTCGCAAAGCATCAGTGATAGCAGAGAAAACTATGGCCCTACTTGTCTGCCTGTCACGCTGGTCTTCTTGGGGATAATCGGACGCACGTCGGTTCTATCGAGACTAATTATAGAACGTGAAATAAAAGTATAATTTGTAACAGTAGATCTGAGATAATACGAGCCGCCACCTTGCGCAGAGACGTGCTCAGTTCCCGCGAGCAGGCTGGGTCAGCGTCGAGCACAGTGCAGACGAGACAGAATGTTTGCTCTCGCTACAGCAAAGCACCCTCCATAGAAGACCACCCTTCTTCCTTGCTCCACATTCACTCCCATTTTCTTCTTTTGCATGAACGGATGTACCAAGTAGCCAGTACAGGAGCACCTCCCCGCTCGTCTTTGGTCCTCATGGTGTTACCTTTCTTGTGTACACACGTCTTGACTTCCAGAGAGCACATCAGGGAGGTCGGTGCGAGGAACCGTCTCGCTCTGCTGACGCTACCTCCGCTCCCCTGCCTGTGTGGTGGGAACACGATCCAAAGGGATGCATCTCGATGATCGTTGGATGCAGAAGGAGAAGGACCATGCTGGTCGCTGGGCCTGCTGCAGAAACGGAGGAACAAGGTGGTGCGGCCGCCCAGCACACCGTCGCGGGACGGCGACGCCCTGGTGTTCATCGCTATGCCGGTCAGCCAGCGTGTCGCAGCGCTGTTGACCCGTTCACCTGTCACAGGCTCATCTTTTCAGGCCCTGATGACCTCTCCCAGCTACGGACGTGAAGGAAGTCCATCCAGTAAGCAAAAGGGGGATGTGCGTTATGCAACAATCAACTGGGGCCTTGAGGCGCACGACGGGACCAAACTGGCGCACGCTCAAGCTCATGGCGGGCTTGCTCAAGGTAATTGCCTCTCTGATCGTTCTCGCCGGGATCGCGCTGGCAGTGGTGCTGGTGCTGGTAATGACCGACGTGTGGCATCTGACGGTGCTGCTTGTTTCGCCTCAGACGGCCTTGCCGATCTCGATTGTCTATCTGGTGAGTACTTTGCTGGGGACGGTGCTGAGCTTTCTCTTTCTCACTGCGCTCGCTGAGCTGCTGCTGTTGCTGATTGCTCTTGAGTACAATACGCGCCAGCGACACTTCTAGGCAGCTTCTTGCTTCGAGAAAATACAGATGGGGAGATCTCTCCAGCTTGCAGAAGAAAGAGGATGGGGGGCATCTTGCTGCATTCAGGGCAGCAACGGGTTGGTGGAGAGTGCCTCGAGAGCGAGCTTTGTGACCGCTTTGCCAGCGACATGGTGGGACATGGCTTTGCCTACCTCCTCCCGACCGCATCCAGGAGAGCTGTCCCCCAGTACCTTTGGCACGTGCGTCTTGCTGACTCTCCTCTGCCAGCGTAGACGGCACTGCAAGGAACATGTTCCCAGGGAAGGTAGGCAAGTCATGGATCCCTTCATCGTCTTTTTTGTCGGACTCGTGTTGCTGGTCTTCTGCTCGTTCTTGCGGTGAGTAGCGCAGCTCGAGGCGCTCGAGCAGTATGACGTGACCGTGGTGGCTACCATTACCAGCGTCGAGCAACACTCCGTGTTCACCAAGCCGATGCGCAATGAACGTGCGTGCAGATTCCTGCGCTGATTCTTGTCGGAGATGAGGACGTCGCTGTTCCGCCGGTCCATTCGCGGCGTCTGCACGAGCGTATCGCTGGCTCGCGCCTAGAGATCATCCCTCGCGCCGGTCATACTTCGACCGTCGAGGAGCCGGCGGCGGTGAACGTTGCGATCATCAACTTTCTTGGCAGTCTCTCATAGGCCCATGGCATTGAAGAAAGGCATGAGGGACAATACAACGATATTGCGGGTGAGAAAAGTTCGTCTCTCGCGAGCCATTTCTCGCCCGCAATCCCTACAAGCATGTCTTCATCCCTTGAAGACCTCGGAGGGATCAGACGCACAATTGCTGATGCATCTGATCCCGTTTCTCAGTAGCGTTTACACGGCTGTTCAGCAGCTGGCTGACGAGCCTGGCGTACTACACCAAGTCCGCAAGAGCCATGCGCTGCATTAGGCACGTATCGCCGCCGTGAAGACTTCTTCACGGATGAGCTGCCCCGTGGCAGAATCCACTGTCGAATCAAACCGACCATCAGTCCAGATCGGATGGACGACGCCACCGAAAGCAACGATGCCCTCATAGTCCCCATACTGATTACCAGCATCGGCATCTGGATTAGCCGAACTTTCGTCGCTCATAGCGGTCGTCACCTTCACATTAGGAGCGAAGGCCAGTCCACCATTGGTAGACTGAGTGAAGTAGATGTCGGTCTTGATATCATTGGGATCATTGCGAGCATCGTTCCAGCTCAGGTTGACCGAACCAGTCACCGGATCGACCGAAAGCCACTGATTGAACTGATCCTTGACTATCCCAGCTGGATCATCGTTGACACGTACCTTCCCACTCCATTTTGCACCGCGG
>WNGJ01024739.1_pt1 | contig 10267 bp, 8 predicted proteins | sample 5400611 | NCBI WGS metagenome assembly WNGJ01 (sample SAMN13153375, study PRJNA577476) | soil metagenome | isolation source: 40 cm soil or saprolite under Garry oak tree replicate 1 | place: USA:California | collected 2016-06-15
CACGCGGCGCCGGTGCGCAAGGAGCTCGGCATCAGGACCATCTTCAATATCCTCGGCCCGCTGACCAATCCCGCCGGCGCGCCAAACCAGCTGCTGGGCGTGTTTCATCCGGACCTGGTCGGCATCCTGGTGCGCGTGCTGCAGAGACTGGAAAGCAAGCATGTCCTGGTCGTCTACGGCAAGGACGGCATGGACGAAGTGTCGCTCGGCGCCGCGACGCTCGTCGGAGAGCTCAAAGACGGACAGGTACGCGAGTACGAAATCCATCCCGAGGATTTTGGTCTCAGGATGATCTCCAACCGCGGGCTCAAGGTTGCCGACGCGATCGAATCCAAGGCCATGCTGCTCGAGGCGCTCGCCAATACCGAGGGCACGCCGCGGGAGATCGTAGTCCTCAACGCCGGCGTTGCACTCTACGCCGCGAACGTCGCGGGCTCGATCGCAGACGGCATCGATCGCGCTCGCGCGGTCGTCGCGTCGGGGGCTGCGCAAAAGAAGCTCGAGCAGTTCGTTGCCACGACCCGGAAGCTGGCGGGCTCGGCGCCTTGATCGTGGCTTCGCTGCCTGACTCGCGCGCGAGCGCGGACGGTCTTACTTTCCGCGTCGCCGCGGCCGCCGACCTTCCGCAGCTCGCCTCGTGGAACAAGCAACTGATCGAAGACGAGGGTCACGACAATACGATGAGCCTCGAAGAGCTTGCGGTGCGCATGCGCAATTGGCTGACCACCGAATACCAGGCGCTGATTTTCGAGGATCCAGCCGCACCGGCGCCGGTGGCGTACGCCTTGCTTCGCGACACGCCGGAATGGGTCCACCTGCGCCAATTCTTCGTCGCGCGCGATCGCCGCCGGCGCGGCATCGGCGCGCGCGCGGTGGCGCTGCTCCGCGATTCGGTATTCCCGCCGGACAAACCGGTCATCGTCGAGGCGATGGCATGGAACCATCGCGCGCTTTCGTTTTGGCATGCCGTGGGGTTTGCCGACCGCTACGTCGGGCTCGAGTCGCGTCCGGCGGCGTCCGTTCGGCGCCCATAGCGGAGCATGCCAAGGTGACCTCGCGCGACATCCTCACCAGAATTCTCGCCACCAAGGCCAAGGAGCTTGCCGCCGCGAAGGCAGCGGTTCCCTTGAGCGAGATGCGCAAACGTGCCGCGGCATCGCCGGCGCCTCGCGATTTTGCAGGCGCGCTTCGCGCCAAGATCGCTGCCCGGCGCTCCGCCGTGATCGCGGAGATCAAGAAGGCGAGCCCAAGCAAGGGCGTATTGCGGCCGATTTTCGATCCGGCCGCCATCGCCCGGCGTTACGAAGCCGGCGGCGCGGCGTGTCTTTCGGTATTGACCGATCGCGATTATTTCCAGGGACGTCCGGAGCATCTGATCGCAGCGCGCGAGGCTTGCAGCTTGCCGGCTTTGCGCAAGGATTTTGTGATCGATGAGTACCAGGTGCTGGAGTCGAGAACGCTCGGTGCGGATTGCATTCTCTTGATCGTTGCCGCGCTCGAGGATGCACGACTGGCCGCACTCGAGACCTGCGCACACGAGCTCGGCATGGGCGTTCTGGTCGAAGTGCACGACGCCTCGGAGCTGGACCGGGCGCTCAGACTTGCGACACCCTTGATCGGAATCAACAACCGCAGCCTGCGCACGTTCGACGTCTCGCTTGAGACGACTCTCGCCCTCTTGCCGCGCATTCCGGCCGACAGGCTGGCGATAACGGAAAGCGGAATCCTCGCGCCGGCAGACGTCGAGCGGATGCGCGCTCGTGGCGTAAACGGATTTCTCGTCGGCGAGGCATTCATGCGCGCCGCGGACCCAGGCGCCGCTCTGGCGGCGCTTTTCGCCTGAACCTCCTCCCGACTTTCTTGCAGGACTCTTGAGCCTGATTTTTCGTAGGGACCGCTGACATGCGGCAGCTTTGCTATCATTCAACGCCGGGCGCGGTATCAAGGTCGCCAAAGCATCCCGGCGAGCAAGGTCACCGACCCGCATGTCCCGTTCGCCCCGGATTACCGCATACCCGGGACAGGCACCGAGCCGTAGAGAGGCGCCTCACTCGCGGGTTGAGCATCCGATCGTGGTTCGGCAACCCCACCACGAACGAGCTGAAGTCAAAGGCGTCCTGGTGTCGGCGATCGCTGTCGAGAACGTCAGCAAGCACTGGGCCACCACAAGTGGCCAGGTTCGCGCTGTTGACAGCATTTCCTTCGCGCTCGATCCAGGAACGCTCAACGTACTTCTGGGCCCTTCGGGCTGCGGCAAGTCGACGACGCTGCGGCTCATCGCAGGGCTCGACCACGCGGATACCGGCAGGATTTGGATCGACGGCCGCGAGGTGACTCATTTGGCGCCCGCGCGGCGCAAGATTTCGATGGTGTTCCAGTCCTACGCGCTGTTTCCACATTTGAGCGTGCAGGAAAACATCGTCTTCGGGCTGCGCGTGCGCAAGACTGGGCACGCCGACCGCGACAGGCGCCTGAAGCGCGTCTCGGAGCTTCTGGGATTGTCGGCACTGCTCGATCGAAAGCCCGGTCAGCTCTCGGGCGGCCAGCAACAGAGAGTCGCGCTTGGTCGAGCGCTCATTGCCGAGGCGCCGGTGTGCCTGATGGACGAGCCTTTGTCGAACCTCGATGCGCAATTGCGGCAGGAAATGCGTCTCGAGATTCGCAACCTGCAGCGGCAGCTTGGCATCACCATGGTTTACGTGACGCACGATCAGGTCGAAGCGATGTCGATGGCCGACCGCGTCATCCTGTTGTCCTGTGGCCGGATCGAGCAGAACGGCACACCGGCCGACCTATACGAAACGCCAGCCAACATCTTCGTGGCGCGCTTTATCGGCACGCCCCCCATGAATCTGCTTCGATTGGATAAGGGCGGCAGCGAAGCGGTGATCGCCGGTACCGACGGTCCCGGCGTTGCTCCGCTCGCGTGGGCCGGTGGCATGCTCGGCGTTCGCCCCGAGCATGTGTTGCTGGCGCGCGACGGCCCATTCACCGCACGAGTGGAGAGCGTCGAATACCTGGGCGCCGACTCGCTCCTGCTCTGTCGCATCGGCGAACAGATCCTGACCGCGCGCGTCGCGGGCCGGGTCGGCGTGACCGGCGGCGATTCCGTGCATTTAAGCTGGGCGCGCGGGGCGAGCCATTTCTTCGACGCCGCGACCGGGATTCGGCTCGCGACAGAACCGATCCATCAAACCGCAACCATGTTTGCGTAGGTTTGAATATTTTCCACGAGGAGGAAGCATCATGAAACGCAGCACGCTTTGGGGCTGGTTCGTCGTCGTTGCCCTCGCCACGCTCTCGGGCGCGACACTTGCCCAGGCACCGGTCGAGATCTCGTTTTACTACCCCGTCGCCGTCGGCGGGCCGATTACCAAGCTGATCGACCAGTTCGCCGCCGACTTTGAAAAAGAGAATCCGGGCATCAAGGTCAAGCCGATCTATTCCGGCAGCTACCAGGAGTCGATTACCAAGGCTCTCACCGCGGTCAAGAGTAACGACGCGCCGACGACGTCGGTGCTTCTGTCCACCGACATTTTCACCTTGATCGACGAAGAAGCGATCGTTCCCTTCGATCCCCTGATCAAGACGCCGGAAGATCAGGCTTGGCTGAAGGGTTTCTATCCCGCGTTCATGGAGAACAGTCAGACCGGCGGCAAGACCTGGGGCATTCCGTTCCAGCGCTCCACCATCGTTCTGTACTACAACAAGGAAATGTTCAAGGACGCGGGCCTTGACTCCAACCGGGCGCCGGCGACATGGAAGGAAATGGCGGAGTACGCGCAAAAGCTCACCAAGCGCGATGCATCCGGCAAGGTCACGCAATGGGGGGTGCAGATTCCCTCCTCGGGATTTCCGTACTGGCTGTTCCAAGGGCTCACCACCGAAAACGACGTCCAGTTGATGAACGCCGCGGGTACCGAAACCTATTATGACAAGCCCGCAGTCATCGAGGCCTTGCAATACTGGATGGATCTCACCTCCAAGTACAAGGTGCATCCGGAAGGGATTGTCGAGTGGGGTACGACCCCAAAGGATTTCTTCGAGCGCAAGGTCGCGATGATATGGACCACGACCGGCAACCTGACCAACGTCAAGAACAACGCCAAATTCGACTTCGGCGTCGCGATGCTGCCGGCGAACAAGCGTCGCGGCAGTCCGACCGGCGGCGGCAACTTCTATCTCTTCAAGCAGGCCAAGCCGGAGCAGCAGGCCGCGGCGTTCAAGTTCATCAAGTGGATCACCTCTCCGGCGCGTGCTGCGCAATGGGGGATCGACACCGGCTACGTCGCGGTAAGCCCAGACGCATGGGCAACGCCGGTGATGAGAAAATACGTGGCGGACTTTCCCCCAGCCGCAGTCGCGCGCGATCAGCTGCAGTACGCGGTCGCCGAATTGTCGACTCATGACAATCAGCGCGTGACCAAGGCACTCAACGACGGCTTGCAGGCGGGGCTCACCGGCACCAAAAGCGCCGAACAGGCGATGAAGGATTCGCAGCGCGAGGCCGAGCGGCTCCTCCGGCCATATCGAAAATGATGCAGGTGCGACGCATCGCACGATGACGCGTTCCGCGCAATGGCTGTACGGCTGGCTGCTTCTCTTGCCAGCCGCGGTGCTGCTCGCGCTTTTTACGCACTATCCCGCGGTCGCCACGCTCTGGCACAGCTTCCGCTCGACGCCGAGAGGATCGCGGGCGTCGACGTTTGTCGGCGTCGACAACTACGCCCAGCTCGTCGACGATCCGATCTTCTGGCAATCGCTGATCAACAACCTCTGGTTCGCGATCGGCACGATTCCGCTTTCGATCGCGCTCGCGCTGCTGATGGCGGTCTGGGTCAACGGGAGAATTGCCGGGCGCGGGTTTTTGAGGCTCGCCTACTTCACGCCCACGGTGCTGCCGATGATCGCCGTTGCCAATATCTGGCTTTTTTTCTACACGCCCGAGTATGGGCTGCTCGAGCAGATTACCGGCACCTTCGGCCTGCCGGCGCACAATTGGCTTGGCAGCAAGAACAGCGCGCTGGCTGCCCTGATGGTGGTCACCGTCTGGAAGGAAGCTGGGTTTTTCATGATCTTCTACCTCGCCGCGCTGCAGCAGATGTCGCCGCAGCTCGCCGAGGCGGCGGCGATCGAGGGCGCATCGCGTGCCTATTTTTTTCGGCGTGTGACGCTGCCTTTGCTGATGCCGACGACGCTTTTCGTGCTCGTCAACGCGGTCATCAATGCCTTTAGGCTGGTCGATCATGTTGTGGTCATGACCCGTGGCGGCCCCGATAACGCGACCGAATTGCTGCTCTATTACATTTACGAAATCGGTTTCCGGTTCTGGGATTCGGCGTACGCCGCGGCACTCACCATGGTGCTGCTGCTGCTCCTGGGCGTGGTCGCGCTGCTGCAGTTCTGGTTTCTGGAACGCAAGGTGCATTACCAATGAGCTTCGCTCATTCATCGCGTCGCGTGTACCTGGGGCACGGCCTGGAAACGGCCGGAGCGTGGCTTCTGGGCGCACTGTGGATTCTGCCGCTGGCGTACGCGATCTGGACGGCGTTCCATCCGGGTGAGTACTCGACGCATTTCGTCCCGACTGCGCCGCTGACGCTGGACAACTTCGCGCGTGCATGGACCGCAGCGCCGTTCGCGCGTTATTTTCTCAACACGATTCTGTTGTGCGCGATGATACTGGCGGCGCAGCTCGTGCTATGCACACTGGCTGCGTACGCGTTTGCACGGTTTGTCTTTCCCGGCCGCAACCTCCTCTTTGCGCTGGTTCTGCTGCAGCTGATGGTGATGCCGGACGTGCTGATCATCGAGAATTACCGCACCATGGGTGCGCTGGGTCTCCGCGATACCATCGTCGCCATCGCTTTGCCGTACATGGCGAGCGCCTTCGGAATCTTCCTGCTCCGGCAGACATTCAAAACCGTGCCCAAGGAGCTCGACGAAGCGGCGCGGGTCGAGGGCTGCACGCCTCTACAGGTGTTGTGGAAAGTCTACGTACCGCTGGCGCGTCCGGTCTATCTCGCCTATGCGCTGGTCAGCGTGAGCTTTCACTGGAACAATTTTCTCTGGCCGTTGATCATAACCAACTCGGTCGAATCGCGGCCGCTGACCGTAGGCCTGCAGGTATTCTCGGCCACCGATCAGGGAATCGACTGGTCGATCATTACCGCGGCCACCCTGCTGACCAGCGCACCGCTGCTTATCGCGTTCCTGCTTTTCCAAAGACAATTCGTACTATCCTTCATGCGCGCAGGGATCAAATGAAGCTCATCACCTGGAACGTCCAATGGTGCCGCGGCGTCGACGGCAAAGTCGATCCGGCCCGCATCGTAAGGCATGCGAAGGCGATCGCCGATTTCGACGTCCTGTGTCTGCAGGAGATCGCCAACAATTATCCCGCGCCGCGGCTTGCCGGCAGTCGCGGCGAAAATCAGTTTGCCGAGCTCGCGCGGCTCCTCCCTGGCTACGCGCCCGTCTTTCGTCATCTGCTTCCGTATCCGGTAGAGCCCGGCATCAACGGAATGCCGCGGATCGCTCTGGAAGTGGTCTTGTCGACCGAGCTCGCCGCGCTGCGCGTCGTCACGACCCATCTCGAATATTATGGCGCCGCGAAGCGCGCCGTGCAGGTCGACGCGTTGCGCCGGATCCATTCCGAAGGCAGTGGCCATGCCCGTCTCGGCAGCATTGTCGATATCAGCGGCGGGCCTTTTCACACCCTGCTGCGTCCCGCGGGAACGATCATCACCGGCGATTTCAATCTTGAGCCCGACGATGCCCTGCACGCGCGGATGTGCGAAACCTTCGCTGATGGCACGCCTCCGCTTATGGACGCATGGGAGGTCGCCCAACCCGGCCGGGCGCATCCGGCGACCTTCAAGATCTATGAAAAGGAGCGGCCCGGGGAGCCGGAGCTGCACTGCGATTTCATCTTCGTATCGGCCGATCTGGTGCCGCGTATCCGGCAAGTGCGGGTCGATCAGAAAACGCAGGCGTCCGATCACCAGCCGGTGCTGATCGAGATCGACTAGCTTGCTGATTCTGCACGCCCGTTTGGACCGGCCCCGCGGCCGGCGTAAAATAACAGGTTGCCGCCGCCTCGACCAAAGCCGGTTCGCCGGCACTTCCTGCGCCGGGCTCGCCCTCCTTGACCGCCTTTCAACCATTCACCGGTGAACGCTTCACGCCCCTGCGCTGGCCAGCCGGGCGTGTAAGACGCTTATTCGACGCGAGAGCCAGATGACAATCGACGTCATCGTCCCGGTCTATCGCGGCGTCGAGGCGACGCGGCGTTGCATCCAAAGCATATTGTCCAGCAAGCAGCAGACGCTTTTCGAGCTGATCGCGGTCAACGACGCATGTCCGGAGCCCGAGCTCGCTCGCTGGCTGCGCGAGCTCGCGGTGCGCTCGCGTCTGACGCTGATCGAGCAGCCGCTGCGCCAGGGTTTCGCCGCGGCAGTCAACCGCGCGACCGCACTCCATCCGGACCGCGACGTCGTCATACTTCACAGCGACGCCGAAGTCGCCAACGACTGGCTCGATCGGCTCGTCGCTCCCTCTTCCGCCGCTCGCGACATCGGCACCGTCGCCCCGTTCACCAACTACGGCGGCATCGCGGGTTATCCGCGCACCGATGTCAGGAACGCGATGCCGGCGGAACACACGCTGGGCTCGCTGGATCTCTTGTTCCGGCGCGCCAATGCGAGCTCTTCGGTCACAACGCCGCTTGCCCGCGGGCCGTGCGTGTTCCTGCTCCGCGCGTGTCTTGACGCAGTCGGGCCATTCGACGGCGGTCCGCTGGGCAGCGATTACGGTGTCGAACAGGATTTTTGTCTGCGTGCATCCGGTGCGGGATTCCGGCATGTGCTCGCCGCCGATGTCTATGTCTGGCACTGGGGCGAGACAGCATTCGGATCCGCCGATACGCAGGATCTCGCGGCTCGCGCGGAGAGAGCGCTGGGCAAGCTCTATCCGCATTACCCGGCGCAGCGTGCGGAGTTCGTTGCGCGCGATCCGGCGCGGACCTTTCAGCGCCGGGTGGATCTCCTGCGACTGGCGGAGTCTCCGCGACAGCTTCTGCTTTTCATCGCCCATGGATGGGGCGGCGGCATTCGTCGGCATATGGACGACTTAGCCGAGATGGTGAGCGAGCGGTGCGACGTCCTGCTGCTGCAGCCGGGAGCGGGCGACACCGTGAAGCTGTCATGGCCGAAGAAAGGCGAGGGTTTCACCGCCTATTTCGCTTTGCCCGCCGAGTTGCCTGCGCTGGCATCGCTGCTGCGCTGGCTCGGGCTGGTGCGCATGCATTTTCATCATGTGCATGGCCTGCCGCGCGCGGTGTTGGACCTGCCCGATCGAGTGGGCGTGCCGTATGACTGCACGCTGCACGACTATTATGCGATCTGCCCGCAATATCACCTCGATGCGGCGGATGGGCGTTATTGCGGCGAGCCTGACGCGCTCGGCTGCGCCGCGTGCTTGACGCAGCGACCCGGGCAATGGGGAATGGACATCACCTCGTGGCGCGGCGCGCTGGGCCAACTGCTGCGCGGCGCCGACCGCGTGCTTGCGCCCTCCCGCGATGTCGCGCAACGCATCGCGCGCTATTTCCCTGATGTGGAAGCAGTGGTGATGCCTCATCCCGAAACGCCGCTCATCGAGCCGGGCAGGATCACTCGGGTGGTGACTCTGGGCAATCTTTCGCCGGAAAAGGGACTTCGGGTCGTCGCCGCCTGCGCCATCGATGCGCGCGTGCGCCGCCTGCCGCTGTCGTTTCGTGTTCTCGGAGCGACCGCCGAGCCGCTTCCGCAGTGGCCCGACGCGCTATTGTCCATCCACGGTCAATATGCAGAAGACGGCCTGGCGACCCTCATCGCCGCCGAGCGCCCCGATGTAATCTGGTTTCCGGCGCAGGTACCCGAGACCTACTCGTACACGCTTTCGGTCGCACTCGCGGCCGGAACCGCTATCGTGGTTTCCGCGCTGGGCGCACTTGCCGAGCGAGCGTCCGGCCACCCGCGCGTGGCGGTGGTGCGATGGGACGCGGCGCCGGCCGAGTGGAACGAGGCCTTGCTGAAGGCAGGTGCTCTCGGCTCGAGCACGCGTCCGGCGCTCTCCCGAATCGCGATCAAGTGACCGATCCTCAACATTATCTCGCGACCTATCTTGCGCATTTGCCGGCGTCGCCACGCGCGCGCTCGCATAGCTTGACGCCGCTGCACCTCGACGCGCGGCACTGGTATCTCACCGCGGACCCGGTCGCGGAACAGCACGTTGAGAGAACAGATTGCTACCCAGCTGCACATTGGCAGAGTCGAGACGCAGCTCACCGCGACGCAGGCCCGGATCAATGAGCTGGAGACGAGCACTGTCTGGCGCGCGAGTGCGCCGCTTCGGCACAGCGTACATCGCGTCAGGATCGCGCTCACCCGCCTCCGCGCACGGTGGCTGTCGGTTCGACAGTCTCCCCGTTATGCCGGGATAGCCCTGTCGATTCTCCGCGACGAGGGCGCCGCGGCGCTGACGCGACGGGTCGCGCGCAGACTCACGCGCTCTCGCCGATTCGTTCCTTCGACCGGGGCGGGCTTCGTCCAGGCGCCGGAGATTGCGCCGCTTTCATTCGTGCCGTGCCCGAATCCACGGGTGAGCATCATCATCCCGGTCCATGCGAAACCGCTCCTCACCTACACCTGCCTCGCAAGCCTGCACGCCAACACGCTCGCGGGAATGTACGAGATCGTGGTTCTCGACGACGCCTCGCCGGAACCGGCGGAGGCGGCACTTTCCGTCGTCAGCGGGGTGCGTTTCGTGCGCAACGATACCAACGTTGGTTTTGTCGGCAGCTGCAATCGCGCCGCCGGCGTTTCGCGCGGCGAGATCCTGGTTTTCCTGAACAATGACACCATCGCGACGGCGGGCTGGCTCGACGCCGTGCTGGCGGTCTTCGAGCGTCATCCGGACGCCGGCCTGGTCGGCGCCAAGCTCATCTATCCGGATGGCAGGCTGCAGGAAGCCGGCGGCATCGTCTGGCGCGATGGCTCGGCATGGAACTACGGCCGCAACGACGACCCGGACAAGCCCGAATACAACTATGTGCGCGAGGTCGACTACTGTTCAGGAGCCTGCCTTGCGATTCCGACGCAGTTGTTCGAAGAGCTCGCTGGATTCGATCAGCGGTTCGCGCCGGCATATTACGAGGACGTGGATCTCGCATTCGCGGTGCGCGCCGCGGGGCGCAAGGTCTTTTACCAGCCACGCGCCGTCGTCG
>WNGJ01009689.1_pt1 | contig 10266 bp, 9 predicted proteins | sample 5400611 | NCBI WGS metagenome assembly WNGJ01 (sample SAMN13153375, study PRJNA577476) | soil metagenome | isolation source: 40 cm soil or saprolite under Garry oak tree replicate 1 | place: USA:California | collected 2016-06-15
CGCCCGCAACCAGCTCATTGGAACAGCATTTCTCACTGCCTTTTTCACATATATACTGGTCATTATTGCCATTCTCGCAAATGTACCAAGAATGAATACCATAGATGCGATGGTTTTTTACTTTCTCGGGGCAATCGTCGGGCTCTTTGGCCGATTGTTTGATGAGAGAAATGCTGATAAAGTTGTTGATGACTACAGCCTTAGCACGATCCGCATCATTGTTACACCCTTGATTTCTGGTCTAGCTGTTCTTATTGGCGTATTATTTGTTACAACATCATCAACATTAGACACCATCTACACGATTACTATTCAGAACCTGGTTTTAGCGGCGGTTCTCGGATTTTCGCCGAACATACTTATTAATAAGCTTCTAAGCAAATCCGAAGAGATCAAAGGTCAAATTAAAAGCGCCAGCCCATCAGATAAAAAAAGTGGATAGGGTAGCAGCGGCTCAAGCACAGGAAATAGTAATGTCGGCTCAGGTTAGTGCTGTGTTCCTCATTGGTACGAATAAAACGCTGAAGCGTCGTGAGCTTTTGTTATATCAACTCTTTCGTGCGACAATACTGTCCTGGTCTCTTATTATGCAGGACAAGTGTACCACTTCAACTGTTACATTGAATATGCATTATAAAAAGCTAGACACATCGCCAGGCAACTCCTTTTTTCTCTTATGAAGAGTACGAAAAAACTTCGCGGTATCTTTTTGTGTCTCTTGCAGGTTTCTATGCCTTTGTTCCAGAGCACGCAATTCATTTCGCGAAGTTTTCTATCTCACATCACTGGCTTTTCACAACAAATGCAACAGTAGTTATGTTACATGTCTACTGTTGCATAACTTCGATTGTCTTACGTACGATCTCTACAAAATCTGGCTTGAGGCTTGCTCCCCCAACGAGTGCTCCATCGACATCCACATGTGCCATGAATTCGCCTATATTGGTAGAGGTAACGCTGCCACCGTAAAGAATAGATATTGCAGATGCAATCTCGTCTCCATATATCTCACTATAGAGCTGTCGTATTAAATGGATCACCTGACCTGCACCATCGGCTGTTGCTGCCTTGCCTGTACCAATCGCCCAGATAGGTTCATAGGCAATGACTACCTCTTTGGCCCGGTTTGTTGGAAGGTTTTCCAGGCTATGTTTTACCTGGAAGCGAATCACTTCCTCAGTCTTACCCGCCTCGTATTGCTCAAGATGTTCGCCGATGCAGACGATGGGTCTCAGCCTATGATCTAGAGCAGCAATGGCCTTCTTATTCACCATTTCATCGGTTTCTCCAAAGTAGGTGCGCCTCTCAGAGTGACCAAGAATAACGGTTGTGCATAATTCCTGCACCATTGATGGTGAAATCTCGCCAGTGTAAGCTCCCTTCTCCTCAAAATACATGTTCTGCGCACCCAACTCCAGACGAGGAAAAGGATGGGCATCCATTACCTCACGGACGGCTGTCAGTGAAATTGCGGGCGGACAGAGGATAGTCAATATATTGCGATACTGATGCATGAGCAATCCCAATTGAGGTACAATCTCTGAAGCAAAATCAGCTGCCTGGATCGGACCATAATGCATCTTCCAGTTTCCTGCAATAATAGCGGCACGATTTGATGTAGTCATTCTTACTTATCCTGTAAAGCTGCAACACCAGGAAGAACGCGTCCCTCGAGAAATTCTAGCGAAGCGCCTCCCCCGGTTGATACGTGCGTCATCTTCTCGGCTGCCCCTGCCTCTTCAACTGCTGCTGCGGAATCTCCTCCTCCAATGATTGTGGTAGCTCCGGCACGAGTGCGACTCACCAATATTTCAATAATGGCATCAGTGCCTTTAGCAAATGCGGGCATCTCCGCAACTCCAAGTGTACCATTCCAAACAATGGTTTGTGCTTCCGACAGAGCTTTTTGGAAAGCTTCAACAGCCTTTGGACCAATATCAAGAATACGCCAGCCTTTAGGAACTTCGTTCTGAGCAACAACCTTGTAGTTTGCATCGGCAGCGAAACGATCCGCAACCACAACATCAGTGGGTAGCAAAACCGATAACCCTCGTTGGTGCGCCTTCGCTATCAGGTCCTGAGCAACATCTAATTTGCTCTCTTCAAAGAATGAGTCACCAATTTCATAACCCTCTGCTTTGAGAAACGTGTTTGCCATACCTCCACCAATAAGCAATGTGTCGACCATGCCGATAAGGCGTTCCAGTACAGCAATTTTATCGGAGACTTTGGCTCCTCCGATGATCGCTACGAATGGTCGTTGGGGATTTTCAAGAGCTGATCCCAGGAAGTTGATTTCCTTCTCCATCAAGAACCCTGCAACTCCTGGTAAATAATGGGTTACTCCTTCTGTCGAAGCATGGGCACGGTGCGCTGTTCCAAAGGCATCATTGACATAGACTTCGCCGAGCATTGCGAGTTGCCTGGCAAAATCCGCATTATTTTGCTCCTCTTCCTTATGAAAACGCAGGTTCTCTAATAGTAACACCTGACCTGGTAGCAGAGATTTCGCTTGAGCTTCGATCTCCGGTCCTATACAGTCTTTGGCCATTTCTACTGGCGTGCCAAGCAACTCGCTCAAGTGTTGCGCTATTGGTGCCAGACTCAAGGTATTAACGACTTTCCCTTCTGGTCTGCCAAGATGCGACATCAGAATTACAGATGCACCTTGATCGAGTAAATAACGGATGGTTGGAAGAGCAGCCCGAATACGCGTGTCATCAGTGATATGCTGATGAGAGTCTAACGGTATGTTGAAGTCAACGCGCACCAAAACTCGCTTGCCTGCGAGATCTATATCGCGGATTGTTTTCTTATTCATGATCTTTATCCTATGTAAAAAGGGATCGTCAAATAGTGACGATCCCTGGCTCTTACCAGCCTTTTTCAGCGATGAAATGTGTGAGATCAGCGATACGACAGGAGTAGCCCCACTCATTATCGTACCAGGCTAGAACTTTGACCAGATTGCCACCCTCAACCATTGTCGAGAGTCCATCAATGATCGAGGAATGAGGATCACCGCGAAAATCCATCGAAACAAGGGGCTCATCACTATATTCGAGAATACCTTTGAGTGGACCGGCGGCAGCTTGTTTGAAGGCATCGTTAACTGCTACTTTGGTAGTTTCTTTGCGTAAAGTTGCTACAAAATCGACTACAGAAACGGTCACGGTTGGCACACGCAGCGACATTCCATCAAAGCGGCCTTTGAGTTCGGGAATAACCAGAGCGAGAGCACGAGCGGCGCCGGTCGAGGTAGGAATAATGTTAACGCCAGCGGTACGTGCGCGACGAAGGTCACTGTGAACCTGGTCGAGAATGCGCTGATCATTTGTATACGAGTGAATGGTGTTCATCAAACCCTTTTCAATTCCGAAGGTATCGTTGATGACCTTGGCTGCTGGAGCTAGACAATTTGTCGTGCAGGAAGCATTGGAAATGATATTATGCCTGGACGGATCATACATATCCTCATTGACTCCAAGCACCATCGTCAGATCTTCTCCTTTTGCTGGCGCAGAAATGATGACTTTTTTTGCGCCCCCTTGCAAATGGGTTGCTGCTTTCGCTGCATCAGTAAACAGACCTGTGGACTCGATAACAATCTCTATACCTAGATCTGCCCATGGAATCTGTGCTGGATCGCGTTGTGAAAGTACTTTGACTGTGTGGCCGTTTACAATCAGTGAATCGGCAGTTGCTTCGACTTCACCAGGGAATCGTCCGTAAGTGGAATCATATTTTAAAAGGTGAGCATTCGTTTTGGTATCCGTCAAGTCGTTTACTGCAATTACTTCGAGTTCGCGTGGGTAACGCTCAAGTATTGCCTTTAAAGACTGGCGTCCGATCCGTCCGAAGCCATTAATGCCTATACGTGTAGTCATATTACAAGTGTTCTCCTTTAATGTTGTTGCAAAATAACAAGCTCCAGTGAAGTTGGAGAGCAGGTCTTAAAGTGGAAAGTCATAATGTTTCACGTGAAACATTACTTGAGAAAAGCATCTCATAACTTCTTCCACTACTAACAGAGTACCATTAACACGTGTACCTCATCAAGGTCGATTATCACATTTGAGTCTCAATCAACCTTGAAAGCGTGATCTTGTGATATCCAGAGCTTACTCTGTAACTGGTACAGGAATAACACCAATGGAGAAACGGATGTAATCATCAGTGTAGCCAAAGCCGGAACCGGGTACACCTGCGATGCCTGTTTTCTCAAACAGCGAAAAAGCATCTTCTCCAGGCCTTAATTTGCTCCAATTGTAGACGGTAGCATCGTCACCGTGAAGAATTTGTGCGAACAAATGTTGCTCTTCGTCAATTTTTTGTAGTTGTGTGACGAGGCGATTGCGTCGCAATTTATACAATCTTCGCAGCTTATCCACTATCCAGGGGCGGGATTGTATAAGGCGGACGTATGCCATGAAGCGTAATTGCCATTCTGCCGGTAACGAAGCCATCGTGTTTGACCAACTCGGCATCAGAGCAGCAGCGATTTCGGGATCGCCTATCGTCACCCAGCCAAAGCGTTCGCCGGTCAAAGTATGCGATTTTGAGAATGTGCTGGCAAAGATTGTGTGCTGTAAAACATCGCGAGCGGCAAAAGTCACTATGCGCGCCTGGTCTTCTTCAGGTGTAGCTGTGCCGATATAAGCCAGGTCAGCAATGATATGTATTTCTCGCCCCGATTCCCAATATTTTCGTAGCACCGCAAAAAGTCTGGTGAGCTCATCCGCTGTATAAGCAAATGCGGTGGGATTATTCGTGACTGTTAGATAGATGATACGAATATCGGGAGCTTGTTGCAGTATGTCATCGAGTTGGATTGCTGTGAGTTTGAAATGATCTTCGGCTCGTGTGCGAAATTGATGCAACCGGTAACCAAATGATCTTGCCTGCCACTCAGGAACATTGAAGCCAGGAGCAGGAAACAGTACAGCAGTATTTGTAATGTTTTGCTGCTGATAGATTTGACTCAAGCCACGCAAAACTTTATCGATGCTATCCATAGCGCCTATTGCCAGGTAGACCTGCTCTACGGCAACAGCTAGGCCTAAATTGTGCATTTCCGCAGCAAGCCAACTACGTAGCATAGAGTTACCAACACCATAAAGATCATATGTGCGCAAGTCGATACCCTGTTGTAGTAGTTCTCGTTCACATTGCTGCATTTGATCTCGTAGCCAGAGGTAGGTCTCACCACTGGCCACATATCCATGCAGTTGTTCATCTGGAAGTGCTACGCCTAGCTCATCTGCAAGAAGCCTGTAATCTCCGGGTCCTCCGGGTTCACCTTCACATTCAGTGATCCTGCGCAGATTGACATCTCCAATTGTGCGGTTAACTATTTCGGTTTGAATCACTTCTTCAGCGATATTGAGTTCGCGGCATTGCTTTTCTAGATCGGAAACCATACGGGCCATCACACGTATTGGACCTGGACTATGCTGAATAGTAGGTCTATAACGAAGAAGCAAATCATGACGAAGTTGTCTAACTGTATTGTGCTGCTCTTGAAGCGAAAGAGTTGAATAGATCGAAGAGTTGGATAGATCCACAGGTAATTTGTGGGTTATCAACAGTATTACTCCCTTCGGATGCACACTTCATTGTGCATTGCATTAGAGGAAGATGCTTAGTCACCATTGACTATCTGCAAGAAGTGTAGCATATCGTGAAGGACAAAGACAAGCTATGGTTAACATTGAACGACCAGGCTTTTATGAGATCAAACTCATAAAGAAATGTTTCACGTGAAACATTTTAGGAGATTCTGACCATTCCATCTCTTCACACCACTATCTCAAACGCACCCTCTTTGACTGCATTTGCAAGTGTGGTAATATCAGGTGCAAGCACCCGATCATGTTCAAGTTTCGTCACGTATGAACGCACGATTTCGAATGCTTTCTGCGCACCGGCACCGGGTTTCAACGGCTTGCGGAATTCCAACATTTGTGCTGCGCACATGAATTCAATGGCAATGACTTGTTGTGTTTGCTCCAGAATACGTAGGATTTTAAGAGCGCTGGTAGCACCCATACTATTAAAATCCTCCATACCAGCGGAGGTTGGGATAGAATCAATGCTAGCGGGATGGGCCAAAATTTTTATCTCATTGGTCAGGGCCGCCGCCACGTATTGAGTAATCATGAAGCCAGAATTCAAACCCGGATTTGGTGTCAGGAAAAGAGGTGCGCCAGCTTCATCCCAATCATGTGGCCCCATTAGATTGTAGATACGTCGTTCTGAGAAACTTGCAACCTGCGTAAGAACAATAGCCAGGATATCGAGTGCCAGTGCCAGGGGTTGTCCATGAAAATTTCCGCCACTTAAGACTTCACCATCCTCAGGAAAGACGAGTGGATTGTCGGTTACCGCATCCAGTTCGCGTTCGAAAATATTGGTACAATAGTCCAGGGCATCACGAACGGCGCCGAAAACCTGGGGTGCACAGCGCATTGTATAAGGATCTTGCACTCTGGGACAATCTTCATGACTGGGATTGATCTCACTATCCTTTACCAGTTTTCGTATTCGGGCCGCGCTAACCTGCTGCCCATACTGACCTCGACGCTTGTGAATACGGGCATCTAGAGGTACGTGACTACCCATCAATCCCTCGATACTCATGGCACATGCAACCTCCGCAGCGCGCAAGAGTATGAGAGAGTCAGCAAGCGCCAGGATTGCAATTGCCTCCATCAAGTGGGTTCCGTTGATGAGAGCAAGTCCTTCTTTTGCTTGTAAATTCAGAGGAGTCAATCCCACCCGCTGCAACGCTTCTACGCCAGTAAAATGCTGACCTTCAAGTATAACTTCACCTTCACCTATTAGTGTCAAGCCGAGATGAGCAAGTGGAGCCAGGTCGCCACTTGATCCAACCGATCCACGCGAGGGAATAATAGGGTAAATCCTGGCATTCAACATTCCTAGCAATAATTGCACGACCTCAATACGCACACCGGAATTGCCGCGTGCCAGGCTTGCAGCAAGCAACAGCATAATCGCCCGCGTAACTTCTTCGCTCAATGGTTCGCCTACACCGGCAGCATGACTGCGTAGCAAATTATGTTGTAAGTCTTTCAATTGATCACGTGGAATACGAACTTTGCTTAAATGCCCAAAACCAGTGGTCACGCCATACACTTTTTGATCTTGGGCGATCAAGGCATCAATTACTGCCCGGGCTGCCTGTATTCGTGAAATGGATTCGCTGCTCAACGATACTGGTGCATTATGGCGCGCCACGGCAAGTATTTGTACACTGGTTAGAGCTTGTCCATCTATAGTAATATGTGAAGGAAGGTCATTTGTTTGTTCTGTCTTCATCATGGAAATTTCATCCTTTCCGGCTTCGCTGCCTCTTGTGTTGCATTGTAGCAGAAAAGAATCGACAGCGTAATCGTGAGAACCATTGGTTTATTGGAATATTCGTTGTATTCACCTGAATCTGAGCCACAGGAGCGGTAATTAACAAAATGAGAGTCACAATGAATAGAGGAAGATTTACAAATCTGGTGAAAAAATACAACTGATCTGGCGCAAGCACTATGAGAAAGTAGAAGCACAGTGCCAGTCCTCCCCACTTTCCCAATGTGGTCGAGCCGAAATGTACTGGATGAGCTAAGAGAAAGTAGCTGGCTAAAGCCGCAAGAAGTGGGATCAGAAAGCGCAAGAATACGACAATTCCAAACCAGAATGGAAGGACATTATTCTGAATCAAGGTAAGTGTAAGTGCCAGGTACAGGCAAAAATCCGCCTCTCCATCTGCAATTTGCCCCAATTTGCTTTGAGTCTGTGTTCGCCGAGCTATTTGTCCATCAAGAATATCTGTCATTGTCCCGCTAAGAAAAACCAGCAATGCTAGCCAGGAAGGCGTGCTAATACCTCCAACAAATCTACCCAGAAGATAAGAAGCTCCTAGACCACGCAACAAGGTCAGGGTAGTGGCGAGACCAATTACAGGAAATAGTATTCCTGTTCTACTTTGACGATTCAAACCCAGGTGCCAGTAAAGATCACTTTGCTGCCATACAACACAAAATAAGAAACCTGACATCAAGCGCAGTGTTTTACCCGGGTCCTCAAAGATGAAATGAACAGAAAGTATTGCTAGCGCGAACGCACCAATAAACATTGTGGTATGGGCCCAGGAACGTTTCAGCGAGGGATTTGCTCTGGCTGTAGCACAGGATCTCTTCCAGGAACTTCTTAGAAAATGTACCCATGCCAGAGGGCTGAACTTCTCATTGCGCAGGGTAGTCAGTATATCGACTACGAACTGATTTTCGCCGTCGGATGTTTGGAGCATGATAAGAGTTCCAGAAGAGTAAAGAATGTTTCACGTGAAACATTTTACATGTGCCATGTACGTTCATCTATTGTGCGATCAAAACTGATTGGATCAGGTTGACACCAAAATGATAGCCAATTTCATGATAATCACGAATTGACCAGAAAGCCAGCTCACATCGTTTACCTACTTCTATACTACCAATTACTTCATGTAATGCCAGCGCACGAGCACCATTTATGGTTGCCGCTTGCAATGACTCTTCAATCGACATATCCATTGAAGACATGGCCAGGTTGAGCATCATTTGCATGTTTTCACAGTAGGAAGTTCCTGGGTTAAAATCTGTCGCTAGAGCAACATAGAGACCACGATCGATAAAACGCCGCGCAGATGGATAAGGACTTCTCAGTGAGTAGGAGCAACCAGGTAATAATGTTGCTACCACTCCTGCATCATGCAATCTGTCCAAGTCAGCATCGTCGGCATAATCAAGGTGGTCGGCAGAGGTTGCACCCAATTCAGCAGCAAGTTTTGCGCCTCCTGAAGGGCTTAATTGATCTGCATGAATTTTAAGTGAGTAACCCAACTCTTTTGCTTGCAGGAGAATGCGTCGGCACTCTTCCATAGTGAACGCCTCGCGTTCGCAGAATACATCACAGAAGCGTGCCAGCCCTACAAATGAAGGCAACATTTCTTCGACAATCAGATCCACATAGGCGCTGCGGCGCTCCTTGTACTCTGGAGGTAGAACATGAGCGCCGAGAAATGTCGGCACAACTCGTACCCGACTATATTCATAGGAGGGGCTGGTCTCCAATGCATTGAGATTGTTGAGAATTCGCAAACAAGCTTCTTCGGTAATCATATCAAGACCATAGCCTGTCTTTGCCTCGACTGTCGTAGTGCCATAGTGACGCATGGTATTCAACCTGGTAATTGCCATCTCTGTAAGTATTTCAGTGTTTGCACTTCGCGTAGCATTCACTGTAGTGAGGATGCCCCGGCCTTGTGTAAGCAGTTCACCATAGCTTATTCCTGCTCTCCGAAGATGAAATTCTTCTGCCCGATCTCCGGCAAACACCAGGTGCGTGTGTGAGTCTACAAATCCGGGGGTAATCAAAACACCCTGAGCATCAACAATGGTAATACCATCGTCGTCAGAGCCAGGATCATGTTGGAACATAGGTTCTACATGATCATTAGGGCCGATCCAGACAATTACCCCATCGCGTACTGCAACAGCAGCATCTGAAAGTACCTGCAGTACACCAGTTGCTCCAGCAATGTGCTGTTGCGCGACAGTGACGAGTTGGCCGATGTTGCGAATGACAGTACTGGCTTGAATCGGCGGCTGGGACGAATCGGATTTCATTATTCAACCTCCCTTAGGATATGTATCTCTACTCCTTTTTTATAACATAGATCCTGTTTGCCGTCGAGTACAGGACATAATATCACATTGTTACGTCACTTGCTCTATCAGCCTGAATTTGTTACACTAATGCCAAGCAGAATGCAATGAGGAAGCCAGGGTCGATGATAAAAGCGATTTGCCTCTCGTGAGAATGCAAAGCAAGGAGAGAGACCGTGCGAGCGATTGACGATAGCAGCCCTAAATATGCTGCTGTCATGCGTGAACTCCTGATATGGAAACAACTGCCAGAAAGTGACGTATCACACCTGGTAGCGGGCTATTTCCTGGTTACAGATGACTTTCGTGAGATGGAAGATCAGGGCTTGCTCACAATGAACTTCGTCGGAGACGAATATGTACTCATACCAACCACGTATGGTCGTCTCTGGTTAGAGCAGTGTCAGGAACCCGCCCCGTAGAACGGGGCAGGCTTGCGACTCGCTCCGTAAGCCTCTCTCTTGACCAGTCTTGGTCCGGTCACGGACTCCGTTCCGAGCGAATAGATAGGAACGTCCGGGTGCTTCACCAGCCCGGACCGCTTCGGTGC
>WNGJ01009691.1_pt1 | contig 10264 bp, 8 predicted proteins | sample 5400611 | NCBI WGS metagenome assembly WNGJ01 (sample SAMN13153375, study PRJNA577476) | soil metagenome | isolation source: 40 cm soil or saprolite under Garry oak tree replicate 1 | place: USA:California | collected 2016-06-15
CGGGCGGTTCGGGCGGTTCGGGCGGGTGTCGCGGGCGCTCTGAACTGGCGTTACTGGCAGCCGCCGGTGGACGTCCCGGCGATCCGGCGCTCGCCGTGCTTGATGTCCGTGGTCAGCTCACCGCTGGTCAGCGCGTAGCCGGTATTCGGCACGGCGACGGCGGCGGCGAACACCATGCCGTAGACCTGGCCGTTCGGCGCGATCAGCGGGCCGCCGGAGTTTCCCGGCTGGACATCGGCGCGGATCGGGTATATGTCACGGACGACCCGCGTCGTGTTGTAGATGTCAGGGCCGCTGGCGGACTCGGCGCGGCCCACGCGGGCCGGCACGGGAGTGAACGCGGCGTCAAGCGGGTAGCCCGCCACGATCGCGTTCCCGCCGAACGGCGCCGAGGCCGCCAGGTGCAGGGCGGGCAGGTCGAGACTGGGAACGTACAGCACCGCGATGTCTCGTTCAGGGTCGAAGAGCACGACCCGGGCAGGATGCTCGCCCGACACGGTCCTGGTGTAGACCTCGGGGCCGTCGGTGACTCCCGCGACCACGTGCGCATTGGTAATCACGTGGTCCCGGCTGATCACGAAGCCGCTGCCCTCGATCGTCCGCTGGCAGGCTGGCGCCTGGCCTTCGATCTTCACCACGCTGTTCCGGTCCAGGTGCAGCCCTGGCTGGTGCAACACGCTCGGGTCCAGCTTCGGCACGTTCAGCGCGGTCTCGGCGCCGAGCGCCCCGAAGACCTGCACGTACGGCTGCGTGCTCAGCAGCCTGCGCAGCGCCGTGAACTCCGGGAGAGCGGCCTGGGGAATGAGCCGGTTGACGCTCCTCAGCAGGATCGACCTGTTCACCTCGCGCGCGATAGCGGGGATCGCCGGCGCGTACGCGACGAGCGAGCCGATCATCCAGGCCAGCACCAGGATCGCGACCACGTTCACGGCGGCGCCGCCGATCGAGTCGAGCATGGTCGACGGCCTGCCCCTGACGTGCGAGCGGATCATGACGCCGAGCGCGGATGCGACCAGCATGCCGACGACGGCGGCGGCGAACACGCCGATGATCGCCAGCACGGCCTCCAGGTTCTGGCGCGCGGTCAGTACCGTGGCGATACCCGGCGACGGCGAAGGCGGACGCCAGCGCGATCAGGACCAGGTCGAGCAAGTCACCTGACACGGCCCTAACGGTATCCGGCTTCCTGGCCGCTGGAAACGACAGCGGCGCGATCGGCCAGCGGCGGCGCGGCGGCAGCGCGCGGTGTGCGACCGGGCACCGACGCCGTGACCGCCGTCGGTGCCCGTCAGCTCACCGGCTCCGGGCCGTCTACCCCGGTCAGGGCCGTGCCCGGCGGGAGGTCGGCCACGGTGGCTGTGTCCCAGGGCCGCTCCCAGCTTCCCAGCGCGAGCAAGCGGTCGAGCACGAACGCGGTGAACCCCCAGATCAGCATCCCGCCCGCCTGGAAGGCCGGCCCGGCGTCTCCGTTGGGATACCTGATCATCAGCCTGCGGGCGGGATCGGCCAGGTCGGCCACCGCCACCCTGGCCACGGCGGCGACCTCGGCCGGGTCGCCCGGCGCGACCGGGGCCGGCCGGCGCCACCAGGCGAGCACCGGGGACACGCGAAAACCGGTCCGCGAGATGTACAGGTCGGGCAGGACCGCGACGACGTCGACGCCGACCGGGTCGACGCCCGCCTCCTCGGCGGCCTCGCGCAGCGCCGCGCCGACCGGCCCGTCGTCGCCGGCGTCGATCATGCCGCCCGGGAACGCGGCCTGGCCGGCGTGCCTGCGCAGCGAGTTGCTCCGCTGCACGAGCAGCACATCGGGACCCCGAGCGCCCTCCCCGAAGAGGATGAGGATCGCGGAATGGCGGCCGCCGCCGGGCGGCGGGCGAAGCGCGGGCGGCACGGCCATCTGGTCGGTCGATCTGGCCAGCGCGGCGAGCCAGCGCGGCTGGCCGTCGCCGCGCGCCGCCGTCACGAGAAGGGACCGGACTTGACCAGCCGCGCAGCCACGACCGGGTCGGTCGGTCCCTCGCCGTAGGACGGGCAGAGGGCAGCGATCGCGCATGCTCCGCACGCGGGCCGGCGCGAATGGCAGACCCGCCGCCCGTGCCAGATCAGCCGGTGCGACAGCATCGTCCACTCCGAGCGCGGGAAAAGCGCTCCCACCTCCTGCTCGACCTTCGCCGGGTCATCCGATGTGGTCCAGCCGAACCGCCTGGCGAGCCTGCCGAAGTGCGTGTCGACGGTGATGCCGGGAACGCCGAACGCGTTGCCGAGCACGACATTGGCCGTCTTCCTGCCCACCCCCGGCAGCGTGACCAGGTCCTTCAGCCTGCGCGGCACCTCGCCGCCGAACCGGTCGCACAGAGCCTGGCCGAGGCCGATGATGCTCGTGGTCTTCGCCCTGAAGAACCCCGTCGTCATGATGATCTTCTCGACCTCGGCCCGCTCCGCGGCGGCGTAGTCGGCCGCGCTGCGGTAGCGGGCGAATAGCACGGGCGTGACCTGGTTCACCCGCTTGTCGGTGGTCTGGGCGGACAGGATCGTCGCGACCAGCAGCTCAAGGGGGGAGCCGAAGTCCAGTTCGCAGTGCGCGCCGGGATACAGCTCGGCGAGCTCCCTGTTGATCCGCCGCGCCCGGCGGACAATCGCGGTCCTGGACGGTTCGGGCTTGGCGGCGGCGCGCCTCCTGGGCGCTGGCTTCACCGGCGCGGGAACGGCGGGCGGCACGGAACGGGCGGGCGGCGCGGAGGCGGCGGATGGCACGGTCATCACTGGTCCAGCCTATGGTCGGCGGGCGGCAACGTCGTCATTGTGCACCGCGCAGCTACGCGGGCGGAACGGCATCGCGGCTGGCCCCAGACCCGCCGCGGCCGCATCGGCGCGGCCGACGTGCCGCCCGAGCACGACGGTCGCGACCGCGCTGGCCCCGGACCTGCGCAACGCCATCGCGGCCGACTGGGCGCTCGAGCCGGTGGTCCAGGTGTCGTCGATCACCAGCACCCTGGCCCCGGGCAGCCGGCCGGCCGAGAACCGGTCCGGGTCCAGGTCCCTGACCTGTTCCCCGCCCGGCCGCGCCGACAGCTCGGCCCAGGGGACAGCCAGGTACTCCTGCACCAGCTCGCGCAGGGGGTGCACGCCAGGCCTGCCGCGGGCGGTCGGGACCACCGCCAGGTGGGTGGGGCCGGCGATGCCCGCCGCGCGCCACACGCAAGTGCCGTGGTCGCGCAGGAAGACCAGCAGCAGGGCGCGCAACATAGCCGCCCGGGCGGCCCGAGTGCCGACGGGCAGCCTGGCCGACTTGTACTGCCACAGGTGCCGCGCGTGCGGGCCGCCCTTGACGGCGAACGCCACGGGGACGACGACGTCGGCGAGGCTGCCCTGAGCGCACTGCAGGTGCAGGTCGCACGGGAAGCAACGCGGGCTGCCGCTGGCCGCCGGCCCGCGGCAGACCGCGCACAGTCCGCGGCCCTCGGCTCGCGGGGCGCTCAGCAGCGGCGCCTGCGCTCGCACCAGATCGCGCAGGTCCGGCCAGCCGACCAGCGGGAACGGCAGGGGCCGCAGCGGCTGCGCTGCCGCCCGCACCGTGCCGGGCTCCTCGGCCGCGCCGGGCTCCTCGGCCGCGCTAGGATCCCGCACAGCGCCACCGTAGGTAAAGCCTCTGACATTTTGCCTGGGGTTCATCGGCACCGCGGCGTTGCCTGCGGCGAGCCGATAGGCTACGACAGCACGGTGCCGGTGGTCCGGTAGTCTCTGCGGGAAGCACCTGAAGGTCCCGTGGCCACCGTTTGGGAGGCAGCCCCGGGGGCACTGCCGCCAACGGCAGTGCCCGCTATACGGGTTCTGCCACCTGCCAGCACCACCTGACCTCAGGGCCAGCGGCCCGCAGAGTACAGCCAGCCACGATCGGGACGACCGTAAATGCGAACTCAGCCAGCAGCCGGACGGCCGTCCGGCTCATCGGCACCTGATTCCGCGGCGAGTACCGGCGTCGCCGCGGCGAACGGCACGTTCCCCGCCACCGCGGCCCCGCCGAACGGTGCGCCCGCGCCCGCCCCGCCCGCCAGTGGCAGCGACAGCGGCAACGGCGCCGGCACCCTTGGCCGGCGGACCGGGCTCCGGCGCGGCGCGCTCGCGCTGGTCGCGCTGGCCGGCAAGATCCCCGGCATGCTGCGAACGCACTGGCTGGCGTCGATCCTGATCGCAGGAGGGGTGGTCCTGCGCGCGCTCGCCCAGATGGCCTATCACCCGGCCATCATCTACATCGACACGCTGAAGTACCTCTACGATGCCTGGCCGGGCTCTGACCCGGTGGGGTACAAGGTCCCGCTGAAGCTGATACTCGCCGTCGGCGATCTGGGCACCGTCGAGCTCGTCCAGCACCTGCTCGGCATCGCGATCGCCGTCACCCTGTACACGGTCATGATCCGCCGCGGCGTGCCGCGCTGGCTCGGTGCGATCGCCATCGCCCCGGTGCTGTTCGACGCCTACCAGGTCCAGGTCGAGGCCATGATCATGCCCGACATCTGGTTCGAGGCGCTGGTCGTGGCCGGCCTGGCCGTGCTGCTCTGGCGGCCGGTGCCCGGCATGCGGCTGGCCCTGATCGGCGGCGCGCTGCTCGGCGCGTCGACGGGCGTCAGGCAGGTCGGCGAGGTCCTGGTCATTCCCGCCCTGATCTTCGTGCTGGCCATGGGCGGCGGGTGGCGCAAGGTCGTGCAGAACGCGACCGCGGTGGTCTGCGGGTTCTCGCTGGCCCTGCTGTTCTACCTGAGCGCGGACTTCCAGCTCGCGGGGCACTTCTGGATCTCGCGGTCCTCGGTGAGCCTCACCTACGGGCGGATGTCGTCGGTCGCCGACTGCGCCACCCTCAAGCTCCCCAAGGTGGAGCAGCCGCTGTGCCCGACCAAGAAGCAGCAGGCCATGGGCCCTGACTGGCTCGACCACGGTTACTACTCGCCGCTGCGTACCTACGACGAGGCCATCCCGGTGGACCTGCTCGGCGAGAAGGGCCAGCTCGTCGCCAACTTCAACCAGTCGGTGGAGCGCCAGCAGCCGCTGCGGGTGATCTCGGGCATCCTGCATGACTCGGTGAAGCTGTTCGCGGTTTCCAGGCGGACCAGCCCCGGCGACACGCCGATCGTGCGGTGGCAGTTCCAGCGGCACTTCCCGACCGTGCAGTACGGTCCTTGGATTTCGGTACGCAACAACGCGATCTGGCTCGACCTCGGCTCGTTCGAGGCGTCGACGCTGCAGGAGCTGAACCCCGCCTACGGAGGAGCCCCCCAGGTCGACAGGCCGATCGCCGCGTTCCTGCGCTCGCACCAGGTTCGGGGCGGGTACACGCCGGGGCCGCTGTTCGCCCTGAGCCTGATCGCGGGCCTGGCCGGCTCCGTGCTCGCGTTCGGCCGCAGGCGCCGCGGCGCGGCGACGCGGCCCGGTGCGGCCCGCGTCGCGGCGGCCCGTCAGGCCGCGATCGCGTGCCTGTTCTTCTTCACCACTGGCGTGTTCGTGCTCGGAGTCTCCGACCTGTTCGAGTTCACGTGGCGGTATGAGATACCGGCGATCGTCACCCTCCCGCCCGCCGGGGCACTCGGCATCGGCGCGCTGATCATCGCGGCCCGCAAGCCCCGCGACCCGGTCGCCGCCGACGCCGTGTCCGGACGAGCACCGGAGATGGCCGCCCCGGCGCCGTGACCGGCCCGCCGAGCCAACCCGACAGCCCGCGTGCCGCGGCGGCCGGTCTGCTCGGCAGGGCGCTGGCGGCGGCGCGCCGGCACTGGGTGTTCGTCGCCGTGCTGGCCGCTGGCCTGGTGCTCCGGGTACTCGCGCAGCTCGCCTACCGGCCCGCGCTGCTCTACATCGACACCATGAAGTACCTGTACAACGCCTATCCGGGGGCCGACCCGGTTGGCTACAAGGCGCCGCTGCGGGCGATACTCGCGGTCGGCGGCCTGAGCACGGTCACCGCGGTCCAGCACCTGCTCGGCCTGGCGATCGCCGCGACGATCTACGTCGTCTTGCTGCGCCGCGGCACCCCGCGCTGGCTCGCGGCGCTGGCCGCCGCTCCCGTGTTGCTCGACGCCTACCAGGTCCAGATCGAGCAGACGATCATGCCCGACGTCTGGTTCGAGGCACTGCTCGTCGCCGGGATCGCCGTGCTGCTCGTTCCGGCCGTCGCCCCGGCCCGGGCCGGCCAGCCCGCCGGGGCCGGCCGCGCCGCCGGAACCGCGCGCCGGCTGCGCCGCGGTCTCGGGGCCGTGATCGTCGCCGGGCTGCTGCTCGGCGCGTCCGCCACCGTCCGCCAGGTCGGCGAGATCCTGATCCTCCCCGCGCTGGCCTACCTGCTCGTCGCCGGCGGCGGCTGGCGGACGGTGCTGACCAGGGCGGCGGTGCTCACGGTCGCCTTCGCCGTCCCGATCGGCGGCTATATAGCCGGGTCCTACCTCATCACCGGGCACTTCTGGCTGGCCAGTTCGACCCCGAGCCTGGCCAGCTACGGCCGGATGGCGACGGCGGCGGACTGCGCCGCCCTGCGGATCCCCGGCTACGAGCGCGCGCTGTGCCCGACCGCGCGGCAGCGCGCGCACGGCATCGACTGGCTTGACCACGACGTCGCCTCGCCGCTGAAGTCCTACTCCGCCCCGGCCGGGAAGAACCGGTTCGCCGTCATCGCCAGCTTCGACCACCAGGTACTCGCCGGGCAGCCGCTACGCGTCGCGGCGGCGATCGCGGCCGACGGCATCAAGCTGTTCGCGCTGACCAGGACCTCCAGTCAGGAGGGGACGCCGATCTCGCGCTGGCAGTTCCAGGAGGCCTACCCGACCTACGGTGACTGGGTGATGCTCGGCAGGCACCACGCCATCGTGCTCGGCCTGCGCCTGACACCGGGCAGCCCGACCATCACCCGGCACGTCCTGGACCGCGGCTACGGCGGCCCGGCGGCGGTCAGCGAGCCGCTGGCCGCGTTCCTGCGGTCGTATCAGCTCGACGGTGGCTACACGCCCGGCCCGCTGATGGCCCTGCTCGCGCTGGCCGGACTGACCGGCTCAGTGCTCGCGTTCGGCCGCCGGCTCACCGCGCAACGCCGCGGACTCGGCCAGGCGTGCCTGTTTTTCTTCGCGACCGGCGCCGCGGTGCTCATCGTCTCCGATGCCTTCCAGTTCTCCTGGCGCTACCAACTCCCGGCCCTGGTCACGGTTCCGCCGGCCGGCGCGCTCGGGCTGGCACTCGCCGGAACCTACCTGTTCTCGCGCGCCCGCGGCGACGGCAGCGCTCCGCGCGAGGAGGCCGCCGAACTCGCCACCCCGGCCGTGTGACCGGCGATGCCGAGCGGGCACATGACCAGGGAGCGCGAGAGTCGCGAGGCGGGCGGCGGGCGAGAGCGCGGGTCACCGCGGCTCGCGGTCGGCTAGCCCCACGTAAGTTCGGGCTAGCCCCGCAACTTCGGGCTAGCGGAGGCCGGCGAACAGGTCGGTCTCCGGGACCGGCGGCTGGGTTGCGTTGCGGGCCCTGATGAAGGTCTCGTGGCCGAACGCCTGCTCCACGATCTGCGGCGGGATCTTGCTGAACCACGAGTCGGTGATCTGGCTGGAGTGCGTCATCAGCGCGTCCCGCTTGCGCTTGAACACCTGGCTGATGTCCACCTCCGTGGTGATCCGCGCCTCGGACTCCGCCATCTGGCGTTCCTCCTCCTCGGTCATCTCCCATTCGGGCACGTCCTCGCCGGCCTCGCGGAGCGCCTCGAACACCTTCCGCCAGTCGCTCCGCCGCATCGCGATCAGGTAGAGCTTGGCCGGGACCCCGGTCCGCTCGACGGCCGCGATCGCCGCCTTCGCCGCGTGCACGTGGTCGGGGTGCTGGTAGGCACCGCCCGGGTCGTAGGTGACCACGACCTGCGGCTGGTATCGCTCGATAAGCCGGCCGATCCTGGCGGCGACCTCGTCGACCGGCGCGTTGCAGAACGCTTCCTTGCTGTGCCGGTACTCCCACTCCGGCATGCCCGAGTCGTGGTAGCCGAGCAGCTCGAGTTCGGTGACGCCGAGGTGCTTGCACGCCTCGCGAAGCTCGGCCAGCCTGGTCAGCGCGACACCGGTCGTCTCGTGGCCGTTCTCGCCTGGCTTGATGCCTGCCGGACCGTCCCCGAACTCACCGTTGGTGCAGGTCACGACGATCGTCCTGACGCCTTCGTCGGAGTACTTGGCCAGGACGCCGCCGGTGCTTGACGACTCGTCGTCGGGGTGGGCATGGACTGCCATCAGGGTCAGTGGCTGGTTCATGTCTGCAATCTACTAAAGGCCTCCGTCAGCCCCGGCCCGGCGGACCGGTCCCTTCCGCCGGGCCCTCCGGGTGGCCCGCCCTGCCCGGCAGCCAGGCCGTTCCCAGCGTGCCCTGAGCGGACCGCCGGCCGAGCGCGCCGCCGCCGCGGCCGCGCAGGATCTGCGCGAACCCGACCGCGGTGACCGCGCCGATCAGCGGTCCGGTCAGGTAGACCCACCAGGAGGTCCAGTCGGCCAGCACCAGGGCGGGACCCAGGGACCTGGCCGGGTTCATCGACGCTCCGCTGACCGGAGCTCCGACCACCCCGGCCAGGGCGATGTAGCTGCCGACGGCGAACGCGGCCATCGCGCCGATCTGCTGCGCACCCGAGGCCGTTCCCAGGATCACGCTGACCAGCCCGAGGCTGAGCACGGCCTCCCATGCCATCGCGCCCGCCGCGGAGATGCCGCTGCCCGGCAGCGTGAGGCCCGCGGTGCCCTGCTTGCCGACCAGGGCGACCAGCACCAGCGTCGCCAGCACCGCGCCCGCGAGCTGGGCCACGATGTACAGCGGGACCCGGCGGACCGGGAAGTCGCCGCGCAGCGTGAACGCCATCGTCACGGCCGGGTTGAGGTGCGCGCCGGAGACGGTTCCCATGAACAGGATGACCGCGAGCACCATCATACCGGGCGCGACGACCAGGGCCGTCGCGGAGATCGCGGCGCCGCCGAACCTGGCGTTGACCATCGGGCCGCCCGCCGCGACCAGCACGAGCAGGAACGTGCCGAACAGCTCGGCGAACAGCCGCCGCCATTCGTAGCTGTCGTCGGTGAAGTCGAACCGCCTGGCCAGGGCATTCGGCTCGCCGAGCGAGCGCAGTCCGGCCTCGGCGATGTGCCGCGCCTCGGCTGCCGGGTCGAGGCGCGGAAGCTGCCCGCCTTCCTGGCCGCTCAACGCATCGCTCCCACCCGATCAGGCCATCCGGTCGAGAATGCTCACGACGAGGTCCATCGGGGTGTGCGGGTGCAGGAAGGCGAACCTCGCCACCGTCTCTCCTTCCCATGCCGACGGCGGCATGAACGCGACCTGCTCGTCGAGCAGGTCGCGGGCCCACCTGGCGTAGTCGGCGTGCGCCCATCCTGCGCGTCGGAACAGAACCACGGACAGATCGGGCGGCATGACCAGCTCAAGGTAACCGCGGCCGGCGATCTCGCCGGCGGTCGCACGGGCCAGGCCGATCGCCGACTCGATCGCGGCCGAGTACGCGCGCACGCCGTGCACGCACAGCGAGAACCACAGCGGCAGGCCCCTGGCCCGCCGGGTCAGGTGATGGGCGTAGTCGGTCGGGTTCCACTCGCCCGGCCTGGCGTGGATGACGTCCAGGTACGAGGCGTCCTGTGTGTGCACCGACCGGGCCAGCGCGGGGTCGCGGTAGAGCAGGGCGGCACAGTCGAACGGCGCGAAGAGCCACTTGTGCGGGTCAACCACGAACGAGTCGGCCCGCTCGATGCCGGCGAACTTGCCCCTTACGCTCGGGGCGAACAGCCCGGCCCCGCCGTACGCGCCGTCCACGTGCAACCAGGCCACGAGCACGGACGCCACGTCGGCCAGCCCGGCCAGGTCATCGACGATGCCCGCGTTCGTGGTGCCCGCCGTTGCCACCACGACGGCGATCGAGCCCGGGTCGGGGTCGGCGGCGACGGCCTCGGCGGCGGCCTGCCCGGTGAGCCGGTGATCGGCGGTCGTGACGACCAGCGCGTCCATCTCGAGCAGGCGGAGCGAGTTGGCCACCGACGAGTGCGAGTCGGCGCTGACCAGCGCGCGCCACCGCCGCCCCTGCGCACCAGGCCGGCGCTTGGCCATCTCGCGCCCCACGGCGATGGCCGACAGGTTCGCCGCCGAGCCGCCGGAGACGAAACACCCCCCGGCCGACGCGGGCAGCCCGGCGCGGGCGGCGATCAGCGCGAGCACCTGGTTCTCGGCGTGGATGGCGCCGGCCGCCTCCAGCCAGGAGATG
>WNGJ01009694.1_pt1 | contig 10260 bp, 11 predicted proteins | sample 5400611 | NCBI WGS metagenome assembly WNGJ01 (sample SAMN13153375, study PRJNA577476) | soil metagenome | isolation source: 40 cm soil or saprolite under Garry oak tree replicate 1 | place: USA:California | collected 2016-06-15
TTCACCTGAAGCGCTAACGGCATGTTGCCGATTTCATCCAGGAAAATGGTTCCACCGTTGGCTTGTTCGAATCGGCCGATACGCGTCTGAACGGCGCCGGTGAAGGCGCCTTTCACATGGCCGAACAATTCCGACTCCAGCAGGTTTTCAGGGATCGCTCCGCAATTGATGCTGACCATTTTCTGGTCTTTGCGCTGGCTGTTGAAGTGAATCGCTTTTGCAATCAACTCTTTTCCCGTGCCGGTTTCGCCCTGAATCAAGACGGTACTGGTCAAGCCCGCGATTGTCTCCACCAACTCAAAGATCCGCTTCATCCCCCGTCCGGTGCCGATGATGTTGTCGAAGCCGTATCGTTCGTCCAACTGCTTGCGCAGGTACTGATTTTCGAAGCGCAAGTGACGTTCTTTGAGGCCTTTCCGAACCATGACCGGAAGCTCGACCAATTTGAACGGCTTCGTCAGATAGTTATATGCGCCTTTCTTGATCGCGTTCACCGCAGTTTCGATGGTCCCGTAGCCCGTGATGATGATGCCGATGATTTCCGGATACCGAACCAGAGACTCTTCCAGCAGTTCGACACCGGTCTTGCCGGGAAGGTTGTGATCTGTAATCAGGACGTCGTACGCGGTCTGCGACAGTTTCTCTGCGGCTTCCTCAGCGGATCCCGCCTGATCGACCTCAAAACCGTCGATTGTCAAAATATCGACAATAGCTTTCCGAAGATCCTCTTCGTCATCGACTACCAGGACTTGTTCCCTGTTGATGTCCATTCTCTAAGCCTCCTGCTAAGAATTTGGCGATTGTAGACATGGGGCGTGAAGTTTTCAAGAAATCCGCCGATAAAATGGCCATGGTGAATATTGCGGAAGTGTTTCCCGGGAAAGCCCGGATCCTGGTCGCCGACGACAATAGCGACTTGAGATTGACACTTTGCGAATATTTGGAGTCGCACAATTTCATAGTCACTCCCGCGCGAGATGGATCAGAAGCCATAAACATTCTGCAATCACCGAGATCGAACTTCGAGATCGTGTTTACCGACCTCGTCATGCCGCCCGGTCCGGACGGTATGGAGGTGCTGAAGATCGCCAAACAATTCCATCCTTCGAGTTATGTTGTTGTAATGACAGGCTATTCTTCAATTGAGACCGCCATTGAATCCATCCGGCACGGTGCCTTCGATTACCTCACCAAGCCGTTTAAACTCGCTCAAATCGACATCATCGTGAACCGGATTCTCGAGTACTTCGCCATGCTCGACGACAATAAGAGGTTGTCTGCAAAACTGGCCGTCATCAACGAAAGATCCACCACGATCGATTCCAGACTCGAACGAATCGAGTTCCTGCTGAGCAGCCTGGTAGCCAAAGTTCCGACATAGTCCAATACATTGACATAGTTATTTTTGACAGACCCGTCCGGTTGGTGCGTGTCAAAACGATGTTCACTTCCCCGTGCGGGATTGCCAACATTCCGACACTTTGATCGGTCGAACTAGGCAAAAATTGCCTTAAGTCTTTGCTTTGCCTACCGTCGACTTCTGGCATTCCGACTGCCCTTAACGGCGGCGATGAGTGGACATGCAGTCACCCTTGAAGATCTGTTAGTGAGATTCCAGTCGGCTTCCGAATCGTTGGAGCGTTCGTACTGTGAACTCCAGGGACGGGTTCAAGCTCTCACGGCGGAGCTGGAGAGAGAACGGGAGGAACGGATTCGGCTGGAACGGCTGGCTGGGATGGGTGAAATGGCCATGGAGTTGGCGCATGAAATCAGGAATCCACTCGCGAGTATCGAACTCTACGCGTCGATGCTCGAAGGCGAATACGCCGAACAAATCGTGCGGAGTGTGCGTTTGCTGAATCACTCGGTTACGAACGTTCTACAGTTCGGCAAGCCCGTTATGCCGGTCCCGGAACGGATGTCGGTGAGCCGGTTACTTGAAGGGATTCGAGTATTTCTTCAGCCGATCGCGCAGCAAAAACGAATACGGATCGTAACGGACTGCGATTCGGAATGCGTTGCTGTTGCCGATCATGAGCTGCTGCACAGGATGTTGCTGAACCTCGTACTCAATGCTGTTCGCGAGACCCCCATGGATGGAACGGTACGCCTTTCGGGGCGAGTCGCAGGATGCGACGTATTGATCGCGGTCGAGGATTCGGGACCGGGAATTCAGGATGAACGAATGGCCCGGATCTTCGACCCGATGTTTTCCACAAGCCGCGAGGGATGCGGCCTGGGGCTTCCGATCGTCAAGAAGATTGTCGAAAGCCATAAAGGGACAATTACAGTCAGCTCTTCAAAGGATGGCACGAGATTTTCAATCCGTATTCCTCACGGGTTGCGGGAAATTCCGGTTGTAGCGGCGGTCTATGACCGCCGACAGTGTTTCGCCTCAGAGATCGCCGGCGGTCATTGCTTGGGGCTGCGCGCTAGCGCGCTTGCGCTTCGCCGACCGCCGCTACAGGCCAACATGGAGGTTGCGCTTGAGCCGGTTGCTAGTTGTTGATGACGACATTCAAATGCTGTCTGCCCTGGAAGCGGCGCTGCGCCGGAAGGGGCACGCAGTAGAGACCGCGTCGAATGGAGTCGATGCGGTTTCCAAATTAGAGAGCGCGCCCGTTCAAGCCGTCATTACCGATCTGCGCATGCCGGGGCTGGATGGCCTCGAACTGCTTCAGCACATACGGCGCAGCCAGCGGGCACTTCCCGTTATTGTCCTGTCCGCATATGGCACGGTCCCTACCGCGGTCGATGCGATGAAGGCCGGTGCAACCGATTTTCTTCTTAAACCGTTTTCACACACAGCACTCGACGAGATCCTGGATCATCATCTAGCGGCGGGTGCCGATCCTCGTTCGTCCGCCGAATCGACAGAAATCATCACGCAGAATTCGTTAATGCTGTCGCTGTTGGATCAGGCGGCCCAAGCTGCAAAGACGAATGCCACTATTCTCCTGCAAGCGGAAAGCGGTACGGGCAAGGAATTACTCGCGCGATGGATACACAAAAACAGCGCGAACCACAACGGCGCTTTCATCGCCGTAAATTGTGCGGCGCTTCCCGAGAATTTGCTCGAATCCGAGCTTTTCGGGTACGAGAAAGGAGCATTTACAGGAGCTACCAACTTCAAGCCAGGCAAGTTTGAATTAGCACAGAACGGAACCGTCCTGCTCGACGAAATCGGCGAGATGGCGCCCCTTCTTCAAGCCAAGCTTCTCCGTGTCCTTCAAGAACAGGAAGTCGACCGCATCGGCGGCAAGCGGCCGGTTCCAATTCGTGTCCGGGTCATCGCCACCACCAACAAAGACCTGAGGAAGTTGATCGCGCGAGGACAATTTCGCGAAGATCTGTTCTTCCGGCTGAATGTCGTTCCGTTGCGTGTTCCTCCGCTGCGTGACCGCAAGGACGATATTGCCGTGCTTGCCCAACATTTCGTCCAGAAATACGGGGGAGCCGCCGCAAGCCAACCCGATGCGGAAACGCTAGAGTTGCTCCAGCGCTATAGCTGGCCCGGCAACGTACGGGAACTGGAAAATATTATTCATCGGTCGTTCGCCCTACGCGGCCGTCTGAAGATCACCCCCTCAGACTTGTTCGATCAGAGTGTCGAATCACCGGACGCGCCGGCACTGCAAGCCGGACAATCCGTGGGAGAAATGGAGCGCAAGCTCATCATGACGACACTCGAGCAGACCAACGGCAACCGGACTCACGCGGCCAGATTGTTGGGTATATCCCTTCGGACTCTGCGCAACAAGCTTCGCGAATATCGAGTTGGTGAGGCCGCTGTCCTATGATCAACCCCAGCAACGCCCCTTTCTTTCCCGGGGTCGAGGAACTTCTGTCATGGACGTCCAGGCGGCAGCAGGCTCTGGCCGGCAACGTGGCCAATATGGATACGCCTGGTTATCGAGCCCACGATTACAGTCTGGAGCGTGAAATGACCGAGATCACGAAAAACGGGCTTCAGTACATTACGCTCGTCCAGTACTTGAATCAGAAAATCCGAACCCTGCGTGCTGCGATCAATGAGGGAGGGAAGGTTTAGGTAAGCATGAGCGACTTCAGAGTCTACAACGACATTCCTCGCATCATGGTGCCTGCGGCGGCCCCCAACCGGCAGCCCTCAGGCCCCTCGTCATTCGCCAAGCTCCTCAATGAAGCCGTTCAGCAAGTCAACGATGTCGAGAAGAGATCGCAGGGGGAGCTTCAGAAATTTCTAAGCAACGAATCCGATCTTCATTCCGTGATGATCGCGTTAGAGAAAGCAGACCTTTCGTTCCAAGTCATGATGCAGGTGCGCAACAAGATCGTCCAGGCGTACCAGGAATTAATGAAATCTCAAGTCTGATCCGAGGATCGGTAATCAAGAATGGCTGCTCCAAATCCGTTCGAACAAATCAAGACGTTCTTCACCCGATACAGCCTTCAACAGAAACTGGCTCTGGCCGGTTCTGGCGCTCTGGTTTTGGTCCTGCTGTGGGTGCTCGTTTATTTCGTCAATCGTGTCGAGTATCAAACGCTTTATGCCGATCTCGATCCGCAGGAAGCACAAGGCATTATTCAAAAGTTGCAGGAGTTGAAAGTTCCCTACGAGCTGGAACCCGACGGACGAACCGTCAAGGTAACTGCTGACAAGATTGCTGAAGTCCGGATCCAGCTTGCAAGCCAAGGATTGCCGGAAAGCGGCCGCATCGGCTTTGAGATATTCGACCGGACGAATTTCGGGCTTACGAATTTCCAGGAACAGGTCAATTACCAACGTGCTCTCGAAGGTGAGCTGGCACGCAGCATCATGACCCTCGCAGAAGTCGAGGCCGCGCGCGTGCACCTTGTGCTCGCGAAAGAATCCCTGTTTCAAAGCTCGGACGAGCAAACGAAGGCGTCGGTCATCCTAAAGTTGAAAAACGGCCATTCGTTACCGGGCGCCGCCGCGCAGGGAATCGTCAACATGGTTGCCAGTGCCGTCAAAGGCCTCATGCCGGAGAAGGTAGTCCTGGTCGACTACCGAGGCAAGATCCTGTCACGCAACGGGGGCCCCGAAAGCGGGCTTTCGGCGCAACAACTGGATGCGCGGCAAAGAGTGGAAACGGAGCTCGCAGGAAAAATCGTTCAGATTCTCGAACCGGCTGTGGGGCAGGGCAAAATCCGCCCGCAGGTTTCCATCGTCATGAACTTCGAGCAAGTAGAAGAGACCGTTGAACAGTACGATCCGCAACACAGCGTCATTCGAAGCGAGCAAAAGCAGCAAGAGCGCCAACCGAAGACGGAACGCGTCGGCGGTATCCCCGGCCTGCGCAGCACTCCAAGTAACAATCCGGCGGGCGCGCCTGCGGCACAAGCGGACCAATCGGCTGACAGCACCAACTCCGATTTCGTGAAGCAGAACGAAACGATCAATTATGAAGTGAGTAAAGCCGTCCGCCATGTGGTCAATCCCGCCGGAAAGATCGAACAGGTTTCCGTTGCGGTCGTTATCGATAATCACACCAAGGTCACAACAGGCAGCGGCGGCGAGGAACAAACCAGCCAGGAGCCTCGTACTCCGGAGGAAATGAAGAAATATCGGGGCCTGGTTGCCGCAGCCATCGGTTTCAATCCCGATCGGGGGGATCAGCTCACTGTTGAGAATATTTCCTTTCAGGGTGAGACCGAACTGATCGAGAAACCCGGGTTCATCGACAAACAGGGCCCGAGGATCATGATGTTTTTGCGGTATCTCATCATTCCGGTTGTATTCATCATTCTGTACCTGGTGTTCCTGCGCCCCGTGCAGAAGTCGGTATTTGCGAATTGGGCCACAACAGCGCCGGCCGCGAGAAACTCGCCTTTGGTGCCGGCAAACCTGCAGACGCCGATGACGGTGAAACAATTCGAGGCCCAGCTCAGCGGCGCCTCCCCACATGGGAATGCGGATGGTGACTCGATGCCGCTTCCTACTCCGAACAAGATTGATATGATCCGCAAGCGCGTGGTCGAGCATGCTCAGTCGGATCCGGAAGCTGTTGCCCGGCTCGTCCGAACCTGGCTTGCAGATGAGAAGAACCGATGAAAAGCGGTGATGTGAAGATGGCTGCAACGCTCTTCGTCTTGATGGGCGAGGAGACCGCGGCCGAGGTCTTACGCTACCTGAATGAGGCGGAGATTGAGGCGATCTCCAAGCAGATTTCGAACGTCGGGTCGATTCCCGCGGAGGAAGCGGAGAAATCCGCCGAGGCACTGTACCAGCTTCTGGTGGCGAACCGGTCCATTTCCGAAGGCGGAGTCGAATACGCCAAGAAAGTTATTCTGCGGACGTTGGGTGCCGGTCCCGCCCGGCGCATCATGGACCGCCTAACTCACAGCTACTCCAGCTCCAATGCGTTCGAAGCCATCGATCGCCTGAATCCGATGCAGCTTTCACAATTCATCCAAAACGAACATCCCCAGACGATCGCGCTGATACTCGCGCATCTCACCCCCGGCAGTTCCGCAGAGCTGCTCGAATCCTTGCCTGGAGATATTCAGGCGGACGTGGCCATGCGGATGGCCACCCTGGAGACAATCTCGCCCGATGTGATTCGGGGGATTTCGGCCGTACTCGAAGAGAAACTTAAGCCCGTCGCTCCATACGCCCATAACCACGGGTATGGAGGTATTCGAGCTGTTGCCGAGCTTCTCAACCGCATAGATCGCCGCAAAAGCCGGACCGTTCTCGAAAAGATCGATACCACTAAGCCGGACGTGGCAAATTCGATTCGCGAGTTGATGTTCGTATTCGAAGAGATCGCCACCCTCGACGACGGTGCCATTCGTGAGATTTTGCAGCGCGTGGATCGAAGGACCCTTGCGGCAGCGCTGAAAGGCGCCAACGAACAACAGCAACAGCAATTCTTCCGTAATATGTCCGGGCGTGGCGTCGAGATGATGAAGGAAGAAATCGACATCATCGGTCCGATCAAGATCAGGGACGTCCATGCCGCTCAGCAACGCATTGTCAGCGTTGTCCGCAAGCTTGAAGAAGAAGGGCTAATCAATCTCGGCGACCGCAGTGGTGATGAATATGTCGTTTAGGATCATTCGGGGCGACGGCCGCGTTCAAAAGCTCAAAGTCAGCATTCCCGGTGAAGCCAAGGCCCTTAGCGGCTCGCATGAACACGTCATGGATGTCGAGAAGCAGGCATTCGAGCAGGGCTACGCCGAAGGCGAGCGCATCGGCAAAGAGATGGGCGAGAAGATGGTGGAGACCATTGTGAAACGTTACGATCACGCCATTGCGCGGCTGGCCGAAACACACAAAGCTCTCGCTGATTCGATGGAGGAAGAGATCGTTCGCCTGGCTTTGGAAATCTCGCGCAAGATCGTACAGCGAGAGCTCGCCATGGATCCGGATATTGTCTCAGCCGTAGCGGCTGTTGCGCTCAAGCGCGTATCGAATCACCAATCCATTACGCTGCGGGTCAGCCGGCAGGATTTCGGGCGAGTTCGTGCTGCGATTGCAACAACAAATCCAGCGGTTCAGGTTATAGAGGACACATCGCTGGAGCGAGGAGACTTCGTCGTCGATACGGGGCAAACACATCTCGACGGCCGCATCGCCAGTCAACTCGAAGCGATCGGTCACGTCCTATTCGACGATTAGGCATGCTAGACCTTTCGCGCTTTCATCACCGGCTTCAGTACGCGGATCCCATCGGCGAGTTCGGTACCATCGAAAAAATCGTCGGCAATACCATCGAATCGCACGGACCCAATGTGACGATGGGATGCGTGTGCTGGTTGGAAAATCAGGGCAGGCGAATTCCCGTAGAGGTGGTTGGCTTTACAGCGGGAAAAGTCATCGCGATGCCGCTCGGAAAAATCGATGGCATCAGACAAGGCGATATTCTGCAAGCGTCGGGACGTACGGCCACCATCGGCATGAGTGAAGAGCTACGGGGGCGAATCCTCGATGGTCTGGGAAGGCCGATCGACGATAGACCTTTGCCTCTCTTGCTGGACCGGCAGGATCTCTACGCCGAACCGGCAAACCCATTGCTCCGCGACCCCATTCGCGAGCCCCTGCAGACCGGCGTTCGCGCCATCGACGGTTTGCTTACCTGCGGTCTGGGCCAGCGAATCGGAATTTTCGGCGGCAGCGGTGTCGGCAAGAGCAGCTTGTTGGGAATGATCGCGCGCTACACGAGCGCTGATGTCAATGTGATTGCGCTCATCGGTGAGCGTGGACGCGAGGTACGTGAATTCATTGAAAACGACCTGGGTACGGAAGGACTGAAACGCTCCATCGTTATTGCATCCACGTCGGATCAGCCCGCCCTCGTCAGAATCCGAGCTGCATTTGCGGCTACAGCTGCGGCCGAATACTTCCGTGACCGCGGACATAACGTCATGCTGATGATGGATTCGATCACGCGGTTCGCCATGGCTCAGCGCGAGGTCGGCCTTGCGGCCGGGGAGCCGCCTTCGTCCAAAGGCTATACCCCCTCGGTGTTTTCATTGATGCCCAAACTCCTCGAACGATCGGGCAAATTCGCGAAGGGCAGCATTACCGCGTTTTACACCGTTCTCGTCGAAGGCGACGATATGAATGATCCTATTGCCGATCACGCGCGATCGATTCTGGATGGCCACATTGTGCTCGATCGCGAACTGGCGACACGCGGCCAATATCCATGTATCGACGTGCTGTCCAGCATCAGCCGTCTTATGCCGCATCTCGTGAGGACGGAATTGAAGAATGCCGCCTGCGAGATCCGCGACCTGATAGCTACCCACAAAAAATCCGAAGATCTCATCAACATCGGCGCGTATAAGCGGGGTTCGAATCATCGCATCGATGCTTCAATCGACAGAGCGGACGCGATCAAGGCATTTCTTAAACAACGTCCTGAAGAATTCTCACAACTCACCATCACCCAACAGCAGCTCATCCAATTGGCATAATTGCAGTGAAGGATGAACTGAAAGCCAGTCTGAAAAGACTGGGCCGCCTTGCCCAGATCAAACAGACATACGTGTCTGTGGCTGAAGCTAACGTGCGGAACGCTGAAGGCGAAGTCCGGCAACTGGAATCAGCCGAGAGCCAGCTGACCGGGAACATCCAGGGCAAGCAGGCCGAAATTGCCTATTTGCAGACCGCTACGGGACACGATGTGCAAAGTGGCGAAAGATATATTCAAGCCCTGGAATTGCAGCGAAGATTGATTCGGCAATCTCTTGAAAAAGCAAATCTAGACCTCGAGCAATGCCGTACGGAATGGACCGAAGCGATGCGCGAACAGAAGATCGTCGAGAAGGTTCAGGAACGCCGATTGCATCAATGGGAACACCAGGATGACGCCGCAGGTCAGAAATCGCAAGACGAGATATCGATTGGCCGCTTCGTTCGAACACGGCGACAGAACTAGATACCGGGGTTTAGCAGAGCTTCGATCGCACCAAATGCCACGGCATTAATTACGCCCGATCCTTCGCAGGTGGCTGCGAAGGCCGCTTCCGCAGTATCCATCAATTCATCGCGCCGGACTTTATGGGGCTGCTGCAAGAAACCATGAGCTCAAACGATAGCCCGGTGCTAGGATTGGTCCCTTTATGGATGAAGATCGAGTCAGAAAATGGTTGCACGACTTGAATAATCGCATCGGGGCGGTTCTTGCTCAGGCGGAGCTTTTGCAGTTGGAGAACCTCAGCGCCAAAGCGCGCGAGCGTAGCAAGCTCATCGAAGAGAAGACGATCGAGATCCGCCAGATGATTCGAGATGTCGGCGACCACCTGTTTGGTTGATCGGCCAGTGGACAGACACCTAAATCACCTAAATTCAGTTCAAAGTTATTTGAGTGAATTTAGATGATTTAGGTGTCTGTCCCCGAATTTCCCTCCTGCCGGATGTCAGCCTTTTGACGTCCATTTCTTCGTAACTCCTTCATTTTTTGTTGCGCGCTAACGGTATGAGGCGTGCTTTTTCACTGTCCGGAAAATGAAGGAGGCGAACAGTGCCCGAAGAACAAGTTTTCATTATTCAGTTATGAGTGATACGCAGACTGCACTGACAACGCGAACCGACAACATACTGCACGACTTGACCTCCGTCTTTGACGTTCCGGTACACATCACCATTGACGTCGGACGCCTACGCCTTCGTGTCCGAGATTTGATGCGGCTGGCGCCTGATTCGATCATCGCGCTGAAGAAACCGGCTGGAGAACCATTTGAGATCAGCATTAACGGAGTACAGGTGGCGCGGGGCGAGGTAATCAATGTCGAGCAATCGTCCGCCAT
>WNGJ01017596.1_pt1 | contig 10259 bp, 10 predicted proteins | sample 5400611 | NCBI WGS metagenome assembly WNGJ01 (sample SAMN13153375, study PRJNA577476) | soil metagenome | isolation source: 40 cm soil or saprolite under Garry oak tree replicate 1 | place: USA:California | collected 2016-06-15
TCCGGATGGCCGGTAAGCAAGACGGAGTCGCCGCGCCGGTCCGGCTGCCCGGTCAGTATCTCGCTCGAGATGTTTGGCGATCGCTGGTCGCTGCTGATCATTCGTGACCTGATGGTTCGCGGATTCCGAACCTTCAAGGAGTTTCACGACTCCGGCGAAGGCATTGCCACCAACATCCTGGCGGAACGTCTGCGGAAGCTCCAAGCTTCGGGGATCATTACGGCGGAATGTGACGACGGCGACGCCCGGCGCGTCAATTATCGGCTGACGGAAAAAGGCATCGATCTGGCGCCGGTGCTTCTGGAGTTGCTCGTTTGGGGCGCGCGGCACGAGCATACGGCGGCGCCTTGCGCGCTCATCGACAACATGGCCGAAAATCGCGAGCGGGTCCTTGCCGAAGTCTGGCGACGGTGGCGAGAACGGGATTCCACGCCGCTGCTGCCTAAATTTAGCGATGCGGAGTTTGGGGGCAAATCCGAAAAGAGAAGGAGAAAGGGATGAGCAAAGTGCGAGTGCTCGTCGGCACGCGCAAAGGCGCGTTTGTGCTGACGTCCGATGGAAAACGCGAACGGTGGGACGTGAGTGGTCCGCACTTCGCGGGCTGGGAGATTTACCACGTGAAGGGATCGCCGGCGGATCCGAACCGCATCTATGCGTCGCAAACCAGCGGATGGTTCGGGCAGATCATTCAGCGTTCGGACGATGGGGGCAAGACCTGGATACAACCCGGCACGCCTCCCGGCGAACAGAAAACCCCGCAGCAGGGCCCGGCGAAAGGCGAGAGCAATAAATTCGTCTACAACACTTCGCCCGAAAATGGAGGAAAGCCGCTCACCACCCACCAGTGGTATGACGGCACGCAGCACCCCTGGGAGTTCAAGCGCGTCTGGCATCTCGAACCGTCGCTCGCCGATCCGGACACGGTCTACGCGGGCGTGGAAGATGCGGCGCTCTTTCGTTCCACCAATGGCGGCCAGAACTGGGAGGAAATCCCCGGACTGCGCGGCCACGGCACCGGCCCGCGATGGCAGCCGGGGGCGGGCGGCATGTGCCTGCACACCATCGTTCTCGATCCGAGTAATCCGAAGCGGATGTTTATCGCCATCTCGGCGGCGGGCTCGTTTCGCACCGATGATGGCGGCAAGAGCTGGCGGCCGATCAACCGCGGACTGAAGTCTCCGTTTCTTCCCGACCCGACCGCCGAGATCGGCCACTGCGTTCATCGTATTGCGGCGCATAAGTCGCGGCCCAATGTGCTCTTTATGCAGAAGCACTGGGACGTGATGCGCAGCGACGATGGGGGCGATTCCTGGCGCGAGGTGAGCGGGAATTTGCCCACCGATTTTGGATTCGTGGTTGACGTTCACGCGCACGAGCCCGAGACGATCTATGTGGTTCCCATCAAGAGCGATTCGGAACATTTTCCGCCCGAGGGCAAGCTGCGCGTCTACCGCAGCCGCACCGGCGGAAACGAGTGGGAGGCGCTCAGCAAGGGTCTGCCGCAAAGCGATTGTTACGTGAACGTATTGCGCGACGCCATGACCGTCGATTCACTGGACACTTGCGGCGTATACTTTGGAACGACGGGCGGGCAGGTGTACGCGTCGCGTGACGCCGGGAACAACTGGGCGCCCATCGTCCGGGATCTTCCGGCGGTCTATTCCGTGGAGGTGCAGACGCTGCCATGATTCGAGTGGTACTGCCGCCGCATCTGCGGACGCTGGCGCACGTGGGCATGGAAGTGAGCATCGATGTTCCAGGTGCGATCACGCAGCGCTCCATCCTGGACGCGCTCGAGTCCTGCTATCCCATGCTGCGCGGCACCATCCGCGACCACGATACCAAGCAGCGCCGGCCCTTCCTGCGCTTTTTTGCCTGCGGCGAAGATTGGTCTCTCGAATCGCCCGATCATCCTTTGCCGCAGGCCGTGGCCCAAGGGACCGAGCCCTTTCTCGTCATCGGCGCCATCGCCGGCGGCTAAACACCCCAACAAACGTCCTGATTCCGCTTTTGCGGGTGCCCCACCCTGCTTGCCCTGAGATTGCGAAGGGTTTGAAGGGTGGGAAGTGCTCGGCGCGCCCGCGCCGGGCCGGGGAGTGCTGCGGCGTAATTCGGGGATTCTATTGCATGCAGTGCAAGTCTTCTCCCGATACCCTACTTGTCTCTATTTTGAGAAAGTCTCCGCTGGTGAGATTAGGCGACACTGACTGAGGCTCCGTCGTCCGGTGGAGAGACGCGGTTTCGTTCCGCGCCGCTCCACTCAGGTGCCTCGAGGTTTACCCAGCCCAACCGAGTGCGCCAAAAATGAATTACGCAGACCGCCGCGGCGCGAAGCGCTACGGCTTTAAATTTCCGTTGCAAGTGAGCTGGCCGGGAAGGCCGGAATCGCTGACCGAAACAGCGGAAGTGAGCTCACGCGCCGTATATTTCTTTTTGCCCGAAACTCTCACCGTAGGAACTCCGCTTCAATTCGTTTTCACCCTCTTCCCCGGGCTCAGCGAGCCGAAGGCTGTCCGTTTGAAGTGCGAAGGGCATGTCCTGCGCACCGAGGCGGTAAACGGAGTCCAGATCGGCCATGTCGGAATTGCCGCCTCCATCGACCACTACGTCTTCGAGCGCCTTCCTTAACCGCGCTTCCGCGCGCCACAAAAAAGACGCCCCCGCCCCATTCGCCCCGCCCTCACTGCTCCGCGTGCGCATGGCAAAACTCTAACACTCGCGCTTCGGCCCAATAGCGTTCCCGCCCCCTCGATCGCGAGATAAAACTGCAATGCCCGCCTGATTCCGTGGCCACGATCTTAATCTGCGGATTCCCCGCCAGTTCGGGGACCTCAAAGGACTCAAAGGGCACGACCGGATCGTCTTTGGAAGTAAGGATCAGCGTGGGCACGGCAATTCGCTGCGCCACGCGCAGCGCGCTCGCCTGTTGATAATAATTGGCGGCATCGCCATAGCCGCAGTGCGGAGCCGTGACGGCATCGTCGAACTCGCGTACGGTCCGCACGCGCCTTAGGCCATTCAGTTCGAATTGCCCGGGAAAGAGTTTCGCCTTGCGCTGCATCCTCGATTTGAGATGGCGCACGAAATGCCGCTGATAGAGCCGGTTCTCCGGACGCGCCAGCGCATCCACGCACGCCCGCAGATCGAGCGTGGGGCATACCGCGCAAACGCCGCGCAACTCGCGCGGCCGCGCCGCCCCCAGTTCTCCGGCCATCTTCAGGATCAGATTGCCGCCCATCGAATATCCCGCGAAAAAGATCTGCGGCAGACGGTCGCGTTCCATGAGTTCAAAGAGAACGGCGCGGAAATCCGCGCTCAGCCCTGAATTGTAGAGCGTCGCGGTCAGCCCTTCTGTGCCGCCGCAATTTCGTTGGTTGATCCTCAGCACGTTGAAGCCGGCGGCAAACGCCCGAGCCGCCAAGCCTCGCATATACGCGGATTCGCTGGAGCCCTCCAGGCCATGCACCAGCGCCAGAGTGGCGGATCGGCTCGGCTGGCGCTGCCAGTCGCAGCGCGCCAGCAACCGCGTTCCCGGCTCCACTTCGAACAGGCGGTCCTCTGTGCGCCGCAGTTCCGGCGTGCGCCTCGGCAGCAAGGCTCCCGCCAGCGTCATCACATGCGCATTGCCCAGCCACCGGTGCGGCTCAAATTCTTTCACCCGTAGTCCTCTCCGCCCCCTCAGCCTACCACTCGGCGTCCGGCTTTTGCCTTTACGGGTGCCCCATCCTTCGCGCTTTCCAGCGAAGGGTGGGTCCGTCTCCGGCGGCAAATTCGTTGTTTCGATGGACGGAGAAGTGTACGATGCCCGAGCTACAGCCCTGAATCGGGAACTCGGGTTAAAACGCCTGCGGCAAGCCCGGTGCAGCCCCGTGGGGGCCCTTTGGGAGCCACATGGGAAAAGGTTCAGCCGGGCCATCGCCGAAGCACACGAGGAGGCTTTATGCGCTTTTCGCTCTCAACGAAGTTCATCAGTCTCGCTGTCACTCTGGTGGCCGCGGTGGCATTGGCCAAGCAGCCCGCGCCGCCGCCAGCCCCGCAATCGCCGGCTCCTAAGATGAAGACCTTCACCTCTGCAGCCGAGGCCACCGCGCTCGTTGGCAAATCAAAAGGCGAGCGCAAGGACCAGCCCAACGTCACCCAACCCATGCTGGAGCTGGGAGGGTATAACGGGCACATGGAATATCGCGCCTCGGTGGGCAATGCGGCCGTCCATGAAAACGAGGCCGAGCTTTTTTACGTGATTGACGGATCCGCCACTCTGGTCACCGGCGGCAAGCTCGTCAACGAGAAGCGCACCGATGCCACCAACCTCGCCGGCTCCGCGATCGAGGGCGGAACCCCGCGCAACATCGCCAAAGGCGATTGGATTCTCGTTCCGGAAAAGACGCCGCACTGGTTCAGCCCCATCAACGGCGTGCTGGTCCTGTTCTCCATGCACGTCCCCGGGACCTTTACCCCGGGGAAATAAATGTAGCGCCGGGCTTTAGCCCGGCATCTGGCTTTATGCCTTGTAGCCCACGGCGCCCGCCGTCCTTTGGCGGGGCCCTGGGGATTTTTCTTGATGTAGCGTCGGCCTTCAGCCCGGCATCGCTGGTTCGTGCCGCCCTGAAGGGCGCCGCTACAAAAGTCAAACCACGCGCGCGCCTGCGCCCCGCATCACGATTTGTCATTCTGAGCGGAGCGTCCCGACCTGTTTCACTTGGAAATCGTGCCGTTACGATTTCCGGTCGGGGCGGGTAGTCGAAGAATCCCTCTGTGCTTTTTCGGGTGCCCCATCTTCGCGCCCTCCGCGAAGGTGGGTTGGACTCCTGCTCTTCGCCTTTGACGTAGCGCCGGCTTGCCCTGCTTGCCCTGAGTTCCGAAGGGAGCCTCCGAGGGGCTTCGGTCCGGCATCTGGCTTTACGCCGTGTAGCCCAGCGCGCCGCGACATTTCGTAGCGCCGCCTTCCAGGCGGCATCCTGGCATTGTCCACATGTCGCGGGCCCGGGATCTTCCCTAAGTCCCGCCAGGGACGGCACAATGTAGCCCAGCGCGGCAGCGCTGGGAACGCATTCGCAAATCAAAAACAGAGCCCCGTAGGGGCGACACACGGATACCCAGCGTGTCAGACCGCGTCAACCGTCGACGACACACTCCTTGCCAGCGCATATACCTGCTGCTATTCTATAAATCTGATGGCCACGAAAAACGCCAAGCTGGAAAAAGCTGTAGAAAAGGTTGCTGAGATCATCCAATCGCAGCTGGATACATTGCCGCCTGCAGAGGCAAAGGCCAAGCGGCAGAAACTTCACCGGCTGGCCACTAAAGTTTCCCGCTCTTCAGGTCGCGATAAGCCCTCACGGCAGTCGCGAACCGGGGATCCTCGTCCTTTATCCCGATCTCGCGCAAAAACTGCATAAGCTCCAATTCCGTCCCGTACTTGAGCAGCCTTCTGACATCTGGTTTGAGGTCGCGGATTTCTTTGCGCGTGTGCTGTCGCGTGGCCGGCCTGTCAGGCATATCTACTCGCTCACCTTCTTTGGCCCGCTATACCCGGGCACGGGTTCTAACCCGTACATCCCCTCAGCCAGGTCCCTCACCTGTCCACTTGGAAATACATGTCTCCGCCGGGGAATATGCTTCCAAATGTAGGCTGTCTTTCCGTTCTTCTCGGACTTCTTGAGATCGGTCTCAATTCTTCCCAAAACCGTGTGCACGCTGATGAGCAAATTTTTCGCAGACGAATGCTGCACGCCCTCCGCGAGCAGGAAATCCCTGATTTCAACTGCGGTTAATGGGGCACTTGTCTGTTGCAGTATCCTTCTGATCTGATCAGTAAAACCGACGGTTTCAAGCTCCGGCGGGACGTCGCTGCTCAGAAAGTCGAAACCTTCCAACACCCGCTCTAAACCCACGAGCTGGCGTTCGATTTCTCCATTTAGTCTATCCAGCCGTTCCTTTTCACTAGCGATTTTCTCTCGCTCCTTCAAGAGGTGCTCCTTCTCCTGAAGGGCTTCTTGTCGAGATCGCGCGTAGTCCATGTATGGTCTACCCACCTAATCGAAGCGTGTAGGTGCGTAAAGTTATACTATTGGTCTTACCCATGTCAATATATAAGTTAAGCTAGTGTCTAACCACCCAGAGGTGCCCCGGCCACCTACCGCCGTCGTCAGCCTCATTCCTCTAGAGCTCCCAAATATCGGCAGTGATCTTCACCCTATTGGTCCGGCGGATTAGCCACACGCCTCTGAGGTGATATTGCCGCTCGCCCAGGTGTGGCACCGCCCATCGGCATCGCAACCCGCCTTCATTCGAATAAACTTCCGGAACATTTTCCCTTCTTGGGCCGGAATTCATTCGAACAAATCGCCTGCCCATTCGAATAATCTATCGGTAAACAAATACGTTGACGCCTGTGTACTTCTATGGTAACATCGCGCATGAACACGGTACAAGAAGCAATCCCCAACACCGCTTTTCCGCCTCCTTGCCGCTTTCCAGATTTGCAAAATCAAGATCGGAGCGAGGATTCAACCCATAACAACGCTCGTCCTGACCCGGCCGCGCTAGACACAAATCAATTGCCGGACCGCTGCCAATTTACCTTCTCTGACGGTCGCCAGTGTCGTATGGCTCGCTCCGAAATTCATCCCTCGCGCTGCCCCTTCCACGCCGAAAGAGAAGATCAGTTGTTCGGCGACCCGTCACCCGGAGGTTACGTCGTCGGCGCCGCACTCGATCTTCCCGAACTCTATTCCGCCTGCCGCGACCTCACCACCGCCGCCGGCGTGAACCGCGCCCTCGGACAGGTTTTTCGCCTGCTCGCGCAAAGGCGTATTTCCCGCCAGGAAGCCGCCACCTTCGGCCACCTCGCCCAGCTCTTGTTGCGGACCATTTCCGCCATGCGCGTTCTTGCGGGCGAAAATCCCGCCGCGAACGTCTACCAACAGGATGAGCTTCGCGGCGTTGACAAAGACCATCAGGAGCTTTCGCCCGATAACAAAGTCGCCTCCCTCGAAAACGGCGCTCGAGCCGATAGCAGGCTGACACTGCGGCGCGAGGCAAACGCCGCGCCCGCCTCGTGTGCCCAAGCTGACGATGCGACCAGCATCGTCATCCCGAGCGACGGACCGGAGCGAGGGATCTCTCCGGCACCGCCGGTCAACATAGTCACGCCGCTTTTGGCGCATAAAAAAGTCGCGCTTTCGCCGCTTAGCTCTTCGCGCGAAAGTCATGGGCATCAGGAGCTTTCGCGCGTTAACGAAGTTCACGCCGCGTCGCCGCCGAATTCACAACTCTCGCAGAATGAACACATACGCGGAACGCGCCTGCAACTCGCACACAATGAACACTTACAAAATATCGAGACTTAAAACCATTAAGAATGAACACTTACCTGACGAGGGGCTGGCCCCCCCAACGCGCGCGGCCCGTTTCGTTCACGCTAGATGTAAGCCCCGTCAGGGGGCGACAGAAGTTAGCCCAGGCGCGGCAGCCCTGGGAAACGTTCCAAATGTGGCAACCGAGCCCCGTAGGGGCGACACATTAGTCTATGCGCGGTAACATCAACCTATGACCTTCAGCAGCGATGAACTGATCCTGGCTCTGGTCAGCCTGGTGCGCGCCACGCGGCCGGGCATGCTGCGCCAGGAAGCCGACGGCTTCAGCGTGGATTTCGAGGCCATCGCCCGCGGCAAGGCTCCGGGCGACGTCCGGCGGAAAATCCGAACAGCAGCGTCTCGCTCGATCTCGACGCGGCCGAAGCCCGGCAAATCGCCGACGCGCTGGCCAAGCTGGAGCTGCTGCAGGCTTGGCCCGAGGACGTCATGGACATGAGCCGCGCGCTGCGCGCCCGGCTCTTGAACCAGCAATAGCGGAGGCAACATGATCGCGTCGATTTCGGGTAGTGTCTCCGTTCGCCCGTGGCACAGCCACTCTTGGCTGTGCTCACAATTTGCGCCGCATATAGGTGCACAGGCAGGAGTGCCTGTGCCACGAAGATGCCTCGTGAGAGGCAAGCTGAGCGATTCCTCTGATTTCGGCGTGAGTTGCAATCGTTCGCGCGGGCGGGCACACTGAATCTTGGCCGACAGAGTCGCCACAGTAAATAAATGAATCCTCCTTACGACATGATCTGCATTGGCGCCGGTCCCACCGGTCTGGCCTGCGCGATTGAGGCCAAGCGCGCTGGTCTTCGGCCGCTGGTCATTGATAAAGGCGTGTTGTGCAATTCGCTCTACCGCTACCCGGTGAACATGGTTTTCTTCACCACGCCGGAATTGCTCGAGATCGGCGATCTGCCCTTCGTGAGCGCGGCGGAAAAGCCCACGCGTGTCGAAGCGCTCAAGTATTACCGCAAATGCGTGGAGCACTACGACCTCGAGCTGCGTTTGGGCGAAACCGTCATGCGAGTGGATGGCTGCGACGGAGATTTTCGCGTGCACACTAGACAAGAGAACGGCGCCACCGAGCAATGCGCCTCGCGCAAGCTGATCGTGGCCACCGGATACTACGACTTGCCCAATCGCCTGGGCGTGCCCGGCGAAGACCTGCCTCACGTCTCGCACTACTACACCGAGCCGCATCCCTTCTGGCGGCAGGACGTCGTGGTCATCGGCGGAAAAAATTCCGCCGCGGAAGCCGCTCTGGATCTCTATCGCAGCGGCGCTCGCGTTACGCTGGTGCATCGCCGCGCGGAGCTGGGCTCCACCATCAAGTATTGGGTGCGCCCGGACATCGAAAATCGCATCAAGGCTGGCCAGATTACCGCCCTCTTCGAGACGCGCGTCGTGCGCATCGAGCCCGATGCCGTGCATGTTGTCGGGCCTTCCGGCCAGACAACCTTGCCCGCCGTGCACGTTTTCGCTCTCACGGGATACCACCCCGATTTCGATTTCTTGCGTCAGCTGAGCGTGAAGCTCGATCCAAAAACGAATAAACCAGCTCTCGATCCGCAGACTCTCGAGAGCAATGTTGCTGGCTTGTACCTCGCCGGCGTGGTCATTGGCGGAAACCACACCAGCGAAATTTTCATCGAAAATGGCCGCTTTCATGGCAAGCAGATCATCGCTGCGCTCACGGGCACGCCGCTGGCCGTCGCGCAGCCGTGAACAAGTCCCGCAGGGACGGAAGAAATGAGCCCAGCGCGGAACCGGGGTCCCCCAACGCGCGCCGCCCTTGCGCGCGTTGGGGTGGTGGAAGCGCTGGGAATTATCAGGAGAGGATCCAGGCCCCGGATAGGGGCGGCACCCGGGTAAATTAATAAACAGGCGAGTTGGAAGATTATGCCTTCTATCTTGGAAGAAGTTGGCGGCACGATCACGGCTCTGGCCAAGGGCTTCGGCGTCACCTTTCGCAATCTCTGGCGAAAGACCACCACCGAAAACTATCCGGACGAGCCCGTGCACTTCCAGGCGCGCTATCGCGGCATCCACGTTCTGCATCGCGATGAAAACGGGCTGGAAAAATGCGTCGGCTGCTTTCTCTGCTCGGCCGCCTGCCCGGCGCGGTGTATCTACATCGAAGCCGCGGAGAATACTGAAGCGCGGCGCATCTCTGCCGGCGAACGCTACGCCAGCGTCTACAATATCGATTATTCGCGCTGCATCTTCTGCGGATACTGCGTGGAAGCCTGTCCCACCGACGCCATCACGCACGGCCACGGATTCGAGCTCGCCACCTACGACATTAATTCCATGATCTATCGCAAAGAACAGCTCCTCGAATCGGGAGTTCCAAAGGCGTCTGCGTGAATTCTAAATTCCTCTAATACTCCCGCCCGCGGGACGCACGGCCCGCTATGGCCTCGGGTCACCGCGATCCTAGAACCGCCCGAAGTTGTAAAGGCGCGCCCAGGAAGAAAACAGCCGGGCCGAGCCGGCTATGAGGAATCGTTAAGGGGCGGCGAGGGAAGCTCTTCCCGGATAGGCGGCCGTCGAACGTTGCCACGGAGTCGCGCCGGCAGCAACGGCCTTGAACCTTACGCGTGTGTGGCGGCTCGAAATTGAGGTGGGGGCCGCTTCGCGTAGGCCTGACCTGAACAGAACAGTGAGCTTTCCCCCGCCCAAAACGAAGGCGGAATCGTCCCGCAATTGGCGAGTGCTTCACCACACACGGACTCCTCGGCTCAAGGCCCCTGCCGATAATGTATATGAAGAGACAGAAACATATGGGGGATCTCGGCAATGAGAAGGGGGGAGAGGCGGAAGTAGGGAGTCCGCACACGCAATGGTGGAGATCAGCACGGCAGCGATTCAGAAGCACGGCAAGCAGAACACAGG
>WNGJ01029372.1_pt1 | contig 10259 bp, 9 predicted proteins | sample 5400611 | NCBI WGS metagenome assembly WNGJ01 (sample SAMN13153375, study PRJNA577476) | soil metagenome | isolation source: 40 cm soil or saprolite under Garry oak tree replicate 1 | place: USA:California | collected 2016-06-15
GGGATGCGAAGAACGTTAGCAGAAAAAAGTCCTGGAGTAGTGCCCAGGTTTTTTCCTCAAAGGTATAGTAGCAGAAATCGATGCACATGTACAGTTTATCTCACAGGACATGTGGAACAAGAGAGCATCATGTCCGACGATCTTCTGGCAACCCGTCGCTTCAAAGCCTTAACAGATGAGTGGTCCTCCGAATGGACCCCGAACACCAGATGGCGCACTGGTCACAGTTCGACCTCGGTGGTCACTTTGCCGCTATGGAGGTGCCTGATCGCCTGGTTGACGATGTGCGCCAGTACTTCCGCCGTTTCCGGTAGTCGTTTCAATACGAGGACCGCGGCGCCAGCCATCGGGTCGGCGCCGCCGGTCAGAGCCCCTGAGCATGGAAAAAAGAAGGAAGGAGCCTCCTCTTTCCCCGTGAAGGAACGAAAAAATGGGATGACCCCAGTCCGAGGCTTCGCCTCTGCGTCACCGTCCCTCTACCTCCACCTGAGCGGCCTGGTGGCAAGGAGCGCAAGTGCGGCGAAAAGTATGCCAACGATCATGGGAGCGGGGATCGTCCCATTCGTCTGGCTCCAAGTGATCCACGGTGTGGCGCCGGGGAACAGGAGGATGGCGGCGACCGCGCCGGCCAGCAGCGCGCCGAGGTTCACGCCAAGTCGGAGCCCGCGTCCTGGTGCCTGCTCTGCGGATGGTTTGCTCCAGTCGTCCGCGACGAGACGTGGGGTCCGCCAGATGTAGGCGAAGACATGGATGGCGATCAGCGGGAGCCAGACCAGAACACTGAAGCCGTGCAGGGGGAGGAGTGGGCCAGCCTGCGCCGGGCCGGTCACCACGAGTCCGATCCCGCTGCCGATGACCACGAGAGTCGTGGCGATGAGCAGCGGAGCCAGCACCCGCAGCAGCAGCCGGGGGGGACCCTTGCGCACGAAGGCGGGTGATTTGGTGTAGTAGCGGAGGAAGCGGGAGAAGGTCGAGCCGAGCTTGACGACAAGCGGGCCGGCCAGGAGCACCCCGACGAAGACGTGGACAGACAGCAGCGTGCGCAGGTACGCCGCGCTCACGAGTTCAACCAGGATCAGCACGAGGAGCACCGCGCCGGCCAGCGCGGTCAACCGCTCGTTGCCGACCACTGCGGACTGGTCGTCACTGTTCTGTCCGTCCGTGCGGGTCTGTCCCGCTGGGCGCGCGGACCCTTTGTCACCGCGCGATTTCATGACCCGCCTCCTTAGTGTTTGACTCCATTTCATACGGTTTTCAGACTCCTCTCATTGCTGGCGAAGCGAAAGGCAAGCTCGTCTTCAAGAGACTCGACGAGAGATCGCGTGTTTCGCCGTTCCGACTTCTACCATTTCGCGTCACTATGTGACTGTTTGTGCCGAACAGTTGCCTGCGCTGACTCCACGCCGGGTTATGGAGCGGTCATCGAGGCGTTCTGGTCTGTCTGCGCTTCGGCTAAGGCACCTGTACCGGCGCGGCGGAAGAGTGGAGCGGGCCACCAATTCCACCGTCCCAGCAGCACTACCAGCGCGGGGATGAGCAGGGTACGAATCAGGAAGGTGTCCATCAGGATGCCCGCTGCGACCCCAAACCCGACCTGGCGTACCTGGTCCGTGTTCCCCTCCACTGCCAGCAGGGCGAACGAGCCGGCCAGAATCACCCCCGCTGCCGTGACCGTGCCTCCAGTGCGGCTGATCGCCTCGCGCACCGCTGCCCGTAAGGGCTGGCTATGCGCCTCCTCGCGGATGCGGCGCATCACCAGAATGTTGTAGTCCGACCCCAGCGCCATCAGGAAGACGAAGAGCAGGAAAGGTAAGATGAACTGTACGCTCTCACTGCCCGCCAGATGAACAAACACGAGCGCCACCAGCCCCCAGGCGGCCAGGAAGGACAGCACCACGCTGACAATGAGGTAGAGCGGCGCGATCATGCTGCGCAGGACGAGCGCGAGCAGCACGGCAATCAGTGCAGCAACGATGGGGACGATCCGGCTCAGATCGCTCGCGGAGGTCTGGGTGATATCATAGGCGACGGCGTTGGTACTCAATACCCCGGACCGCGCGGCTCCCGAGGCCTGTGCGATCCTTGCGACTGCCGTGCGCAACCCCGGAATCGCGTTGACGGCCGTGGAGCTGGAGGAGGTATCCTTCAGGATCGCCACGAATTGCACCGTTTGTCCATCGGCGCTGATATATTGCCCGGTCGCCCGGTAGGCATTGTATTCCTGTGGCCGCACCGGGCTCTTAGCTGGGGGCACCGCTGGTAGGGCCTGCGGCGCGCCAAGCTGACTATACAGGTGCGCCAACGTTGCCACTGGAAGCGGCACACCATTGGGATTCAGCGGACCCAGGACGGTTTGAATCGCAGCGATCTGTCGTAACCCTTGCTCGGCGGTTGCCAGGCTGTCGGGATTGGTCCAGACCGAGGTTGGGAACTGCATCAGGATTTCGGCAGGATTCTGGTTCGTGGTGGGGTAATGGGCGGCGATGACCGCGGTGCCGGCGGTGGAGTCGGCACCTGTTGGGCCACTGGTCTGCCCCGCAAAGCCACCGAGGCTGGTGCCAAGCTGTCCCAGGGCCAGCCCGACAAAGAGGATCACTCCCAGGCCGAGGGTCATGGCAGGCCGCTGCATGAGACGCCCGGTCAACCTGCCCCAGAGGCCCGCAGCGACGTGCTCACGTTTCTGGGTCGAAGTCGGCCAGAAGACGGCGCGTCCAAAGATTGCCAGCAGCGCGGGCAGGAGCGTCAGCCCGGCCAGCAGCATCAGAGCGATGCCAATGGCAAGCGCCGGACCCAGGCTCTGGTAAATCCCAAATTGAGCAATGACCAGCGTCAACAGGGCAGCGATCACGGTCAGGGCCGAGAAGGTAATGGTCTCGCCGACAGTCTGCACCGCGCGCACGACAGCTTCTTTCGGAGCGAGTCCACGCCGCAGCTCCTCCCGGACACGGAAGGTGAGGAAAAGGCCATAGTCCGTGCCCGCGCCGAGCACCAGCACAATCAGGATCAACTGGGTAATCTCTGCTGGCTGCACGCCCAGGCGGGTCACGGCGCCCGCGATAACCGGACTGGCGAGCAGCAGGACGAGGGCGGCGGGAAGGAACGTGATAAGGGGCGCGAGCAGCGCGCGAAAGGCGACCAGCAAGAGGGCAATGATGAGGAGGAACGAGAGATACTGTAAGGTGTTCCGGCTGGTCTGCGAGGCGTTCTGGCTATCCACAGTGGTGGCAAGCGGTCCGGTGAGATGAAAGGTGAGGGAAGCGGGGGCATTGACCTGTCCAAACGCCTCCCGGATGTTGCTCACCAGCGTTGCGCCCGTGCTGGTGCCGCTCGATGGCACATCGGCCTGAACCACGGCCTGGCGCGCCGCCCCATCGGGCGAGGTAGACAGGTCGCGGACTGTTTTGACATGGGGCATTGCGCGCACCAGGCGTTCAAGCTGATCCATTGCGGCCTGGTCTGCGGGCGTCAATGGCCCAGGGTCGCGCGCCGCCACGATAGTGGCGGAGGCATACCGGGTATTTTGAAAGGGGGTGGCAAGATTGGCTGCCTGGACGCTGGGCGCACTGGCGGGCAAGAACGCACTGATGGTCGTGCTGGGAGTCACGCTGCTCAGCGAAGGGAAAGCGCGGATGCACACAATCGTAATGGCGACCCAGGCGACCACGATCAGGTAGCGAAAGCGGACATCAAAGCGGCCTAAGGAGGCATAGACGGTATCCATAGGTGACATCATCCTCCAGAAAAAACTCATTCTCTCATACATGGGTCTGCAATTCCTCACAGATGACAAGTTCCAGTGTAATGCACACGGGATCAGCTTGTCTTCGTACGTTCGGGACCTCTCTGCTCGTACGTTCGGACACTGTCCGTTTGGACGCTTTCGCGCCACCACAAGGCGTGCTATACTTTTTGGATGGAACTAGCAGAGCACACTTTCTGCCTCCACCGGGCAGGGGGAATCACGAGGAAGAGAGGAGGATGCATCCCATGCAATCTATACCGACTATGCACTCTATGCAATATATACGAGAACACATGCGAAAGATCGGTCCTTTTCGGTGGGTCTTGCTCCTGTGGATAGGCTTTGTCTACCTGTGGGGAGTCCTTTGGGGGGGAGGAATGGGCGAACAAATCACCCCTCATGCGCTCATCCTGTTCACCCTCCTGATGCTGCTGCACGTCAGCCTGTATGGAGTGAGCAGCTTCACACGCGCGCCTTCCCAACGGTTTCGACTTCTTTACTTTGCCATCCAGGCGCTGCTGATTGTGCTCATCAGTCTCGTCACGCATCGTTTCACCGTGACGCTGGGCCTCTATCTCGCGCTGGTCGGAGAAATAGCCAGCCTGCTCCTTGAGATCCGCATGGTGTTGCTGGTCGGAGCGGCCTGCCTGCTCCTCTTCAGCCTGAACCTCCACCTGCTCTATGGTAGGGAACCGGTCCCCATCCTTTCGCAACATCTTGTCCCGTTCTACATGGCCTTGTTGTATGTCCTCCCCGCTTTTGTTCTCGTGGTCGTCTATGCGCTGCACCAGGCACGCGCGCGCACGCAGACGCAGAGATTGCTGCGGGAACTTGAACAAGCGCATCGCCAACTGGCCGACGACGCCATCCGAATCGAGGAACTCACCAGGGTCGCGGAACGGCGGAGGATGGCACGCGAATTACATGACACGCTCGCCCAGGGGCTGGCCGGCCTGATTCTTCAGTTGGAAGCCGTCAAGGCCCATCTCGTAGTGGGGCGAGAGGAGCGGGCCCTTGAGATCGTCATCCAGGCCATGGGGCGGGCGCGGACTACGCTGGCCGCCGCGCGCTCCGCCATTGACGACCTGCGAACCGAAACCATGCCCCCGGCGGATCTGCAGCACGCGCTCGAAGAGGAGATTGGCCGCTTCACCGCTGCGACCGGCATTTCCTGTACCACGCAGTTGCCTTGCCTCGCTCTGGCGCCTGAGACGTCTGGTGAGTCGATAGTAAGGATGATCTCCGAGGGGTTGCTCAATGTCGCCCGGCATGCCCAGGCGAGTCAGATCTGGATATGTGTCACGCAGCAAGATCAGGGGCTCACCATCGAGGTGCGGGATAACGGCCTGGGCTTTGATCCCGCTGCTCTGCCCCAGTCGGGCCATTATGGGTTGCTTGGTTTGCGCGAGCGCGCCCGTTTGCTCGGCGGCCAGTTTGCTCTGCTCACCGCACCAGGGGAAGGAACAACCCTGCGTTTCCTTCTGCCGGCGGCCGGGAGAGGAGAGGTAGCATGAACCAGGAAAAAAAGGGTATCCGGGTGGTCATCGCCGACGACCACTTGATCGTGCGCGAAGGGCTCCGGCTGATCCTGGAGACTGATCCAGAGATTGAACTGGTGGGAGATGCTCCCGATGGGACCTCGGCTGTTCGCCTTGTCGGGGAAGTGCAACCAGATGTGGTGTTGATGGACCTGCGCATGCCGGGTCTGGATGGCTTGCAAGCCATTGAACAAATCCATGCCCAATGGCCTCAGATTGCCCTGGTCATTCTGACGACCTACAATGAAGACGGGCTGATGCTGCGTGGCCTTCGGGCGGGCGCCTGTGGCTATTTGCTCAAGGATACCAGTCGGGAAACCTTATTGGATGCGATCCGCACTGCCGCTCGTGGAGAGACGCTGCTGCAACCAGAGGTGTTATCGCGCCTGCTCGCTCAGACGTCCTCAGGAAGACAGACTCCTGGTCCTCCTCCGCGAAATGTCGCGGGATCGGTCACGCTCACCGAACGCGAACAGGACGTGCTGCGAGGTATCGCACGGGGAGAACGAAGTAAAGAGATTGGCGCACACCTCGGCATTACCGAGCGAACCGTGAAGACCTACCTGTCCAGCATCTACACCAAACTGGAGGTCGATTCGCGTGCAGCTGCGGTAGCCAAGGCACCTCTTCCTCCTTCACTTCCCCCGAGATTTTCTGGCCAGCCGGGTTCGTCGCCTTGCGAGGACGCGAACGGGTCGTCAGGCTGGCCATTCATGTCTTGAGGACCAAACCCAGCGAGTGTGGGCGCGTTCGCATCATAATAAGCAGACTCAAATCCTTGCATATGTGGTCCAAAGAGTGTAGACCGCAACATGCTTTACGCCGATGGGGCATTCAAACTGGCAAACCATCTTGCGCTCTGTGCTGCCTTTTCCTACACTGATCTTTGACAAGCGTGCGGCTCTCACTGGATCGCACGCTAACAAGGATTGGTGTAGGAGGAAAACCAAATGCTCATCGTGAACGACGACCATCTCTGTCTGGCAGGCGTGGCGAGTCTGGGATAGTAAATTGGGCCAAACTGCTGCGAAAAATTGGGTGAAACTCAGGAAATCAGCGTGAAACCCAGGAATGGATCACTGAAACTCTGGAGAAACTGCTCTCCATTTGGTATACTTCCCTTAGAGTTGTAAATAGTGTCAAATAGTGTCCATGTGTCTCGGATAGGCTGTAAATCCCAACATTAAGCTGGTCACGTTGGCACAATTATTCTGGTGAAGGTGGTTCCTATACACTGGCCTATGAGGCCACTTCAGGAGTGGAGTGGGCCATCAGGATAGTTATACCAGAACGGCCATTTTAATGTTGGGATTTACAGGTTGAAAGCCGAGATTCTGGGGCAATTTGGATGGTTACCGATGATTGGGACAGAGTGATGAGGTATCCTCCTTGTGGAAAACGACTGAAACCCCGCCAGGACCGGCGCGCCGGTCCTGGCGGGGTTTCAAACCACAGGTGTTTCGCTTGTCGCACGCGGCGATCGAAGCCGACTCTACCCAGGAAGCTTGGCCCCCAGGATATCAACCTTCTCCATGACCAGTGATCCTTCGACAAACAGGGCCTTCGCTCTCTCCTGCAACTGCGGCCAGCGGGCATTGTAGTGTGCGAGCCTCCTTTCTTCGTCTGGGAAGGCATCGAAGACGCCGAACGTCGAGGGTCCCAGGCGAATTAAGAAATAGGCGATCGTTTCCGGCTCCTCCTGGGCTGCTGCCAACGCTCCTTTGAGGGCGCGCTCGACATCCGCCTCTTTTCCGGGCTTTGCCTCGAATCGAATGAGAAACCCTACAGTAACCATGTTGTATCTCCATTTCTTCTTGCATGTGCACGAGATGCCTGAAACCCGCATGAACGTGAGCTTGTCTATCTCGCAAGAACAGCTCTCGCTCATTGGGAGGTGAAGCGACGGCACGGTCCTCTTTGAGAGAGCCTCTTCCAGGCAGTCACGCGCATTGGGCTATTTTCTGCTCACAGGGAAGAGTATACTAGGGGAAATGTGTTGGACCAAGTGTAAAACTACACCTGGATTGGCAAGAGATCGTCCCGCCTGTTCGCGGATCGGGTCTCTCCCCCACGGGATGCGCAACGAGGTTTAGGGAGATAAAGTGGCCCTACTCTCCAGTGTCAGTGTATGCTCACTGCATTGAAAGCAGGTCTCTCAGCGCTGTTCAGGGATGCAAAGACGACACGGGCTGCATCATCCAGGGGGCGAAGCGCCATAATGCAAGGATACATGTGGCTACAGACCGAGATACGAATATGCTGGAGTTGAATCGGTAACCATTCTCCCGTTGTGGCATTTCTACCCAGAAGCAACTTTGATTGGGCATCATGCTGATCGAGCATCGAAGGCGTTTGTTCCCAATACTGACGAAAATCGGCGACGGCGCAAAACTGTTCGACCAATGCTTGATACCACGGTTCAAATTGGTAGAGCCTATTGCTTTGCTTAAAGAGCTGAATGCCGCGAGATACCCCAGCTTGCCAGGCTTTGACTGCCTGGTCATTGAAGGTCGAACGTTCTCGGATCGGCAAGTCCTCTCGAAAAAAGACGGGGAGGACGTACCGTTGGAGTGGAGGAAACGCAAAGAATCGCTGGAAAGGCTCGTTGATAGCTTCGATTGCCAGGGTGTGCGTCACAAGCATGGCTGGATAGGGGAGTGTTTCCATCAACTGCCTGGCCTGTTCTAATGTGAGCCTTAGCGCGTCTCCTTCCAATTCGAGGCTTTCAGGGAGATAACGAGCAGCCAAGAGCAAGTTGTTGCGGCTTTCAATGCTGCATTCGAGATAATCAGCGATCTGCATCAACGTCTGGCGGCTGGGAATCCGTTGCGAGCGCCCAACCAGCAAATTTTTATAGGTGGGACACGCTTCATCGGTTAACTCTTGCTGAGTAAACCGTTTGAGGAATGGATGAGGACGGTCCCTTACCTCTTCCTGTCTCTTAATCCTCAGGACTTCAATCTCCTCCAGGATATCACGCAGCACTGTCGGTGTCTTCGAGGAACCGAGGTCGCTCTGGGCCATATCTCTCTCCCATTGTGAGGACTGGCCAGGCCGAACCATGAATAGATGGAACGATCTCTCGCCAATCCAGGTGTAGTTTTACACTTGGTACAACACTGCCACCCCACTATACTATTCCCTGGAACCCACACATGAGGAAGAAGGAGTTATCACATGTTGACCGTAGGCACTCTTACACGAGTAGAAATACACCCCGGAAATGAAAAGATCGTTAAGCATGTAGTAAATTGGGCCAAACTGCTGCGAAAAATTGGGTGAACCCAGGAATGGATCTGCTCTCGCACTGGAGAAACTGCTCTTCATCGAGAGAAACGAGAGCGAATACTGGAAATACACACTCAACGCTGCTCCTGAAATGGTATTGGACAAAACGGGTCCCGACAGAAAAACCCGTCTAAAATCCCGCTGAGGTGGAATAGAACGGTTTTTCCCCTTGTTTCAGTACGTGTCCTCTGGACGCCGCTCTGAATTGGCCAGAAGCTACGTCTTAAGAAAAACCGATTCTGGCGCGGGGAGTGGATTTGGGAATGTAAAGACTTGAGAGAAGCGGTTCTCTTCTTTCGCTCTATCCTCTTTCCGAGGGTCCTGGCCGTCGCCCTGCATCAGTACCAGTGGGCGATGTCCTCGGGGAAAAATGAAGGAAAGAGATTGAAAAAATGAGCATTTCAACAACCAAGGAGCCCATTCTGATCCGAGCAGGTCAGAGTGACCTCTCGGGAGTCTATGCGAAACCTTTCAGCGCTCCTCGCGCTCTGATTGTGGCCTTGCATGGGGGCGGCAACTCGGCCGCTATCTTTGATAACACCATCCCTGGCGAAGCTGGCTTCCTCGATACGGCGGCCTCTCTTGGGTACGCGGTGCTGGCGCTGGATCGACCGGGCTATGGGGCCAGCCAACAGATCGCCGAAGATCTGAGCACCTTTGACGGCCAGATCGCCCTCCTGCGGCTCGCGCTGACCGCGGCCTGGGAGCAGTATGGAGCCGACTCGGCAGGCATCGTTCTGCTTGGCCAATCCTTCGGGGGACTCATCGTCCTTGGGCTGGCTGCCAGCCATCCCGATGTGCCTTTACTTGGCGTGAGCACTCATGGGACGGGATTACGCTGGTTGCCAGGTGCCCTCCAACGCTTTCAAAGCAGGCTTTCCGATGCCCCATTCGTCCAGCTTCCTTTCGACGAGAACGCCAGGTCCCTTGGACCTGCCAACAGTTGGGTTCATGAGGCCCGAGAACGCTTGAAGCAGAGTCGAGCTCCTTTGCCGATGGCGGAGTTGCGTGAGGTGCTGCGCTTTCCCCAACGTCTTCGCCAGATCAGTGCTGAGGTGCGCGTTCCCGTCCAGATGACCCTTGGAGAGTATGACACCACCTGGGAGTCCTCTGCATCCGCGCTGGACGAACTGAGCCAGCTTTTCCCACAAGCCCCATTTGTGGATGTGCGTCGCCAACGCTTCGTTGCTCATCAACTCAGTGCCAACTTAGCGGCGCGTGCGTTCTATCTGCGTGAACTGGCTTTTGTCGAAGAGTGCCGGGTTCACACCAGCATGATTGCCCCTGAGCCCTTGCCATAACCTTGCTTGTGCGTTCGATACCGAAGCCGTGACTGTGTGAACACAGACGATTCGCCTGGAAATCATTGCCGTCTGGATGAGCATTGCGCGGAGAAAGATCGTGCGCTCATCATCCAGGCGGATCAGGGATGGCTCCATATCCAATGGCATGGGCAGTTGCAGTCCAGGAAATACCCGTGCCATTGAACGTGAGAAGAGTTGTCACAGGAAACGAACGTTTTTGCTCCTCTGCCATTCCCTTCGTAACGGAACTTTATGTTTGCACTTTTTGGTCAACTCCTCTCAAGCCGAGAGAAGTTCATACAAGTCGTCGGGTTCAACACCGGATTGGAACTGCCCATGAAGCCAATCGAGCACATGTCGCCGATGGCGGCGCTGGATTTCACGCCG
>WNGJ01009700.1_pt1 | contig 10258 bp, 16 predicted proteins | sample 5400611 | NCBI WGS metagenome assembly WNGJ01 (sample SAMN13153375, study PRJNA577476) | soil metagenome | isolation source: 40 cm soil or saprolite under Garry oak tree replicate 1 | place: USA:California | collected 2016-06-15
CGCCGGCTCGGCTACCCCGGCCCCCACAGCGCAGAAGCGGACGCCACGAAGCGTATGGGCAGCATGACGCCCAGCGCCGATATCGCCAGCCTCACGCAGCTTCGCGCCGACGGCAGCTCGCGTGACATCATCCAGCTATCGCCCGGGCGCGATGTGCACATCGGCCGCGAGCGCGGCGACTGGATTTTCCCCTACGACCCGTCGATGAGCGCGCAGCATGCGACGGTGCGCTCCGAGGACGCGGACTTCGTGCTGGTAGACGACCACAGCCGTAACGGCGTCGCGATCGCGGCTCGCGGGGCCATGACGCTGCAGCACGGCTCGCGCATCATGGTCGGCGACAAGCTGCTGCGGATCGAGCTGCCCGGCGGTGAGGGAGGAGGCACGGGAGGAGGGCCGATGCTCGCATGAAGATCTGCCCCGTCTGCTCCACCGAATACGCCGATGACGTAAAGTTCTGCCCCAACGACGGGCAGACCCTCCGGTCCGCGTCGCCGGCGGGCGACCTCATGGGCCAGGTGATCGCCGACCGCTATCACGTCGTGAAAAAACTGGGCGAAGGCGGGATGGGTCAGGTCTACCTCGCCGAGCACGTGAAGATGGGGCGGCGCAGCGCGATCAAGGTGATGAACCCCGCGATGGTGCACGATCCCGATGCGGTGGCGCGCTTCAATCGCGAGGCCTCGAACGCCAGCCGCATCACGCATCCCAATGTCTGCGCGATCTATGACTTCGGTGAGACGCCCGACGGGCTGATCTATCTCGCGATGGAGTTCATCGAGGGTGAGCCGCTGACCGATCTGCTCCAGCGTGAAGGCGCGCTCCCCGTCCCGCGCGCAACCGCGATCTTCCTGCAAACCGCCGACGCGCTCCAGGCAGCGCACGATCTCGGCATCGTGCACCGCGATTTGAAGCCGGACAACATCATGTTGACGAGCCGCAAGAGCGGTGGTGAGACGGTCAAGGTGGTGGACTTCGGTATCGCCAAAGCCGTCGGCGGCGACCAGGCGGGCCAGAAGGTCACCAAGACGGGCCTGGTCGTTGGAACGCCCGAGTTCATGAGTCCCGAACAGCTCTCGGGCGATGCGGTGGACGGCCGCAGCGACCTCTATTCCCTGGCGCTGGTGTTCTACCGGATGCTGATCGGCAAGCTGCCGTTCGAAGCGACCAGCGTGCAGGAGACGATGATCAAGCGGCTGACTGACGAGCCGATCACGCTGGCCGCGGCGCGGCCCGATCTCGTGTTCCCCGCCGGGTTGCAGCCGGTCCTCGATGCCGCGCTCGCCCGCACGCCGCAGGAGCGCTACCAGAGCGTTGCGAAGTTCGCGGCTGACGTCGCTGCGGTCACCGGCCGGCCGACGGCCAGTGCCGTTCCGGCAACACAAGAGAAAACGCAGTTGCTCGACACGACCTCTGGAGCCACGCAGCGGATATTGGCTCCGGCCGCCAGGAAGCGCTCGCTCATCCCCGTGGTGGCCGGCGTCGTCGTGATCCTCGCCGGTGGCGGCGCGTGGGTGGCGCTCAGCGGCGGGAACAAGGCCAACCCGAACGCCGGGGATACGACGACGCACGTGGCGCGCGACACAGCGGCAAACAGTGGTGGGCGACAATCTGGAGGCATTACCACCCTGCCCGTCCGAGACACCGGCCGCCGCGCGCTACCCCCAGCCGCGCCTCCAGTCCCGCCTCCGTCCACCGCGAGCCGGTACGATGACGCGGCCGGTCGTCGGGCGCTCGACCATCTCACCGATCCCGATTTTATGGACACCATGGCTGGAAATGCGCTTGTGGACTCGGCCGACGTGATCTATCGCGCCTCGGTCGCAGACACCGCCAAGGCGTATGCCGCCTACACGCTCGCGCAGCTCTATATCGTGAAAGTCCAGGACGTCGGCGCCGCGCGCGAATGGATTTCGACCGCGCTGCGGCTTGCTCCGGGCGTCAAGCGGTACAAGAATCTTCGCACGTCAATCGACACTTTGCAGCAGCGGCGGCGACCATAGCGATGTTCGGACGAAACAAGTCCATCCGTGTCGAGGTCTTCGGCAAGACCGATCTGGGCCGCACGCGCGATCACAACGAGGATCGCTTTCTCGTCGCGGACCTGACGCGCAAGACGGCATCGCTGCAGCCCGACGTGCGGCAGCACGACATCGGGCCGCGCGGCACGCTATTCGTCGTGGCCGACGGGATGGGCGGCGCCGCGGCGGGCGAGCTGGCGAGCGAGATGGCGACCGACACGATCTACGCCCACCTGCTCAAGACCTGGAAGGACGACGAGGTGACGCCGCAGCGCTTTGCCTACCGGCTCAAAGAGGCCGTCGAAGTCGCCAACGCGAGCATTCACGCGCACGCGAAGGCGCACCCGGAAGTGCGCGGGATGGGCACGACGACGACGGCCGCGGGTGTGCTCAACGATCACCTCTATCTCACCCAGGTCGGCGACAGTCGCGCGTATCTGATTCGCGGCGGCAAGGCGTACCAGATCACCAAGGATCAGTCGCTCATGCAACGCCTCGTCGAAGCGGGAGAGCTGACCGAAGAAGAAGCCGCGCAGAGCGAGCGCCGCAACATCATCCTCCAGGCGCTCGGCCCCGATCCGAAGGTGAAGGTCGATCTCACGCATCAGGAGGTGCGCCGCGGCGACATGCTGGTGCTCTGTTCGGATGGGCTGTCGGGCCAGGTAAAGAAGGACGAGATCGCCCAGATCGTGAGCACGACGCCAGACTTGAGCGCCGCCTGCGACAAGTTGATCGCGCTGGCCAACGAGCGCGGCGGCCCCGACAACATCACCGTCGTCATCGCGCGCTTCGACGGCGACGGCCTGCGCTCCTCGAACCCCGGGCTGGAGGAAGACGTCGGCCATCAGGTCTATCCGCTCATCGACACCGAGACCAGCACGGAGCCGGTCCCCGTGTACAAGGGCAGCCGACCGCCGGTGCCCAATCGCGAGGCGCGCAAGGAGACCCGGACGATCGTGCTGCTGTTAATCGCCGTCGCCGCCCTTCTCTTCTGGTACTTCAGCTAGCATCAGTGAAAGCACAGTTCAAGTTTCTCTCCGGGGCCCGCGCGGGGCAGATCGAAGCCTTCCGCAAGGGTTACATCGGGCTTGGCCGTCACCCGTTGTCGGACGTGCGCTTCGACGCCGAGCGGGACCTCGACGTCTCGTCCCGGCACGCGGCGATCGTGCGCAAGACCGAGGGGTTCGTCCTGCAGGATCTGGGCAGCCGCAACGGCACGTTCGTGAACGGCCAGCGCGTCACCGGCGACACGCTGCTGCGCGAGGGGGACGTCATCGGATTTGGCGCCAAGGGGCCGGCACTCGAGTTCGCCGTCATCGAGACCGATGCCGATCTCCCGGTGACGACCGGCGCCGAGGGACTCGCGGAGCGGGCATCCTCGCCGCGGGAAGTCATAGCGGCGGCGCCCCGGGCGAGCGCCCCACGGCCCAGCACCGGCGTGCGGATCAGAGCAGAGGTCGCACGGCAGACCGCGCAGCTGCGGCGCACGACCAAGGTCCTCATTGTCCTGCTGCTGATCGTCGGGACCGGGTTTACGTGGATGCAGCTGGACGGCCGCCGGCGCGCGAACGAGCTCCGGCAGCTGCAGGTGCGGGCCGACAGCCTGATGCGCGAATCGCGCGGCATGTCCTCGCATATCCAATCCGAGCTGCAAGGCGTGCGTGACGCGCTGAAGGCGGCACAAGACGAGACCGCGCGCCTGCGGCGCGAACTCAACGCCTCTGGGGGCGACGCTGCGTCGGTGACGCGGCTGCGCACGGAGTTGGATGCCGCCGAGCGGCGCCTCGCGGTGGGCGGCGTGGACTACCGGGCGATCTCGCACCGCAATCAGGACGCGGTGGCCATCGTGCTCGTCGAGTACACCGACGGCGAGCGATACAGCGGCACGGCGTTCGCGTTCGACTCGCTGGGCACGATGATCACGAACAAGCACATCCTGATCGGCGAAGACGGCACCAAGACGCCGCAGCGGCTGGGCGTGATCTTCTCCGGCAGCACGCAGTTCTGGCGCGGCAACCTGGTCGGCGTGTCGCCGGACGCCGACGTCGGCGTGTTCCGGGTGACGATCAAAGGTGGGACGCCGCGGATCGCCGGACTCGCCCGTACCCGAGAAGGAGGGGGGCTCGAGCGCGGCGATCCGGTCGCGATCCTCGGCTATCCCCTGGGATTCGATCTGCCCATGGAGTCGCGGGGTGGACAACCGATCGCCGAGCCGACGCTCACGGTGGGCACGGTGAGCAAGGCGCTGACGGCGGTCATCCAGGTGGATGCGTACGGGGCGCCGGGGTCATCGGGGAGTCCGATCTTCGATCGCGAAGGGAAAGTGATCGCGATGTTGTACGGCGGTGAGCGGGAGTCGCAGGGGAAGATCATCTTCGCGGTGCCGGCGTATGTTGTTGCGGACTACCTGAAGAGCCTCAATCTCGCGCGCTGATTAGTACGCGGCGCGTCCCGTCGTCACGACCCGCAAGACCGACTCCTGATTGAACCGGCGCTTGTACTCGGCGATAATCGCGACGATCGCCGCTTCGGTGGCGGCCGACCGTGTCGGATGTACGACCTCGAGGACGAAGCTGGGCTCACGCGTGGCGCGCCCGTCCGCGCCGCGCCACTCGCCCTCGGCGGCCCAGAACGTGAAGCCATCCGGCAGTCGGGCGCTGACGACATCAGCCACAAATACGGCCCAGGCAGAGTCGGTGACGCCGAGCGTCCGCGCGACGTTGCGGCCGAAGTAGAGACGCTCGGTCACGACCGGCTGCAACCCGCTCGACTGAATCGCGGGGGCGCAGGCGGTCGCTGCCAGCAGCGCCGCCAGCGTCAGCGCTCTCATCCCTGCCCCAACCGGTCGGATTCGCGGTGCTTCGCCAGCAGGCGCTCGGCGAAGTCGACGCGCTCCTCCAGCTCCGCCACCCGATGCTGCATCGCTGCAAGGTTTTCCTGCAGCTCGACGATTTCGGGATCGGCGTCCAGCGCGCCGCGCCGGCGCAAACGGAGCCTGCCCGACCCCGAGATCGCCCGCCCGACCTGGATCGCGATTAGGATAACTGCGGCTCCGAGTGCCCAGCTGGGGATGATGAATGGCATCAAAACCTCGTGGTGAAGACTGCCGGACTCAACGGTGACACGCCGTTTTCATCGAAGCTTTCGATCGCGGCCGCGCAGGGGGCCGCGGCAAGGAGGATCAGTAGCGCGTGTCGGACACTAGCGACTGCACGCATCGGCGTGTAGTGCCTCGTTCACCCGTGCCTTCACACCACCCATCCTCATCCAGCCCGACCGTCGCGATGTGGAATCGGTCATGTACACCCACCAACTCTGGACCGGTTCGCGGATTGTCCGCAGCCAGCTGACCGTTCGGCCCAACTCCGCCGTGGCCGTCTCGAACTCTTGGCCATGCCACCTCATGCGATTGACTCCCTCGCGCAGGGAATTGAGGATCTCCAACGTGTCCCCCACGCGAAGACCGGAAGGCTTCTGTCTCATCTCGGAGGTCTCTTCGACGACGATGGCGAGTCCGGTTGGACTCAAGATCATGATGCCGCTATCAGTGTGCACCCGCGATCCGGCGACAACTCTTGCCAGGCTGTCGGAATAGAACGAGGGCAATGCTCGCAGGGTGCCGGGGGTAATCATGGTCGTAGTGCCATAGGTGCAGCATTCGTACGGACAGACGCCGTGAGCGATGTACTCGGGGCCGGATGCACCCGCCGGCGATTCCACACTGGACCTCAGAGGCGGAACGATGGCGTCCGAGGCTTCCGGAGGCGGAGCGGCAGGTGCGGCAGCCGGTGCGTTTTCGGCGCGCCGCTCGGGCGTCCGCTCTGCGCAGGCGCACAGTGCCGCGAGCACGGCGAGCAGCAGACTACGCGACAGCGACCGAGTCGGACTCATGAATCGATGCAGTGTGCCGCTGCCGGAGGATCATCCATTCGGCGACGATGAGATTGGGAACCCAGCAGAGCCACGAGATCGTCTGATAGGCGGCGTCGAACGGCAAGCCGGCCATCTGACTCAGCGGGAGATAGATGCGGAGCGTCACCGCCGCGAATGTCAGCGCGTAGCTCCGGATCATCCAGCGGCGATGCAAGACCCGGTCGCCTGCGCGGATGTGGCGGTACGCATTCCCCGTCGCAAACAGCCAGAGTACCGCAAGCAACCCAAACCCCATGTGCGTCGGCAATCCCGCTTGCGACATGGTCGCGAGCGCGAAGCCGCCACTCCACCGAGCAGGACGCTGATCACGTACGTGCGCCCCATCCACCGATGGACTTGCAGAAAACGATTGCGGAGTCGGGGGTTGAGCTGAAACGGCCCGATCGCGAGGGCAATCCCTGACCCAGCGAGGTGCAGGTATGCCGCAAGCGGCACAGCGGCGAAGCGCTCTTGCAGGAATAGCGCTCGCATGGCGGGAACGAACAGCAGCGCGATCGCGTACACGGCAATGATCAAGGCCAACGAGGTCATCACGCCCCAGCCGAGCTTGCCGATCATAGGTCGCCCCATCGTTCGCTGCATCGTCGTCCCCTAGGCATCAGCCAAGCCATCCACAAATCTGTCCATCTCGCGTGACGAGCGTAGGACGTAGACGCGTTTCTGCGGCTCGAGCGCCTCCAGCCGTCGCAGAATCGAGCCACGCCGCCGCCCCCGGTAGGTCCAGATCCATTTCAGGAATTCCCACGTCAATCGCTCCGGGCATCCCGCCGCCAACTCCGCGCGATTCTGACCACCGTATTGCAGCTGGCGCTTCACCACTCGCCACAGACAGACGAGCCGCGGGATGTCGAGAAACACGACCACATCGCAGGCCGCGAGACGAATGTCCAGCGTCCCGCCGTAATTGCCATCCATGATCCAGGCCGGCTCGCGCACCAGCGCTTCGACTTTCGTGCGCCACTCGTCGGCCGGGGTCGGATCCCAGCCCGGACGCCAGTACAATGCATCGAGATGGACGAGCGGGAGCTGCGTTCGCGCGGCGAGGCGCCGGGCGAATGTCGTTTTCCCGGACCCGCCGCTGCCGATGACGAGAATGCGCTGCAGCGCGGCGACCGAACTCAGCGTCCTACTCGGAGTCTTGCACCCAGACGTACGTCTGGCCGTTCCACACGAACCAGCCGCTCGCGTGCCAATCCAGCACGCGCACGCCAGCTCGATGCCCGAGCAACTCGGCGAGGCTCCAGTCCGAGAACTCGGCGCGGCCGTTGGCGAGCGGCTTTCCGGCGCCGAGGATGTGTACGGAGCGATCGATCTGATTCACGATCGCCACGCCGTGCCGCCGGCCCGCTTTGTCGACGATGCCCAGGGCGATGTCCCACAAGCCGTCGCCGTCCAGATCACCGTATGCGATCTCGGGACTGACTCGTGACGTGAAGTCGTACCCGGCCCAGAAGCCAGCCCTGGTCAGCGCGCTGTCCGCCCAGAGGGGTACGGCAGACGAGCGCGAAGCCCACTGCGCGCGGACGGTGCTTGCAAGGAGGACGAGAACTGCGGGGAGGAGAAACGCGCGACTGGTCATGGTCAGGCTCCTTCATCGCCCTCGAGTCGGGAGGGACGCAACGCGATGAGCGTGATGATCGACAACACCCCGACGCCAGCTGGTACGATGTTCCCCGACATCACGTAGCCGACCCAGCAAAACAGCCCGGATCCCTCGACGACGGACCAAATCAGGATCGCGGCGCCGCGCACCTCGGGTCGGCTCCAGTAGTCGTCGGGGGATTGGTCCGTGCTGCGCTGCGGAATCCGTGGCCGCAGGAGAACAAACGCAACGCTGAGATTCATGAGGGCGAGACCCGCGGTGGCGTAGCCGATCAGCGGACTGCCACCCCCCAGCGGGCCCTGCTTACGCAGCAGAAAGAAGAAGGTGGCACCCACGAGGATTTGCCCGATTCCGAGTGCCGCGTGGAGGATCCGGGCACCGCGGGCTACTGCGACGGCCCGCACGGCAGGTTCCATGTGAATGGGTTACCCCTCAGTTCGCCTTGAGGACCGCCTCGATGAAGCTCAGGCCCTTCGTTTCGACCCACGCTGCGGACACGGCGGCGATGCCGATGGTGCCGAGGCGATCGCCCGTTCCGGTCGGCGGCCGCCCTTTCCAAGGCGCGCGCTTGACCTCGCGATGAACCACGATGCCGTGCCGCGGGTCATAGCGGAAGATGAGCGCCGAGGCGAGCCCGCTGCGGGGCGTGAAGGAGAGAGCGACACTGGGATAGGCGTCGTCGCGCTCGATGTGCTCGCGCACCGACGCCTCGTGGCCCACCGTCTTGAGCTCGGCCATGATCGCCTCGAGCACGGGGCGCACGACGGCGTGCAGCCGCTCCCCGCACATCCGGCGATCGGCTTGATCGCGCGGCGTCTTGTCCTCGGCCTGCTGCTTTGCCGTCTGTGCGGCATACCCCTGCAGCAGTGCCTGCAGTTTGGCTTTGAATTCGTCGGTCATAGTCTCCGTTACCGGCGCACCGTGCGACCCGACCGGTGAGGGTCTTCCACCCGAATATACGTCACCGGTGGCGTATGCTTCTTGAAGCGCTGTCGCGCATCGAGTCCCAGCTGCCGGAAGGCCTCCACCGATAGTGCCACGCCGCTGGTCTCGAGCCGAGCGGTCACGTTCACGGTCTTCCCGAGTACATCGTAACGTTTGTCCGATTCCACGCCGAAATGACCTGCGACCACCGGCCCGAAGTGCGCTTTGACCGTGAGCCGGGATTCCCAGCCGCGATCGACCATGAGGCGGTCAGCCGCATCCTTCAGCTCGAGCAGAGCCAGAACCCCGCGATCGACCGCCTCCGTGGGAAATACGGCAAGCGTTGCGTCACCAATGAACTTCACGACGCGGCCACCGGCAGCAGCCACCGTGCGACCGGCCAGCTCATAGTACGCGTCCATGACGCGGGCCACCTCGACGTCGTCGAGTCGCTCGGCCTGGGCGGCAAAATGTGTGAAATCGGTGAACGCGACCAGCAAGGAGACTTCGGAGAAGTCGAACATAGTGCCTCCGGCGATTGGAGTGTTTGACGTCGGCCCGATGTCCGACAGTGACTGAACTGGAGGCGCAGGCCCAAAGTCCTGCAGTGCGGAGCAATCTACATGCGCGAGTACAGATCGCGAGAAGCTATGAGGGGGGCCGGAATGTGACGACGAAAGCGTCAAGTTCGGGACGGATATCAATACCTCGGAAGTCCGCGATCGTTGCGTCCACGCCGGACAGATCGGCGGCGGCATGCGTCGTCGTGAGGCCCACGACCCGGGCCCCCGCCGCCCGCCCCGCCGCGACGCCCGCCGGCGCGTCCTCGAACACGATGCAGTCCGGCAGCGCGTACCCGAGGCGTTCCGCGCCGAGCAGGTAACCGTCCGGCGCCGGTTTGCCGCGTTTGACCTCCTCCGCGACTATCATGACATCGGGAGTCGGTATACCGGCGGACCCGAGCCGGAGGCGTGCCAAGTCTCGTCCGCACGACGTTACGACCGCCCAGCGGTCACGCGGCAGGGAGGTGACCAGTTCCCTGGCTCCCGGCACGGGCTTCAGCCCCTCGCGGTCTGCAAGCTCGGTCGTATCGAGCCATTCAACTTCCGTGTCCGTGGCAAGCCTCGGCAGCACCATGCGCAGCGTGTCCCGCGCGCGGCGGCCGTGGGCGATCAGGAGAAACGGAGCGGGATCTAGCTGGTGGCGCTCTGCCCACTGACGCCAGGTCCGCTCGACAATCGCGCGCGAATCGACCAGGACGCCGTCGAGATCGAAGAGAAACGCCTTGCAGCGTAATTTCTTCGACGCGTCTTCTACCGTACGCGAACCGCCGTCAGAAACGGATCCTGGCGCTCCGGAGCCGTAAAGATGCGCAGCGTGTCGCCGTGAACAGCGAAGTAAGCCGTATCCAGGTAGTGGTTCAGCACGTATTCAGCGGGGATTCCTTGACAGTTCGGCTCGCCGTTCGAGCGGAGGCCCGAGTGTTGCACGATCAGCCGCGACGGACCCGAGTCCACTGCGTAGGTCCCCGTGAGCGCCTGCTTGCCCGAGCTGACCAGCGTCGTGCCGTCGCCGCGGAATTCCATCGCAGCGTTCCGACAGGGCTCGAAGTCACCGCTTCCCTGGCTGCGCCACACGCCAACAAGGCCTTTGGCCAACGATGGAGGCTGAGGAGGGCGGCACCCGAGCCACACGAGGAGAACAAGGCTGATCCGGCGCATGACTTCAGGATAACGTCGAACGGGGCTCCTTCGTAAGGAAACTGTCAGGTGAGAAA